>Ga0155558_101_pt1 | contig 109945 bp, 104 predicted proteins | sample RifCSPhighO2_12_FD_107215 | JGI IMG/M metagenome (GOLD analysis project Ga0155558, IMG submission 107215) | Gammaproteobacteria bacterium RIFCSPHIGHO2_12_FULL_35_23
CTGAGCGCACATGATACTGAACATACTTAATTACCCCTGGGATTTTGGCAATTAATGGGCCATGGGTATTCTTCCAGTAATGTCTGAATTCTTCAACACTCATTCCTGGCTTGCGTCTCAAAATGACAAATCGTTTAATCATAAGGTTTCCGTATAGTTTTTGGCGGTAACAAAAACGTTCGTTTATGTTACCTGAACATCAAATTCATTTCCGCAAGAAAAGTAAGGCATATCGTGATAATTATAACGGCTAAAAATTCAAAATCATACACGTGATTGTATATAATGGGTTACTTTATCAGCACATTGCCCTAAAGTGGCGACAAAACGCAGCTTCCATACCTTCCCACCAATATGAATCAATGGCTTAACAGCTCTTGCCATTTCTCTAGTGTTTCATCCATAAAAAAATCTAAATTGTTGTCTATAAATTGATGAGCCAGAATATTTTTAGCCAGTTCTTTGCCAGAATGGACAAATTTAACTGACTGATAACCCCGTAAGTAACTAAAATTGATAAAGGAAGGATCAAGCATGATGATACAAGGAATTCCTAGGTAAAGAGCTTCAATAGGAACACTAGTTAAATTGCTAGTAAACACACTATTAACTTTTGACAACAAAGTTACTAATAATTCTTGGGTTAAATTAAACGCTAATTTTGGAAAAAGCTTCTTTATAGCACTCTTCTCTAACGGCAAAAAAGGATGCGTTTTGATAATAAGATCAATATTTAACTGATCCAATTCATCCATTGCTTCATTGAGTAATTTTAACTGACCTAATGTAGATTGCAACCTATAATCGGTTGCACAGAGTAACGTTTTTTTATTTTTTAGTATCCTTTGTGGTTCGCGAGAAAGTTTTTTTAAATATAAATAGCGCATCGCTTCAATTTGCACGATATCGCCAGATGGTGTCCCAAAAACAATTAATTGCTGTTTAGCATTTTCTGATACTACAGCTATTTTATCTGGTCTTGGTCCGGCTACTGTTGATTTATCATACCAATAGGCTTCGCCTTCAAAAAAACGTAGATCAAAAAATGGAATAACATTATGAGCAATGCCTATACATTTACCATGCTGTGCAAAATGCCAAGCACTAGTAAAAGCTCGCTCCCAGTTTATATTTTCCATGGTATACAGGCCTAAACTTTGTTTTTTTACTTTTTTACTATAATTAGTAAAGGCATGCACCCAAAACAAATTTTTCAGTAACACAGTACCAAAAAAGGAAGACTTCCAATCCTCTTCCAATAATAAGTTTACACTTACACCATTTATAGCTGGTAGTTTTTTATAGGCAAAAAAAGTCCTGCTATTTTTAACAATTACTTTTAAATACTCACAAAATATTTTGTAAATATCTAAGAAAGATAGAGTTTCTTCTATAAATAAATACTGCTGGTTTTTGGGCCCGCTTGCTAAAAAAATTTTCCTATACTGTAAGGCTTTTTTAAAAGAACACTGTCCGCCCTCAAGGTAAATTAATACCCAAGTAATTTGTTTATTTTGTTTATTAAGTAAATCATGTACCTGCCACCAATAATGAGAATAAAATTCTCCTGCATTGGCTTTGTTTAAATCTATATTAGGAAAGTAAGTAACTATCGTTATACCCTCAGTTTGCATATTGCTTAATACTTCTTTAAACATTTTTTTACTAAAGAAAAATATTGTGCTATCACTCAAAATTTTTAAGGACAATAAACAAGCTCTTATTATATGAGGGCAGTAATTTTTGAACTTAAATCCTTTAAATAATTTTTCACCCGGTTTTATTACTTTTATTTTCTTATTTTTAAAAAACGAAGATTTTTTAATAGTTTTAATTAACTGCGTGTTATTTGAAATAATGGTGAGTGATTCAATATTTAATTGATTTAACAACCTTGTTAATGCCAAGAGCCTAAAAATATTATAGATGCTAGGTGATTTATAAAAACTTTTTTCATGAATTTTTCCCAACCACCAAAGCGAGAGATTGTTTTCGTAAGCAAAATGATCTCTAATTTTTTTATTGTTTATTTTCCATTCGCTTAATTGATAAACCCAATGAACATATTCCTTTCTTAACTCATCTCCCCATAAGTCAGTTAAGGCGGGTAAAGAAAAGTTTTCTGAATCTGAAGTAAAAGCCTCCCAATAAATTTTTGTTCCGGAATTACTACATTTGATTGCTGTCTCGGTATCAATTAAAAAAGCCTCTTTTTCATTAATACTATTATTCAACTTCTTCTATCCATCCAATTAAAGTACAAGGTGCGCCATCTCCTGCAACAAAACGTAACGGTAGTGCTACTACTAACAATACGTTATTGTTAAACTCCTGCAAAGAAACGTCTTCAAAAATACGCAACCCTTTACTTAAAAACGCTTTATGAGCTTCTCTTCCTAGCTCTCTGTGACAAAAACTAGTTAACGATAGACAATCCATACCAACTGCTTTCAGTTTGGGAAATTTCTTATGAAGAAAATCTGCTAATTCAGGTGAAAAACCGGGGCTTCTCGACCAATAAATTTCTTCCTGTCTATATTGCTCATAGCCTGTTTTAAAGAATAACAAATCCATATTGCTGTCTAAAGACTCTATCCCTTGTAGAAAACTTGAATCAATAATATCAGCTTGTCGACACTTAACTTTTAAGAGTTGAGGACATTGAAAAACCCAATCCTGCGCTGAATAAGCATCTATAGTTTCGCCATTTTTTAAAAAATGTTTAGGGGCATCGACGTGAGTGCCGGCGTGATTAGATAAGGTGAGCTTTACTGTATTACAGCTATCGCCCTTACAAATTGATTTTTCAGGTGTTATTTCAATCCCTTTCTGACCAGCAAACAAGGGCGTATTGGTGTCTAATACATGTGACAGCCAAATCACTTTGGTATTAAGCATAGTTTTCAATTTTTGGTATGGTGGCAACTTTTAAGCCCTCGATTGCTTGTAATCCCATCGCTAAAATAGCTTCTTCTGTACTACCAGCTATATGACTGGTAGCAAAAAAATTATCTAATTGTAATAATTTTAATGGTACTTTGGGCTCAGTCTCAAAAACATCTAAAGCAGCAGCTTGCAAATAATTATGCTGCAAAAATTCATACAAAGCCTCTTCATTTATTAATCCGCCACGAGCTGTATTAATTAATATTGAACCTTTTTTCATTTTAGATAATTGTGGTTTATCAATAAAATGATAATTGTTTAGAGTTAGAGGAACATGTAAAGTAACAATATCAGAATTCATTAACAACTTTTCAAGATTTATTTGAGTGACATGGGGCGGCAAATTGTTATGCTCTATCACGTCATAGATTAAACATTGACAATTAAAGCCTTTTAATAATTCTGCTAAATCTCTACCTATAGCACCAAAACCAATAATTCCTACTACTTTGCCTGTCAAAGTAGTACCCCTTAGCTGCCGCCATTTATCTTTTTTTACATTCGCATTAATAGCGGGTAAGTGTCTTAATAACGTAAAAACTAATGCGAGCACTAACTCAGAAACTGAACGCTTATTTACACCAGGTGTATGAGTAAAAGCTACATTATACTGGTTAAGTGCTTTAAAATCTATTTTATCAATACCTGTACCCATTTTACAAATTACTTTTAAATCTGGAAGTTTTGCTAGCAAAATTTCATCAATCAACTCTAATCCAATAATTGCTTTTTCAGCGCCCTGCAAAAAATTAACTAGCTTTTCTCCTGTTAATTGCTCATTAGATTCATTAAATTTTACATTTATATATTCTTTTTGTAATTGCTGACGTAGTAATGGGTGTGTTGAAAATGATCTTGAGGTTACCGCAACTAATCCAGTCTTTTCACTCATAATGTCCGTCCTGTTAATAAATAATCTTTACACACAGCTTTAAACCGATGGTCATTTTCAAAAAAAGTACGTGTCGGAACACCCTTCTTATCAGGTAAAATTAAACCCAACTGATTATTACCCTTGTTTTTTTTGTCTTTAGAAATCGCATTAATAAATGTTTCTAATGGAATATCATAATCAATAAATTTAGAAAAGTTTTTTTTCAATATTGGGTGCATACGTAAATAATTCTCTTCACTGCCGAACTTAAAATTGCTTGCAACATAATTAGCCATATCCATGCCTATTGTTACGGCTATTCCATGAGGAATTTTATAGTCAGCTGCAGATTCAATGGCGTGGCCAAAGGTATGTCCGTAATTCATGACATTGCGTATACCTCTATCGAACTCATCTTGTTCAATTATCTTTTTCTTTATCTCTAATGAACGCCGAATATACTTTTGCATAATTAACTTATTAGTGAATAGCAACTCATAGTCATTGGCAATACTATTAAAGGAATCTATCCCTTCAATTGCATGAACCTTTAACATCTCTCCCACGCCAGAGCAAATATCTACCCTATCTAACGTATCTAAAAACTTCAATGCTATGGTTATTTTTTTAGGGGGAGTAAAAGTGCCTAAAATATTTTTGGTGTTGCCACAATTTATAGAACTTTTAGAACCTATACAGGAATCTGCTTGGGCTAATAACGTTGTAGGATAAAACCACCAGTTAACCCCACGTAGAAGCGTTGCAGCAAGAAAACACGTGATATCCTGAATAATCCCGCCACCTATTGCAATGAATCTATGATCTCTACGTACCTTATTTTTTACTAAATGCTCAACATAGGCAGGGAATTGATGCAAAGCTTTATTAGATTCAGTAGCTTTGATTAATAATACCGAAGGAGACTGTAAAATTTTAGAAAGTGCCTCTTGGTAACAATCAGCAATTTTCTCATCAATAATATAGTGATTGGTTTCGCTTTCAATCTCATCAAACCAAACATCATTAGTAAACTTAACTTGATATTCTCCTTGATGCGATTGAATCATTAAAGGGTCATACACGAGTAAAACCCCCATCAATAATTAAATTCTGACCACTAATATAAGTATTCTCTGTGCTTACTAACCAAGTCGTTAAAGCGGCAATTTCTTCAGCTTTACCCAAACGTTTAATAGGAATTTGTTGAGCCATGTTTTCCATGCCCTCTTTACCTAGAATTTCCTTGGTCATATCTGTTTCGATAAACCCAGGCGCTATATTATTAACTAGTATTCCCTCTGAAGCTACCTCAGCCGCTAAAGCTACCGTCATACCATTTAAAGCAAATTTACTGGTAGAATAAGAGGCTCTGCCTATTTTACTAATTTCACTCCAGATTGAGGTAATATTTACAATACGCCCCCAACCTCTTTTTTTCATTGCTGGAATAACTGCCTGGCATAACTGAAAAGGAACTGTTGTATTAATTTGCTGAATTTCCATATAGTCTTGAAATGAAATATCACAAAACTTGTTAATTTTATTAATGCCAGCATTATTAATTAAAATATCAGGCGTGTGCTTCTTAAGAAACCCAATAAAGCTTTCTATCTCTTGAGAAACTAAGAAATTAACTTGATAATAATCAATATCATCAAGTAGTGTAAAATTAGGCTTAGTCCCTGTTATCAGTACCGTGGCGCCTTCTTTTTTTAACCGTAAGGCAGTTGCCAACCCAATTCCCCGTGTACCACCAGTAATTACAACTTTTTTACCTTCAAAATTATACATTAACTACTCACTTGTTATATCAACGAGTAAGGCCTTTTCTGACTGCCATTTTTCCATCCAAACCTTGTCTGCTGAATAAATTTTACTCACTAAGGCCATGGTTTTATAGGCATCTTCGATAGAACCACTGACGAGCGGCTGATTTAAATGAATTGCTTGAATAAAAACTCTAATTTCTTCTTCCCATGATGGATCAGTATTGTATCTTGTTAATTGTTCTCTAGGATCACCGTTACCATTATGATCAGCCCAGATTATTTTCAAAGTTTCATCGCCATAACTTTTAGAACCGGAAAGAATTCCACCTAATATTAGACTCCCTTTCTCGAAATTTATATCTAATTCAAATCGATGACGCCACTGAGTAGCCGAAGAATGTAACATACCGACGACGCCATCTGCTGTTTTCATTAACGCATAAGCATTATCTTCAACATCATAATTCCAATAGTTATTAGAAACAAAGCTATAAACTTCGCTAAACTCTCCGGCAAATAATCTCATCAGATCTACCAGATGAATACCTTGATCTAACAATACTCCGCCCCCAGCAATTTCTCTTTTGGTTCGCCAATCCGATTGATTAAAAGTAACTAACTTAGATTTTCCATAAACACCTTTTAAATTTATAATTTTACCCAATTCTTGAGAGCGCATAATTTTCAAAGCATCAATTACCGAATGATGATGACGATGATTAAAGCCATACATTAATTGTAAATCAGAATATTTTTGTTTACATTTTCTGACATGAATTATATCTGCTAAATTTCTGCCCGGTGGCTTTTCACAAAACACATGCAAACTATTTTCTAAGCCTGCAATGCAAACTTCAGCTGCCATATCATTGGTTAAACAAACTAAAAGAATGTCTAAATCTTGCGTTAATAAATCTTTATAATTATTATAATAAAGAACCCCATCTTCAAACTTACTATTTTCAGTAAAATGTCTATCACAAACAGCTATGAGCTTTAAGTGAGGATGTTTATCAATACAAATTCTTCGTCTTTTACCTACTACACCATAACCTGCAATACCAACTTTTAATTTCTCAACCATTAATATTTTCCCCATAAAGAGTCATTCTTCATATGAGCTTCTACTAACCCAATATCTTTTGGACTATCAACAGAAAATGACTCTCTATAGGGATAAGGAGCTATTGTTTGCCTATAGCCATGATCTAGAATACGATTGCTATCACAAGACTCTTTTAATTCTAGAGGTGATTCTGGTAATTGAGTAAAGGTTTTTAAGAAATGCCAACGAAAAGCAAATATTCCATAGATACGTCTAGCACCAAGCTCTAAATTAAATTTTTCACAATAGGGTACTGGACTGCGTGAGGTATAGAGCACATTGCCTTTTAGATCATGTATAATTTTGACTGTATCCGGATTGATAAATTGCGCCTCATTGCCAATGGCCATGGCCAGCACCGTGCCATTAATTTGAGAATCTTCTTCTAAAGGCTTGATAGCAGCCGCAATCATATCAGGATGCAACATAGGCTCATCGCCTTGCACACAAGCTACAATATCATGCTCTTTTACCGGTACACCACATTTAGAAATTGCTTCAGCAACACGATCTAAACACCGAATGTGTTTATTAGAGGTCATGATGACTGGATAGGATTTAGAAATCGCAAAATTTTCAATTTCTTTATCACAGGTTGCTAAATAAAGACCATCCCATTTAGTAAACATTTTTGTTCTACAAAAAACATGTTCTATCATGGGTCTATTTAAGATTGGAAACAATGGCTTACCTGGAAAACGACTAGAGGCCATGCGTGCTGGAACAATACCCCATATCTTCATAGATATCCTATTATATTAGTCTTTTAAAAATATAATTATAAAAATGACTGAACTCTGTATCGCTTCTATCTATAACACAATCTTTTTGAGCTACTTCAAAGCCATTATTTATCATAGTATCTAATACATTCATATGATCAGTAAGCTTTGTATTTAATTCAATCAGAACACTTTTCAGCGCTAGATTTTTAAGGGTTTGTAAAGCACCTGTTATTACAGAGGGTTCTAAACCGTCAACATCTATTTTAATATGATTTGGAACTGGTAGCTTATACTGTTGAATTAAATAATCGATTGTATGAGCGATAACTGCTTGTTTAAATTTAGGTGAAAAGCGCTCATAATTACAATCTAAATTATCGCCAAAATTATTTAGAGCCCCGCCGATAGTAAAATCTTTAATATTTAAAGCTCCAAATTCTTCCTTTTCCCCCACAGCAATATTGAGAGCATTGACTTTATCTTGTAATGAATTAAGGTAAATATTCCTATTTAAAAGTGCATAATTTTGTGACTCTGGTTCAAATGCAAAAACTTTTATTCCTCTTTCCGCAGCATAAATGGTATAAAGTCCTACATTAGCCCCAATATCAAACAAAATATCATTTTCAGAAAAACTATCAATCCAAGTTAAGGTGTGAGGCTCTTTAGTAAAGTAAGTTTTTGCTCGCCAAAGCGTCATGTTATTAGGACAAAAAAGTTTAAAATCTTTTTTACCTTTTTTTATTGGATAAATTAAATTGGCTTTTTCATATAAACTTACATTTATTTTATTGGCTTTTCTAAATAGCTTAGTAAATGGAATTGTTACGATATCAAATAGTTCTTGTTTCATATATTTCCTTACAGTGCAGTTTCATGCTCTTTTGTTGATGTTCTATAAAGTTGTAATAAAGCTTCATCAGGCACCCCTAATCGCTTGGAGTCTTTAGCTTCATTTACCTCTACCCAAGTACCAAGTTCATCACTTCTATAAATTGCATGTAACAATTTTATAGTTTGTAATCCATCATCAAATTCTACTAAAAATTGCTTATCATATAAAATGGAGTTAGCTACTTCTTCTATTACCTTATTATGGCCAAATCCGTAAGCATCTTTAAAGTTCTCACTTTCCAGCTGACACTTAGCTGGGTTAGGAGAAAATGTCTGCAGTATATTAGTTGCTATACCACTTATCACTGCAAGACCGTTTTCACAGACAGCAGAAATAGAAGCTTCAAAATCATCCGGTCTAGCTGAAGTCATGATTTCAATAACGCCTACAGCACCACTTGCAAATTCAACAATAGCAACACCCGTATCTTCTACTTCTATCTCTGCGCCTAGCGTGGCCAGTTTTGCATGGACTCTAGTAATTTCCCCACAGATATACCGCAACAAATCAATGTAATGGATTCCTTGATTGGTCATTGCCCCACCATCCATTGCCCAAGTCCCTCGCCAAGGGCTTAAGTTATAATAGCGTTGTGGTCGACACCATCTCACCCGTACTGTCCCAACCCTCACAGCACCTAACTCACCTTGATTTATGGCATTTTTAACAAACTGCACAGCTTTGTTACAACGGTTTTGATAAACAGGAAAAATTTTTACGCTAGCTTTGTCTGCCAATAATTTTAATGTCAATCCTTCGGCAATAGTCATAACAAAGGGTTTTTCAATCACTAAGTGTTTTTGATAACGTGATATGATATCCACTGCATGTTCATAATGAGAGCCACTAGGCGTAAGAATAATAACCACTTGTATTTCTGGATGTTGTTTAAACATTTCGTGATAATCTACATAGAAAGGAACATTTCCTAAAAGAGATTTTTCTTCTGCTCTCGCCTTATCTCCATCACAAACCGCAATTAATTTTGCATTGCTTGCTAATTGGATGGCTTCAATATGACGTATCGCTACTCTTCCACAACCGATGATCCCAAAATTAATACCTTTCATGACTATTTCCTATTTATTCTAATGCTTCAGTTGTTTGTGTGCTGACACATTGATTATGAAACTTAACTATTTTTGATATTTCCTCAACTATTGGCAAAAATAATTCCTTTGTTGTAGTGGTAAACCGACTATAACCTTTCAAGGCAGGATGATTAAAGTCTTGCTGATAATAGACTCTATTTTTTAAAGCATAGTGAACTTTTTCAGCTTGTTCTTCAAATTTTACTAATAAAAAATTTCCATAAGTATCTAATGCTTGAAATCCTAGTTTTCTCATTTCTTCTACAAAAAACTTTTTCCCGTTATTTAATCTTGCTACTGATTGTTTCATTTCCTGTGCATAATCTAATGCATTCTCTATAAATGCTGCACTTAACGAGCCAATTTCATACCGTGGTCGCACTTTATATAATTCTCTCATCAATTCTTTACCAGCAACGCCATAACCAACTCGAACGCCTGCCAAACCCCATGCTTTAGAAAAGCTTCTAGTGATTACAAGATGAGTATATTTATTTATCCAAGACAACACTGTTTGAGAATAAAATGGATAATAAGCTTCATCAATGATTATCACAGTCTTTACTAACGCCGCAGCCTCAATAATCTCTTGTAATTCTGCTAATGAAAAAATAGTGCCTGTTGGACTTCCTGGATTAGGCAAACAAACCAGCCTTGGTTTCTCTGTCTTAATTGCTTGTAACAACTTTTCTTTTGCTAGGCATGGTCCATTTTGTGAAGCTTCATAGTCTATAATCTTTGCTTTAGCTCCATAGATTTTTGCATAAAGAGAATACATCCAAAATGTTGGTTCAGGATAAACTATAACATCTCCCGGTTTGATGAAAGTTTCATAAACCGCGCGAATAACACCATCAGAACCTGCAGCAATAATTAATTCTTCGGTTTCAATTTGTAGATAATTTGCCAGTTTTTCATATAAAGCAAAACAATCAGGATAGGCATAAAAAGCGCAAGGTGATATTTTGGCCAGTATTGTTTTTAAAAGTTCAATATATTCAGGATCAATACATTCATTTTTATCAAGCCAAAGCTTTTTGCTTTCTCTTGCCTCACTTTTAGGCAAGGGTCTAAATTCTTGTAAAAGCTCTTCCCGAGGTTTTGGTATTTGAATCGAAAATTTCATTTGCAATTCCTTTTCTATCTAATCACTAACCATATATTAATTGAAGCAGTTTCTAGCCCAGATATGGAATAAATGTTAATAATGAAGCCCGTCCATTAAAATTTCCAATAGTACATTTTTTTTGAGAAAAAATCTATGCATTATTGAACAAATAGTATGCTGGAAAGAGGCTATATTAAGTAAGTTAAGCAATCTTTAGTTGGAGTCATTATAATTGTATGGTTAATAAACTAAAATGATGAATTATTTGTGAACCATGCACAATCATTCTTGCTCCGTTATCTAATTTTATTGTCCAAGAACGTAAAGGATTATCAGCTCTTTTATCAACATCAATAGTAATATGGAAGTCATTAAAATTGCTACTATACCCTTTTGAACGAAGATAATTTGTTATACCTTTTTTTGAAAAGCAATTCCACCCAGATTCCCACTGATCATTTTCTTTTTTATTAATTTTTTTTACCTTTACTAGCACATCAACATCTTCTGGATTAAATATACCAAAAATGAATGCCCGCCCCTTATTATCAAAATCCACTAAATTTAGCAGATGGTTCAAAGAATGTTTATAATCATCAAAAATAGAATGTACCCCGCTCATAAACACGGCATCATACTGTTTTTTTTCTGTTAATAAATTGGTACCTTCATGAATATCCGCATACCAAAATTTGGCACTTGGCACATTTTCTTGTGCTTTTTTAAGCAATATTGGCACTATGTCTACACCAGCTAGTTTAGCTTTCGGATACACAGAGTTAAGATAATACAGAAATTCTCCCGTAGCACACCCTACATCCAATAACCTAGGAATATTAAATTGTTGCAGAAAACCGTCAATATGGGCTTTAATAAATTTAAAATATTCTTTAGGATTATTTTTCTTATTTTCAGTAAGATATAAAGGGTCATATATTTGGTCAGTTTCCATATTTAATCTCTTTTATTCTAAGATTCAAAAACTGTTTTCCTAAGCGACCAGCCTCCATTTTTCTTTACCCATAAATGTTCAGAGCGAAATTTGTCTGCTAAATGCATAAAATAATCTTTATTCATAATAGGCTGATCAAATAATTGGCTTGCTTTAGGAAATTCTTTTGGTGTTATGCTTAGATATTTAAAAATTTCTTCCGCAAAACGTGTTGGAAACTCGCCATCAAATTTTTTTACTAAAGCAACACCCTCTTCTCTGGTAATTTCTTGATTGCGAATTTCTTGAGACGCATCATAAGTAGCTCGACCAATACCAAATTTAATATAAGTAGTAAAATAATGAAAATCATCAATTTTATCATCAATGCTATTGTACTTACTATAGGTCCCCGGGGTTCTTTCTGGTGAAGGTTTAAACCCGCCATGCTCCACTGAATAATAATAAGCTTCTTGGGGATGCCATGGTAAATAATACCCTAAATAATGGACCTCAACAGTTTTTTTCTTTAGGGTATTTTCTCCTTCAGGTAAATACGCAATCAGCTCATTTAAATGGATATCATAATTTTTTTGTAAATTTAATAATGATACACCACTAAGATAGATTTTATCCATTTGATCAATCGAAAAATATTTACAATTTCGTGTAGCAAAATCGGCATCACCAATCGGATTACCGTACTCAGCTTCATTTTCACCATAAAATACTAAAGGTATGTTATGCAAAGTAGCTATTTTGGGAGCCAGTGCTTTTTGGCCAATGATAAAAGGCTGAAATGGATGAAACAAATTTTCAACGGCCAATCTGGTTAATAAACGATGAACTCTTCCATTAGGTGTATATAACTGATTATCAAACCCCGCATGAATCCAAGATTGAAAATTTTCCCAACCCCAAGGAGTATAAAGGTGGGGGGCCCAAGTGATAGTCAGGGGATGCATACCATATTTATATTTCAGAATATGCGCGGCATAAAAGCTATCTTTTCCACCCGAACCCGGTACAACACAATCATAACTTCCATCATTTTTTCGGTGTTTATTACAAAGTTCCCAAAGTTCTTTTTCACGATCTTTCCAATTAATAAAAGTTTTCTTCTTTTCTGCAAAAAGGCAGGCATCACAAATACCATCTTCATTAAAATTAATAGTCGTTTTTGTTGCCTCAGCAACGTGTGCATATTCTACCGCTGAATTAGGTCGCTGATTAGAAATAACACATTTTTTGCAAAACTTTATTTCCCTGGGTAAGCCATATTTTACTGCCAATGGTTGTTCAGACTGTATAACCTCGTTCTTTTTTTCTATAATCATTCTGTACATTCCTACTTTGAAAATATCGAGTATATATAAACTCAATAGAACATGCCAAGGACTTCTATGTGAAAAAGGGATTAATGAGCAAAATATCCGTACCTTTAAAGCAAGTATTTGAATTTCTTTAATAATAAAAATTTAAAAAATATTGATAAACTTGTTCTAAATATTATCAGACGGTTGTAAAAAAATTGGCTTAGAATAATCAAATCGTTTACTTTATAGCTATTAACTAATACAAAGATACTCTTAGTCCAGACAGTTTCGCTATTTACTAGGCTTTCTTAAATCATAAAACGATTTTTTTAAAATCTCTATCAAAGAAATATTTTTCAAAATATTAATAATCGTTTCAACAGTATTTTTACCTTCATAAGGGTTAATGATGATCTCTAAAGTTTTTTGAAACGGCGCTGAATATAGCTGAACTATAGCACTACGAATAGCACGGGTTTCTGGTAAGCAATCTATAACACTATTTGGCCTAATCCTTCCTTGCTGTCTATCACCAATATTAATTGTACCTATTTTAAAACTTGGTGCTTCAATTAAACCACTTGATGAATTACCAATAACTCCATCTACAAATTGTAAAATAGACAGATAACGTAAATACCCTAATGAGACAAATGACACTGCACGATCAGGATGATCTTGAATAAACTGGTCAATTAATTGATTGATCTTCCTCCCACCTGCATCAGCATTAGCCTTAGTAAAAATTAATTGCGTGTCAGAAAGCTCCTCTAATGCGCTTAGCAAACTTTGAAATTGTAATTCCGGTTTATTAACTGTAACAGGATGAAAAGTAACTAAAAGATTTTTTTTATGGAACTTAAACTCAAGAGATTGCTCTAAACTCAATTTATCTAATAAATTGAGCTTTTTTATATTATAGACACCTAAAGCTCCAACATTAAAAACTTTATTAGGATCCTCGCCTAATTGAATAATTCTGTCACGATACTCATTTGTTGAAGCAAAATGTAAATGGGACATTTTAGTAATCGAGTGCCTTATTGCTTCATCAATTACACCCAAAGTTAATTCTCCACCATGAATATGCGCGATAGGAATTCGTGCGTTCATTGCAGCAATAGCTGCAGACAATGCTTCAAATCGATCGCCTAATAATATAACTACATCTGGTCTTAAACGAGCAAAAGCATCAGCAAAACCTATAATACCCAATCCCATTGATTTACTAATAGCAGAAGGGGTATCAGCAGATAAAAGCATTTCAATTTTTTCATCAATTTTAAATCCATCTTGCTCAATATCTTTATAGGTCAAACCAAACTCTGGTGAAAGATGCATACAAGTCGCTATGAGTTGTAAATCTAGACTAAGCTCTTCTTGTACGGCTTTTATCAACCAATATAATAATCCGTATTCAGCCCGAGTTCCTGTCACCACACAAATTTTTCTATTCATTTCTCTGTACCACTACTAAGTATACTAGCCAACGACTCTCCTAAATATTAATATTCTTGCATTGATAATTTCTTAATAAATTCCTCATTTTGATAAAACTTTAACTTATATTTCCTTTTTCAATACAATACACATTAACTATCACTTTATTAATTGGAGTAACTGCTAGTTCAGACACAGGATGAACATACCCATAATGGGCCATTTTACTGAAGTTATCACAAAGTGAAAAAATAGTTTTTTTAGCCTCTGTAGTATTAATAATATTATAAGGTAAACTGGGTACGTCAGCTGCTACATCATTGCCATCAAAGTTCATTTTAAACTTTGAAATTGATTTGTCTTCAATACTTGCTTCATGTGTTTCTCTTAAATCAAAAATCAGACTGCTTTTTGTATGCTGCCAAGCATTTAATAAGGTATTTCTCCAAGTTTCATGTAAATGCAATATACCCAAACAAATAACCAAATCAAACTGTTCATTGTTTAACAAACTATAATCGCCTTCTGATACATGGAAAAAAGTATGTTGTGGAAATTTTTCTTTAGCATTTGTTATCATTTCTTTACTGATATCGATACCAACATAAGTAAAGTTTTCTACATTCTCCTGAAGCACATTAGCCATAAACCCTTTTGCACAACCAATATCTAATACTTTAATTCCATTTTTAAGCTTATCTTTTAAAAAAACCCACTCGGAAGTATAAACATCTTTGGTTGAAACCCGATTTTTATCATAATATCGTTTAATGCTATCATGACTCCACGCCTTTGCATTGGTATGATAATTCATAGCGCCACTCGTTCCCTATAAATAGACTTAGCCCAGGCAATCATTTTTTCTAAGCCGTTATCTAAATTATATTGTGGATTAAATCCTAAAATTTGTTTTGCTAAACTGATATTAGCATAAGAGCCATAAATATCGCCTGGTGTTTTACCTGAATATTCTACTTCAACTTGCTTTCCCGATATTGTTATTAATTTATTAATTAATTCTGTAACTTTTGTCTTTACGCCATAAGCAATATTGATGGCTTTGCCACTTGCTTCAGGATGTGATAAGCATAATAAACACGCTGCTATGACATCATCAATATAGATAAAATCCCGGAAACGGTCTGGATCACCTTGTACTTTAATTTTGTCATAAGAAAATAATTGGGCTAAATAAATACTCACCATCCCCTGTCTCAAATTAGCCAAATTTTGGCCTGGTCCATAGACATTAAAAAAGCGCAGCGAGGTACTTTTTATACCGTACTGCTCATAAAGTTTCAAATATTGTTCGCTGGCAAATTTTCCAACCGCATAAAACGACTTAGGATTTATTGCATCTCTCTCGGTAACGGGGCCAGACAGAAAATCGCCATAGACTGACATACTACTTGCATAAATAAAGCGATGGCAATTAATTTTCAGGGCAAACTTTAATAAATGTAAGGTAGATTCGGTATTAGTACGTAAATCATAGACTGGATCATCAAAGCTTATTTCTCCTGAACTCTGACCTGCAATATGAAAAATTGCTTCATAAGCTACTTGAGGGATCTCATTATATAGAGAAGCATCTTGACAGCCCCCTTTAAAAAAAAGTACCTCTTTAGGAATATTGTCAGAATAACCAGTGGATAAATTATCAATCCCAACAACTTGATTTCCCATTGATAGCAATCGTTTTGCCAGTGACATCCCTATAAACCCAGCCACACCGGTTACTAAATAACATCCCATGATTGCCTCATTTGATTACGGTTTAGTTATTAATTTAACTCATTGATAAAAAGTTATTTCTCTAGATATTGTAACTTTCCTTTCACACCATCCCACTTATCACTATCAGGCAAAGGCTCTTTTCTTACTGTGATAACCGACCATTTTTTAGAAAATTCTTTGTTTAGCTCTACATAAACCTTATATTCTTCTGGCAAATCTTCTTCATCAAAGATTGCATCTTGGGGACATTCTGGTACGCATACACCACAATCAATACATTCGTCTGGATTAATTGCTAAAAAATTAGGCCCCTCATAAAAACAATTGACTGGACAAACTTCTACACAATCCGTTGATTTACAGCGAATACAATTTTCAGTTACAACAAAAGTCATTATTATCTCCCTTTTCTCAAAGGCTCCATAGCTTTATCATCATTAGGATCAATTCCTATATCATTATCCATTATTTTTCTTAAAGACTTATACATATATTGGAATTGCTTTTTAAAAAGCATAGACTTTAAACAATACTTAAAATATTCTAAACACAATTTAGCAGCATAATTAAAACCATTGCTAGAATAATCTGACAATAAAGCGAAAACTGGTAAAAATATTCTTAGCCGATAAGTAAGCACCGGGTAACGAACCATAATCACATGAAACCGCTTTATTCTTAAAAGTTTTAATATGCCTGGTAATTGTTGATTAACAATTTTTATTCTTTCATCTTTCTTATCTTTTATTGTATCGGTTGTACTACTTACATCTACCTTCACTTTAGAAACAAATGCCTCTCCCCTCTTTTCTTTAGGAAAATTAAAATACCCTGTTTCTTTTGCAGCATGTTTAATTACAGTGTTTTCTGGCTCGGCATTATTTTCTTCTTTATCAAAGGTAAAATATTGTGATTTTTTTAGCTGCTCGTCATAAGCTTTTCTACCATATTTAAAAACATAGGCTGAGCCGGCTGTAGCCGTAATATAAGGTCGCCAAGCTTCTGTGATTAATTTTGGATATTCTGTTAATTGCAAAGTAGTCGTTTTGTCACTCGCATTTCGATCAGAAATTGATAATAAATACTGCTCTTCTTCATCAATAGTTTTGCCAATGAGTCCTTGATGGCGAGCATATTCATATAAAGAAGTGCCTGGTAAAGCCTGAGCATAATTAATACTTAAATCCAATGGATTTTTATCTTTGCTTAAGCACGCAGCATAAGCAGCAAATTTGGCAGTTTCTTTGATAGTTTGTGGATTTTCACCAGGCATGCCTATAACTAATTGAATGGTTGTTTGTAATTGTGCTTCAACAATCCATTTCATGACATTATAGTTGTCTTCTAATTTTACTTTTTTCTCCATTATTTGTAACATTCGTTCACTGCCAGTCTCCATGCCAAAATAAACAGCTGAGCAACCAACTTCTTTCATTAATTTAAGATAACCAGGCGTAACACAGTTAACTCTCATTCCTGATACCCGCCACAAAATATCGTATTTTTTAATGGCATCACAAAATTCTCTTAGCCACCTTTTGTCTGTTCCAAAATTTTCATCGCCAAAGTCTACAAAACCAACATTGTAACGATCGATAATATATTCCAGCCGCTCCATTAATATAGGAATGGGTATATAACGAATCCCTTTGTCCCAGCGGTGGCAAAAAGTACATCTAGCAACACACCCTTTTGAGCCTACTAACAAACCCATTGTTTTGCCTTGTCTGTGTTTCTCGAAAATACGTGGATCTTTTGCAAAAGAACATTCTGCTAATAACGATTGGGTTGCTTGTGGAAAAAAAACATCAATATTAGAATTTCTCTCTAAATCAGTCCAATCAATATCATAAACTTCTTCTTTTGGTATTTGAATGGGATAACCTGTATTAATCAATTGATCATTATCTAAATATATTAATCCACTGATTGATGAAAAATGGGCCCTGTTTTTAGTTTCCTGAAACTTATGAACAAAAGCAGACATGGTCCGCTCACCCTCTCCAGAAACAACGAAATCAACCCCTGTTTTACGTAATAAAATTTCAGCGCTAGCACCTAAATTACCACCTAAAACCACCGTCACATTAGGAATTTGTTGTTTTACATCTAAGGAAATTTTTTTAGCGTATTCATAAGCTGTTGAAACTACAGCACTAATACCCAAAATATCAGGTTTAAATGCTTTAATATGCTCTAATACAATTTCATACGCGGGTCTTAAGGCATCTATATCGTACAGCTCTACACCTTCACATCCTGATTTTCTAAGTGCTTTAATAACTGCCAAACTACCAATTGGCGGGTAAATAGAAGGGACTGGGCGAATAGGCGTGGTAATAATTAAAATTCTCAGGTTATTTTTTTTACGCGTTTGAAATGTTATAGGAATGTCTTCCATTACTTTATGCCTCTCTTTTCAAGAGCTGTAAGGATATAATTACTCTAGCCTCAAATCAAGTCTATTCCTCAAATTTTGACCAATCTAAAATCCTATCACAAAAAAAGTCTCTTATTTAATAGCAAATTATTTTAAAAACTACGTAAATAAAAAGATTAATTACTTAATTATTGTTTATAGGTCTTTTCCCATAAAAAAAGAAAAGCAAAAGGTGCTAAATAAAGAATCAATACTTTAATCAGAGTAGTTAATTGAAATGAACTATATTTTTCTAAAACTATTGCTGGTAAAAAAACCTGCAGGTGAAAAAGGGTTGCTGTTAAATAAACCAAATAAAGCGGCCCCCCTTTTATGATGGCTATGATAAATTCCGCCGGGTGTTGAACTAAAGTTTTCCAAACTTGCAGTTCATAGGATAAATTATTCCAGTCGTTTCCAGGAATCAGCGATAAAGTTAAATTTGAACTATTACCTTCATACGCTAGCATTGATAATAAAGGTGGCAGCGCTATTAAAATTAAAACTATCCAAATTATTTTACGATACTGAGGAAACTCAAATATCCGACTAATAAAGTAAGTAAAAGGTACAATGATAATAGGCATAAATGAAAATAGAAAATAGCGGTACCCATACCAACCACCTTGCGATACAAAATTAACCGCCATATAAAAGTCAAGTAAGCAAGGAATAAATAATATTAACAACTGTTTTTTAACTGGATAATGCATATTGCTTAGCAAGCAAATCACTCCAATTAAAACAAATGGCGCAGAAAAAACAAGTCCCCAATCAATTCCAAAAACAATGTGTAGTATTCTGGCAATATAAAAATTAATTGGCTGAACTGAATACATATGCCTAACGGTGCCATATCCATATCCTACATGAGCATTATTATAAATAATAGGATAAAGAGCGAAAAAAGAAATCATTAGCAACGCTAATATATAGGTTAATATTATCCTGCGCCAATTTTTTATCGGATTAAATTTATTTTTATTAAAGCCAAATATTACGATCGGCCATAAAAATGTAAATAAAATATTGTTATATCGAGTTAAACCAACAAATGCCGCTAAAATGCCTGTAAAGATTATTAATAGACACTTTATTTTTCTATTATTTTCAACTAAATCCTCAAATTTATTTTTGTATAATAAAATAAAAAGTAATGCAGACTGTGTAAAAAATTCATAAATATGCGAATAAACTGGTCGTCTAAAAACAAACAAAGGAATCCCTTCCACTAATAGCAATAAAATAATCGCCAGTTTCACTTCTGCTGTTTTAAAAAAATAACCAAGCCCCAAATAAAGTAATAAACACGCTAACCATAAATAGAAAAGCGAGGCAAAAACAAATCCAAACAATGACCAACTGTGTTGATCATTAAAATCATTTCTTTGATTAACGATAGGATTATGGGTTAATCTATCAATGAAAGAAAACACGAATACAAAGGGCGTTGCTAGATCGCCGCAACCCACTGCAATTTCTGGTTTTTTTGAACCATAAATATTATATTCGTATTGGTAGGAAGGAAAATTACCATACACTAAAGCAGTAGCATGAGCAAAATAGGAATCATCGTCTCCGCCATATTTTAAGCCAGTCATTTGTACCTCATAAGGACGTAGTAATAAAAAGCCTAAACAAAAAATAAGCAGCGTAATAGTTCTCATTAATTAAGCACCTTTAAAAATAATATTTTCCTTTATCGGATATACTTTCAAAACGAACAGGTATTTTCAATTGCTCTTCAAAATTTGGATTCAGATCATAATATTTTGCACCGATTAAACTATCACTACGCAAACCAAAATCCAATCCAAAAAATTCACTCACCTTTAGTCCGACTAACAATAGTCCAAAAGGAATCGGAATAAAATATACTTTTTTATTCTTACTTTCTGCCAACCACTGCACAACTTCTTTAAAAGTAATTGGTTGCTTTGCAGCCGCTATAATTGGATTAAATATTTCCACTGGCATACTTGATAAATAGAATATTAATTCAGCTAAATTGTTAATATTACAAAGATAAAAAACCTGTTTGCCTAAACCGATAAGCGGTACAAATTTAAATCTATTAATAAATTGGTTCATAATCCCAACAAGTCCCGCTGTTTTATCGCCATAAACCAAACCTGGTCTAACTATGATTCCGCCTAATTCTGTAACAATTTTTTCGATTGCAAGTTTAGTTTGGCCATACATTGATCTTGTATTTTCAAAAGCAGACATTGAGGAAATAAAAATGGTTTTCTTTACTCCACAAACCTTTGCGTGCTGCAATAAGTTTATTGAACCCTGTAAATTAATTTTTGTATTAGCTTTTTTATTTCTTACTTTTAAATCATAAGCACAATGAATCAGCACATCAACCTGACTCAGATCTGGCAACTTATTATGAGATGATAATGAAAAATACAGATGATTTTCTTTTTTCATCTTACCTGATAACTGCCGCGTCATCTCAAAAACTTTTATATCCTGGCTTTGAAAATGTTTAACTAATCGAGAACCGATATATCCATTAGCACCAGTAATTGCACAAGTAAAATTATTCATAAATATTACATTCATTTGCTATACGATAAGCATTAGCCATAATGGATAATGTGATTGCATGGGCTGGAATACTAGGAAAAACCGTTGCGTCCACAACATGTAACCGAGTAAAACCATAAGGTTTGCCCAATAGATCTGTTGCCACTATATCTTTATTTTTTGACATAGGAAAGCTTCCACCATAATGATACGAACGCATAATTTTGCTAACTTGTAAAAACGACCAAACAGGAAAAAACCCTAGCAGCCTCCTGTGCTTGAACAAATATTTTCCTATTTGTTTTAACTTCTCGTCAGCTTGAAATTGATATTGTTGTAATTTTATTGTCTTGTTATCTTCCTGTAAGCTGATAAGACATCCCTCTGAATCTTGTGAGTGCAAAAAGCCCTGTAAAATTAGCATTCTATTCAAAACAGGTGTTAATCCATATTGAACTAATGGATAAAAGAGTTTAAATATTTTTTTAAATTGAGACTCATAATGATCCATATAAGTAAATACTTCGAAATGTGCTCGATTAGACAGAATATTTTTTTCTGTCAGCTTTATGTATGCTTGAGCTAACGTGTGGAGTTTTTCCGATTTTACTTTGCTTGTTGCCTTGTACAGAAAACACGGAAACATAAAATGCTGAGAATCCTTTAATAATACTGGTTTATTATATAAATTTAACGATGCCAATAAAATTTTGGTAGAAAATACTGCACCCGCAGCAAGAAAAACTTGTTTGCCATAAAATTCTAGCTCATTGCCAGAATGCAGATGACTAGCTTTTATAATAATTCCTGCTTTATTTTCAATCAATTTACTGACTAAAATGTTTTTAATATAAGTAAAATTTTTTTCTTTTTCTAATTCTCGTAAAGTATCTTGGGACGAATAAATAATTTGATAAGGACATCCGTGTTGACAATAACCACAATAAGAACAATGTGGTAACCCTGATAAAGAATTAAAGCTAACTGCTAATCTGGCGCTTCCATATTCAAATCCTTGGGGAAAAAGATTCTGTTTATGAGCACTCATATGCTGAAGCAGTATATCTGCTTGTTTGCTATGTTGATAGGTAAACAATTGATCAGTATAAAGTGGGGCTGAATTAGTACTATCAAATTTGCTAGCAGCAAGCGGCATAAACTCTAAGACTTTTTTATAATACGGTTCTAAATAACTTATTGGAAACGGCCAATCGTGAATATCTTCTGATGCATAGGGCATATTAAATGCCCCCCAAATCGTACTAAGCCCTCCTTTTGCCAAGGAAGGCTTACAATAAATGTTTTTATCGCTTATTATTTTTAAAACTTTATCAACCTGTTGATACGGGTAGTCTGAACCATAAGAAAGTTTGACATTATCTTCTTGATGAATATTATGCTTAAGTTTCTTTGCTACTTCTGGCCGCCAAGCTACTTGCAATGAATTTAAAAGAAGCTGCTTAGATTTTTCTAATTCAACGCCTGCATCTATCATAGTAACAGCTATTCCCCTGGCTAATAAGGCCTTGGCAGTCGCTACACCTGATGGGCCAGAGCCTATTATATATATCATTTATGCTCTTTATTACTATTAAGATAAGGCAGGCTCAAATAAAACAAGCGATTGATCTCTTTTCTACTTTCACTGACATTATCTAAAATAATGCCGCAAACAAAACAGGATATCGCCACCAACATAATACCTGTTGATAAAATAGCAGTGGGTAATCTTGGTATTAAATCAGTTTGAAAAAATGTAATTAATACTGGTAAAAAAATTCCTATAGAAATTAAAGCAAATATTACTCCAATTGTTGAAAAAAATAGCATGGGTCTAATGATTTTAAGTAGTACAATAATTCTCCATAAAATATGTATGCCATCATTATAAGTGCGCAATTTGCTAGAAGAACCCTCTGGCCGTATAGAATTATAAGTATAAATTTCTGCCATAGGTAATCTTTGTTCTAGCGCATGAATCGTTAATTCAGATTCAATATCAAATTTTCTTGACTTGGCAGGAAAAGATTTTACAAATCTTCTGGAAAAAACTCTATACCCAGACAGTATGTCGGTAAAATTTCTTCCAAAAAAAATTGAAACAATAGAAGAAAATAACTTGTTTCCGAAATAATGCCCGCGTCTATATATGATTTCATTATTTTTATTTAATAACCTAGATCCTACTACTACATCTAAACGCAGAGATAAAAGTTTAACAATCATTTCATTAGCTTTACTTGCATCACAAGTATTATCACCATCTGCAAGCACATAGAGATCGGCTTCAATATCTGCAAACATTCTTCTGACAACATTACCCTTACCTTGATTAGGTTCAAAACCTATTATTGCTCCATGTTGCTTAGCTATTTCTGCTGTACTGTCATTAGAATTATTATCATAAACATAAATCTTACTGTTAGGTAAAACTGCTTTAAATGCTTTTACTGTATCAGCAATAGTCAGGGCCTCGTTGTGACATGGCAACAATACGGCTATATTATAAGCATTAATATCTTCCACTCAATTTTCCCCTAAATAAACTATCTCTAAATGCACTTAATATTATATTGATTAATGTTATGCCAAATATTAATCAATATGCTTGATATAGAACAATATTTTCTCAAGTTATCTTGCTAAAGTTAACAAGTACTAGGTTTCTTCTAAAACCAATACTAATGTATAGGAAATATACGTGTTTTTATTGTTAAATTCTACTAGCCTTACGTAAAATGATAGATTTATCTAAATACATGTTGCAAAGAATCAGAAGAAAAATTTAAAGAAATTACTCAAAGGTGATGCAGATTATCTGGTTGTGACCCTGCCATTAATTTAAATACCTTCGGGATTATCTACCAGCATTCCTTTAAATATAAAAATTAATTATTGCCTCCATTAATTAGTCTTGCGTCGTAATACTATTACATAGTGTAAAGCAATAAAGCGTTCAAATGGTTTTAATAAATACTCAACCCACTTAAGCATCCTAATCATTTTATTGGGAACTAATTGTCGGAAACTAACTCCGCCCGATAATAAATAACGAAGATAATTATTAATAGTAGCCTGATACACAATTTCTAATTCAGGAAACTCTTCTTCAAATTGCTTCCGATCTCTAATAAATATAAGATAAGACAGCGCTTGATTGGCATCAGACATTACATAACGAGGATCACGAATAGACTCCCATGCTTTTTGTTTGGAATTAAAATGCTCTTCTTTATGTATATACGCATAAAGCAAATGGGCTGCCCACCCATAATACGGCTCTATTAATACTATGCCACCCCCTGGCACTAGTGTACGCTTCAATTCAGAGAAAAACTTTCTAGGTTCTGGTAGATGATGAAAACAATTAATAGCGTAAAAACCCCGCACTGATTGACTCTCCAAATTCATATTTTGTATATCCAAAATACGATCATGATGAGACGAAGCTTTTATATCTGTAGAAATGATATGCGGGTAAACTTGTTTAAAAAAGCTTGCTCCTGCACCTACTTCAATTTCTAAACCTTTTCCATTTAATAGTTTCTTATTTAATCCAATACAAAGATCATAAAATTCCTTAAATACTTCTTTGATCATTGGCTTTTCTACCAAAATACTAAGATTAACATCAACTAATTCAGTAGAATCAACGTCAACCCCCTCCAAGCGGGGATCACTTAATTTAGCTCGTAAAGTAGAAATTATTCCCATTTTCTCCTCTTACACACCGATGACACATTTTACTCTATCTTAGCAAAGTGTAATTAAATTATTTTAACTCTTTTTTCTAGCTGTTCATCAAGTTAAAACATATTAAGAAACATAGTAAATTATTGTGGCTTAATAAAGATATTATTTTCTTTATTACGCTGCCAAATTTCTTTACAAGTTCTCCAGTTACCAGAAAAATGCTTAATAACTTTTTTATACCATAAAAAAGTCTTTTCACCTTTATTACGCCAAAAAGATTCTTTACCACACATAACCAGTTCAGGTAATGGCTCATCTGAAATATCTAGTGGATGAATATAAAAAGAAGTGTCTCCATACTGTAGAGTTTGCTTTAACCCTAAAATTGGAATATGTGGCCCCAACATACGAAATGCCGGCCCACCACCGACTGGTAATCTAAATTTAAAAATTGACCAATAGGGCCATGGTAACTCCATTAGTTTTTTATTATTTTCACTTGCAGGCCAATAAAACGGTTGTCTTAAGCCAATTTGTTTTAAGTCACCAAGTTTATTATATAAATCGTTTACAGCAACTGACGAATCATATTGAAATCCTAAATTTAACAATATCTCAACCATCCAATAGTGAAAATAAGCAAAAGGAGATCTAAACCCCTTAACTTCAGTATTAAGTTTATCCTCTAGAAGATATTTTGCTTGCTTAATGTTTTCAAAAAATAACTTTTCTTCTTTTTTTACATCTATGCCGGTGTAAGCAATATGATGAAGATCATGACAGCCAATCTCATGCCCTCTTGCTACGATTTGTTTAAACACTTGTTTATAGTCTTCTAACAGATCTGCAACAATAAAAAAAGTTGCCTTGATATTTTGTTCATCATAAAAATCCAATAAATCATTGATTGGACGCTCTAGCAGGTTAACGCTTGGAAGCCTTTCTTTCAATGCAATGACCCTCTCATTTGCTCCTTCAATCCCTGCATGAAACTCTGAGTCATGAAACCAATCTTCAACATCAACAGAAAGCGCTATTTTATTTGCAGCATCTTTTTTCATAAATCTCTTAAAATATACCGATGATTAAAGCTCTAGCAAGTCTTTCTTTAATTCTTTTCTTAAAATACTAAAATATTTATCGTCTGAAAGTGCAAAGCTTTTACAAAATTCTTTTAAAAAATACTGTCTATCATTATCCCGCCACCATTCTTGTATATTATTTTTAACTTCACTTAACTTATTACCTAGGCTAATAGAATCTCGGTGTAGAATACCTAATTTCTCCAATTCATCAAATGGCTGCTTGGCTGAATTTCTAATAGAAGCCATACTTTCAGGCCAATATAACAGTGTGGGATAATTAGCAGTAAAAGTTTCAAGAAATGTTGTGCCATTATAAGTGCTAACATGTAATGCGCTATGGTTTAATGCAGTATAAAGATCCATGTCATGAGGTAAAAAATTATTTTTATGTTTAGCTAATCTAGTTTTCATTTCCCAACCGCGTTCAGCTGGATATAATTTTATATGGAAATTTCCTTGTAGCATTTCTTCCAATTGATCCAATAAGGCAGAAATATTTTTAATATAGTCTAAAAAATTAGGCCCTAAAATTCCTCTGTCATCTACATGTACGGTATACCTAGCCTGTTCAACTAATGTTAACAAAACCTTGCCATTATTGGATTGATTCGTCTTTATTTTTCTTTTAATTTTACTTAACTTAATTGACGGACACGGACAAAGTTTATTGGCGTATTGCCCACTTTTCCAGCCCCAAGTTAAATATTTATCTGCTACTCTTAGTTCATAATATTCTGAAATTGAAAGTTGACTAATCCCATAACAGCCACCATGTTGTTCTAAATATAGCTTGGCACCCTTTTCTTTCATTTGGGCCAACCAAATTTTAAAAGCTTCATCGCCATATATCCATTCTGAAATAAGGATAATTTTAGCTTCTTTAGGAAATTTATTTTTAATAAATTGTTGGTAGCTTTGATAACCTTCAAGATAACACTTAGGTATTTGTATTGGTAAAAGATACGCTAAAAAATTTTCAAATTCATTTTGATAAGAAAAGAAAAGTTTTTTTCTTAATGAGCTATCTGCATTAAAAGTCAATTTGTAAACAATTTCCTTTTTTAAAAAAATAGCCTGCTTACAAAGTACTTGCATTAATGCTCTTTCAAAAAGATTTAGTTTATTTCCATAAATAAATAAGCCTGTTTTTCTTTTTGAAAAAAAATAATAAATAGCATTAATAAAGTATTTAAATTTAAGCTTACTTTTCTCTTTTATACTACTCTCTAATGAACCTTGATTATAATTAAAATTTTCTATTTCCTGATAGGGAATATTTTTTAAAAAATGAATGAGTAGTGTAAAAATATAAGTATTCCAAGGCTCTTCATGAGAAAACTCCACATACTGATCTAAATCATTAGGAACCAGCTCATGGTCACGATATTGATAAATTAATACGTTACTAATATTATTGGTATCAATGGCGTTTTTTATACATTTATATTTGTCAAAAACAGCGCATAAAAATTTACTGAACCAAGGACCAATCATTACTTCCCAGTAGCTAGTAGAATAAGCGGTTGTGTGAATAACATTAAGTTGCTCTGCTATAAGAGGAATCCATTTTTCATAGGTTTTTTTAAGAAATATCGTATCTTCAATTACCTTTCTTTTTTTAAGCCAGTGATAAGGCACGATTTTGAAAGGTCTATTAGCGAGAATTTTATTAGTTTCTTGTGTCCTACACCACTCTCCTAATAATAATATTTCAGCGGTATTTTCTATGTTCCACATTTTTAAGTCTGAAGATAATACCAAAAACATATTTTTCCTAAATACACGATTAAATATATTATAATTTTAAAATTCTAATATCGATAATCAACTTTGATTACTTAATCAACTCCCATTGCAATGGTGTTCCTTTTTTTACATCTCGCTTAATTGTACTACCCAATAAGGTTTCATAATATTTAGGCGGAAGCCCAAAACCAGGTCGTACAACCCTACAGTTTTCATTAGTTAGTTTCTCGCCTGCTTTAATATCTTTAGCAACATAAATAGACCGTCTAAACATCAGGGACTTCTTTTCAGAACCTGTTGCTCCATACTGAATTTTACCCATACTCAACCATGCTCGCTCAGATTCGATAACTAATGAAGAAAACTCCTCTGGTTCCATAGAAAAGGCTGAATCTACACCACCATCTGAACGTTTAATTGTAAAATGCTTTTCAATAACTGTCGCTCCCATAGCTATACTGGCAATTGCAACGCCAATTCCCAAGGTATGATCAGATAAACCAATTTGACAATTAAATAATTGTTGCATATGGGGTATTGTTAAAATATTAGAGTTCTCTGGTGAGGCTGGATACGTGCTAGTACATTTCAATAGAACCAGGTCTTCACAACCTACTTCTTTAACCGTACTAACTGCTTCTGCTAGCTCACCTACTGTGGCCATACCGGTAGAAATTACAATTGGCTTGCCTGTAGCAGCTACTTTACGAATTAGTGGTAAATCAGTATTTTCAAAAGAAGCGATTTTATAAAACGGGGTATTTAAGCTTTCAAGAAAATCCACTGCTGTTTCATCAAAGGGTGTACTAAAAACATCCAATCCTAACTCTCTACCCAGTCTAAAAATAGGCTCATGCCATTCCCAAGGTGTATAGGCCTGTTCATAAAGATTATACAATGATTGCCCATGCCAAAGGCTTGCTTGATCATTGATATAAAAATCACCCTCTTTAATATCTAAGGTCATCGTTTCAGCAGTATAAGTTTGAATTTTTAATGCATCCACGCCTGTTTTAGCCGCCGCTCGTACTAATTCTAAAGCTCGATCCAAAGATTGATTATGATTACCTGACATCTCTGCAATAATATAGGGACGATGTTGTTTACCAATTAACCGTTTTCCTAATTTAATCTCCTTCATGCAATCACCTTGTATAACTATGAAATTTCATTAACCATTTTTGGGCATAAAAATTACAACGAGTATAGTAGTATTATTTTAGCTTATAAGCCATTACTTTATATTTCTCGATGAACCCAGCTTTAAGAAAAACTTTTTGTGAAGCCACATTATCAATCATAATTTTGCCTTCTAATTCGTCTGCCTCAGGAAAATTTTCTTTAGCATATTCAATTCCCATTTCTAGAATTTTTGCCCCATAACCTTGACCATATAACTCTGGATTTAAATAAATGCTCACTTCAAGTTTATCATTAATAATGTCTATTCTTAATACCCCTATTTTAAGCTCATCATTTTCTATGATTAAAATATGTCTGTTTTTATTAGCAAGTGAATTTTTCAACCACTCTATATGTTCAGTATATTCAAGTTCAGTCTTATTAAAGGAATATTGACGAGCTTTGATATTATTACGCCAAGCAAATAATAATTCAGCATCTGTCATCTCTGCTTTTTTAAATTTAAAATTAAATTTATTCATATCTCTAGCTATCTTTCTATTAAAGTTTTTTCGATTACCCGCTTAGCGCCATTACCATCTACTAAATTCATCATTACTTTTGACATTCTCTTTACTTCATCTTTATTAGAAAAAGCAAAATTTAATTTTTTAATAAACCTATTTATTGTTATCTCTTTACTTTTACCAACATAAAAATCAATCCCTAGCTGTTGCAATTTTTCAGCGATGTGTTCTTGATTTTCTGCTGTAGTAATCACCAGGCCAGGCAGCCCTATACAACATCTTTCCCAAGTGGTAGTACCTGAAGCACAGATAGCTAAATCTGCTTGCGACATTAATTCTGCTAAATTGTTAACTTGGCAATAAAAATGAAAATTGCTATGTTTTTGACAAACAGCTTTAATTTCTTCTTTTGCTTTATTTTGGCTACCTATAACAACCTCTACTTCACCAGTAAAATTTAATTCTAACAAAGCCGTAAGTACCATGCTTGTCATATTGTCTAAATCAGAACCGCCCATAAACAAAAATATATGCTTAAGCTCTCCAAATTGTTTAATTGTTTTTAATCTAGTCGTTAAAAATTCTGCTCTTAACAAAGCATACTGTGATCCTAATAGTAAACAACAATTTTTAGGTGCTAATTTTCTATACCTATCTTGCAAAGGATTTGATAAGTTTTGATCTAATAAAAAATCACAATCATGGAGTCTATTTGCAATATCATCAATAACTAAAATTTTTTTAGCATAGACTCTCGCCATCAACTCCCATTTTTTTTCTATTGCGTAATGATCTATAATTAAAATATCAATTCTCGAAAAACTTTTTAATACTTCAGCTGCTTGTTCAATCTCTTTTTGGTAGCATTCGCCTAGCCATTGCTCATAAGGATTTTCTGTAATTTGAACACCCTGATCTGAAACAGAATACGGTAATTTATAGACTTTAAACCCTTCCGCTTCTAAATATGGAATTAAATTACCCGGTAAATCCCTACATATAAAATAGCTCTCTACTTTTTCAACTTTTAATGCTTTAGCCAATGTTAAGCATCTCATTAAATGGCCTGTCCCAATTAAAACAGAAGCATCAACTCGAAATACTGCAATTGGATTCATTAACGCACCTTAAACAAAGGTTGCAAAACCTCACAGTGTAACGCTTTTAATAAGCTATTATTATTTAAATGCTCTGTTAATCGTTCAAATACCTCATCATAAACAATTAAGATTTGTTCAACATCTTCATTGGAATGTGCATAACTAATATTATGGCTACCAAAGGAAATAATGCCCCTGGCTAAAATTTCCTGCATCCAAAAAGTTTTAATATCCCACGATGAATAAGACTTACTATCTTTAAAAATTAAAAATGACCAAACTGGATGTCCGGCTATTTGTATTATTTCATTTAATTCATGCTTTTTAAGTAGAGATTCTAACTTAACAATTAAATCATTTCCTCGCTGATGCATAGTTTCTATTATTGGCTGAGAAGATATTTTATCTAAAACGGCTTTCGCTGCAGCAAGTGATAAAGTCTCACCGCCAAAAGTAAATGAAAAAAATACATCTTCCATTAACTTCATTATTTCTCGCTTTCCAGCAACAACCGATAAGGGAAAACCATTTGCCATTCCTTTTCCTAAAGCAACTAAATCAGGAATAACTCCGAATAACTCTTGTGCACCGCCCTTAGCAAAACGAAATCCTGTTATCATTTCATCAAAAATCAATACTGCATTATTTTTATGTGTTAATTCTTTAACTTTTTTAAGAAAATCCTCTTTTGGAAATTCAATATTCATAGGTTCCAAGATAACAGCAGCTATTTGATTGGGATATTGATTAAAGAGAGCTTCTAAACTTGCTATATCATTATATTGAAATTTTAAAGTCAGGTCTTTGGTTGTTTGGGGCACCCCTAAACTACGAGTAGTAGAACCAATATACCAGTCCTGCCAACCGTGATAACCACAGACTGCTATATAATCTGCTCCGGTATAGGCCCTTGCGATCCTCACAGCACCCGAGGTAGCATCAGAACCATTTTTACCAAAACGAACCATTTCGGCGCAGGGAACCATCGCTATTATTTTCTCAGCAACTTCCGTTTCAAGCTTATGTGGTAAAGAAAAAATAACGCCTTGTGTCAGTTGCTTTTGAACAGCTGCATCGACATCGGGATCGCAATAGCCAAGAAAAACAGCCAACAAGCCGTTTACAAAATCTATATATTCATTACCATCAATATCCCAAACACGGCTTCCTTTACCTTTTTCTATAAAATAAGGTGAAACCCCATAAGGAAATTGCACTTTACTTTTAGAAAAAGTTTGCGAGCCCAAAGGAATAATATCGGTAGCTCGAACTAACATTGATTCTGATTCTTTATATCTTAGTGACATTCATACTCCTTAAAAGGAATCCTTTTTTGTTAAAGCTTCATTACGCTTGTATTGTTGATTACGGATAGCAAGCTCGGGATTGTTTTTTAACCACTGTAAAATATCATTCATTTTGAAGTCGCTTTTCTTGGGATACAGGCTTTCAAAAATATTACGTATTAAATCAAAATCCTCTGGTTCATCAACCGTCCAACGTAAGTGACTATGGTTCGTTTCTTGCTTAACTGAACCTAAAATAAACTCTTGCTTATGACGATAGATATATTGTGTAACATGCTCGCGATCTATTGCTTCTACTGCTTTACTATTTATTGTTTGTAGGGTTTTAAAAGACATAACTTCAACATCTAATCCGTCTGGATAGGTAGGCTCAATAACATTTGCCGTATAGTCATTTTTATTTTTAAGATGTTGTTCTATAGTTAAATCAATGATTTCCCAATCTATTAAAGGACAATCACCCGTTAATCTAACAACGTGTTCCGGTCTATATTTTAGAGATACTTGATAATAGCGTGACAAAACATCCTGTAATGACCCTTGAAAAAAATCTACTCCAACTTCTTTACATAATTTACAAATAGCTAAATCTTCTGGTTGCTCGCTAGTTGCTACCACTAATTGGTCAATATATTTAGACCGTTTAATTCGTTCAATTTGTAAAGCCAACATAGGCGTATTTAAAATCTTTTTTAACACTTTACTGGGTAGCCTAGTCGAAGACATTCGTGCTTGTAATACACAGAGTATCATTTTGGTGGTAGCTCCCTAGGCATAGGGTTTTCAATGGGCGCAGGTTTCATATTAATGAGGCTTTTTGCTTTAAACTTTTTTACATAATCAAAAACGTTTTTAAAAGGAATTTGATGTTTTTCTGCTATTTCAATTAGTCTAGTTTTGCCATCAAAATAGCGGGGTAAACAATCCATCAAATAATTCCAACGTCTTGCTTCTTCTGAAATTTGTTTACGCCCATGTTCTGAAGGATCCCAAAATGCTTGATAAAGATCATATTTTGGATGACTTAGTGCAACCAACCCTTTAAAATTTTTGGTCATTACAGCATCATTTTCTACGATAAATAAAGTATCCATTACAATACGAACAGTTTCTTCCATTAATTGTTCATTAATTAACTCTGGACTATCTCGACTGGTATGATATTCAGGAAAATGTCCCTTACCATTACTGCGACTTAAGCTAGGAAAAGGAACTTCATAACCTGCAGAATCCCAACAAGTTTCATCATTACCCACAATTTTTCTAAAAGGTGCTGTCCACCAATTTTCAGCACCAAAAGTTAAAGCATTTAAAAAAGCTCTGTCAATTAAAGTATCTCCTAAAAAACTACGCTGTAAAGCTAATCCGCCTCCTGCTCCTACCATTTCTAAAAAGAAGCCCCATTTTAATTTTTTTGCTTTGCTAGTCGAAAGCGAATTCAAATAAAATATTGATCCAAAATGTTCAGGAGCAACGACTAATCTATAGGTGAAACGTCTGGTAGGTAAAGCTGCTAAACGCCGCATGACTTCTATTCCGGCCGCGACTCCAGCTAGATCATCGTTACAACAAAATGCGTGGCAATTATGGGCATTAATGACTATTGATTCTTTTTCTTCGCCAGGTAAAACATATTCAGCAACTTTCATACTTCCTGTTTCAAAAGAAGTAATTAACTTAACTTCATATTCCTCTTCTTGCAATGAATCAAAAAACTGCTTCGTTACACTAAAACCCCACTCTTTACGAAAAGGCTTATAAAACAAGTCACAGTGATAAACTAATGCATCATCAAAGGCAGTAGGATAAAACAAATGCTTTTTTAATTCATCTTTTGAAACTCTACCTGTAAATGACTGGCTATAACCAATAACCGCTAAAGGATGATACATACCATCGTAGACTAAATTGCCAGATAAGTCGGTAATTCTTGCTTCAATGACCTCCCATTTCTTTGGTACGATCCAACCATTCACTTCCAAACCACCCGGAAATTCATGGATAGTAAAAGGCAGCTCTTCGCATAAATATTTTACACATTGATCAAGTCCGGCGCTATTGGGTGCCATACGTAAAGGAGATAAGGTTCTGATTAACTCTAACATATTTCTCATGTATCAAGCTCCTGATTAAATTTCACATACCACAAATGATCTTCCCAGCCACTATTCGTTAACAGTTGTTTTTCTAATCTTGCATCAAATTTGTAACCTGCTTTTTCTAAGGCTTTTGCACTGCCTAGATTGCTTTGATATAGACCAGCTTGTACACGATGAAGATTTAACTTTTTAAAAGCAAAATGAGTAGCCAAACTAATTGCTTCCGATGCATACCCCTTTCCCCAATAACTTCGGTTGCCAATAAAATAACTGATATCGGCATAATGATGATTAAAATTAATCGGGCCTAGCTTTATATTACCAACATGTAGCCCGGTAATAATCTCGATAATAGCAAATAAATAGTTGGCAGGATCTTCTCTCATTGAGCCTACAAAAGCTTTTATTTTTTCTAAGGTTTGCTCGCTCCACCTGGTTTCTAAAAACTGATTTATCACTGGATCATTTAGCCAAGAAAGATACATTGCATTACAATCGCTTAAATCAAGCAAGCGCAATTTTATTTTCCCCCCTGCTAAAATATCAGCCTGCTTTACTAAAGCGGTTTTATTTTTTTGCATTATAGTTGGCCCTGAAAAGTAAAGATTCTTCAAGCTGATGGTAAGGCGTATAAAATCTATCCCCCAACTTTAATTGCATGGTAATATCTTGATGTATTTCATTGAGCACTCTTTTTATTTTTAATAATCCTGATGATGAAGCTATTACAATACCCTCTTCAGGAGTAATTCTAACAACCAAACCAGATTGAAAAGAGTGAAACGCTTTTTCTCTATCATCCAAATAGGCTGTTTTTAAATGCACTCGGCATCCATTCACTAATGTGCTTGCTCCCGCGTAAGGCTCATCAAAGGCACAGATAAAACGCTCGATATCAACTCCTAGCCAAGCCCAATTAATCCAACCTTGCTCGATTGTATTCAACCTCGGTAAAAACAACGACTGACTTTCTTGTGGAAAATGTAAGTTGAACTCTTTACCAGCTTCTACTTCTTGTAAAAATTCTTTGATAAAATTAATTTCTTGTGGAACGGCTGCATTAAAATAATCTAAAGGGATTCGTGCTGATTCTGGAAAATTATAATTAACGGATTTAACTATTTCACCTGAATCAAACTCTCCCTGAATCATTTCTGTATTAATAACTTGTAAATTACATCCTCCTATTTTATCTCCTCGCAAAATCATCCAGGTATAATGCGCGCCGCCTCGATAACGTGGATGAGGAATACCCATAAAATCAAGCAACCGACCAGAAAATTTTTTTATTATTTCTTCATCAAAACTCCAAGCTTCACCCATGCCTATTCCTAAGGTATTAGCATCAACCTGTTGAAACAGCTCGTCTTTTTCTTGATTAATATTTTCAGTAATACAATATTTAATTTTTAGCTTATCTAATTCATCTTTTAAAGTATTTCCCTGATCGTCTAGCACTTCTTCTATATGACGAGGAGAGGTATAAACAAATAATGCCAAATTCATGCCTTGTGCCATCTTAGCAGTAGCAGCCAATAAAGGTGCCCCGCCAAAAAGAATAAGTCGATTAATTTGATTGTATTTCATTATTTTTCCTTAACATTAAACCTGTTTAAATGGAATTTGATAATTGCTTAAAAAAGCTTTGGCTCTGATTAAATTGCTATCTGTAAAATTAAATAAACTGCCTGCCGCTGCTGCACTAAGATTAGTTACTTTAAACAGCTCTTTTAAATGCTCGTAATTTCCGCATCCGCCACAGGCAATAACTGGTACAGTAGAAATATTACAAACTCTTTGGACTAACTGAATGTCGTAGCCGGTCATTAGTCCATCTTGATCAATTGATTGTATTAATATTTCCCCAACCCCCGCTTGTATACAATTTTTAATATGGGTTTCTAATGAAAGAGGCTGTCTAGCTCGCCCACATTCTGTAAATAAAACATAGTCAGACTCTTCTTTACTCCAACGAACATCAATGACTGCAACGATGGCCTGTTTACCAAAACATTCTGCTATCTCTGTTAATACACTTGGTTTTTCATAGCAAACTGTATTAATAGCTATTTTATCAGCTCCTTGCTGAATTAAAACTGCCGCATCAGTAAAAGATCTTATTCCTCCACCCAAAGTTAAAGGCATAAAGCAAACTTCAGAGACTTTATCTAATACTGCAACTAAAGAGGCAATGGTATTATTTTCACGCTCTATATTTAAAAAAATTAATTCATCCGCATACTGAGAATTATAAACTCGTGAACTTGAAACAGGATCGCCTACATCTCGAAAAGCAGTAAATTGTTTTGATTTGACCAATCGGCCTTGATAAAGTAATTGCACAGGAATAATTCTTTTTTTTAACATTGTCCATCCCACTGACAAAAATTCTCAAGTAGCATCAACCCATTTTTTTGGCTTTTTTCTGGATGAAATTGCACGCCCACTATGTTGTTCTTACCGACTATAGAGGGAAAATATTTCCCATAATTTGTTTCACCTATTATAGTTTCTGCCTGCGAATCATCATAATAATAAGAATGAACAAAATAAAAATCTGCCCGCTCTTTTATGTTTTGAAAAACAGGATGACTTTTTTTAAAATGTATCTCGTTCCAACCAACATGTGGAATGGGGAGATTAATTTTTTTATTTAAATGGATAACCTTGCCTGATAAACAATTTAAACCTTGTGAGCCGCCCCCCTCTTCTCCATATTCAGCTAAAATTTGCATGCCTAAACAAATACCCAACAAAGGACGCTGCTTGGCAATAAATTCTTTAATAGGATTAATTAAATCAAGCTGCCTGCAATTTTCCATGGCCGTTTGAAAATGGCCTACTCCGGGTAAGATTAAATGGGTTATTGATTGCCAATTTATATTGCTACTTGCAACAATAGGATCAAAACCAAGCTGGTAAATAGCATTAAATACTGATCTTAGATTTCCCATTTTAAGATCAATAATCCCTATCATATTACCCTTCATCTGAAATTTTTATTTCTCTATACCACTTATTGAAATCCCAGGTTTGTTTTGCTAACGGCTTATTAAAATTTGGTACATGTGGAGGAACAACCGTTTTTTCAACAATGGTATTAAACTCTTCTTCGCTAATATTTAAATACTCAAGAAATAGTTGTAATGAAGGAGGTTTTTTGCCCTCATACTCGGCAATTAATTTGTCAGCCTCTTCTTTAGCCATCTTTCCTTTTCGTATGTCTAAAGCAGTCATTTGACTAACCCGAGAATATCCTCGTTTAAGATATTTAATATAATCTCTAACACCTTGCATATAGCATTCAATTTTTTCATAAGAATATTTTTCCCAAGGCATACCTTCTACTTGGTCTCCCTGCCAACCTAATTCTTGCATGATTATTTTAGACTGCCTTTGAGCATCCCAAGGTATATAGGAGCCCAAACAAACTGAGCGATAACCAATTTTTTTTAAATCTCGTAATTTTGGATAAGTATAAGGCTGTAAATCTCTTGGGTCTAATTTAAAATCGTGCGTAATCATGCCGCTCATATCTTCTGCAGTTATTCCAAGATTGACAAAACGATTAAATCTTTCTTCATCCACTTCCTCTACTTGATTATTTCTATAATCATAATAGGCGGTGTATTCTGAAGAGGGTTCACCCCAGAAAATTAGCGGGACATTAAATTTAATAGCTATATGCATAGGATAAGAGAAAATTCCCGTATGACAATGCCAACAAAAATCTCCTTTGCGAGTTAGCGCTTCTAACATTAGGCGCTTCACAACTTTCCAATTCGGAGTAAAGCTAATAACATCTACCCCTAACTGCTTAAAAGTTCGCTCATTATTTTTTAATAGGTTTTCTCTCATAAAACCATGATTAAATTGCATAACTAATGGTTTTATTTGATATTCTTTGATCAAATAATATAAGGTAAAAGTAGAGTCTTTTCCTCCCGAAAAAGGAATAATGCAATCATAATCATATTTACCGCGATATTGCTCAATCAGCGCATTAAGCACCTGCTTTCTTTCTTGCCAATCAATTTTTTCATCTCGATATTCACGTTGCCGACAAATATTACATTCACCTTTATGATCAAATTCAATTGATTCATAAGTCTCTGGCAGTCCACATTTAATACAATTTTTCATTTCAATTTACCAAATATAATTCAGGTTTGCGGTATATTACCACATAGCTGGATTAACTAAATATTCCTTATTAACATTAAATATTGAATAATCCAAATCAGTGGGTAAATTTACGATTGAATTTAAGATTGATTGAAATTCTTTCACCCCTGTTACCCCTACCAATGCATGATCAATTTGCTTTAGGTGCCAAATATAGGCTAACGCTAACTGAAGAGGTAGCACGTTTTTCTGTTTACAGTATTGATTTAATTTTATTATTATTGGTTTTAACTCATTAAGCTTAGAGGGTAAGTTTTCTGGTTTAGACAATATTATGCCCTGCAAGAAAATTGATCGCACATGAATTTCAATTCCTTTGTTTTTTAGTTTCTGGAGATAACCTTCTCGTTCTAATTTTTGATCAAAAACATTAATTGGCAGTTGAATAATATCAATATTAAAACGCTCTAAAATTTGATCTATTTCTTTCCCCGTATAAACAGAAACCCCTATCTTTTTTACCAGCCCTTGCGCCTTAAAACTTTCCATTTCATTCCAAAGTAAATCGCTTGTTGACAACAATAGCTGCTTAGCATTGTGTACTAAAAGCCCATAGATTTTGTTTTGCCGTAAATTATTGAGCGATTGTTGAAAAACTGCTTGCATAGCTTGTGAGGTACAATCAGAAGGAACTTTAGTTATAATTTTAAATAAACCTGGAGGCAAACCCTGTAACGCTTTTCCCACAAACTGCTCACTTTGACCGTAAGCTACAGCTGTATCAATAATCTGAATTTTATTTTCAATAGAGATTTTTAAAATTTCTACTATTTCAGATAATGAACACTGTCCTTTAGCGTTTGTGATGCCATAAGGCATACCAAATTGCGCAGTCCCCAATCCTAATATTGTCATGTTAAAATATTTTTAATAATAGAAATAATAGTATCTTGTTGTTCATAAGAAAGCCCTGGGTAAAGCGGTAAAGTTATTGTTCGATGATAATAATCTTCAGAAACAGGAAAATCTCCCCATTGAAATCCAAATTTTTTATAATAAGGCTGCGTATGAACTGGAATATAATGTACATTTACACCTATATTGGCTTGTCTTAATTCATTAAATAGTTGAGCTCGTGTTTTATTTTTATATTCTGCCATTAAACAAATAACATATAAGTGAAAAGAAGAATAGGTGTCTGGATGTTGATAAGGTAAAGTTAAAGGTAGATCCTTGAGTCCTTCATTATAACGAGCAACAAGTTCATGTCTTTTTCGTATAAAAGTATCTATCTTTTTTAATTGGCTTAACCCTAATGCGCAATGAATATCGGTAATACGATAATTAAATCCAAGCTCAATTTGTTCATAGTACCATAGATCATTGGAAGGATTTTCCATTTTTTTAGAATCTCTCGTCATACCATGAGTAATATATAATCGTATTTTTTCTGCTATCTCTTTTGAATTAGTTAAAGCAGCGCCTCCTTCACCAGTAGTGATAATTTTAACCGGATGAAAACTAAAAATTGTAATATCAGAATATTGACAACAGCCGATACGTTTATCTAAATAGGTAGCACCTATCGCATGGCTAGCATCTTCAATAATATGAAAATTAAATTTTTTAGCTAGCTGATGAATTTTTTTCATATCACAAGATTGACCTGCAAAATGCACAGGAATTATTATCTTGGGCAATTTATCTAACTTTTCAGCTGTTAATAATTTTGCTTCTAATTTATCTGGGCATAAGTTATAAGTTTTTTCATCTATATCAACAAAATCTATTTGTGCTCCACAAAAGCGAGCACAATTTGCCGAAGATAAAAACGTATTAGGAGATGTCCACACAATGTCATTGACGGTGAGGCCTAATGCAAGACAAGCCACATGAAGAGCAGCCGTCGCATTCGTACAGGCAACTGCATAGGCGGCACTACAATATTCTGAAAGCGCTTGTTCAAAATGTGTTACAACAGGCCCTTGGGTTAACCAATCTGAATTTAAGACCTTATTTATTTCTAAAATATCTAATTCATCAATTGATTGTCGACCATAAGGAATTATTTTATTTACGCGCATACTACCTTATTCAATTCTTGAATTTCTTCAACCGATAGAAAAACTGGATTACTGCCTGAGGTATATTCAAATCCTCCTGGAACAGGTCTAGCTTTTTTACCACATTTGTTAATAGTATAGTCAACATAATGGCCGAAATTAATGGTGGGCGTGATAACGTAATGATCATCAAACTCCAATGTTAAATGAGAATCATCGGCTGGACACATTACTTCATGCAGCTTCTCACCAGGACGAATACCAATTATCTTATAAGCTAAATTTTCATTTAAAGATTTAACTAAATCAACAATTCGTACTGATGGAATTTTAGGAACAAAAATTTCTCCTCCATGCATTCGTTCAAAGCTTTTTATAACGAATTCTACGCCCTGAGATAATGCAATCCAAAAGCGAGTCATTCTTTCATCAGTAACGGGTAGCTCTTTGATTCCTTGTGCTAATAATTTATTAAAATATGGTAACACTGAACCTCGAGAACCCACGACATTACCATAACGAACAACTGAAAACCGTATATCATGATCCCCCACTATATTGTTAGCGGCAACAAATAGCTTATCTGAGGCTAATTTTGTTGCACCATATAAATTTATAGGATTTGCTGCTTTATCTGTTGAAAGTGCAATGACTCGTTTAACTTCACATTTTATAGCAGCTTTAATAACATTTTCAGCGCCATAAACATTAGTTTTAATACATTCCATAGGATTATATTCTGCTGCGGGAACTTGCTTTAAAGCAGCGGCGTGCACAACATAGTCAACTCCACTCATAGCCTGCACTAAACGTTCAGAATCTCTTACATCTCCAATAAAATATCTCAATGCAGGATGATTATATTCATTATGCATATCAAACTGTTTAAGTTCATCACGAGAAAAAATTATTAACCTTCTGGGCTTGTATCTTTGTAGAATAACCTTAACAAAAGCCCTACCAAATGAACCTGTGCCACCTGTTACCAAAATAACTTTATTATCAAACATTATTTGTTCCTTAGCGCTATACTTTAAAAGCAAAGTAAAGAATCTCTATCATCCCATTTAATTTGTTCATTAAATGGCTATTGGCTATTAATTAAGTTATTGAGTTTAAATAATTAGCAAATTAAACGCCTACTAGGCAAACAAAATTGATAATACTATAGCTTTATTTCCGCAAGAACTACTATTTCATATAAATTTACCCTACTTATTTTTTGTGCATCTTTTATTGTTCTAAGAATTACTATTCGCTATAATTTGAAACCTTGAATTGCTAACCTCGAAAGGGACTTTAATGAAAAAAATGCTTGCTACTAATTCTTCTTTCTGGCTTTTACTATCAAAAATTTTTATTTTCTTGGTGATTTTAGCTCAATTATGGACTATTTTTATTATTGCAAAGCCCTTTTGGTTAGATGAGTGGTCAATTTTATTCAATTTGAAAAATTTAGCTTATTCTAATTTGTTTGGCCCCTTACTTGAAAGCCAAGAGTTCCCAAGAATTTATTTAGCTTTTATGAAATACCTTGCTGAAAAGTCCAATTATTCACCAATACTATTAAAAATTCCTGCGACTATTTTTGGCATTCTAAGCCTGGTAACCGTTTATTTTATTTCAAAAAAAATTTATAAAACAGACAACTTCTTTAGCACTTTTTTTATTCTTTTGATTCTGGCCAACAATGTTGTTTTATATAATTTTACCCAACTAAAAGCTTACAGTGGCGATTTATTTTTTGCGCTTATTGCCATTATTCAATTTTTTTATTTATTAAATAATAACAAAATTTTTACTTTTTGGTCTCCACTTATTTTATTAATCGGACCTATATTAAGTTACACCTATCCCATTGCTGTTTCTCCAGTGGTTTTACTATACTTTTTTCAAATTTTTAACTTTAAAACTTCTGCTCATAATTCAATTAAATCTTTGTTGTGCCTTGTCTGCTTTTTTATAGGTTGCGCCATTGTTTGGTTTACAGATTTAAAATTTGTATTAACTGATAGCAATATGTACAACTGTTGGCGTATTTATGTCGTGGATTATAGTAGTTTTTCGGCATTTTTAATGGGAATTAAAACAGCTGGTTTTTCTTTATTTACAATTTTTACAGGTCCCACTACCACACAAGGACATAATTTTTTAAATATCCCATTAATAGCCTATCAATGGTTTCTTTTTATCATTTCTTTTATCGGATTTTGTTCCGTTTGTCTTTCTGAACTAAAATTATTTGTCCACTGTAAATGGCGTTATTTTTTAGAATGTGGAAACCGTATACAAGCCTATTTCTTTCTTCTTTTTTTAAGCACGTGGTTTCTTTATTTTTTAAAACTACTGCCCGTGATTGGCAATAGAATGAATGTTTATTGTGTGCCAATGATGATTTTTTTCTTTTTACAAGGTTTATTAACTTTAAAGAGAACAGGAGCAAATTTGTATCTTAAAAAACTTACTACTTTTATTACGGTTGCTTTTTTTATTTTTATGATAGCTTACATGTTGGCAAGGTATATTGAGATGTTTGCTGGCGGAACTAACTGGTATGAACCAGCAAGCTATGATAATTTTGGTAAAGCGCTTGCCTATGCTCAAACTAATAATGGCGTTATTGCGGTAAATATTAACACTCACTTTAATACTTTAGTTGATGCTTCCAGTGTCCAGATGGCAATCTTGGCTTACCCAAGATATAACAGTAATCCGACTTACGATATGCAAAAGAAAATACCTGTCGTTGTGTATGCCAATGACAACACCCCTATTTGCCAAGTATGTACTCAAGCTAAGCAGCCGATAGTTTTCGTCTATAAATATAATTTCTCAGTTGCTTCTTGTAATACTTATTGTCAAAAAAATTATCACTGAAATAATGATTACTTAACAATGGATTAACCAATGAATTATAATCCCACTCAAACTAATTTTGCTGGGGTAAGCCCTCCTGGAGAAGAAAGCTGTAAAATGATTGAGGCGGTTTTACGCTATCCTGTAGGCTCTGTTCTAGATTTAGGCACAGGTACCGGATTTATAGGAGTTTCTTTGGCTTTAAAAGACTTTGAAGTAGAAGCAACTGATATTAATAATAAAGCCTTAGAGAATGCTAAAAAAAATGCTCAATTAGCTAAGGTATCAATAAAAATCTTTTATTCTGATCTTTTTGATCATATACACCGTAAATATGATTTTATTTTATTTAATCCACCAAGAAATCCTGATGAGGGCTTATTAACTCGGTTAATAATAAGTATTATTAAAAAATATCCGCCTTTGGTTAATCTTATTTTACCTTTAGCGCAATTAATTTTTGGCAACAAAAGACGTCAATTCCTTTTATCATTCATTAATAATGCACAAACTTATTTAAATCTAAAGGGACGGTTAATTTTACATTTAACAGAAGCAGAGTTTAAAGAATTGTCTCAATCTTTACCCACTATAGAATTTAATTTAGAAACCCTTCTTTTAAAATCAAGTGGTAATGAAGTTATTACTTCTATTATTTTTCAATAATCATGAAAAAATTTGTTTTAACCTTGTTTCTGCGGCAATGAAATCTGCAAGCGTGTCTATATCAATAGAGTCCTTTTCATCCATTTCAAAAAATATTGTTTTATCCGTGTAAAAATTTATTTCATTTTCAAATTTTGCAGGCGCAATATAAATTGCACCATTAGGTAAATAATAGGTTTTATTATTTTGTCTTTGTAAATTTAACAAATTACTTTGTTGAAAACAAAATTCGACATGCCCTTGTTGGTTAGCCTGCATTAACCACGCAATTTTTTCAGGGACTTTTACTACTGAAACCAAGGTATCAGAGGGAGAAGAACGCTCCTTAAAATAGTGTTGAAAGGCTTGCTCAATATGTTCTGCAGTTCGCAAAGGTGAAGTAGGCTGTAACATAATTACATAATCATATTCTTCTTTAGTATTTTCTTTTACCCATTGTAAACAATGTTGTAAAGCTTGATTACTAGATGCTTCATCTGTAGCAAAATGTTTGGGACGTAAAAAAGGAACTTGGGCACCTTCCTTTTTTGCTATCTTTACAATTTCCTCACAATCCGTAGAAACAATAACCTTGTTAATACACTTTGCTTTAAGCGCCGCTTCTATAGTCCAGGCTATAAGCGGTCGCTGGTGAATCTCCTTAATATTTTTACCTAGCAATCCTTTGGACCCTTCCCTAGCGCCAATAAAAGCCAGTATTTTTAAATCACCCATGTATCAAAGCCTTTATAAATTATTTTTGTACGGTTAATAAACTTAAATGATGGATTATTTGGGATCCATGCACTATCATTCTTTGTCCCTCATCCAATTTAATAGTCCAAGAACGCAAAGGATCTTCTGGTTTTTTCTCTATATCAATATTAATATGAAAATCATTAAACGATCCTTTAAGGTTTTTAGAGTGAAGGTAATTTAAAATTCCCTGTTTTGAAAAGCAATTCCAACCCGGCTCCCATGAGGAGCTTTCTTCTATTCTTTTTACTTTTACTAAAACATCAATATTTTCTGGATTAAATAAACCAAAAATAAAAGCTCTCCCATTATTTTCAAAATTTACTAGTTTAAGAACCCGGTCAATGCATTGCTTATTATTATCAAAGATTGAGTGAACACCGTTCATGAAAACAGCATCATACCGGTTAAATTCTGAGGATAGTTCATCACCTTCATAAATATCCGCACACAAAAATTTTACTGTAGGCAAATTTTCTTTAGCTTTACTTAATAAGGTAGGAAGAATATCGATACCGGTTAAATTAGCATGCGGATAGCAATCATGAAGATAATATAAAAACTCTCCTGTTGCACAACCTATATCTAAAATTCTGGGGGTTTTAAATTGTTTTAAAAAGTTATCCGTCTCCTCTCTAATAAATTTAAAATATTCTTTAGGTTTGTGTTTTCTATCTTCAGCAAGATATAGATCATCATGAGTTCTCTTAGTTTTCATATATATTTCCTATAGTGGTTTAAACCATAAAATAATCTTCTTATGTCAATCCCAGTTGGCTTTTTTTATTAATTCTTTGGTTAATTAAATCTATCACTTTTTTATAAGCAGGATAATGATCATCAAATACAGCATAATAAGCCCTAGCTTCCTTTACAATAGATAAGTATTCCTCATAAGGCATCGCCAGTAATCGATTTAATTTGTTACAAAAAAGCTCGTAATTATCTTCGGATACAACACATAATTCTTCAACTTCAGGAAAACGGGTTACAGAAGATTTAAAAAAATTATGGCAAGGTGTTCCAGAACAATCTACAAATAATACTTTTCTACCTAAACCTAGCGCTTGAGTACCTACTGAAGAAAAAGAATTAACAACCACTTCACTTTCTTCCATGGCCAAATAAGTAGAAACATGCTGCTCAAATTGGATATAAGTAACAGCATTACCATATATTTCGTTATAATAATTCATAGCATAGTCATCTGAATCTCTTAAGGCTATACAACATTTTATATTGAATTCTTTAATAAATTTCGCCAGATATTTTTCTAAAGTAATAATAAGTTTTTTAAATTTCTCAGGGTAATCCGGATGTACCTCAAAAACACTCCAGGATGCTTGGGCTACTTTACATATTTGATATTTAATAGATTTACTATGTTTTGCTATAATACTACTTCTATAATAGCTTTGTGGCACGGGACCAAAAGGATAGTAATGATCTATTTTGTGTCCTTGTGCAGGAAAATGTTCAACCTCATACTGTCCATAACAGATATAATTAGTAAAAGAAATAATGGCATTTTTGCGAATAGATTCAGTACCTAACTTTCCCGTAGTCCCTAAAGGTCTAATTCCATTTTCAACTGCATAAAACTCTATAAACTTCAAAGTTCTACTTAACCAATGAAAGTGTTCGCTATCATCTACAATAGTAATAACCACCTTAGGATTTATTATTTTCAAACAACTTAATAAATAGATTCCTTTTAAATTTAAGCGCCCTATTTTTACAGTACAATACTTCAAATTAACTATCATATAAAATAACATTAAAAAAGAAAAATAAATTTTTTCATTGCGAGTTTCAAGTACAGAATATTTAAATTCTTTAATTACACAATCTAAACCAGGTAAACTTGCATGATCATAAATCACCAATGCTGATTTTTTAGGAGAACTAAATACAAGTTTTTGTATGATGCTTTTACAACCTCTAATTATTTTCATAATTATTTCTGCCCATAATTTTAGCCGATGGTAAAAATTTCATTTCTCTTAACAATAAAGAGAACTTTCCTTATCACTCAAAAACCATCAGCTTTGTCATCAAGGCTAAGGAAAAATCTCTGCTTCAACTAAGTTAGAAAATTGATTAGCAGTAACTTATTTTTTATAAAGCCTTTTCTTTCACGCTGTACAGTTATGCACTAATTAACTTTAATTTAATTACTCAATATATTCAACAAACTCTTTAAGTACCTTTAATCCCGCTTCACCACTTTTTTCAGGATGAAATTGTACGCCTACTACATTATTTTTTTTAACAGCACAAACAAAACTATTGTCTCCATAATCACAGGTTGCTAAAACATGCTCAGATTCATCACATTGTACATAATAGCTATGAATAAAATATTGATGCTCTTGCTCTAAATGCTTAATGATACTTTCATCAAACTTTTTTCTATTATCTGAATAGACATTTATTCTATTCCAACCAATATGTGGTAATTTATAAGGAGGAAACGTTACAGCGAGCTTTTTTACTGAACCCTTGATAACATCAAGGCCAATATGATAACCGTTTTCTTCGCTGTCTGTAAATAACAGCTGCATGCCTAAACAAATACCCAAAACTGGTTTTCTGCTATTAATATATTCTTTTAATAAAGAAAACAAATTTAATTTTATTAATTCATTACAGGCTGCTCCAAAAGCACCCACACCAGGAAAAATAAGCCCATTAGATGCCATAACTTCAGTTGGATTGGAAGTAACTAGTACATCAACTCCAAGTTTTTTAAAAGCATTAGAAATACTACGTAAATTTCCTAAACCGTAATCTAATATTGCGATTGTTTTTTTATTAGGCCGCATCTTTAAACTCTTACCTGAAGCTTCATTGCTAAAAGCTTTTCTTTAATGATACTAATTGGCATTAGATTATAATGAAGAACTGAAGCCAAGGCTATGGCACTAGGACAGGTTTCTTGGATCAGTTGCTTAAAATGTAAATCCGTTCCTGCACCGCCACAAGCAATTACTGGTATACTAACAGCTTCATTAATGGATTTAATTAAGGAAATATCAAAACCTTGCCGGGTACCTTCTTGATCTACACTTGTTAATAATATTTCTCCAGCTCCTAACGCTTGCAGTTTTATAGCCCAATCTAGAACCTCTAAACCTGTTTTTTCCCTACCATTATCAATATAAGCTTCCCAATGATTTCCTATTTTCTTTGCTTCAATGGAGGCAACCACACACTGTGAACCATATTTTTCAGCAACTTCAGAAATAAAAGCTGGTCTTTTCACTGCCGCTGTATTGATTGCTATCTTATCAGCACCCGCTAATAAGGCTGTTTTAACATCTTCCATAGTACGCAGACCACCACCAATAGTAATGGGAATCAAGATATCTTCACAAGCTTTACGAATTATGGAAAAAAGATTGTTTCTATCATAAAGTGAAGCAACAGCATCCATGAAAATTATTTCATCAGCTCCTTGCAAATAATATTGCAAAGCTAACTCATTAGGATCACCTATTTTTCTTAGTCCCTCTAAATGTATTCCTTTGATAACAAATTCGTTTTTTACATCCAATCTAGCAATAACTCTCATTACTCTCTCTATGCTTTTATTCTTTAAATTGAAAAAATATTAAAAATAATTTAAATATTCTTTTTCTGCCTTACAAAAATCTTCTGATTGGCCAATATCCAACCAATATTCATGAATTGGAAACATACTTACTGTTTTTTCTTTATCAATTAATGTATTAAGTAACGCTGGCATGTCACAGTATTGCTCAAGCTGAAAGTCCTGAACAATTTCTGGCTGCAAAACATAAATACCTGCATTCACAAAAAAATTATGTATTGGTTTTTCTTTTATTGAAATTATAGTATCTGCATTAGCCTCAACAACACCATAAGGAACTTGAAAATCATACCGCCTTACACACATGGTGGCACAATTGTTACTTGCCTCTTCATGAAAATTCAATAAATGCTCAAAATTAACTTTCGTTAAAATATCACTATTCATCATGATAATCGGCAAATTAGGTAAATCTTTAGGCAATAAACTTAAGGCTCCTGCGGTCCCTAAGGGCTTATTTTCATGAATATAATTTATTTTTATACCCCATGCAGAACCATCTCCAAAATAATTAATGATTTTTTCTGCAAGATAGTGCACTGAAATATAAAAATTTTTAAAACCATATTCAATAAAACTTTTAATAATATTTTCTAATATAGGTTGATTTCCAAGTCTTAACATAGGCTTTGGGGTATCCTCTGTCATCGGTCTTAAACGACTTCCAAAACCACCTGCCATTAAAAAAACAGGGTTATCATACTGTTTTTTTTGTATCAATTGCTGCAAGGTTTCTAAACCAACCAGCATATTATTATCATCGATTAAAGGTATATGTAATAGCTTATTTTTTTCCATAACTGATAAAATTTTATTCTTATCTTCATTAATAGTAATAGAGATTGGGTTAGCATTCATGATCTTAGATACTGAGTCATTTAAAGAGATATGTTTTAATAATGCTCTACGTATATCGCCATCAGTTATGGTTCCAAGTAATTGATTGTCTTCTGTGATCACCAAAGCTATTTGCAGTGAGCCTTGATCAATAATTTCAATTGCTTTTTGTATACTATCTGTCTTGTTAAGACAGATTTCACGCCAATTTTTCATCCTGAGTTTATTCCTAATTAAGATAAGTAGTATTAGCTAATACATCTTTATAGACTGTTGCGCCAGCTGCAATTACTGAATTTTCACCAATCACAACTCCTTGAATAATACTTGCTCCGGTACCAATATGCACATTATTTTTAACTATGACATTACCACTTAATGTTGCACCAGGCGCAACATGGCAATGTTCACCAATTATACAATCATGATCAATAGAAGCTTTTGTATTAATTATTGTATTATTTCCTATAACCACAGAAGGTTGAATAACAGCGCCAGCCATAATTTGAACCCCCTCCCCTAATTGCACATCTAAACCAATTATTGTACAAGGATGAATAACTGAAACAAAAGAATACCCAGCTGCTTTATATTTTTCAAACAGCTGTTGTCTAATTTTATGTTTAGGACCTGGCAGCATCCCTAAACCATTAAGCAAACTGATGGATTTAGCTGTGTATTGCAATATTGTTGGTTCTGTTCCTAATATTTTTATTCCAAAAATCGGATTTTCTTCACCGGTTAACGAAACCATTCCTAAAACAAGTAAGTTTAATTTCTTAACAACATCCACTAGAACTTTTGCATGTCCACCAGCACCAATTATGATTATTTGTTTATCCATCAATTAATTCATCTTCTTGATAATTACGTTGTGCCTCTTTTCCAAGTAGTTCCCAATACTTCATCGGGGATAAACCATTACCCGGCCTTTTCATTGTTAAATTATTTTCTAAATATGTTTGTCCTTGCAATATTTCTTTTGCTGCAACTAAACTTTTTCTAACAACCAATTTATTTTTTTGTTCTTGAGCACTTGGAATTTTTATACCATTTCCCAAAGACCTCTCTATATCACGAATATTTTTTACCATTTGCATTAGCTCTTCTGGATTTAATGAAGCAAGATGATCAGGGCCTTCCATAGCTTTATCTAGCGTATAATGTTTTTCAATGATCTTTGCCCCAATTGCTACTGCTGCAATAGGAATATGTATTCCTTCACTATGATCAGAATAGCCAACTGGTAATCCAAATGCACAACGCATAGTTTGTATTACCCTTAGATTTAAACTGGAAACAGCAGCAGGGTATTCAGAAGTACAATGTAATAAAGAAACTTGTTTTTTTAATGCTTCTTGACCTTCTAAAGAAAGATAGGCTTCCATAAAAGCATCCGGAGAAGGCTTTTCATTATTACCAATTAAACCAAAAGCAACAATGCCTAAGGCTGCCTCTACCTCACCTAATGTCGCCATACCAGTTGATACGATTAATTTAGCTTTGCTTTGTGCGTGCGCTAACAATAAAGGAGCGTTGGTTAATTCTCCTGAGGCGATCTTTAAAGTGTCCAACCCTAAATTATCAATTAAGAAATATAAGCTTTCAAAATCAAATGCTGTTGATAAAAAGTTAACATTATATTTTTTGCAATGCTTAAATAGCTCTTTAAATATTTGCTCTGACAATTCTAATCTTTTAAGCATCGAAAACTGAGTTTCATGGCTACCAGTAGTTTTTTGTTGATATTCTGCTTTAGATGCATTTTTTGATACTAAACATTTGGCTCTAAAAGTTTGAAATTTAACAATATCCGCACCAGCCTCGCAGGCCACCTCTATAAGCTTAAATGCATTATCAGGATTACCATTATGGTTAACGCCTGCTTCAGCAATTATTAAAGTGTTATTCTCCATAATTTTCCTTAATTAACAGATTGTTTATTAAATAATATGTTAGCATTTGAGTATTTATCTAGCCGTCAACATTATAAACACCTAAAATATCAATAATATTCTTCATTAACCAATATAAAAATTACTATTTAGCTCTAGTACCCGTTATAATATAAGCCTTTCTTTTCATTCTGATACACCGCTTGGAATATTTATTAGTCTCTCTGACAAGTATTTTGCATTGTCATCACTAGCAGTAAAACATTTTTTATACATGGGCAATTTATTGATTAATTGCCAGGTTGGTCTTGTCATAATTCCTGTATTATTAGTAAACCTTAAAAACTCATCTCTTTTTTCCTTGTTAGATAAGATAATTGCATTAAGCCAATAATTACTGATGGCATTAGTTGGCTCCATGATGAATTTAATGTCATCTTTTTTTGCAAAAAAATCTTGGTATTGTTTAGCCAAAGCTCGTTTTTTTAATATAAACGAATCTAATTGTTCTAGCTGAGCAACCCCCAGCGCTGCATTAATATTGGGCATACGATAATTATAGCCAATTTCATCATGGCTATACTCCCATGGATGGGATAACTTTGCTGTTGTAGTGAGATGCTTAGCTTTTTTGGCGAGGACTTCATTATTAGTAACAATCATCCCGCCGCCACCGGTCGTAATAATTTTATTACCATTAAAACTAAACACGCTCATTTTTCCATAAGAACCGACATGTTTATGTTTATAATAAGAACCCAATGCTTCAGCTGCATCTTCAATAAGCTCTACATGATGCTCTTGACATAATTTTGCAATTAAATCTATTTCTACTGGATGACCAAAGGTATGCATCGGTACACATGCACGAACGACGTTTCCTGTTATCTTGTTGACACAAGCCTTGTTTTTTTGGATTGTATGTTGCTCAAAAAAAGATTGTAGTTTTGCTGCAGATAAACCCAAGGTATTTAAGTCTACATCGATAAATAAAGGATACGCTTGACAATATGATATGGCATTACAAGTTGCAACAAAGGTTAAGGGCTGAGTAATCACTTCATCCTGAGCTTGTACACCCGCAAGTAATAAAGCAATATGTAAAGCTGCTGTTCCATTTACCACTGCGACCGCATAAGTACTATCAACATAGTTAGCAAATTCTTTTTCAAATCTATTAACATAGTGACCAACACTTGATACAAAGGTACTTTCAATAGCATCTAATAGATAAGCTTTTTCCTTGCCGTTAAAATAAGGAGCATGTAATGCAACAGGGCTTTTAAATTTATATAAATCCTTTACAAACTCAACAAAATCTTCATACATTATAGAGATCCGCTTTATATTGAGCTAGACACGCAGAATCCATAAACCAATTAATAGTTTTGGTGATTCCTTCTTCCAATGAAACAGCAGGCTTATAGCCAGTAAGTTTTTGTAGTTTAGTATTATCACACCATAATCGAAAAACTTCGGACGTTTTTGGCCTCACTCTAGGTTGATCACAAATTAACTCCAGCTCTTCCTTTCTCATAATTCTTTTAATCATATGAAATATATCACCAATTGAAATTTCTTGATTAGAGCCAATATTAATAGTCTGACCAACAGCTTCATTACATTCAGCTAACATTAATAACCCACGACAAGTATCGGTAATATAATTAAAATCTCGAGTAGGTGTAATATCTCCAAGCTTTATAGTGGTACTTCCTTTAGCTATTTGAGTTATAACTGTAGGAATAACTGCTCGTGCTGACTGTCTTGGGCCATAAGTATTAAATGGTCTTGCAATGATAACGGGTAATTCAAAGGAGTAAAAATAACTCATCGCAATAGCGTCAGCCGCAATTTTTGAAGCACTGTAAGGTGATTGAGGTTGTAAAGGATGTTTTTCGTCAATTGGCACATATTGTGCTGTCCCATAAACTTCACTGGTTGAGGTAATAATTACTCGTTGAGTATTATTATTTAGCGCAGCCTGACAAATGTTAGCAGTTCCATTGACATTAGTTTCAATATAGCTGTAAGGAGCCTGATAGGAATAAGGTATCGCAATTAACGCTGCTAAATGAAAAATAATATCTTTATTCTTAACTAATTGATTACAAAATACCGGGTCTCTTACATCACCCAACACTACTTTGATTTGCTTTAAATAAGATGATTTTTCAAGCCATCCCCAGTTTTGAAATGAATTATATTGCACTAATGCAGTTACTTGATAACCTTTATTGCATAATAAGTCAACTAGATGTGAGCCTATAAATCCCTCTGCACCAGTCACTAAAACTTCTTTATTTTTCATTTAAATGTCTTCTTTATTAATTTACTCTAACTTCTTCTTTAGTAAGTTTTGCCATCTGTCGAAATAGAGAACAATTTTCACTTAACTCATTATAATTACCCTCATCAACTATTCGACCTTTTTCTAAAATAAAAATCTTATGGCAATTCATTAAGGTAGATAGTCTATGGGCAATAATAATAATCGTTTTTTTAACGGACAAATTATAAATAGTTTCCATGATTGTATCTTCTGTTATTCCATCTAATGCACTCGTCGCTTCATCTAAAATAATTACTTCTGGTTCATTATATAAAGCCCTTGCAATACCAATCCGCTGTCTTTGTCCACCACTTAGCCTAATCCCTCTTTCTCCTAATACCGTATTATAACCATAAGGCAGCTCATTGATAATAAAATCATGAATGCTAGCTGCTTTAGCAGCTTTTTCAACTGCTAGTAAACCAGTGTGATTATTTTCACCCCGACCAAAGGCTATATTATTGATTACGGTATCATCGGAAATAAAAATATGTTGTGGGACATACGCTAATAATTTTTGCCATGCGCCTAAATTATACCCATCAATTACCTGACCATCTATTAGCAATTCTCCTTGATAGGGTTGCAATAACCCTAAAATAATATCAACCAAAGTAGTCTTGCCAGCACCTGTGCTGCCCGCAAAACCTATAATACTATTCTTTTTAATCTCCAAAGAGAGATTGTCTAAAATATTATTCGCGGAACTTTGGTATTTAAAGCAAATATTTTTTAATGCAATGCTATCGTTAAATGTTAATGCCGTCGTTTCTTTTGATGAGGTTACTTTCATTTCCTTTTCTTTTTCAAACATATCATTATATAGCAGATCTATGGCAGCTAAATTTAATCGTGCTTGAGACAAAGATACAAAAACGGTTTGTACAGCCGGCATTAACCGATAGCCAGCAAACGCATAAACTGACAACAGAGGAATAATACTATCTCCTTGTGCATTTAATGCTAACAAAATAATGGTGATTAAAATAATTCCACCAAAGGCAACGGTTTCTAAAGCATATCTAGGTAATTGCGGATAAATATTGCTTTGCGCTACATAAGTAGCAATTAAATAACTTGGTTTAGAAAAATTATCTAAGAAAAATTTTTCATTATTATAAAGTTTAATTTCTTTGATACCACCAAAACATTCATAAGAGGCTTTAAATAATAATTCACTTTCTTCGGTAAGCTTCTTGCCTATCGAATGTAGGCGTTTTCTTAAAGAAAGGAAAATTATTGTATAAATGCCTCCTATGACAAAAGTGATGGAAAATGCAACCATTGGGTTTACATAAAACAGCAACACCAATATCAACACAATCGCGATTAATTTAGCAAACGCTAAAATACCTGGTATTAATACTCCACCAACAATTCTTTCAACCTCTTGCAAAAGATTTTTACTTAGCGTTGATGAGTTTTTGTCTAAGAAATAGCTGTAAGGCAAACGAAAATAATTGGTTAATAGTTTATAGGCCAGGGTATATCTACGCATATAACCCACACGAAGCATTATCGCCAAAGTTAATGCTGAAGCTGCATTACCTATTAACAGCACTAAAAATACCGCCACCCCTAAAAAAATTAAAAATGCATGAACACTAGAAAAATTAAAATACGTATAAATAAATTTTACTTTTTCATGCTGTAATACAAGGCTTGGTTGAATAATTAAAGCCATAAACGGCATAACAAAGGCTATACCAATAATTTCTAATAGCGCAGTAAAAATAACCGGTATTAATAATAAACCAATTATGTATTTTTCTTTTTTGTCAAACAATGCCCACATTTTAACAAACGAATTTTTGCGACTTTTTTTCATTAATTTTACCGTTTTAATGCTAACTTTTTAATATTTCTTTCTGACTTAAATTTTTTTCATGCAAACAAAAATTTTTATCATAGAATTCCATATTCTCATTTAACCAAAAAATACAAATAGGCGTTTTAATCATACTTGCATAAGGGTTTAAATCCCAAAAAGAAGAAAAATATTGATTCAACATATTTTTTTCTATTTGCGAATAATACCAATGGCTCTTGATCCGATTAAACATTTCTTGAGTAGCTTTTAAGATTTCAGCTGCTGAATTTTCAATATACTCAAGATTATATTTTTTACTAAAATTAACATGATCAAAAATACTTAACTCTATGTCTTGTGGTAAAGAATAAAAAGGGGCTATCTGTTTAGTACAGATATTTCTTAACTTTTTAGGAATATATAAACAATTTTTACTATGCGGAGCAAGCCAATAAGGAACGTGATTCACAGCCAAAATGGGCTTATCAAAAATTTGTCCTATGTCACAAAGTCCACATGAGGTGCCTAGAATAAATTCGCTGACATAAATTAAAAATATATCCATAAAATCACTTCTAACCTCAGAAAATGGATAATCAATAAATCTTTCATGCTGAAACGCGGCTCTTTTCTCAACCTTCGCCCCCATTCTAATTACCCAATAACCTTGATTGATTAGAAATTCCATAGCCGGAATAAAATTATTTATATCAGCATCTCTACTCTTATGACCAGAAAAATCAACGCCTGGCAGCGTCGCTTGCAAATAGGCTTGGTCTCTAACAACGATGCAAACAAGTTTATCTTTTTTTGTATCAAACCCTAATTGTGAAAGTATAGACTCACCTTGCTTTATTTCAATAGCTGTAAAATTTAGTGAAGGGATTGTATTAATATATAAATCATATTCATTAGCATAGACACGCATTTCTGCAAATAAGCCAAATTTTTTTAATATTTTTTTTCTTCCTAATAATTTTGAAATAGTTAAATTATCAATTATGCATAATTTTCTTTTTAACATTTTCAGCAATTGTTTATTTGCAGGCTGATAATACAAAAGAAACAAATAATGCGTCTTATTGTTTATCTCACCTGCTTGTTTTTTCCTTAAAAAAATATCTTGCTCTAAAGCTAAATGGCCTATTCTACTCGAATTCAAAATAACTACTTTATAGGAGATTACTAACCGTACAATCAAAAGAATTGGCAGTATTAGCAAACAAAAAATGGTGTCCCAAATTATAATTATATTTTTTTTGAAAAGTGTTTTAGTGTTTTCTGCTTTATTAACAATTTTCATTGTACACCTTTAATTAATACTTCTACTTTGCATCACCAAGCAATAAATCAATCCAGTGATGTAATATTGCATTATGACTAGTCTCAGACATGCCATAAGTATTTGTTGCCACATAAAAATTTATATGCCCTAATTTTCTTAACTGATTAGTTTCTTTCATTGCAGACAAAGTAATAACTGTAGCGCCTAAAGACAGTGCCGTTTTAACACCTTTAATAATATTGGGAGAATTACCAGAACTGCTAATAGCCACTAGCATATCACCTGAAATAATTCTATTTTGAAGTGGCTCAGAGAACACGGACTCATAGTTAATATCATTACTGACTGCTGTCATTAAAGCTAAATCTGTTAATACCTGCGTATGGACCTTACCGTTTTTGGCTAAATCAGCTGAATAATGACTCGCCATAGCAGCGCTTGCACCGTTGCCAATAAAATACACTAGCCTTTTTTTAGCACGTAATTGGGTAGTAATATTCAACAACGTTTTAAAAGCTTCATCCGTTTCGATTACTTGTCCGTTTTGTTCTGTGGCTAACAGGCTTAATAAACAATTATTCAGAAATTGAACATTAGTAATCCATGGCATTTTTTTGTCCGTTTTTAAAAATTAGGCTAAATCACTAATCAAAACCTTAGTAATTTTTCTTTGCTAAAGTAAATAAATAATCAGGCATTTTGTAACATAAAGTTAGGCATTGCAAGCGAGATCCTTGGGAATAATTAAACAATTGCTAATTTAATTACCACTCTTTTCATAATTAAAGTGTAATTTAAAATTATCTCTTCCTTAGTTGGTTCTACTAGCTTCTTTACTTCATTCAATGTTGCAAGAATAAGCTATGAATAGTACACTTTGTCCACTTTCTTTTATCTTAAAGAGTACACTCATGGAAAATATATTAATTACGGGCGGCGCAGGATATGTTGGTAGCTTATTAGTCCCTCAATTACTTGATTTAGGATACAAAGTTACTGTGTATGATACCTTATTTTTTGGTGATGATTTTTTCCCTAAAAATAATTCTAACCTAACAATCATTGAAGGTGATATTCGAGATATTCATCATCTTCAGCAAGCATTTAAAAATATTGACACTGTCATCAGCCTTGCTTGCATCTCTAATGACGCTAGTTTTGTTTTAGATGAAGAATTAAGCACCTCTATTAATTTAGAGGCCTTTGAACCCATGGTTATTGCTGCTAAATCAGCAAGGGTAAAAAGATTTGTTTATGCTTCGTCAAGCTCCGTCTATGGTGTTTCAGACAAGCCCAATGTAACAGAAGACCATCCGCTGGTTCCCTTAACTTTATATAATAAATACAAAGGCTTGTGTGAACCACTCTTATTTAAACATCAAAACGAACATTTTACTTGTGTTACTATTAGACCCGCTACCATTTGTGGTTATGCGCCGCGCCTGCGCCTAGACCTAAGTGTTAATATTCTAACCAACCATGCAGTGGCCAACGGCAAAATAATGGTGCTTGGCGGTAATCAGCTTCGCCCCAATCTACATGTTCAAGATATGTGCGATTTATATCAATTGCTACTAACTGTGCCCAATAAAGCGATCGCAGGCCAAATTTTTAACGTCGGTTATCAGAATATGTCTATTCTTGATATCGCGCAAGTTGTCAAACAAGTCGTAGAAGAAGAGTTTCCTCAGAGACCGCCTATTCAATTAGAAATTACTGACTCGGACGACAAGCGTTCTTATCATATAAATTCTGATAAAATTAAAAAACACCTAGGATTTACACCGAAATTTTCAGTTGAAGACGCTGTACATGGTTTATGTAAAGCTTTTAAAGCAGGTAAAATTCCAAATAGCATAACTGATGATAAATATTATAATGTTCGAAGAATTAAATCTTTGGAAGTTGTTTAATGGCTAATAAACCTATCGCTCTTGTAACCGGCGGCGCTGGTTTTATTGGTAGTCACATGGTTGACTTACTACTTCAACATGATTATCAGGTACGAGTCATTGATAATTTAATAGGGGGGCATAGCAAGAACTTAAAGCAACATGCTCATAACCCTAATCTTTATTTTGCAGAAGATGATATTTTAAATTTAAGTCCCAACTCTTCATTATTTCATAATGTTAGCTATGTCTTTCATTTTGCTGGGATAGGGGACATTGTACCTTCTATTGAAAACCCTAGTAAATACATGCTCAATAATGTTTATGGAACTGTCAAAGTATTAGAAGCCGCACGTTATGCAAAGATTAAAAAATTTGTCTATGCTGCCTCTTCTTCTTGTTATGGCTTAGCCACAACACCAACAGATGAAAAACATAACATAGCGCCACAATATCCTTATGCGCTCTCCAAACATCAAGGTGAATGTGCAGCTTTCCACTGGCATCATGTTTATAAAATGCCGGTCAATTCTATTCGAATATTTAATGCTTATGGAACTCGTGTCAGAACAACAGGTGCATATGGCGCTGTATTTGGCGTATTTTTTAAGCAAAAATTAGCTGATAAACCTTATACTGTAGTAGGAGATGGCAATCAAACTCGAGATTTTTTATATGTTACCGATGTAGCAAAAGCTTTTTTAGCTGCTGCAGAAACATCTTTTCAGGGAGAAGCTTGGAACATAGGTGCAAATAAACCTCAATCTATTAATTATTTAATAGAATTATTAGGTGGCGGCAATATTACTTATGTCCCTAAACGCCCTGGTGAACCTGATTGCACCTGGGCTGATATTACTAAAATAAAAAATCAATTAAGATGGTCCCCTCAAGTTTCTTTTGAGGAAGGAGTAAAAATGATGCTAGCTGAAATAAATAATTGGCAAGATGCACCATTATGGGATAAAGACTCAATTGCTAACGCAACACAGACATGGTTTGAATATTTAGATTAAAGGGAGTTAGTATGTTTTTAAACAGCTATAAACATAAAATTAAAACCATTGAGGAATTAGCTGAAATAATTGGGCCTTTTCCCCGTCAAAAAAAAATTGTCATGTGCCACGGTGTTTTTGATGTGGTTCACCCTGGGCATGTACGACATTTAATGTATGCAAAAAGCAAGGCTGATCTATTAATAACCAGTCTAACAGCAGATATTCATATTAATAAAGGCCATTATCGTCCACACGTACCACAAAATATTCGTGCGGCCAATTTGGCAGCTTTTGAAATGGTAGATTTTGTAATTATTGATAAAAATTCCACGCCTCTTATTAACATTAATAAACTTCAACCAGATTTCTTTGCCAAAGGCTATGAATATTCTGGCACTAATAAACCCATTAAAACAGTTGAAGAAGAAAATCTGCTGGCAAGCTATGGCGGGCAAATACTCTTTACTCCAGGTGATATCGTTTATTCTTCTTCTAAATTAATTAATTTAGCAGAGCCCATGATTCGCTTAGAAAAATTAGCCACTGTGATGGAAATTCATAATATTTCCATTAATGACCTGGAAACTTGTTTGAATTTAGACAAAAACCTTACTGTACATGTTATTGGTGATACTATTGTAGATGGCATTATGCAAACTAATGTCATTGGTGGTCAAATTAAAACGCCCACCTTAAGTGTTCATTTGGAAGCGCAAGAAAATTATGTTGGCGGTGCTGCTATTGTTGCCAAACACTTAAAAGCAGCCGGCGTGAATGTCATTTTTACAACGGTATTGGGTGAAGATGAGCTCGCTCAATTTGTAATACAAGATTTAGAGCAAGCTGGTGTAATAACGCAAATTATTGTAGATAAGAAAAGACCTACTACTTATAAAAACGCAGTGGTCGCCAATGGTTATCGACTAGTCAAAATTGATACGCTTGATAACTCCTCAATTTCTGACTTGATTGTTAATCAATTGATAGAAAAAATCCGTATTACTCAGGCTGATGCGGTTATTTTTAGCGATTTCAGACATGGCATTTTTAATAAAAGAACTATTGAACCTTTGGTTTCAGCCATTCCAAACAAGTGTTTTAAAGTAGCTGATAGTCAAGTAGCTAGCCGTTGGGGAAATATTACCGAATTTAAAGGTTTTGATTTAATCACCCCCAATGAACGAGAGGCCCGCTTTGCTTTAGGTGATCAAGACTCGGGAATTCGTCCTTTAGCAAGTAATTTATATGATCAAGCCCAATGTGAAACTTTAATTTTAAAACTAGGCGAACGTGGCTTATTAACCTGTCTTAATAACCATCACGAGGCGCTAGATTCTTTTGTTGTTATTGACAGTTTTGTAGATCGCGTAGTCGACGCTGTCGGCTCTGGAGATGCTTTATTGGCTTATGCCACACTAGCTTTATTGAAAGGTTATTCCCCTATCGTTGCCAGCATTATAGGCTCTATGGCTGCAGCCTGTGAATGTGAAATTGATGGTAATATTCCTATCACCAAAGAAGATGTAACTAAAAAAATACTGCATTTAATCGATCATAATAAATATTTATTTGAATCATCTTCTGCAATTAATAATATACCGGTTAATACTGAAAGCGTAAAAGAACTATGAGGGTTATTGTTGTTGGCTTAGGGGTTCAAGGCAACAAGCGCCTCCATTTTTCTGGCAAGGATTTTGTAGCTGCAGTTGACGTAGTAAAAAAAGATAAGGCAATTTATCAAGATATTACCGATGTGCCACTGACAAGTTATGATGCCGCCTTAGTTTGTTTACCCGATGCACCTAAATACAAAATTATTCGTTATTTGCTTGAAAATAATAAACATGTTCTAGTTGAAAAACCTTTACATACCGAAACAGATGAACAAATTTTAGAGCTTCAAGTTTTGGCACAGAAAAAAAAGTTAGTTTGTTATACTGCTTATAATCATCGTTTTGAACCACACTTTATTCAAATGAAAAACTTAATTGATTCAGGTGAATTGGGTAACATTTATTCTTGCCGTTTATTTTATGGTAACGGCACAGCAAGATTAGTAAGAAATTCAATTTGGCGTGATCAAGGACTTGGCGTTTTAACAGATTTAGGCTCTCATTTATTAGATACTATAATTTTTTGGTTTAAACATATCCCTTCATTAGGCTTTGAAAATATTGTTGTTAATACTTTTGAAAATAATGCACCCGATCATGTTATAGTAATCAATAAAAAATCGAATCCTGTGCTGAACCTTGAAATGAGTTTAATTTCTTGGCGCAATCACTTTACTTGTGATATTTTTGCAGAAAATGGCTCAGCCCACATTGATTCTTTATGTAAATGGGGCCCCAGTCGCTTTATTCATCGGCAACGTTTATTACCCAGTGGTCGCCCTCCTGAAGAAACTATTACCTTGGAACAAGAAGATCCTACTTGGGCAGTAGAATACTTGCATTTTAAAAATTTAATTATCAATGGTGCAACAACTGATTTAACAACTGACCTTTGGATACAACAAACCTTAAAACGTTTGGGCCAAAGTTATTATAATTCAATTAAGGTTTTATCTTGAACAGAAACGAAAAAACTATTGTTGGCTGTGTTAGTATGTCTCATTTGGGCTTATTGCATGCAACGGCTTTTGCTGAGAAAGGGTTTGGTGTAATTTGTTATGATAATGACCGACAGGTAATTAATAATTTACAGCAAGGTATTTTACCCATTACTGAACCTCAACTAGATGAATTATTTAATATTAGTTTTAACAAAATGCGGTTTTCTACTGCTCTTGAGCCTCTTAAACAATGCAATGTAATCTTCATTGCTTGTGATGTTCCAACTGATAATTCTGGTAACAGTGATTTAACTATTATTCATCAATTAGTTAATCAAGTACTATCGGTTATATCCGATAATTGTTGTTTAATACTGCTGTCTCAAGTTCCTCCAGGCTTCACTCGCGCTATTAACTTTGCTAAGCAAAAACTTTTTTATCAGGTTGAAACGCTTATTTTTGGACAAGCCGTAGAGCGCGCCTTATATCCAGAACGTTTTATTATTGGTGTCAATGACCCTACTCAGTCGTTACCTAAAGATTATTTAAACTTATTATCTTCATTTAACTGCCCAATTCTTACCATGCGTTATGAAAGCGCAGAGTTGGCAAAAATCGCGATCAATATGTTTTTAGTTTCTTCCGTCAGCACTACTAATCTTTTAGCAGACATTTGTGAAAAAATTAATGCCGACTGGCAAGAAATAATGCCCGCATTAAAATTAGACAAACGGATAGGTCCTTATGCTTACTTGAATCCTGGATTAGGCATAGCAGGCGGCAATTTAGAACGTGATTTAAATACTGTTATCCAATTAGGTCAAACACACCACTCCAATACAAATATCGTCCAGGCTTGGTTAGAGCATTCTAAATATCGCCAAGAATGGGTATGGCAATGCTTACAACAAACTGCGATCAACAAACAGGTTAATCCTACTATTTGTATATTAGGTCTAACCTATAAAGCTAATACGCACAGTATAAAAAATTCACCTGCCATCAATTTAATTAATCGTCTAAAAAACTATCGAATTAAAGTTCATGATCCTGTGGTAACTATTAAAGATACGCATGCGGAACAAAAAACCGACATGATAAGTGCTATACGTGATGCGGATATTGTTATTATCATGACACCATGGCAAGAATATCAGCACTTAACTATTGATTTATTAGGCGCAACAATGAAAGGTGAAATTGTCATTGATCCTTATCAAGTTATCAGCTCCAATGATAAACAAATAACTAAAATAAAATATTTTACATTAGGCAAACAATCTAAAAAAACTGACCGAGAGAAAATTAATTATGTTGAAACATAATAATAGTAAAGCAATAACACCTAGTCGGGTAGTTATTTTAGGCGCCAAAGGATTTGTTGGCTCCGCTACTACCACTCTTTTATCAAAAAATAATTTTAATGTTCTTTCTTTAGGACAACAAGAAGTAGATTTATCAAAAAACGAATCCGTTGACAAACTAACTCATATTCTATGTCCTGATGACGCGCTAATTATTGTTTCTGCAAAAGCGCCTTGTAAAAATTATACTATGCTTTATGAAAACATAGCGATGATGAAAAATGTTTGTGATGCGCTAATAAAAAAACCGGTCAAACAAGTAATTTATATTAGTTCTGACGCTGTTTATGCTGATTCTGCTAATAAAATTACTGAAAGCTCTTTAGTTGCATCAACCTCTTTGCATGGCATTATGCATTGGGCTAGAGAACAAATGCTTTCATCAATAATAGCATCTCAGGCACTTCTAATTATGCGCCCCTCTCTACTCTATGGTAAGGCCGATCCACATAATGGCTATGGCCCTAACAGCTTTTATCGATTAGCCGCAGCAAATAAACCCATCCAACTGTTTGGCAAAGGTGAAGAATTACGTGACCATGTATATATCAATGATGTGACTGAAATTATTCGTTTATGTTTAATCCATCAAAGCCATGGTATTTTAAATATTGCTACTGGCAATGTAATTTCTTTTTATGATATTGCGCAACAAATAGTAAAACTCTTTGATCACAAAGCTGATATAATTTGCAATCCAAGAAACGCTCCCATGCCTCATAATGGTTATCGCGCTTTTGATCCATCACTTTCTCACAGGTTATTTCCTGCATTTCAATATACTTCTTTTACCGAAGGAATTTTAAAAACTCATTTTGAATATCAAGCTCAATTTAAAGAAGAAAGCTATGTCTGAAATTAATTTATTAAAATCTCTACCTAAAACAAAAAGAAATGTTCAAGCAAGAGCTGAAGCAAAAGATCCTAAGGTTATTCATATTGCTAAGCAATTCTCAGAGCTTTTTTTTGACGGACCTAGAAAATATGGTTATGGCGGTTATTATTACGACGGCAGATGGATTCCGGTTGCTAAGGACATTATTGAGCATTTTAATTTAAAACCAGGGGATAGAGTATTAGATGTAGGTTGTGCAAAAGGATTTTTAGTCAAAGATCTCATGAAAGTTTGTCCTGGTTTAGAAGCATTTGGACTCGATATTTCTGAATATGCTCTAAAACATTGTGAGCCAGAAATCATTGGAAGATTGCATCAAGGTACTGCTGATCAACTTCCTTTTCCAGATAATAGCTTTGAGGCTGTTATTTCTATCAATACTATCCATAATTATAAACGTGAAGGAGTAATAACGGCTCTAAAAGAAATTCAACGGGTATCAAAAGGAAAAGGCTATGTACAGGTAGATAGTTATCATACGCCTGGACAAAAACAGCTACTTGAAGAATGGGTTCTTACTGCAGAATTTCATGATTATCCACAAGAATGGATTAAGCTTTTTAAAGAGGCTGGTTATACCGGTGATTATTATTGGACTATTCTAGAGTAGTATAACCGCATCAATTAATAAATTACTTATTAAAAATAAAAGCAGTGTGGTATTAAGCAGTGATATTCTCTTTGTTTAATAAACTTTCATTTTGATAATACTTATTTGTATAAAACTCTTTTACAGCTTCTATTGTATAATTAATCTCTTCTTCAGTTAAATACGGGTGTGCTGGTAAAGTAATAACTTCTTCGCCATGTTTCTCTGCCACAGGAAAATCACCTTTCTTGTAACCTAAATATTTTGCTGCTGGCTGCATATGCATAGCAATAGGATAATGTATTTTAACTTCAATACCTCGTTCTAATAAATAATTAAGTAATTGATCACGGTATTTAACTCGTAATACATAAATATGAAACACGTGGTAAACATCTCTTCTACGAATAGGCACATCAATAAATTCTAATAATTCTGCAAAGGCTTTATCATAACGGTAGGCAATATTACGTCTCTTTTCAGTAATTTCAATTAGCTGATCTATCAATCTATTAGCAATAACCGCTTGTATTGTATCCATTCGACAATTAATCCCAAATTCTGCGCAAACATCACGATCAATTAATCCATGGTTGCGATAGCGTCTTAATTTTTCAGCATATTCGTCAAAACGCGTTAGAATAACACCTGCATCAGACCAAACATTTAAATTCTTTAAAGGATGTAAGCTAAAGGCAGCCAAATGCCCCCAATTTCCTACATGCTTACCTTCTACCTTTCCTAATATGGTTTGACAAGCGTCTTCTATTACATAGAGATTATGTTTTTCAGCAATTTTCATTATCTTAGGCATGTCAGCAATATTGCCCGTGTAATGTACGGGCATAAGCGCTTTAGTTTTATCCGTAATAGCAGCTTCAATTTTATCAGGATCGATGACATAGCCATTCTCACTATCAACAAAGACTGGTGTTGCACCAGCTTGCACAATAGCCCCAACAGTAGCAATAAACGTATTAGCGCAAGTGATTACTTCATCGCCTTGGCCAATTCCTAAAATTTTTAATGACATCGCTAGAGCATCGGTGCCTGTTCCAACACCGATTGCATGCGGAATCCCATGGAGCTTTGCAAATCTTTCTTCAAATTTTTTTAATTCTTTACCAAGCGTAAAATCTGCGGTTTTAACAAATTTACGCAAATCATCTAAATATAAATCGATATTTTCAAACTGTCGTTCTAAATATGAATAAGGGACTCGCATTGTGTATTAACTCTTTGTGAATCATAAAAGGACTTAATTTGTTCTATAATATAATCTAAATGCTGCTCTTCTAGTTCTGAATAAATTGGTAATGACAAAACTTGTTTTGCAATACGATTTATATTATTTAAATCATGTTCTGTATACTCTAAACTCTTTACAGCAATAGGATGTTTGTGAATAGAAACCTCGTAGTGAATTCTAGTTTCTATTCCTTTACTTTTTAGATGTTCTCTTAATGCTTCCCTATTTTGTGCTTTGATTATATAAGTGTGAAAAACCGAGCTATAGTTCTCATCAGCTACCGCTGGTAAAACTATTTCTGTAATATCTTTAAGATGTTTGGAATAGTAGCTAGCTATTTCTACACGTCGTTTTGTCCAATCTTCAAAATATTTAAATTTAATATTTAAAATTGCCGCCTGTAAAGAATCCAGCCTAGAAGTATTATTCCAATACTCACAATACCCTTGCTTTGATAACCCATATTGACGTAATGCTCTTATTTTATCAGCTAACTCCACATTATCCGTAATAATTATCCCCGCATCTCCACAAGCATTAAGCGTTTTGAAAGGATGTAAGCTGAAACAGCCCAACTCTCCAAAAGTACCAACAAGCTGTTGCTTATATTTTGCTGCAATCGCTTGCGCACAATCTTCGATAATAGTTAAATTGTATTGCTGAGCAAGCGAGCAAATTTTATCCATGTCACAAGGCCTACCTGTCCAATGGACAGGAAGAATGGCCTTAGTCTTCTTGGTTATTTTTTCTTCAATTTTTTCGACATCAATATTATCATCATTACCGATATCAATTAAAATTGGCTTGGCGCCGACCACCACAATACTACTTACTGTGGTAATAAAAGTATTAGCTGTGGTAATAACTTCATCACCTTTACCTATATCTAGCGCTTTTAAAGCTAAGATTAACGCATCAGTTCCAGAAGCAACTCCAATTGCATATTTTTTTTGATGAAAGGTGGCAAATTTTTCTTCAAACTCTTCTACTACTTTTCCTAAGATAAAATTACCTGATCTAAGAATATTTTCTATAGAATTCATTAGTTCGGGTAAAATAGCTTCGTGCTGCTTATTTAGTGCAGAAAAAGGGACTTGCATTATTTCCTCATAAAATTTATAGCATTAAATATTATGGAAACCAGCATACTACTTTATATATTAAATTAAAGCTAGTTTTGAAAATAAATTTAGTATTTATGAGATACTTTATTATAGTTTAAAGACTGATAAGTATTTGATCTTACCGTAATCGATCACTACATTAAAAGTGTTAATAATTATAGGTGCTATTGTTTAAATCTTGTCCTGTTTTTAAACTCATTATAAGCCATACTACCAATCATACCAAAACAAATACCAAAGAGTATAAATTTAAAGAACCGCCACCATTTTGCAAACTGATAATGAGCAAGCCGCATGGTTGGTTTGCTTATGATAGACATAGTAAGAGAAAGGGAATTTTTTTCTTTTAAATAAGAAGGTGCATAAGTTTTTACAATATTTTGTAACTGGACATTTACATTATTTATTCCATTATTTAGCAAATAAAGAAATACATAATAGTGAGTTTGATAATCTTCTGCAAAAGCATAATAAATATAAGGGTTGGATGGATGAGCAACAACATTCCAGTTATTTAATAAGGCATTAGGAGTATTGGGAAACATTTTGTATCTAACATAATGAGAATAAATTATGTTAGATAATGCTGGATCTTTAATGATTGGTAAGCTAATGACAGCTGAAAACTGATAATACGAATTCTTGGGATTTAAATAAAATTGAATTCCCATCCCTAAGAAAATACAAAAAATAAGAATAAAAATTTTTTTGCATTGACTCGTTACTTTAAACAATTCTTTTAAATAAATTTTATTATGTCTTTTAGAACTCATGTTCAATATATTCCAAAAAGGCAGAAAATAATGGTTTCAATATAGCTCAAAATATATACGCCTGCTTGCTTTTTGATTACCTACACCCTGAGTTTGCTAGAGTAACTTAAATTAATTTTTAGCTATTTTGATAAAATACTATATTTCGGCGCCTTGTATTAAAAATTTTGCTTGTAGCCCAACCTCACTGTCATTAAAAGGCTTTCTTATTAAGAACTCATCCTATAAAAACCTTAATTAAGTAGTTATCTAATAAGAATATCAATTTAAAGACCACTATAAAATAGAGAATAAAATAATTATAATTGTATAAACAGCTTTTTAAAATTAAAATCAATTTTTAACAAGAGCTTTACTTTTATCCTATTCCTCAATACATTGGCGATTTTATATTTAGTTCTTAAGAAATGAGTTATCAAAACAAAATTAATATAGCTATACAAGCTGTGCAGCAAGCAAGCACCGCCGTTATGGACATTTATAAAACAAAAACTCCCCGGTATATATTAAAATCTAAAAGTTTATCTCCTTTTTCTGAGGCTGATATCACCGCTAATCAAATTATCTGCCAGACATTAAAAAAACACTTCAATTATCCTATATTTTCTGAAGAAAATAAGCTTAATAAGTCCCGCTTTTTAACCAAATATATTTGGCTTGTAGATCCATTAGACGGAACTAAAGAGTTTTTATCAAAAAGAGAAGAATTTACTATCAATGTTGCTTTAATAAAAGACAATCGCCCAATAATTGGCGTTATCGCTTACCCAGCAAAAAACGTTATTTATCATGCAACACTTGGCAAAGGTGCTTATTTTTCACAAAATTTTTGCGATACCAAACTTCACATTTCAAAAAAACAAGACTTAAATAACTTAAAAGTTGCTGTAAGCCGCTCACACGCTATTCCTACTCTTATACAGAGACTCAAAACTCTAAACAATTGTGAATTAATTGCTTGTGGTAGTGCATTAAAATATTGTGCGGTTGCAGAAGGGAGCATTGATGCAACGGTACGTAAAACGCCTTTATATGAATGGGACATTGCTGCAGCTGACTGTATTTTACACGAGGCTGGCGGTATAATAACAGACTTTTCAGGCAAATTATTAAACTATAATAACAAGTCTAGATTAATAAAGGATGGGATTATTGCAACTAATCTTACATTACATCCTCTATTGCTTACTTTAATGAATAAAGGGTAATCATGGATCAATTAGAGCATTTAGAAAACAAAAGTATTTATCTATTACGTGAAGCTTATAGTCAAATTAAAAACTTATGCATGCTCTGGTCAATTGGAAAAGATAGCACTGTACTATTATGGTTAGCTAGAAAAGCTTTTTTTGGTCATGTTCCCTTTCCTTTAGTTCATATTGATACATCATTTAAAATTTCAGAAATGATTACTTATCGAGACAAATTTGCTTTAGAGTGGAATTTAACAATGATTATTGGTCAAAATAAAGAAGCCATTCACTCAAAGCAAACTTTTCCTGATGGCATTATCGATCGCACACAATGTTGTCAATCTCTAAAAACAACTGCACTTAAAGATACCTTAAACGGTAAAAAACCTAGATATAAATTAAATCATAATACAGGTAATTATGAGCTTGATTCTAATAATGAACCTTATACAGGTGTTATTGTAGGGATTCGCTCAGATGAAGAAGGTAGTCGTTCAAAAGAGCGCTATTTTTCACCTCGTGATGAACATAACAATTGGAATATAGCGACCCAACCTCCTGAATTTTGGAATCAATATAAAACAGATTTTTTACCAGGTTCACATATTCGAATACATCCCTTATTAGATTGGACTGAGTTGAATATATGGGAATATATTCAACGAGAAAATATACCAACTGTTTCATTGTATTATGATCAAGGTACCGGACAACGTTATCGTTCTTTGGGTTGTGCACCTTGTACTAATCCCGTATGCTCCTCAGCCAAAAACCCCCAAGAAATTATTGTTGAATTACAAAGCGGGCGGTTTGCTAATATTGCTGAACGCTCTGGTCGAGCACAAGATAATGAAATTGGAGGACTCGAAGAGTTAAGAAAAGAAGGGTATATGTAATGCTAAATGAATGCATGAATATTATTTTTGTAGGTCATGTAGATCATGGAAAAAGTACAGTTATAGGTCGGCTTTTAGCAGAAACTAATGCATTACCTAAAGGTAAATTAGAAAAAATTAAGTCTTTTTGCGAACGAAACGCCAAACCATTTGAATATGCCTTTTTACTTGATGCGCTAAGTGATGAACAAGCACAGGGTATTACTATCGATATTGCGCGTTGTTTTTTTAAAACTAGTAAAAGAAAATATCTGATTCTTGATGCGCCAGGTCATATTGAGTTTTTAAAGAATTTTGTTACGGGTGCTACTAATGCTGAGGCTGCATTTTTAATTATTGATGCTAATGAAGGAATTCAAGAAAACACTACACGTCATGCTTATATGCTTTCTCTTCTTGGTATAAAACAAATAGTAATTTTAATTAATAAAATGGACCTAATGAATTATGCGCAACCTGTTTTTGATGAAATAAAATCACAAGTTGATAGTTATTTAAAAAAAATTAATGTCGAGCCTGTTGGTTATATTCCTGTCAGTGGTAGACAAGGGGATAATATCGCCAGCTTATCTAATAAAACACCTTGGTATTTAGGCCCGACCACTTTAGAAACTCTAGATAAATTTAATATGCAATTAATAGATGAAAAGCAACCTTTTCGCATGCATGTTCAAGACGTTTATAAGTTTACTAACAGTGGAGATAATCGGCGTATTATTGTAGGCCAAATAAATTCTGGCACTATTAGAGTTGGTGATAAAGTTATTTTTCATCCTACTGGTAAACTGAGTACAATAAAAACTATTGAAGTTTTTAATGCCCCGCCTTGCTTTTCTGCTCGTATGAATCAATCAATTGGGCTTACTTTGCACGAACAAATTTATATTAAACGTGGGGATGTGATTTCAATTTTAAATCAATCAGAACCAATGATTGCATCCATCTTAAAAGTTTCGCTATTTTGGTTAGGAAAAAATCCCCTTAAACTAGGTAAAATTTACTGGTTTAAATTGGGCACAAGCAAAACAAAAGTTGTTGTTGATCGTATTAATCATGTTCTTAATACCTCCTCACTTGAAGTAATAAAAGATACAACTGAAATTAAAGCTAATCAGGTTGGAGAATGTATTTTAAAGTTATTTACTCCTATTGCCTATGATAATGTCTCTGTGAATATAGCCATGGGCAGATTTGTACTTGTTGATCGCTATGATATTACCGGGGGGGGCATTATAGTAGATCATATTATAGACGATAAAGCCTTGCTGCAAAAAAAACTTTCTAGTCGTAATTTTAAATGGCTTACTAGCGATATTTCTTTAGAAGAACGTGAGCAGTTATTTAATCAAAAATCAAAGCTGATTTTAATTACAGGTGATTGTGAAGCGGAATTACGAAAAAAAATTGCTTTAAAATTAGAAAGACATTTGTTTTCATTAGGAAAATTTGTCTATTTTATTGGTATTGGAAATGTTAAACACGCTTTAGAAACCAGTGATTCATCTAATTTAAACCTAGCAGATGAAAATTTACGTCGTTTTAGAGAAGTTCTGAATATTTTACTTGATACTGGCTTGATAATTATTGCTACGGCAGCAAAAATATCTTCTGAAGATTTAAATCTCATTAAAATGACAACGAGTCATGATAATATTTTTACTGTTTGGTTAAGTAGTAATACAAACAAAACTGAATTAAGTGAAGATGATATATTGTATTTTAACATTTCTGATTCCCTGGATGAATTACTATTAAAAATAAACAACTTGTTGCAAACTAAACAAAATGAAACACTCTACTCTAGATAACACTCAGTTAAACAATACAGAGCATTGTGCACGCTATCAGCAAAAAGGATCTATCCTTTGGTTTACTGGCTTGTCGGGTGCTGGAAAAACTACTTTAGCAACCTTATTAGAAAAAGAATTACTCGATGCCGGAAAAATTGTATGTTTATTAGATGGGGATCTCTTGCGAGAAGGATTAAATTCTGATTTGTCTTTTGATGAAGCCTCTCGACAAGAAAATATCCGCCGTATTGCAGAATTAGCTCTATATTTATCAAAGCAGGCTTTTATTGTGCTAGTTAGTGCTATTTCGCCACACCGTTCATTACGACAATTTGCTCGTAAAAAAGCTGTATCTAATGGAATAGTATTTTATGAAATTTATGTCAAAGCTTCTCTTAAAATTTGTGAACAACGCGATCCGAAAGGACTATATAAAAAGGTAAAAACAAAAAAAATAAAAGATTTTACGGGTATTGATACCGTTTATGAACCACCTTTGTCTCCCGAATTAATATTAGACACCGAACAAATGAAATTAGCAGCCTGTCTGAACTCACTAAAAGCTTTATTTTTTAAAAATAATTAATTTTAACCTGTCTCTTGTTATTCAACTTTTAGTTGTGGGTAAACCTGCAATAATAACTCAGCCTTTGGATAATAATTTAAGAACGAATCGATTGTTTTATTGTACAGCACTTTAATTTCTTCAGAAAAAAATGTTTTCCATGCGCCTACTTTGCCAGGATAGCCATACGGGTATTCATTTAAACTAACATGATCTAGATCATGACTTTGATCCAAATCTAACTGCAACATTAACTTTTCATCAAATGGTATGTTAAGAAACTCAGCAATTTTTTTATAAAAACTTTCTCGTTGCAACATATAATTTTCATAAGTTATAGCCATTGAGCGCTCTTTAGAGCGAACCCTCAACCACTCAACCATGAAAGTCAAATTAGCGTACAAAAATCCCTCTATAATTAAATACTTTAATCCTTCCTCTAAAGACGTACCAGCTTTAAATTTATTTAAATCAATCAGAAAAAGAGCTGTCGGCCATAAAGCATCGCTTTTTAATATATGCACACAATCATTTGTTCGATCAGGATATTTAAGCTCTTTTTGAAGATGAGCAAAAGCCGCACACAATACATCTGCTGGATGCCTTAACAATACAAAATATCTTGAACCAAGTAAATGCATAATCATGAGGTTTTCAGAGGAAGGCTGAAAATGATATTTTAATACGCCTCCATTTAGAAAATCCATCATTAATTCTGGATTAAGATTAGAAGTTTGATTTTCAAGCATATAGCTAGCATAGCTTCTTTTTAACCCGGAAATTCTCGCAATTCTAGCGCCAATGTTGGATGAAGCTGATTTGGGAATTGCCGCTAAAAAAATAAGCTTCTCTGCATAGAAATTTTCTTTTAATTTCTGACAAGCTTTTCTACTTTTTAAAACAAAGTAGAGCCCTTCTAAAAAAGTGATTGGAATATGATTCATTTGCGCAGGGACACTTAATTTAGCTCTCAGCTTTTTCTTATTTGCTTTATTAAATTTTGTTATTAAATTTTTTAGTAAACTAATCATCTCCATCCTTCAAAAACATAAATAATAATTTAAAAAGGGCCTTCAAACCAATCACCAGGTGTATCTCTAGGAAAATTATCTCTTTTATTTTTTAATGGCTGAGTATCAATATCCACTTTTAACATTTTACAAATTTCACTCGCTATATTTTCACTATAGGTATATAAAGAATTGGCTAGAATATAGGAAGTAGGCACAGAAACATCCGGCATAGCTAAACGTCTTGGTGCAATATTTAAATTATTAAAACAATCCATACTAACTTTAGAAATGATTTCACTCGCTATAGAACAAAATTCAAATCCCGTATCAAGTACTAAAAGCTTACCTGTTCTATTAATTGATTTATAGATGGTTTCCCAATCGATAGGTTTAACCGTTCTTAAATCAATAAGATCACAGTTCACGCCTCTTTCTTGTAAAAATTTAATAGCATGCAAAGCTTCTATTGTCATATATGACATACTTACTACAGTAATATCAGATCCATTAACTACTGTTCTTGCTTTTCCAAGTGGAACAAAATCATAAGGATTGGTATCACAAACAATATTATGCAGCCAGCGATGCTCAATAAATATCACTGGATTATTATCAAATATGCTAGATAATAACAGTCCATAAACATCTTCAGGAAAAGAAGGCATAACTACCTTTAAACCCGGAATATGGGCAAAATTTGCTTGCAAACTTTGGCAATGTGTTGGCCCCTGCCCCCATCCTCTACCAACAAGTAATCTTATGGTAATCGGTACAGACATTGCTCCTGCAAACATCGTATTCCATTTTGCCGCGTTGTTTATAATTTGATCCATTGCAAGCAAGATAAAATCCAATCGCGCGTGTGAGAAAACTGGCCGAAACCCATTAATTGCTAGGCCTATTCCTACTCCTGTCATAGCATTTTCTGACGTAGGCATATCAAAAACTCTTTCTTCACCAAATTCTTCAACCAACCCTTCTGAGGCGCCAAAAATTCTGGTAGGATCATTCATGCCCAATCCATAACATAAAACGCTTTTATCCAACTGCATAGCCTTTTTTAATGCAGCATTAACTAGATTAATAAATTTAATATTACTCAATTGTATAAACTTCTTTTTGTGGATTTAATACAGAATGCAACCATTCCAAATTATTGTCAATATATTGAAACTTGTACTTATCATTTATAGAAGGGAATAAAGAATTTTCTGCAAAATCAAAAGCTTTGTTGATTTCTTCTTGGATCTTTTGTTTATAAGAGTCTATTTCTTTTAATGATAAAAATGAAAGCTCTAGTAATTTTGATTGTAATAAACTAACCGGGTCTCTTGCTAACCAATAATCTATCTCTTCTTTAGGCCTAGCATTATAATTTAAATCATCTTCAGGTCCACAATGTACCTTATATCTATAAGTATGAAATTCTAAAAACCACGGGCCACCTTGATTGCGCAGATCTTTTATTACCTTAGAAACCGTATCAAACATTGAAACAATATCATTACCATCAAATTGTTCTGCTTTCGCCCCAATACCATGCGCTAGTTTAAAAATGGGTCTTTCTATAGGTTGCCGTAAATGTAAAGGGGTATTAACCGAATATAAATTATTTTCACAAATAAATAAAACGGGTAATTTTTTTAAGACCGCAAAATTTAAAGATTCATAAAAAACACCCTCTTCAATTGCAGCATCTCCTATAAATATACAGGTAATCGCATTTTGCTTCTTCAGAACTTGCGAAAAAGAAAGCCCCACCCCTAGCGGAACTGTATTGGCAACAATAGCTGTGCTAGCAACAAAACCTACTGTTAAATCACTTAAATGCATAGAACCGCCATATCCTCCGGCACATCCGGTCGCCTTACCATATATCTCCGCAATGAGGGCAGATAGATTTCCACCTTTTGCCAAATAATGTGCATGGGCTCGATGGGAACTAACAGCAAAATCCGTAGCAAAAAGATTTTCGCCAACAGCAACAGCAACAGCTTCTTGGCCAATTGATAAATGAGTAGGACAACGCATTTTTTTTTGTGAATATCGCTGCGCTATTTCTTCTTCCACCATACGGATTCGAAGCATCTTATAAAATAAGTTTTTATATTTTACTTTGCCTGTATTTTCCATCTGTACCACTTTTTGTTAAAATTTCTACCATTAAAAATAAATTTAATGAGCAGTATAAGCCAGTCCTTCTCCAGCATCTACTGGCAACATACAGCCACTAAATAATGGCCCTTTCTGTTCACATAGCATTTTTATAACTGGAATAAATTCCTGGGCAAAAACTAACCGTTTTGCGGGTAATCGTAATCCATAGCTTGCAAATTCTTCTGGTTTATTCTGTTGAAAACGAGACATATTATTTCCTTGCGCAATAAAGCCACCTGGAGCAATCCCTGTGATGACAACCCCTGTTGCTGCAAGCTCCCTTCCTAAACTTCTTACATAAGCAGCTAAAGCTGCTTTTACAGTATTATACGCCACTGAACCGTGGGCACCAGCAGAAGCGGTAGAGCCTATATGAATTACAATACCTTTTTTTTGATCTATCATTTTCGATACCAAAGTTGAATTAATTTGAATAGCTGACATCAAATTAAGGTCCAATAATTTTTGAAATGCCATAGCCGATTCAATAGGGTTCCAAACACCAAACCCACCTCCACAACAGTGTATAATAATATCCGGAATAAAATTTTTCTCTAATATATTTGTAAGAACGTCATCTAAATTTTTTTTAATTTCAAAATCCACAGAATAATATAGTATTGAACTATTAATTTTATTTTTTAGCTCAATAAGCTTTTCAAATGATTTAGATAGTAAACACAGCCTGGCTCCACTATTGGCAAACCATAGAGATAACTCTCTTCCTAATCCAGATCCCGCTCCTGTTATTAATACTTGCTTATTTATCATTGATAATTTAATTTAAATAATTATGCATGCAAAACAAATTCTTGAGCTTCATTATGTAAGAAATCAAGGTGTTTCTTACCCCAGTGTATCATATCGCGAATACCTTCTTGTAAAGAAATTTCCTGCTGCCAGCCCAGGTGTTTTATTTTATCTGATTTTAGCCAATATTGAGCATCCTCTCCCACTCTACCAGGAACTATTTCGCACACTTGGTTAAAATCCACTCTCATTTCTCGAGTAATCATCATTATTAGATCTTTAATCGATATAGGTTCATCTGGGCCTACATTATAAATTTCACCAACCGGCGCTTTATCTGCAACAAGCTTAATGGCTTTAGCTAAATCATAAGCATGAAAATAGGATTTTTTTACCTTACCACCACCGTGAAGAGGAAGTTTTTGATCTGTTAAAATACAATAAATTACCCGCGGAATTACTCGCCAAATTTGCTGCCCAGGACCATATGCATTAGAAGGCCTAATGATATTAATTGGTAATTTATTAGCCAAATGCAATGTTTGCAGATGTTGATCTGCCGCTAATTTTGAAACAGCGTAGGGACTGGTAGGATAAAGTGGCGCATCTTCATTCGCTGGCTGAGCAACTGAACCATAAAGCTCGGAAGTACCAATTTGGATAAATTTTTTCAAAAATTTTCTGCTATAAAGTTCTTCACATAGGCGGACAACCGATAATAAATTTGTTTCGTAATATCTATATGCTTTTTCCCATGAAGTAGCATAAGCTAATGCAGCATAATTAATGATATATTCTGGCTGCGTTTTATCTATTAATTCCATTAAACGATCTAATTCGAAATTCAGATGAATTTGATGATAAGAATAACGAGGGTCTTTAGCACCCACATTTAAGGTATAAGCAGGACTTCTTTCTATATTTCTACCTACGCTAATTACCTTTTTAGTTTCTGGTAGTTGCAATAAATAACTAGCTGTATGCACTGCAAAAACCCCAGCACCACCTATTAACAGATAACTAGACATGTACTTCCCTTATCTCTTTCATGTAAAAACCAAAAATCTTACCATTTGAACAGAATTTTAGTCAATATCTTAATTGTTTTCTGTAGTCGTTCATTCAAAATGAACAGAATTATTGGATAAAAATATTTAAAATTACTATTGCAAAATCAACTGGGGGACTTACTCTTAAAGCAATTTAATTAATAGGGTTAAAAACATGCAATTAAACAAGAATGAGGTTAATTTTAAAACAACCTGGGACAATCTTATTAAATATAAATGGCTCTTTATTACCATTTTTTTAATTTCGTTTTTTTCTTACACATTTTATTTCTTTTATATTGCCCTCGTTTATAGCTTTGGTACTGTATTAACCCTACCCACGCTTAATAATAATGCTGCGCTTACTAATGCTATAGCAGATGGCATCCAAATGAACAATGTTTTTCCAGATTCTTTGAATTATCGTGGGGCAGATCAAGCTATCATAGTTTCTTATCAGCCCCCTACTATTACTATTAATTCTTTTGGGAACAGGGTAAATTTTTATCAATTTAAACATTTTATTAACTCTGGTTTAATTAATTTAAATAATCAACTTCAGCAACTATTATCCAACTATACTTTACCCATACCCACTTATAACTTCAATTTACCTTTACAACCACAAGATGCACATTTATTACTGCTCACACAAAAGATTAGTGCTGAATTAACACAAAAAACATTATTAGAACAGGCTCTTGCTCTTACCATGCCACCGCAACCAATTGCTAACAATGCTATAAATTCGATAGCAAGCATCAATACTGCTCTTAATCAGAATCAAATTTATATCAATGCCCTGAACACAGCCTCGACTAATGCTGCCTTGCTTGAATCTAAAATTACTGTAACCCAAACACTCATTGATTCGCTCAACTCACAAATTGTTGCATTAACCCAAAATATGATTAAGCCTTTAAAATCATCTTTAATAATTACTGCTACGACGCCGCCTCATATTCAATCTATCCCTAATCAAGAACATACCGAACTTATATTGCCTCCTACACAAGCAAAAATTTTAGTCATTGGAAGATTACTATTAACTTTTTTACTTAGCTTTTGTTTTGGTCTTGTTGGTATCTTTTGTTATGATGCTTTACTAAAAATATATAAAAAGCGATCCATCATTAGTGGAAATTGATTATTTTAGCTAGTTAAATTATGGTTTATTAACCAATGGTAGATTAAAAATAATAATAGAAATCCTATAATTGATATATAACCAGGTACCATAAAATGATTAAGAATAAGACCTATTATTCCTAAGAGCAAACTTAAAAAACTAATAATTAATGTGGTAACAAAAGAGCTGTAACCCCAGTTTTGCAATAGATGATGGAAATGCTGGCGATCTGCTTTAAAAGGAGATTGTTTTTTCATTAACCTGCGTATTACCACACTACTTAAATCAAGAATAGGTATTGCCATAATCCATACAAACGTAACTGGATTAGCAGCTACTATCGGTCCTTGCGATAAACTTACACAAAACCACGTTAAAGCAAACCCTAACCACATGCTTCCTGCATCACCCATAAAAACTTGTGCTGATTTATTTAACCTTGGGAAATTAAAAATCAAGAAGGCTAAAACAACAACCGCTAATAATAATAAAACCTTCGCGTCATTGCTTCGCTGTACGTGTAAAGCCAGATAACATAACAGGCTAAGTTGTATAAAGCTTGTTCCGCCTGCCAAGCCATCTATTCCATCTAACATATTAACAGCATTAATCATACCTACTACCGCAATAATAGTTAGGATTATTCCCCATTCGCCTAAATATAAATTACCTAAGGTAAAGAAATTACCAAAATGTCTTAATACAAGCCCGCCCCAAGTAGTCATTAATAGCGCTGCTACAAGCTGAAAGATTATTCGCAACTGGGGCGTTAACTCATGCATATCATCAATCATACCAACCAATGATAAAAGAGCACCACTTGCCAATAAGCTACGATAAGGTAATAGAGAAATATTTAAAGTTAAAATTGAAAAACAAAATCCAAAAAACATACAAACACCGCCAATTAAGGGAACAGGTTTACTATGCTGCTTTCTGCCACCAGGAGAATCTACTAAACCAATTTTGTAGGCAGGCCGAATGCAAAGCTTTATACAAAGGAAAGTTATTATAAATGCCGTTGTGCAATTTATTATCAACTCGCTGTTTAACATATTCGTTATTTCCATTAATATTTACTATAAATTAATAACCTATTTTAATACATTTTGTTAAAACAGATCAAAACATACCTTTGCTTTTAATTATTTCATCGTTACAATTGTAAGAAATTATATTTAAATATTGAATTATAAAGCTTTAATACCTGAACCAATAATATTAGTTTATTTTTATTACAGTAGTTATTATGACTAGTAAAAACAATGATGAAATTAATTTAAAAGAGCTGTTTTATACCGTTGCTGAATATAAATGGATTTTTCTTATTATTTTTTTTGCTTTTTTAATAATAGGTGGTGCTATTTCTTCCTCTTTTCTATTGCAGTATCAATTTAATGCTGCTCTTAACTTACCTAAAACTAATAATCAAGCGCTAAACTATGTTATTGATTCTAACATCAGAATTAATCAAGCTATGCCCAATCTCTATAAATTTAAAAATATTACTTTTTCTTATTATGCACCTAATTTTAATATTGCTGTACAAGCTCACAAAAAAGATTTTGATACCTTTAAAAAAATGGTGTACACCGGTCAAATTAATTTAAACAATCAAATGAAACAAATTATTGCAAATTATCTTTCTCAAGCCCCGGAAAAAAATATAAATAATAGTCAACCCTATCCATCAATTAGATTAGTTTCAGAACCAACTTTATCATTATTGCCTAATCAAATTTCTATCTTCAGTTGGCTTAAGCTTTTTATGGTACTAGGTATCTGTTTTGGACTTATCGGCGTTTATCTATATAAAGAACTTTCTAAGCTCTATACCACCTTATAATTAAAAACTAAATGTTTGTTGAAATTGCAAAGGGGAATAGCATCCACTATCTAAAATTATTGCTGTTATTAAGTCTACTGGGGTTACGTCAAAGGCAGGATTATAAACCTGACTTTCTTGAGGACTCCAGGTTACTTTACCAAAAGCGCCCATTACCCCTTTAATTTCATCTGGATGCCGCTCTTCAATACAAATATCTTTCCCCGTTTTGCACTGTAAATCTACTGTAGTATAGGGCGCAGCCACATAAAAAGGAATCTTATGATAATAAGCTAAGACTGCTAAATTATAAGTTCCAATTTTATTGGCAAAATCTCCATTAGCAGCAATCCGATCAGCGCCAACAAAAATTTTATTGATTTTACCCTCTCTCATTAAGCTGGCCGCCATATTATCGCAAATAATTTGATGTGATATACCATTTTTAACACACTCCCAAGCAGTGAGCCTCCCACCTTGAAGCAAAGGGCGGGTTTCATCTACAAAAACATGTGGATTTTTTCCTTGCTTATGAGAATGAATAATAATTCCTAATGCTGTTCCGATCCCTGTTGTTACTAACCCTCCTGTATTACAATGTGTTAAAACACTGTCATTCTTTGCAATTAATTTCTCACCATGATTAATAATGTCGTGACAGAGCTTAGCATCTTCTTCAAAGACTATTTCTGCTTCTTTGATAAGGACCTGTCTATCAGCATTAGATTTTTGATAACAAGCCAAAAGCCTGTCAATACAAAAAGATAAGTTAACTGCGGTAGGCCTTGCTTGCTTTAATTGGTTAGCTGCATTGATTATTTGCTTTGCAGTAGTCTCTTCTTGCTCCGCATATTGTGCTAATGCCAAAGCTGCTGCAACGCCTATTAATGGAGCACCTCTTACTTTCAAGGTTTTAATGATTTGTATCATTTCATCAATCGTATTACTAATTATCCATTCTTCTTGTTGTGGTAGTACCTGCTGATTTAATACTAAAAGTCTTTTATTCTCATATTTTAATCCCATTGAAGCTAAGTTTTTCATATAACTTTATCTCCAATTCTTTCTCTTATTTTATAGAGCTCTTGTATTTGTTCAGCGGATAGTTTAGTTAAACCACCCAATAAATGGGCGCGCATTAATATTTCTGCTGAATGCTCTAGTCTTTCCATAGCATGAGAAGCTTCAGTAACCGTTTCTCCCCAACATAATGCCCCATGTCTGGCTAATATTATAATTCTATGGGTTAATAACGGCTCTATGGCACTAGCCATAGCAGAAGTTCCTGGTAAAGCATACGGTGCAATAGGAATATGCCCAGCTGCAATAATTAATTCTGATATACACTCATTAGGTAATTCTTTTAAATCTGGAAAAGCAATTGTCCAAGCAATAGCAGTAGGGGGATGAGCATGCACTACACAACGTGCTTTTGGACATTTTTTATATATCTCTAAGTGCATTATACGTTCAGAAGAAGGATTACCTGACAAAACATTATTATTGATATCAATAATGGCAAAATCTTTTTCTGTTAACAAATTTTTTGGTTTATTAGTAGGGGTGATCAAAATAGTGTCATTATTAATTTTGTAACTAATATTACCATCACAAGCTGCTAATAAATTTTTGGCATAGAGTTGCTTAGCTGACTGTATGATGTTCTGCTTTATAGTTTCGCTGTTGTTCATATTTCTGTTGCTCTTGTTGTAATATAGGTAATACATCAAATATATTACTTATAGCTTTTCTATTTTTTACCAATTCTTTTGCTATATTCAAAGCAAATTTTTCCGCTCGTACTCTCGCTTGTTCATTTTGAATATCTTTTATCTCTGCAACACCAGCTATCCCCAAAATTCTTCGCGCCATTTTCAATCCGGCATACCCTATTGTGTCTTGTAAAATCTCTAGTAAATAATGCTTTTTATACTTTTGAAATAATATTTCAGAGCAAAAACCAGAACTTACTAAGCCACCGCCTTGGTGTTGATTCCACAGAGTTAAAAATTTTTCTTCAAATTTCTGATAAAATCCAATCGCTGTGTCAATTAGCCATTTTTGATATTCTTTATTATTTGAACGCTCGAAATGAGAAACCCACGCTAATAATAAATTAGCCAACATAGCGCCCAAATCAAATCCATAAGGACCATAAAAAGCAAATTCTGAATCAATTACATAGGTTTCCTCTTGATTAATCATAATTGATCCTGTATGCAAGTCTCCATGTAATAAAGCATCAGTTTGATTCATAAACTTATTTTTTAAAATAAGCGCTTCTAGCTTAAATAAATCATCTTCCTGAACTCTTTGTCTTTCTACTTCCAAGGCTTGGTTAACAGGATTAGTTTCATGTTGCATATAAGGGCAAGTAAAAACAAAATCTTCAGTGATCTTACAAAGTTCATCATTAGCAATATAGTTTTGCATTAATATTCTCTTTTCTTTGCCAGACAAGTATAGGGAACTTGTTTTAAAAAGAACTTCGGATAAAAAACTAGCAATATGTTCAGCAAAATTTGAATAGACTTTTTCTGCTATCAACCCCTTACGCATTATTATATGTTTATCTAAACACTGCATAACGACTAATGACATTTCATTATCAACATGATAAATTTTTGGTACATGCTTTGGCACTATTGCTGCAAATTGCAATAACGACTTTGATTCAAATAACATCCTTTCTTTTGCTAAAGAATAGCTCTCCCCTACACAACGTAAATAAGGCACTGCTTGTTTAATAACTAACTTTTCGGAGTTATTCAGTTGCTCGATAAAATATACAAAATTCAAATTGCCATCGCCTACTTCTTTTGCTGTAGTGAAATTATTAATAAGGCTTTCAAATTTAGGAATCTTTTTTAGATATTGAATAACCGTACTTTCATTTAATTGTCGATACATGTTTTTCCTTTCTGTAAAATTTTAACAATATTATCACTTATTAATAAACTTTCCAGTATCAATAGTTAATATTATACAATTTCTATGCTTAAATTAATCATTAACAATCTTGATTTGATGATAAACAATTAAGTTATGAAGCACTAGGGCTTATCTCTAAAATTAATTTCCTTGGACGTATTAATTATCTACTTTTAAATATTATACTTTGACATAAGGATAATACTTAGGCTCCCACTTAATAGAATTGATTGCTTTTTCAATATCGCAATCTTGAGCTACACCATCAGTAATAGCTTGTTTTGCTACCGCTCTAGCGATTTTTTGACTAACTGCTTGGACCTCATTAAGATCCGGTAAAATAGGCGCATGCTTATCTTTTTTAGCTGGCGAACAATCTGTTAAAGCCTGACAAGCCGCCCAAATCATATTGTCGGTCATCAATTTCGCTCTGACAGCAATAACCCCCAAACCAAGTCCAGGAAAGACAAACGCATTATTACTTTGTGAAACTCTATACTTTTTACCATTAAATGAAACATCTTCGAAAGGACTGCCGGTTGCTGTAATCACTTTACCATTCGTCCAATTATATAGATCCTGAGGAACAGCCTCTGATTTTGAAGTAGGATTAGAAAGCGGTAATATAATTGGATGTTCTACTCCAGCAGCCATTGTTCTTACTACTTCTTCATTAAACGCACCAAATAAAGCTGAACAACCAATTAATACAGTTGGTTTTAAATTTTTAACAGTCTCTAATAAACTAGCCTTAGAGGTATCTTGCAACTGCCAGGATTTTATTAATTGTCTAGACTTTGCATAAGGCTTTTGAAAATCAGCTAAATCTTTCATATCATCAAACAATAATCCTGGCCTATCAATCAACCATATTTTTGCTCTGGCCTCTACTTCTGATAAACCCTGTCGTGTTAATGCTGCGCAAACTTGGTCAGCAATCCCTACACCCGCTGTTCCTGCACCAAAAAAAACAACTCGTTGATCTTGCATCTTCTGTCCAGTTGCTTGCACGCCAGATAAAACACAAGATAAAGCTGTTGCGCCAGTTCCTTGCATATCATCATTAAATGTAAGCATTTTTTTCCGATAACGTTCTAAGTTTTTTCTAGCATTATCACGACCAAAATCCTCCCAGTGTAAATAAATAGCGGGAAGCTTTTTACGTACCGCTGACACAAAGAGATCTATAAAATCATCATACTCTTTGCCTTCAATTCTTTTATGACGCCAACCTAAATACATGGGATCTTTTAATAATTCTTCATTATTGGTCCCCACATCAAGCTGAATAGGTAAAACACGATGCGGATTAACACCAGCACACAAAGTATAAACCATTAGTTTTGCAATGGAGATATCCATACCTCCAATACCTTGGTCTCCTATTCCCAGTACTCGCCCCCCATCAGTTACCACAATCAAATCAACCGCTGGGTTTAAACGATTTTCAATTATTTCTTCAATATGATCTCTGTCAGGATAGCTGATAAATAAACCTCGTTGCTCACGTAACTCTAAACTAAATTTTTGGACAGCATCTCCTACAGTCGGAGTATAAACCACTGGCAACATTTCTTTTAAATGGTCACTTACCACTCGATAAAATAATGTTTCATTGGAGTCATGCAAGCGATTTAAAAAAATGTTTTTTTGTAGATTATTATTTTTTTCTAAATATTGAGTATAAAGTCTAGCTGCTTGCTCATCTAGGGTTTCTATAACATAAGGTAATTTTGCTAAGAGCTTAAAAGTTTTACGTTCTTCTGCTGTAAAAGCATTACTTTTATTTAATTTTGCAGTCCGTAATAATTGATAACCTTCTAATTGGGTTTCGATATGGTTGATGTTTCCTTGTTGATCTCTAACTATTTTGAAATTTAACATGAACTTACTCCTTAAATTCGCTCTCTACTATTCAGCTTAGCAAAGAATTTACTAATAGCAATGTTTACAAAGGCTAATGAACTCTATTAAAATGAGGGTAAATTATTGTAAAAACATAGAGTTATAAAGTATGAAATATTTAATTGCCCCTTCTATTTTAGCAGCTGATTTTGCAAAACTTGGTGAAGAAGTAGGCTCTGTAATTAAAGCGGGGGCTGATTGGATACACGTCGATGTTATGGATAATCATTATGTTCCCAATTTAACTTTTGGACCCCTTGTTTGTAAAGCTTTACGCCATTATGGCATCTCCGCTCCTTTAGATGTACATTTAATGGTAAAGCCGGTCGATTCCTTAATCATAGCGTTCGCTAAAGCAGGGGCAACTAATATAACTTTTCATCCTGAAGCTTCAGAACATATTGACCGCTCGTTACAACTTATTCTCGATCAAAATTGTAAAGCTGGACTTGCCTTTAATCCTGCCACTTCTATTGATTACTTAGAGTACGTTATTGATAAAATAGATATCATCTTAGTGATGTCAGTTAATCCTGGTTTTGGAGGTCAAAATTTTATTCCTAGTGCTTTAAAGAAAGTTTCTCAAATTAAGAATATAATTGAAAAGAATAAACCTTCTGTTCGTTTAGCCATAGATGGTGGCATTAGTGTCGAGAATATTAAAAAAATAGCTGAAGCAGGGGCTGATACTTTTATTGCGGGCTCTGCCATTTTTAATACCAAAGATTATCAAACAGCTATTACACAATTAAGAACCGCACTAAAATAATTAATCTCTTTCACTTATATGATTTTAATGTTAGTTATCGATCGAAATTAAATGTACCTTAAATTGTAATACTTCATTGGGTCCAATAGTTCCTGGCACACCTTGCAAACCATAAGCTAAATTAGCAGGTACATAAAGCTGCCAAGTTGCCCCTGTATTCATCAAAGGCAATGCTTCTTGCCAAGCAGGAATAACTTCAGAAAGTGAAAAGGTCGCAGATTGACCACGTTGATAAGAACTATCAAAAATAGTACCGTCTAATAATTTCCCCTCATAATCTACTGTTACTGTGCTATTAGCAGTAGGCTTTGGCCCAGCTCCAGCTTGAATTATTTTATATTGCAAATCATCTTTTAAAGTAATCACCCCAGGTTTTTTATTATTTGCTGTTAGAAAAGCTTGCCCTTGCTGAAAATTTTGAGCTGCTATAGCACTTAACTGCGACATGGGAGACGTAGCTGGTGAAGCAATTATGCTTGCAAAACCTAAAATAGGAGCATAAACCCAAGTTGCTAACATCAAACTGGTTTTCTTTTTCATCTTCCTTCTCCTTTTATTGAATTTACAAAACTTGGATACCTGCTTGGCTAGCAACAATCACTATTTCAGCAGGACGCTTGGCGAAAATACCGCAAGTTACTACCCCAGGTAAGGTAGAAAGCAGCTCTTCCATTTTAATGGGCTCTAGTATTTTTAAATTGTGAACATCTAAAATCACATTACCATAATCGGTGATAAAGCCTCGACGATAAACTGGATCTGCTCCGAGCTTAACTATTTCCCTACCCACTAAGCTACGCGCCATCGGAATCACTTCTAATGCAACCGGAAAACTGCCTAATATATCTACCTGTTTAGAACTATCTACAATACAAACAAACTGCTTTGCTGCACTCGCTACGATTTTTTCGCCGGTTAAAGCACCACCACCACCTTTAATCATTTGTTTAGCTGAATTGACCTCATCCGCCCCATCAACATACAGTGAAATGCCACCTGTTGAGTTTAAGTCTGCTATCGGTATTCCTAATGCACGTAACCTATCAGCGCTCGCTTTAGAGCTAGCCACTGCCGCATCAATTTTATGCTTAATCTTGGCCAAAGACTCAATAAAATAATTAACTGTTGAACCCGTACCAACTCCAATAATACTTTCGGATTCAATAAACTCTAAAGCTTTTTCTGCGGCAAGTTTTTTTAGTGTCTCCTGATCCTTTTGCATAACTTTTTCCATTACAAAATATATTTACTTAAATCTTTATCTTTTACTAACTCGTTTAAACATTTATCTACGTAAGCTTTATCTATCACCACATTTTTTTCAGTAAAATCTGCGGCCGCGTAGGAAATTTCTTCTAGTAAACGTTCAATCACTGTATGTAAACGTCTGGCACCAATATTTTCATCTCTATCATTAATTTGCCAGGCCATTTCGGCCAAACGATGAATGCCATCTTCAGTAAAGCTAATGCTAACGCCTTCAGTTTCCAGTAAAGCAATATATTGTTCAGTTAAAGAAGCTTTGGGCTCAGTTAATATTCTTACAAAGTCATTAATGTCTAACGCTTTTAACTCCACTCGAATGGGTAAACGTCCTTGCAATTCTGGCACTAAATCAGACGGTTTAGACATATGAAAAGCACCTGAGGCTATAAATAAAATATGATCTGTTTTTAACGTGCCATATTTTGTTGAAATGGTGCAGCCTTCAATGAGTGGTAATAAATCTCGTTGTACCCCTTCACGGGACACATCTGCACCACTCGTTTCAGAACGCTTGGCAATTTTATCTATTTCATCAAGAAACACTATGCCATTTTGTTCCACACTTTCAATTGCAGCTGCTTTAATTTCATCATTATCAATGAGTTTTGCTGCCTCTTCATCTCTTAGTACGCGTCTTGCATCTTTAACCTTCATCTTGCGGTTTTTTTTTCTGTTTGAAGATAAGCTCTGGAACATACTACTTAATTGACTAGTCATTTCCTCCATACCTGGCGGCGCCATAATTTCAACTCCTATTGGAGATGATTCTATATCAATTTCAATTTTTTGATCATCCAAGTCACCATCGCGTAAACGACGACGAAATTTCTGCCGTGTTTCACTGTGCTTTTCTTTATGCTCTTGTTCTGGGTCATTGGCAAAACCTCGAGGAGGAGGCAATAAGGCATCCAAAATACGCTCTTCAGCTGCTTCTTCGGCAATCTGCTGCATCTTATGCATTGCTTCTTCACGTTGCATTTTATAGGCTATATCAATTAAATCACGGATAATTGATTCTACATCACGGCCAACATAACCTACCTCAGTAAATTTGGTTGCTTCAACTTTTATAAAAGGTGCTCTAGCTAATTTAGCTAAGCGCCTAGCAATTTCGGTTTTACCCACCCCTGTAGGACCAATCATTAAAATATTTTTAGGTGTAATTTCAGCTCTTAAATCGGGTGGTAATTGCATCCGTCGCCAACGGTTACGAAGTGCGATAGCTACCTTACGTTTTGCTTCTGTTTGTCCTACGATAAACCTATCTAATTCATGAACTATTTCTTTTGGCGTCATCATCGAAGAGCCCATCAGTGTTTTTTGTTCTGACATTTGATTAACCTTTTATTTATTTTTTGGTATTTATTTCTTCAATAATAAGATTGTGATTGGTAAAGATACAAATATCGGCAGCGATATTTAAGGCTCTTTTTACAATTTCTTTGGCTTCTAGTTGGGTGCTATCAAGCAAAGCTTTTGCAGCAGCTTGTGCGTAAGGTCCTCCTGAACCAATAGCGATCAGCCCATTTTCAGGTTCAATGACATCACCATTACCTGTAATCACTAATGAAGACTCAGCATCTGCAACGGCTAACAAGGCTTCTAATCTACGTAAAAACTTATCGGTACGCCAATCTTTCGCCATTTCAACAGCTGCTCTCACTAATTGACCTTGATACATTTCTAGTTTGGCTTCAAAGCGTTCAAATAAAGTAAAGGCATCGGCTGTACCACCTGCAAAACCTGCTAGAACTTTATCGTTATAAATTCTGCGCACTTTTTTGGCATTGCTTTTCATAACAATAGACTTGCCCATTGTCACTTGGCCATCACCCCCAATTACTACTTGACCACCTTTTCGCACTGAAAGAATAGTGGTACCTCTATATTGTTCCAACGAGTCATCCTCTTCTTAGGCTTAAGTATAAATTTGTTATATCGGGGCAAGTTGTAAGATTTCAACTTTTAAAAATAATAGTAGGCTAAAAAGTAATAATAAAGTATATGAGAATATAAAAAACTTGCTGCAATACCTGCAATAAAGCCAAAAACATGACCCTCCCAGGATATTTTTTCACTTTTAGGAAATAAGCTGAACAAAATTCCACCAAAATAATATAAAGTAACGATAGATAGTAAAATTGAAATAGCTGTTCTTTGATTATACGCATTGACTAATAAAAAACCAAAATAGCCAGCTATTAAGCCACTCATACCAATATGCAAAGCTTTACGACCAAACAACCAAATTAGTAATCCACTTGTGATAACAATAAAAAGTGTCAGGGCACAAAATACATTAACACCTCCTAATAGAATAAAACTCATGAGAGCAAAAGCAGGCAATGAATTAAAAAATAAATGATTAAAATTGCCATGTAATATAGGAGCAAATAATATACCAGGTAAGCTCCAAATACTTCGTGGATAAATTCCTAAAACATTTAAAAAGCCTTTTAAAAAAAACCAATTAATAATATTAATAGCCCACAGGCAGGCAAATCCAATTAATAAACCTGGCATGTAATTGCGAATAGTGAGTAGCGGTTCAATCAATGAATTGTCTAAATTTTCTAAAAACATGCGTTATCCTTTCTATGGATAATAAGATACGGGTACGCTATAAATTTTTTCAGCAGCTAACTCTGCTTGTACCGCTTGGGCAGCAGTTAAATTAGGATAGGGGCCCATTAATACTCGATAATAAACAGTGCCTAAACGGATAATTTCTGACTGTTGATAAGAAAACTTTTTCTTTGTTAATTTATTTTCTAATTGTGTAAGCGCTTCACCTGGTAAATAAGTCCCTAATTGCAACCTATAGCCCTGACTTGCCGGCGGTGTTGTGCTACCGGATTGAAAAACAAAATTAGCTGGTAACACTGCAGATTGGCTAACTTCTTTTTCTGCTTGAAGCGGAACAAGAATAGATTTAGCTGATTTAACTACCGCCGTATTACTAGTTACAATTTGATTAGTTTGACGTTTTAAAAAAGCTATAGCCAAAATAATAATAACGATTAGTACGATTAATAATAAAATAAGCCGCCAAGGCCGACCGCCTTTTTTACGCGGTGTTTTAGAGCGCTTAGGCGTTTTTTTCTTAATTCGTGAGGCATGTTTTTTATCTTTGCCAAACGATTTTCCCTTTTTCTGCTTATTCCAGCTATCGCGTTTCGCGTAATCCTTAGGCATTACATTTTTTCCGGTGTTGAAACACTAAGTAAGATTAACGCATTTGCTAGAACTTGTCGAACAGCAGTAATTAAACATAATCTAGCATTACGTAAATTTTCTTCAGTAACAATAAACTGTTCTGCATTATAATATGCATGAAAACTTTGCGCTAATTCTCGTAAATAATTTATCAAAATATGAGGTTCATATTGAGTTGCAGCATTTAATAAAACCTCAGGATATTTTTCTAAACCTTTTAATAAATTTATTTCATAGTCATGACTAAGCAAAGGTAGGTTTTTTAATCCAGATTCTTGATCGAAGCTTAGTTTTTGCTCAACCAGTTGTCTCAATACGCTACAGATTCTCGCATAAGCATATTGAATATAAAAAACTGGATTTTCATTAGTTTGTGACTTTGCCAAATCTAAATCAAAATCCATATGTTGTTCAACTTTTCGCATAACATAATAAAAGCGCGCGGCATCCTTTCCAATTTCTTCACGTAGCTCTCGTAAAGTAACAAATGAACCACTACGAGTAGACATCTGTACTTTGGCCCCCTTTCTATAAAGGGTAGCAAATTGAACAATGGGGGTAATAAAATTCTTATCATTAATCCCTAACGCTCTCATAGCAGCTCGAACTCTTGGGATATAGCCATGATGATCGGCTCCTAAAACATCGATAATAATATGATAGCCTCTTTCTATTTTATTTAAATGATAGGCAACATCTGAAGCAAAATAAGTTGTTCTGCCATCTTTTCTTTTTAGCACTCGATCTTTATCATCACCAAATTCTGTTGATCTAAACCACAGTGCGCCTTCTTTTTTATCAATAAACCCTAGTTCAGTTAACTTTTTAATACCATGCTCTAACGCACCACTATCAATCAGAGATTGCTCTGAAAACCAATTTTGATAATAGACGCCATACTCTTCTAAATCGTTACGAATATCACCCAAAATCTCATCAAGACCCAGCTTAAAGACAATTTGGTAGTTTTTCCCTAATAAAGTTTGTGCCTGGAGAATTAAAGCATCAATATACGCTTCTTTATCTTCCTCATCTTTAATATTGGCTACTGCTTTAAAAACTTCTGTAGCAGAAACCACCAGCTTATTTTGATAACTGGCTATTAATTTTTTAGCAATATCATAGATATAATCACCACGATAGCTATTGCTAGGAAAAACAAATTTCTCTCCACAAAGCTCTAAGTAACGCAGCCAAATGCTGGTTGCCAAAATATGCATCTGTCTACCTGCATCATTAATATAATATTCATTATCGACTTGATAGCCTACTGCTTTTAATAAATCAGAGACTGTCGCCCCATAAGCAGCTCCTCGACCATGTCCGACATGTAAAGGGCCTGTAGGATTAGCAGAAACAAACTCTATTAACACCTTTTTTCCGGCACCTACTTTACTACGCCCGAACTCTTTACCTTGTTTTAATACCGTCTCAACAATAGCTTGAGCAGAATCTTCAGTAAGATAAAAATTGATAAATCCAGGACCAGCCAAGATTACTTTTTGTAGGTTTTTTACAGCAGGTAGATTTTGAATGATTAAATCTGCTAAATCACGAGGAGTATAGCCTGATTGCTTTGCCAGGTTTAAAGCAATATTACAAGTAAAATCACCATGCTCCTTATTTCGCGTTCTATCGATAACAATAGCTGATGTAAGTTCACGAGAAAGCTTACTCTGATCCTGTAGACTTTTTATGCTTTCTGTAATGGCCGCTTGTAATGATTCTTTCATAAATGCTCCAACTAGCTTAGCTTCTTATTAATTATTAATCGCTGCCTCTTAATTTCTTTTAAAGAGTTTTATTATCCGCACTTTAAATAAGATTGCAAATAAAAACTCGGTAGATATTGATTAATGTTCTTATTAAAAATATAGACTTTAATTAGCACTCTATTGACTAATTAATCTCATTTTATTCATTTTTTGTTAAAAATATTAGTCTCATACAACTTTGTGAATAAGCTTAGCAACTATGATAATATAATTGGTACCACCTTTTCATGGATTTAATTGTTAATTATTGAAATATTCTGGAGAAATAAATGCAAACAGGTAAATGTCAATGTGGAGAAATTTGTTATGCAAGCAAAGGAAAAGCAATTGCCCTGTATATCTGTCACTGTCTAGAATGCCAAAAACAATCTGCTTCCGCTTTTGGCATCTCTTTAGATGTTCCTAGAATTGGTTTTTGCCTAACACAAGGTCAGCCAAAATATTGGCGCCGTACAACAGATAGTGGCAACAAGTTGACTTGTGCTTTTTGTCCAACCTGTGGCTCAAGACTTTGGCATGAATCAGACGTTAATCCAGAAACCATTTCGATCAAAGGTGGCTCATTAGATGAACCGCTTGATATTTCTCATGCCATTCATGTCTGGGTTACTCGCAAACTACCTGGTGTTATTATCCCTCATGAAGCTAAACAATTTCCCATGGATTAAAAATTATTAATTTTCAATGAGTTAACATGAAAACCCGGCGTTGAAAGTAATTTATTAAAATGGGGCAATTAAGGGTAGCTATCAATGGAGCATTATTGATGTTCCTAGCAACATAAAAACCCTGTATTCATCAACAGTGAAAAAATTCCCGCCGGAGTATATCTTAGCGCTGATTCTAGTTCACGAAAAACCAATCAAGCTTATATTGAAGGGTTGTTGCATAAAAATAAACGTATTTATTATGATGAAGAAATTATTCAAACTGATTTTAATGTTCTCTTAAAAACTCACTGTTGAGTATTTTTAGCAATATAACAATAGAGCGACTGGTTATAAAAATTATTGTTCGTTCATTAATGATATAAAAAAACATTAAAGTTTGATTTTTCCTTAATAAATGATTCTTGGTAATCAATATCATGCATGATATACTTTTTGCGCTTTAACCTGGTTGAGACAAAATGATTAGTAAAGAAATTTTTCGTGCCTATGATATTCGCGGGATAGTGGGAAAAACACTACAGATATCCGATGCTTATCTTATTGGGCAAGCTTTAGCAACTTATTTAAAGAAATACAGCGACCCTTCTATTATTATCGCAAGAGATGGCCGCTTATCATCACCTACTTTAAGTAAAGCTTTAAAAAATGGCTTATTAGAGCACGGTATTCATGTTATTGATGTCGGCGAAATACCAACACCACTACTCTATTTTGCTACCTGCCATCTTACCACTAAAAATGGGGTTATTATTACTGCTAGTCATAACCCTGCAGAATATAATGGTTTTAAAATTGTTATTAATGGTAAGCCTTTACCGCAAGAAGGTATTCAGCTTTTATATTCTTTAATTGTCAACCAAGAGTTTACTCAAGAAAAAGGTCATTATAGTCAAGTTGATATTATTCCTGCTTATTTCCAAAAAATTCAAGCAGATTTTCAATGCCCAAGGCCTTTTAAAATCGTAATTGATTGTGCTAACAGTATTGCAGGCAAAATTGCTCCAAGTTTATTTAGAAAATTAGGCTTTGAGGTTGTAGAACTTTTTTGTGAGCCAGACGGTCGCTTTCCTAATCACTTACCTGATCCGAGTGAACCTGAAAATTTACTAACCCTCATTGCTACAGTGAAAGAAACTCAAGCTGCACTAGGCATTGCTTATGATGGTGATGCAGATCGCGTTTTTATTATTGACGAAACAGGGCGCTGGATTCCTGCTGACTATTTATTAATGCTATTTGCTACTGAAGTTTTATCTTTACAGCCAGCAGCTGAAATAGTATTTGATATTAAATGCTCTTATCATTTAAGAAAGCTTATTGAAAAATTGGGCGGCAAAGCAACCTTAATTCGCACCGGGCACACTTTTTTAAAAAAACAAATTCACGATAGCAAAGCTGCTTTAGGTGGCGAAGCCAGTGGCCACTTTGTTTTTAATGATCGTTGGTATGGCTTTGATGATGGCTTTTACGCCACCGTTAGAGTTTTAGAAATTATGCAACGTTCAGGTAAAAAACTTTCTGAACTGTTAGCTGCTTTTCCTTTAAGCGCTTTAACACCAGAACTTAAAATTGCGATGGCAGAAGAAAGCAAAACTGCTTTTATTAATCATTTCAAACAACTGATTCAGTCCCAACCAATCAAAATTATTGATTTAGATGGCTTACGGGTAGAATTTCCTTATGGTTGGGGTTTAATTCGTCCTTCTAATACGACTCCTTATTTAACCTTAAGGTTTGAAGCTGATACGGAAGAAAATTTAACTCAAATTAAACAATTTTTTAGGCAACATCTCCTACAAATTCAGCCACAGTTAGCATTACCTTTTTAATCGGCTTTTTCATAGCAGTACAAAATATTTACCTTTTTTACTATTCTGCTTAGCAAATGAGGAAAAATCTTATATACTTGCGCGGCGTTAGATAATGAAATAAGGCTTATGACATCACCTTTTTTAAAATTATTTGGTAAATCTCCCTTTCGTCCATTATGTGATCATATTGAAACTTGCTATTATTCTGCCAAAGAGCTTATTCTTTTTTTTGATGCAGCTTTAATCAATAACTGGGAAGAGGCTGATAAAATTCAACATAAAATAACAGACCTAGAGCACAAAGCCGATGAGTATAAAAAAAATCTGCGCCTAAATTTACCAAAAGATATATTTCTACCCGTCGCGAGAGGAGATTTATTAGAACTGGTTAGCCATCAAGATCATATAGCTAATACCGCCAAAGACATTGCTGGCTTAGTTCTTGGACGAAAAATGATCTTGCCTGACCTTATCAAAGACGCTTACTTACATTTTTTACATCGCTGTATAGATGCCGCCAAACAAGCTTTTGAAGCTGTAAGAGAATTAAACGATCTCTATGAGTCTGGTTTTAGCGGCAAAGAAGCTGAAATTGTTGAAGAAATGATAGAAGAATTGCATGTGATTGAACATGATACTGATGAAATGCAAATTAAATTAAGGCGCTCATTATTTGAAATAGAACAAACCCTTCCTCCCGTCAACGTCATGTTTTTATACTCTGTCATTTCCATGACAGGAACGCTCGCCGATCATTCACAAAAAACGGGTGATCGTTTACAAATTTGTATAGCGCGGTAAAGCCATGGAATATATGTTCCTCTTCACCTTAGCCGCAATCATCGTAGGTTTTATCATGACATGGGGAATTGGTGCCAATGACCTCGCCAATATTATGAGCACTACCATGGGCTCTAAGGCTTTAACAGTAAAACAAGCGCTTGTTATTGCCGTTATTTTTGAATTCGCAGGCGCCATCTTAGGCGGTAGTCATGTCACTGCAACTATTCGCACTGGGATTATTAATACTACTTTGTTATCTAATACTCCCAATATTTTAATTTATGGTATGACCTCTACCTTATTTGCCGGAGCGATTTGGATTTTATTCGCTAGCTGGTTAGGCATGCCCGTCTCCATCACTAATGCTATAGTGGGTGCCTTAGTTGGTTTTGGGACTATTGTGTTAGGTCCTTCATCTATTCATTGGCACAAAGTTAGTTTAATTGCTTTGAGCTGGGTTTGTTCACCAACGATTGCTTGTATTACCTCTTACTTTTTATTCCAATTAATTAAACTGCTTATTTTTAATGCTGATCATCCAGCTAAAAGAGCAAGATTTTATTATCCTATTTTCTTTGTTTTAGTAGGTATTGTATTAGGAAACATGACTGTCTTAAAAGGATTGGCTCATTTTAATATTATTTTACCCAAAACAGATAATATTTTAATTTCATTAGGCATGGGAGTATTAGTAAGTTTAATTGGCGTTTTAATTGCTAAACGAATTCCAAAAGCTGATGAGTTAAAACGCTTTAAACAATTTGATTATGTCGAAAAACTTTTTAGTATCCTAATGGCCTTTACTGCTTGTGCCATGGTCTTTGCTCATGGTTCTAATGATGTTGCTATTGCCATGGGCCCGGTTTCTGCTGTAATTAGTATCATTCATAATCACGGCAACATTTTAGGAGAGGGTCCAAAATGGTTGCCCTGGTTTGGTTGCTTAGGCGTAGTGACGGGTTTAATCATGTATGGCAGAAAAGTCATTAGCACCGTCGGATCTGAAATTACTACCTTAACGCCAAGTCGCGCTTTTGCGGCAACCATTGCTGGCGCAAGCACGGTGATTGTTTCAACCAGTACTGGTATTCCTGTTTCTGCGACTCAAACCTTAGTCGGTGGAGTATTGGGCGTTGGTTTAGCACGTGGTATTGGTGCCTTAAACATTACTGTTATTCGTAATATTTTTATGTCTTGGTTAATAACCGTGCCAGCTGCGGCAATATTAACCATTCTTTTCTTCTACCTATTCAAAGCAATCTTTGGAGGTTAACTTGAATGACACTGTAAAAAGGATGCATGAATTGGCCTGCCAGGCTCGTCAGCATGCTTATGTGCCTTATATTACTTTTAAAGTAGGCGTTTGTCTTAGAACTGAAAACAATACATTATTTGTAGGTTGTAATGTACAAAACTCTGCTTTACCACTAGGCTTTTGCGCCGAATCTGCTGCTATTGCCAGTATGATTACAGCTGGAGAAAGAAAAATTATTGAAATCGTGATTGTAGCTGATAGTCAATCGCTTTGTACACCTTGTGGTGGCTGCCGCCAACAATTTGCTGAATTTACTGTCGACAATGCTGTTATTCATATGGGTGATTTGCAAACAATTCGTAAGACTATGCTCTTTAAAGATTTACTGCCCGAATCATTCTCTGCAAAAAATTTAGGCTAGGATAATGGTAACAATAAATTTAATACAACCTATTATTGAAATAATTAAGCAACATACGGATATAAAACCGAAGCTGGGCATTATTTTAGGTTCAGGACTAGGTCCTTTAGCAGATGAAATTTCTAATGCTGTTAGCATTCCTTATCAAGATTTACCGGGCATGCCAATTACCAGTGTCCCGGGTCATGCCGGGGAACTAATCTTAGGGACCATTCATGATATACCTGTTGCTTGTTTAAAAGGCCGCATTCATTATTATGAAGGTTTTACTGATCAAAGGTTTAAAATTTTAATACGCTTATTAAAAGTTTTAGGCTGTAGCAGTATATTGCTCACTAATTCTTCTGGTTCTTTACGTAAAGAAATAGGTCCCGGTGAATTAGTTTTAATTAATGATCATATTAACTTTCAATTTAGAAACCCCCTCATCGGTCCTAATGATGAAGAGTTTGGCCCACGGTTTTTCCCCATGGATAAAGTTTATGACAAAGAACTGCGTAATAAATTTTATTTAACTGCGGAAAATTTAGGCTTTAAAATTCACGAAGGTGTTTATATTTCAGTCTTAGGGCCAAGTTTTGATACCCCTGCGGAAATTAGAGCTTTTCGCCTTTTAGGCGCAGATGTTATTGGTATGTCTACTATACCTGAGGTCATTGTCGCAATACATTGTGGCTTAAGAGTATGCTTAATTTCCACCATTACTAATCTTTCAGCTGATCTAAATGAAGAATCGATTACGCATGATATAACGTTAACTCAAGGGCGTTTAGCTTCAGGAAAACTTTGTTTACTAGTTAAAACTTGCCTAGAAAAGTATGGTGAGGTATTTTAATTCTGATTTATATCAATTAAAGATTATTGATAATAAATAAATTGTATAGAATTTGTTAAACTTTTTATATTATTTAATAAGGAATATAACATGGCTTTCTATCAACATATTTTATTGGCTACGGATTTAAGTGAAGAAAATAACGACACTATTCAAAAAACTAAACAATTAGCCGGCCTTTTTAAGGCCAAATTAAGCGTCCTACATGTCGTTGAGCCTATTCCTAATTACGGCTATGTGGGAATTACTGATTTAGAAGATCAACTTTTAGAAGAAGCCAAACAACGACTCGCTGCACTTGGGGAAAAATTAAATATACCCACTGATAATCAATGGGTTGCTGTAGGACCCGCAAAAAGAGAAATTTTAAGTACGGCAAAAGATTTAAAAATAGACCTAATTATTATTGGTAGTCATTCAGGCCATTATCTCTCAGATATTTTAGGCTCTACCACCAATGGTGTTTTACATCATTCTACTTGTGATGTGTTAACAATAAGACATAGTAAAGACTAGCTGATAATTTAAGCATTCTTTCTCTGATATCTAAATTCTATGAAATTAGAATACGCGCAGTATTTTTTAAATAGAACCCTTATTAGGGGACTTAAACCAGGAATAATTGATAGAATATATGAGCGCGACAGCTCAGTTCTTGAGTCTAAATATAAGACATCGGTTGCAGAGTAATTTTCAAGACTTTGAACTAACTGAATAACCTCTTTGATTGTTCTTCTATATCCGTGCATTTGAGTGAAATAGCCCATACCAATCTTTAAAAATTTAACTCTCAATTTACACTCTATCTTAGTTAATATATTATCGACTAACCAGGTCAACATACTATTTTTTGAACGTACATTTAAAACAAGTCTACCTTCATTTTTCAAAAATACTTTTATGTTATTAAATATTTTTTTAGCCTCAAAATTATTAAACGCGTATATCAGGCCTGGCACCAAAATAACATCATATTTGCCTGCTAAAGCTGCGTATTTTTTTTCAAAATCTGGATGAAGTAAATTGATAACATGAAAGTTAGCTTCAGGAAATATTTCTTTTACTGTTGTAAGTAACGGTTCATTAAAATCTGAGATTTCAATGTTATACCCATTTAATATGAGTGGTATTTCATGCTCTCCATTTCCACTGCCTAGACTAAGTACTTTATCTGTTTTTAAAATTTTTCTTTCAATACCTTTTCTAATTTCTTTTTTATAATATTTATTATCATCCAAAATTTCTTTTTTTAGCGCGACCTTCTCAATAACAAACGATGTCGATTTATCAAAATACTCTACATCTTTAGCGCATGGAAAATAATCATTTACTAAATTTAAATCATTGGTAACAAAATATTTATTCCAAACTCTCATTTTCCTTTCCTCAAGTTTTAATGTGCTCTTGCAGCAATAGCAAATTTATTCCTATTAATAATCAGAAAAACATTATAAATATTAACTATAAATAAGCCAATATTTTTACACTTTAACTATATGAAAAACTTATAGATAATATCGATAATCTAGTAAAGCAGCTATTTTATTCAATGGTTCTATTAGATTAAATAATACTCTTTTTATCTACTTATTAAAGCGGCATTAACTTGGAGTACATTTCTTCTTTTCCTGTTTTCATAATTTTAAAAAATAAATGCTTGATCCTCTCCTCACGCATTTTATTCTTATTAATATCAAAACAGTACTATTAATAATCAATAAGTAAACGGGTTTTATAGTTTAATTTTATAACTCTCTTGGTTGAACCATTCTCTAATTATGATTATATTGAAATAACTGACCTGAGCAGACTGGCTTTTTGAAAAAACCAAATAATATCTTGCTGCTTTCAGAAAAGAGTTAACTATTTTAAACAATAATTAATACGCGCATAGAATCTGCAAAAATTTATACCTATTGAGTATTCCGCGGCAAATAGTAACTTATTGATTATATTTTATTTTTATTGATTCACACAATTTATCCAGATTATTGCAATTGAAACAATCAATTTTCCATGTATAATGATTGTTATAATAGCAATTTTCATGTGGTTTTGATGTATAAACGCTTATTTAATTTACCTTTAGAAAGCAATCACAGTTTTTTTATTTTTGGACCTCGTGGCACAGGCAAAACAAGTTGGCTAAAAAATACCCTGCCGACAGATAGTTATATTTATATAGATTTATTAGATAATTATACTTTTCGAACTTTATTAGCACAGCCAGAAATGCTATCACAATTAATTACCCATAATTTTCAAGGTTGGATAATTATTGATGAAATTCAAAAAATCCCGGCTTTATTAGATGAAGTTCATCGATTAATTGAACATGAAAAAAGAAAGTTTATCTTAACGGGCTCTTCGGCTCGAAAGCTTAAACGGCAAGGAGTTAACCTCTTAGCTGGCAGAGCAGTGCGTTATACTATGCACCCTTTAACTTTACAGGAGCTTGACGCAGATTTTCAACTGGAAACTGCGCTTAAATTAGGTATGTTACCAGCAATTTATACTTATACAGATCCAACGGGTTATTTGCTTACTTATATCGATATTTATTTACGAGAAGAAGTTATGCAAGAAGGCCTTACTCGAAATATTGCCGCATTTTCTCGTTTTCTTGAAGTAGCAAGCTTTTCCCAGGGCAATATCATTAATGCTACAGAAATTGCTCGTGAAATTGGGGTAGACCGGCAAGTGGTGCAAAATTACTTTTCAATTTTAGAAGATTTGCTGTTATCTCATACTTTACCCGCTTTTACTAAACGAGCAAAAAGAAGATTAATCACCTCTGAAAAATTCTATTATTTTGATGCTGGTATCTATCAAGCATTACGTCCCAAAGGTTTGTTTGATGTATCAAGTGAAATTGGTGGCGCTAGTTTAGAAACCTTATTTTTTCAATCTGTTTTAGCACTTATTGATTATAATAAATTAACTTATAAGCCTTATTATTGGCGAACTACCAATGGTGTTGAAGTTGATTTTATTCTTTATGGTGAAAAAGCTTTATTAGCTTTTGAAATCAAACATTCACAAACGGTTCATTCAAGAATGTTAACTGGCTTAAAACATTTCAAGCAGGATTATCCGATGGCAAAATGTTTTATTTTATATTTAGGCTCACAAGCACTTTACTTAAATAATGAAATTACTGCCTTGCCCTTTGTAGAGGCATTAAAAAAATTACCCGCGTTATTACAACAAGCGGATTAATTATTTACCACAAATTAACTCACCATCTTCTCTTTTATAACAATTATTGCCGCATCTTATTTCACCTAAATCATTAGCAACACAATTATCATAGAGATATTGACCACATTGTGCTTCAGCATGAGTTACTTGACAGTCATAGCCACAATCAATTTCCCCAGTAGGCCCAATCACACATTTCTGCTTAGGATCGGCAGCACATTTAGCAAAATCGCCTACCACTTGACAATCATAGCCACAAACTTCATGCCCTCCTACTGTTACGCATTGTTTGCGAACTGTTTGATAACGTGGCGGTGGACGGTCAGCTTCTCGATAATTAGCCGGCTGTTCAATAACTGTGCCTGTAGCACCTTGTATTTGCTCTGGTGAATTGCTTGCTTGATTTACTTGTGAGTTAGTGGTTGTTTGCGGTGTAGATTCCCAAAAATAAGGCCTTGTACAAGCGCTTAACGATAATAAAAAAGCCGTTAACAATAGTCCTTTGCTAACTTGCTTGGTAATGGTCAAACAATTCATCGCTTTGGTCCTTTTAGAGCTATTATTAATTTATGTTAACGATGAAAACCCCAACAAGCAAGTAGCAAACTTGCTTACTTTTTATAACCTATTTTATAGATATCTTAGTTTATTCATTTTTTTATGCGTGTTAGACTGCTGCTATTTATTTAGGTCAATATTTCTACTGAAAATCTAAAGAGTACTTATGAAAAAAGAATTAATTGTGTTAATTGATGGTTCTTCTTATCTTTATCGTGCTTTTCATGCTCTACCTCCTTTAACTAATTCTAAGGGGCTGCCAACCGGTGCTATTTATGGGGTAATAAGCATGATCAACAAACTGATTCATGATTATTCTCCTCACTATATAGCAGTTGTATTTGATGCCAAAGGTAAAACATTTCGTCATGAGCTTTATACAGAATACAAAGCTCATCGCCCACCTATGCCAGAGGAGTTACAACAGCAAATTGCACCATTACATGACATTATTCGTGCTCTGCACTTACCTTTATTAATTATTAATGGGGTAGAAGCTGATGATGTGATTGGCACACTTGCCAAGCAAGCAGAAGAAATTGGTTTAAAAGTTGTCATCTCCACCGGTGATAAAGATATGACTCAATTGGTAAATGATAATATTACTCTAATTAATACTATGACTAATGTCATTTGTGATCGCAATCAAGTTATTAAAAAATTTGGTGTTCCCCCCGAATTGATAACGGATTATTTAGCGCTGATTGGCGATACTTCTGATAATGTCCCAGGGGTTGCTAAAGTAGGCCCTAAAACTGCCGAAAAATGGCTATCAACTTATAATTCTTTAGATAATATCATGCAGCATGCTAGCGATATCCCTGGAAAAATAGGTGAAAATTTACGCGCCAGCCTAACCACCTTACCTATTGCTAAAACATTAGTAACCATTCGCTGTGATATTCCTTTAGATTATATCATTAGTGATTTAGTACCCGGTTCTTGTGATAAAGAGGCACTCAGTAAGCTTTATAGTGAGCTTGAATTTAAATCTTTATTAGCTACTTTACTGAAAACTACGCTCCAAACTGAAATGACCACTTCGACCAAAAAATATCATACTATCTTGGATGAAACTCTTTTAGATAACTGGTTAGTGAAGCTTACTAAAGCAGAACTTATTTCTTTTGATATTGAAACTGATTCTTTGAATTATATGGAAGCTAACATCGTTGGTTTGTCTTTCGCAATTACTCCACAAGAGGCTATCTATATTCCTCTTGCTCATGACTATCCTGGAGCACCCAAACAATTGGATAGACAATTAGTCTTAACAAAAGTTAAGGTTTTATTGGAAAATAAAGCCCTAGCTAAAGTAGGTCATAACTTAAAATATGACAAAGAAGTACTAGCTAATTACCAAATTACTTTAGACGGTATTGCGTTTGATACCATGTTAGAGTCTTATGTAATTGATAGCACCGCTAATCGCCACGATCTTTATACGCTAGCTTTAAAATATCTTAATCAAAAAACAATCGCTTATGAAGAGGTCGCTGGCAAAGGCGTTAACCAAATTACTTTTAATCAAGTTACTTTAGAAAAAGCAACTGCCTATGCTGCTGAAGATGCAGCCGTCACTTTAGAACTACATCAAATGCTTTGGCCTAAAATTGCAGTAGATGAAAAATTAAAGCATGTTTTCAATTCCATAGAACTGCCTTTACTTACAGTACTCTGTGCTATGGAAAGAAATGGTGTTTTAGTTGATTGTGATATGTTAAAGAAACAAAGTAAAGAGCTTGCTATTCGTGCAGAAGAACTAGAAAAAAAAGCTTTTGAGCTCTGTGGTTGTGAATTTAATTTAAATTCTCCTAAACAATTACAAAAGATATTTTATGAAAAATTAAAGTTACCTATCATTAAAAAAACTCCTACCGGTCAGCCCTCTACTGCAGAACCTATTTTACAGGAGCTCGCTGTAAACTATGAATTACCAGCTGTTGTTTTAGAATATCGCAGCTTAACAAAATTAAAGTCTACTTATACTGATCGTTTACCAGAACAGATTAATAACAAGACTCATCGTATTCATACCTCTTATCATCAAGCTGTCGCTGGTACTGGTCGACTTTCTTCCTCCGATCCCAACTTACAAAACATTCCTATTCGTACTGAAGCTGGCCGAAAAATTCGTCAAGCTTTTATTGCTTCACCTGGATTTCAAATTGTAGCTGCTGATTATTCGCAAATTGAATTAAGAATCATGGCACACCTTTCAGGGGATCGAGGTTTAATTGATGCCTTTGTCAATGAGCTAGATGTTCATAAAGCAACAGCCGCACAAGTTTTTGGGATAAGTTTACAAGAAGTTTCTGCAGAGCAACGTCGCAAAGCTAAGGCCATTAATTTTGGTTTAATTTATGGAATGTCTGCTTTTGGTCTAGCTAAACAGTTAGGAGTAGAAAGAGCTGCTGCGCAAGCTTATATTGATTCTTATTTTGCCCAATATCCCAACGTTCATGATTACATGGAAAGAACTAGAAAAATTGCTCATCAAAAAGGCTATGTAGAAACTTTATTTGGTCGGCGACTTTACTTATCTGAAATTAATGCAAAAAACTTACAACTGCAAAAAGCTGCTGAACGAGCCGCTATTAATGCGCCCATGCAAGGCACTGCTGCTGATATTATTAAATTAGCAATGATTAGAGTTTATCATTGGTTACAAAGTTCTGCTATTGAAGCCAAATTGATAATGCAGGTTCATGATGAATTAGTCTTTGAAGTCGCTAAAGCGGATATTGAAGAAGCAAGAATCAATATCGAACAATTAATGAGCCAGGCAGCAAAGCTAGCAATTCCTCTAGTGGTTGATATTGGCGTTGGCAATAATTGGGATGAAGCCCATTAGTTTTATTTTTAATTTACTAAAAACTATGTTTAGTTCAATCTTTAGCTGCTCGGTTAATTAATTGATTAGAAGCATGCTTATTAGGATTCTTAATTTTTTCAGCTCCTTCCACACCAACTACTGGCAGTTTCTTTGCATCAATTAATCCAAGCTGTACTAAAACAGAAGCCTGATCCCAATAGATATGTTCGTGGGATACTTTGCCTGATTGAAAACCAACGATGGCAACTAAAGCTATCGCCACTTTTTTTCCAGTTGGCGCAATCCCTGGTAACATCCAATCCATCACAATGTCGTGGGTAAATTTAAAAATTAATTCATCTACAATTTGTGTTTCACCAATGGTTCTAGAGATAAGTATCGTTTCTGTATCTTTAGGCATTTTAGGAATAAATGATTGTGCATAAAATTTTTCAATTTCCTTCAACCCCACTCCACCTGTCATAGTAGGAACATGATTGACATGAGCCTTTTTCGTCATGGTCGCTACAGTTCCTGCTGTATCTTTCGTCTCAAACTCACAACGGGTATGTTCTTCCCAAAGATCATTTAGTTTTTGTTGAGCGGAAGTTAGTGATGCACTGATTTGTTTTGACATTTGAACATCCTTTTAAAGTCGCTAAAAATATTTTTATGATAAGCAAATAGTCTGGTAAGTAAAGAAGCTTTTAGTTAAGCTTAACTAAAATCTAACTAAGATAATATTGACTTTGCTTTTAGCTTATTGGTTTAATAAGGGCTCATTAATTAGGAGAACACCGTTATGAAATTTGCCACCTTCTTAAAAGTATCTAGCGCTATGGCCTTGTTAACACCGGGCTTATTATTTGCCTCCTTATTAGGTAGTAATGATAAAGCTAAAGACTTAGTAACTAATCTTGCTCAAGGCAAAATTAAAATTGTTAAACAATTTGATTCTGTCAGTAATCTTGAAGGCTTTGTGATTACCCCGACCTCAGGTCCAGCTCAACAAACTATCGTTTATGCTGATAAAGACGGTAACTATATGATTGCTGGCGCAATTATTACCCCGGATGGTCAAAATTTAGCCCAATTGGATTATGATAAATATGTTAATTCAGCCCTTTCCCCACAAATATTTGCTTCTGCACAAAAAACCAATTGGATTCAGGATGGGAATGCGAACGCCCCGCATAAAGCTTATATTTTAGTAGAACCAAACTGTATGGCCTGCCACATGCTTTATAATACCTTAAAACCATTAATTAGCTCTGGCCAACTAGCGGTCCGCTGGATTTTTGTTGCTTTTATGAAACCACAAAGCGAAGCAATGGTTGCCGCTATCATGCAGACAAACAATCCTTCTCTAGCTTTTGCTACTGACGAGAAAAACTTTAATGTAAATACTGAAACAGGCGGCATTCCACCCGCTACTTCAGTTTCAGCAGCAACCAAAAAGAAAATAGATCAAAACATGACGTTTATGACTCAATATCAATTTATTGGTACACCTGTTGTAGCTTATAAATCTACTGCCGGAGATTACCAAGTCATTCGCGGCTTCCTACCAGGACAAGCTTTATTAGATACCGTTTCTCAAATGTCTAATAGTTTTTAATGTGTCTTAGCCTCCTCTTCTCATAAAAAGAGGGGGCACACTTTGCTTTATTCGACTGTTACAGATTTTGCTAGATTTCTAGGTTGATCCACATCAGTTCCTTTTAACACTGCCACGTAATAAGAAAGTAGCTGCAAAGGCAAGGTAAACACAATTGGAGCAATTAATGATTCTATAGTTGGTAAACGGATAATTGACCAGCTCTCATCTGTTTCTAACTCTATCTTTTCATCAATTAAAGCAATGATAATACCGCCCCTAGCCCTGACCTCCTGAAGATTCGACTTTACTTTATCTAATAATGAATTATTAGGAACCAAAACAACTATCGGCATACTATTATCAACCAATGCTAAAGGACCATGTTTTAATTCACCTGCTGGATAAGCTTCAGCATGAATATAAGAAATTTCTTTCAGTTTTAAAGCCCCCTCCAAAGCAATGGGATATTCATCGCCCCTTCCTAAAAATAATGCGTGGTTTTTATCAATAAAGAGTTTTGCAATTTCATCAATTTTTTTATCCAGTTGTAAAACTTCTTCAAGCAGACGCGGAATTGATTTAAGTTGTTTTACAATTTTTGTTTCTTGTTCTACTGATAACTGATGATAACGACCTAATACCAACGTTAGCATTAATAAAGAAACTAGCTGTGTTGTAAAGGCTTTCGTAGAAGCAACGCCGATCTCTCTGCCAGCACGTGTCATAAACACTAAATCTGATTCGCGAACCAAAGAACTTTCCGGTACATTGCAGATTGTTAAAGCAGCAAGATAATTTTTATTTTTTTTTGCTTGCCGTAAGGCTGCTAATGTATCAGCTGTTTCCCCTGATTGTGAAATAGTAATTAACAAAGTATTTTCAGGAATAACTGCTTTGCGATAACGAATTTCACTAGCAACCTCAATATTGCAAGAAATTCCTGCTAACTCTTCTAGCCAATAACGCGCTACCATTCCCGCATGATAACTCGTTCCACAAGCAATAATCTGCACATGCTCGACTTTAGGGAAAATTTCTTTTGCTTTTAGTCCAAAGGCTTCTTCTAATACCTTTTCTTTGCCTAACCTGCCTTCTAATGTATCATTCACTGCTTGCGGCTGCTCAAAAATTTCTTTTAACATAAAATGTCGATAACTGCCTTTGTCTGCTGCGTCACTTGTTAATTTTGAATGGTGAAGCTTTCTTTCTACTTTAGTAAGCTTGCTATCATATATAGTCACTGATTCCATATGAATATCAGCCAAATCACCTTCCTCTAAATAGACAAACTGTTGAGTAACGGGTAATAATGCTAAACTATCCGAAGCAAGAAAATGCTCGCCTATTCCTATGCCAATAACTAAAGGACTTCCTGCACGCACAGCAATTAAACGATTTGGTTCTTTAGCATGTAAAATGGCTAAAGCATAAGCCCCCTCAAGCTCTTTAATCGCTTGATAGACAGCCTGTAGTAAATCTTTATTTTCTTGTAAATAAAAATCAATTAAATGAACAATAACTTCCGTATCTGTTTCAGAAACAAATTGATAGCCTGATTTAAGTAAGCGCTGCTTTAATTTATCGTGGTTTTCGATAATGCCATTATGCACTAATGCTATACCACTTGACATATGAGGATGGGCATTATGTTCCGCAGGTTTACCATGTGTTGCCCAACGAGTATGCGCAATACCTGTTTTACCTAGTAAAGGATGTGCTTTTAGGCTTTCTTCAAGCACTGCAACCTTCCCTAAAGTTCGAAGTCGCTCTAATTCACCCTGGGGGTTAATAACAGCAATTCCTGCTGAATCATAACCTCTATATTCTAATCTTTTTAAACCGGTTAAGAGTATTTTTGAAACATCACGCTGTGCTACGGCACCGACTATTCCACACATAAATTAGACCTTAGTTTTTTGCCTTTTCAATTTTTTGTGGCCGTTTCCAACCACTAATATTAACTTGTTTTGCCCTACCAATCGCTAATTCTCCCTCAGGCACATTCTTATTGATTGCTGAGCCTGCGCCTGTTGTTGCATTCTTGCCGATCACAACTGGCGCTATCAGTGAATTATTGGTACCAATGAAAGCACCCTCTTCAATAATAGTATGGTACTTATTTACCCCATCATAATTGCAAGTAACTGTGCCAGCACCCACATTAACCTTAGCACCAATCGTCGCATCCCCTATATAAGTTAAGTGGTTTACTTTGCTTCCTTCACCAATACTACTCTTTTTTACTTCTACAAAATTACCTACTTTGGCCTTGGCATGTAAAATAGTCTCTGGCCGCAATCTTGCAAACGGCCCTATAACACAATCTGTTGCAACACTAGCACCTTCTATATGACTATTCGCCTCGACTCTTACATTATCTGCTAAGCTAGAGTTTTTAACATAGACATTTGGCCCCAAATAGCAATTAGCGCCTATTTTAACAGATCCTTCTATGACTACATTAACATCGATGATGACATCTTTCCCAACTGTCAACTCCCCTCTTAAATCAAATCGCTTAGGATCTATTAATGTAACACCAGACTCTAATAACAGGTTTGCCGAATGCATCTGATAAGTTCTTTCTAATTTTGCTAGCTCAATCTTATTATTCACTCCTTGTATTTCGTGATTAACAGTTGGATTTAAAGTAATGATTGGCAGCTTTTCTGCAATCGCCATAGCAAATACATCTGTTAAATAATATTCACCTTGGACATTTTTATTTTTTAAGTTAGGTAACCATGTTTTTAAGTTTTTAACAGGCAGTAAACAAATACCCGTATTTATTTCTGTAATCGCCTGCTGTGCAGCTGAAGCATCTTTTTCCTCAACAATAGCCACTGGATTATTAGCTGCATCTCTAATTATTCTCCCCAAACCGCTTGGCTTTTTAACCTTTGCGGTTAACCAACCAATTCCTTTTTCTGGTGTTTGTGCTATTAAATTTTTTAAAGTGGTAACACTAATTAATGGTACATCTCCATATAATACTAACACTTTATCATGAGTCACTGTGGGTAATGCTTGCAAAACTGCATGTCCTGTGCCGAGTTGTTGTTTTTGTTCAACCCAATTGACATCATAGGCTGCTAAAGCTTGTTTAACTTGTTCGCCCCCATGACCGTAAACGACTGTAATAGCTTTGGAGATTTGCATTACTGTTTCGATAACATGGGCTAGTAATGGTTTTCCAGCTAACCTCTGTAAAACTTTAGGCAATTGCGAGCGCATTCGCGTTCCTTCTCCTGCAGCCAGAATTACAATACTGATGTTCATGACCTATCCTTTATTTACTATCACTCTTCTCATTTATAATAATTTAAAACAATATCTACTTGAAAGGACAGCATTTTAACAGAAATCTAGACTATCGTCCCTAGTAAATTTTGCTTTAAAAGTGCTCATTATAAAATTTGTACGGGTCTTTTTTTACCGCTACAATCTAAAAATCAATAAAGGATAACTTCATGAAACAAACCACCAAGCTTAAACAGCTATTGTCAAATAAGAAAACTATTATTGCCCCGGGTATTTTCGATGGTCTGTCTGCCCGCCTTGCTGAACAAGCAGGATTTTCTGTTCTCTATGCTAGTGGTGGTGCAATTGCTAGAAGCTGTGGTTATCCTGATTTAGGCTTACTTAGTTTTAACGAAGTCTGTGAACGCTTACAACAAATAATTGACGTCGTGAAAAGTCCTATTATTGCTGATGCAGATACCGGATTTGGAAATGAGATGAATGTTAGACGTACCGTCAGGCAATTTGAACGTTTAGGCATTGCTGCTTTACATCTCGAAGATCAAACTTTCCCAAAACGTTGTGGACATTTAAATGATAAAAGCTTAATCCCTATTGAAGAAATGTGTTTAAAAATAAAGGTTGCAAAAGACTCCTTATCGGACCCTGATTTCACTCTCATCGCTCGAACCGATGCTGTTGCAGTAGAAGGAATTGAGGCTGCCTTACGCCGTGCAGAAGCTTACTATCAAGCAGGTGCTGGTATGTTATTTATTGAAGCGCCTGAAAGCTTAGAGCAAGTTGAGCTTATAGCCAAACGTATTCCTTATCCCAAACTTATTAATATGTTCCAGGGTGGTAAAACACCTTTAGTAGCTATAGAAAAACTCCAAGTATTAGGCTATCAATTAGTTATTATTCCTTCCGACTTACAACGTGCTGCTATGGCTGCCATGCAAAAAACGTTAGCGGCTATTTTAACAGAGGGCGATAGTCATAGTCTGGCTAACCAACTGACTAGTTTTAAAGAACGAGAAACCATTGTTGGTACTGAAGATTATTTAAACTTAGGAAAATAGTTTAATTACTAACTTCATAAAAAAAACTGGTAACTATCCCCCATAAAACCTCATGTTCAAGAACAGTATTAACTAATTGATCATTAAGTTTTTAATTATATATCTGCCCCTGTTTAAAGTTTTTTGATAGTAAGTGTATTAGTTCCGACTTAATCTGACAGAGCTCTTGAAAAAGAGAGAGTTTCCGGTTTTGATAGAAGTGCAAACTTTAAATCAAAATTA
>Ga0155558_103_pt1 | contig 94778 bp, 94 predicted proteins | sample RifCSPhighO2_12_FD_107215 | JGI IMG/M metagenome (GOLD analysis project Ga0155558, IMG submission 107215) | Gammaproteobacteria bacterium RIFCSPHIGHO2_12_FULL_35_23
TCATTAATGCATTGCAAATTAATTCTCGTGTCATGCGAGGCTGTAAAGACTAACCAATTACGGATCGTGAAGAAAGTGGACCGTAGCCGAATTAGTGGACAGATTTCTCTGAGTTAAAATATTAAAAATTCAGCCATTCGTTGCAGACAAAGGTGATCGTCTGTTCCTGAAAGGCTCATGGACTAAGGGAGGGCGCGAGCGTTTTGTACCCATATTAACTCCAGAACAACGCAGATGGGTGGATGAAGCCAAAGCTCTCGTAAAATATAAAGATAATTCTTTGATCCCTCAGGATAAGAGTTATAAAATTTATCGCAATACCATTAACAAATATTTTCAAAGGAAAAATATTTGTAAAACACATGGATTGCGACATTTATATGCTCAGCAACGCTATGAGGAACTTACTGGGTGGAAATGTCCTGCGAAAGGTGGGTTATCACGTAAACAATTATCGTTTGAACAGCAACGGATCGATAAAGCTGCTCGTCTACAATTAACCAGCGAATTGGGCCATTCCAGAGTCCAAATCCTGGCTGTTTATTGTGGCCACTAAATTATTGAAAAATAATTGATAATTATAGTGTTGCTACACACAATATTTCTACCGCTCCCCAAGATAGCAGAGATTTTATATTACTGCTTTGGGAGAAGCCATTATGATAGGACGAGAATTTCTATAGTTGATCTAATTTGAAGTTAAGTTTTGTAGGAGAATATGGCGTTGCTGCTAGAGTAATAGAGGCAGTAAATAGCAACAATAGTATGCTAAAAATAACATATATAAATTGTGTGATTCATAGACATCGTTTCAATTAATTTGTTATATTTTCTGGCCATATGGATAGGCAAATTAAAGCTAGAACAAAATGGGTAAATCTTTATCTTGAAACAAAAGATGCGGGATACGTTTGTTGTAAATGCGGAATCTCACGCTCCACCCAGCGTAAATGGTATGGTCGCTATTTGCAAGAGGGAATAGATAGGCGCAATATAATTTCTCTCATATTATTTTAGCTATAAAGCGTTTTATTCTTTATAAAAAAGAAATAAATTAATAATGGAAAGAAACAAATGAGTAATGATCCTGCCCATAGTAAAACCCCACTTGGATTATGATCTAATGCAAAAGTTCCTATTAACGGTGAAAGTATGAATGTAGAGGCGGATAGCGCCTGATAGATGCCCATACAAAAGCCTCTTACCTCTTCCTTTGCATTTTGAAAGATTAGCGTGTATGAAACAGGCATAAATAGCATTTCACCAAGAGTTATTATAATCATGCTAATAAGAGCAAGAAAAAAACTTTGGTCAAATAGCAGTACAAAAAAACCAATGCCTAAAATAATTGAACCTGTACTCATTAGAAGAAACTGCGGGAACTTACTTAATAAATTCAACAGACCAACTTGAAAAACTGCTATTATCAAAGAATTAACTAAAAACAACATGCCTAAAGCATGAGAAGCCAAGTGATAGTGTGCCGACAAAAATAATGAATAAGAAGATCCTGTTTGATTAAAAACAAGCGTTCCCAAGAAAAAACTAACTAGACTAATGAGAAGAAACTTTTCTTTCCAGATGCTAGTTTTAATTTTATTTGAGGCTTTATTAGATTTTAACTGTTTTTCTTTTAAAGGAAGTAATATGACTAGAGTAGCAATGCCACTTATTGCGGATAAAATAAAGATATTCCTATAATTTTCATAGGCTAATAATCCTGCGATACCATATGATATAGCGCAGCCAATGTTAAATAGCATATAACGAATGCTATTCATGTGCACTCTTTCTTGAGGTTGTGTTAAATTCATTAGATAAATTCTTACTGCAGAAGAAAACACAGCAGTTGCACAACCAAATATGCTCAAGATTATGGTAACCAGCCATTCGGGTTGTCGAAGAAAATAGACAATAACAGTTAAAACTAGATAACTAACAATTGATATAAATGAAATCGTATAAGAAGAAAACTTATCGCATAGTGTTCCTCCAAAAAAAGAACCAATAATAAAACCCACGCCAAAAATAGAGAGAACAATACCAGTTTGTTGTAATGAGTAATCCAAGCTATGCTTTAAATACAAAGGTAAAAACATGATGCTGGCATAGCCTAGTGCATAAGTAAAAATAGATAAAAGAGCGAGAGTAATCTCTTTGGTTAGTTTTTGGCCTGGAGCAAAATAAGTTTTTAAATGTCTCAATATCATTAAATAGGATTACCATAATACAAACATAAAAAGTGCTGCAACAGTATCGTGCTTATCTCTTACGTTTTTCAATTCAATTGGAAAATAGATAGAATATGAGCTTAAGAGTAAGAGAGCAAGTAGATAAAATAAAAAATATACACATTTTAAATCAATTGGTTACAGTATTTACCAAACGACTGATAGCTATTTAGCTCTACCTATTGGGCATTAAAGAAGATAGGTTGCTTTGAGGCTTTACATAAGGCTTCTAAAAACGATGCACCTTGCTTTTTAATGGTAGAAATATAGCCACGAATACGGCAAAAACACCTTAACCTTTCAGTTGCTCAGAAACAGCCAGAGATTTTTACTACATTTTCATTATTCGAATAGGCTGAATGGTTACAAATGATTATTTGTCGTTTATTTGCCCATTTGACTAGAAATTGACTTTTCATCTAAAGAAAGTTACAATGGCCGCTGTCGTATGTTATCTTGTCTAATAATCTGATCTGAGGAGTCGCTTGATGAATTTGCCCAAAAAGAGCTTATGTGAAATTATTCAGCCAGCCGATGATCAACACCAAAAATTTACTTATCCAGTCAATATAGAAGATCTAATCTATGCAACAGATTGCGCTTGCACCTATGATGAATCAATAGAAGGCTAATTAAGCCTAAAATAGGACATTGCTTTTGTGGATTTAATAGCATTACCGTTTGTTGTGATTCCATTAACACATAAAGCTTTAGTTCAGTGCGGTGAGCTCAAGCTTGAAATTACCGGTGATAGCGCATTTGAAATTATTTCAACAATAAAAAAACTTGCCAGCACGCGCATTGAATATATGCAGCTTATTGATTCTCTGAAGAAAAATGATGCAGAGGAAGTGCGGGCTATTCTCGAGTACCTGCTTGAGAACAATCTCTTAGTCCAGATAAATGAAGACACCTCTCTGGAAAAAGCACAATTGCCAGAAGCATTATTTTACTGGCATTTAAAATTATCTGAAGAAGCTGCGAATCAAAAATTATCTCTCATTAATATCGTTATTGTTGGCATTAATACGGGCTCAGTACTTCTGGAGCGACATCTCAAGCAATTGGGTTTTACCAATGTATATTGCCTATCAGATGATGCATTAGATATGGAATCCACTAAGGCGTGTTATCCCAAACTACAGGAGACTATTGACAAGCAGGCACTGTTACTAACAGCGGATTACATTATTGCCTACGCTGTATTTCACCAGATTATTCCTTTGCTCTCTTGGAACAAGTACTGTTTGACTCACGCAAAATATTTTTTGCCTATTGTTATTGATAATACCAAGTCATATATTGGACCACTGGTATCACCAGATAGCTTAAGCTGCTTTCATTGTGCCCATTTAAGACGACTATCCAGTTTCACCGACAATCATTTGGATGGTATAAAAAATTGGTATCATAAATCCATGGCTCACAGCCACGGTCATCATTTCAGCGTATTATGTCAGGCCAACAGCGTTATTGGGACAATGCTGTTCAACCAGGCATTAAATTTACCATCGTTAAAGCTAAATACAGTCATTGAAACATCCCCTTTAGGACCTACCATGGTAGAGCATTCTATATTGAAAATTCCACATTGTTATGCCTGTATCAGTGACCGAAATAAAACTATCACAATGAATGAAGATACTTTGGAAAGTAAACTTGCATACTTGTTGGATCCCAAATTTGGTATTTTAAAGTATGTGCGCTTAGAGCAGCTTCCAAAGCCGTCAACAGCTTTTTATCATTATTTATCTTGTGCTAATAACACCCGAGCTTTCTCTAACCAGAAAAATTTCGCTTATGGCAAAGGTGTGGCAACAACTAAAAAAAAGGCTATGCTGAAAGCAATTGGAGAATCGATCGAACGATATTGCTCCGCGCTTTATAACAAAAATCACCTGCCATTTTCTTCTATTGAAGCTGCCACCTTTAAAACATTGCCCTTAGATAAAATAATGTCATACGAAAAAGATTTTTATCAATCCAATAATCGAATTAAACAATTAACAGAGAAACACAGAATCCATTGGGCGCCAACGCTTAACTTGCATACTGGTGAAACTGTCTATGTGCCAGCTAGCTTGATCTACTTACCTTATAATTCGAGAGACGATGAATTAAAAATCATTCAGAACATATCGACAGGGCTAGCAAGCCATACCTCTTATTGCGATGCAGCAGTGACAGCGATTTGTGAAGTTCTTGAGCGTGATGCATTCATGATTTTTTGGCGAAATAAATTGCCTCCTCGCCAAATAACGCTTAGTACTTTACCTCAAACATTGTTAGAAATTGTAGAGAAATTTAGCATTAGAAATCTGGAAGTATCCTTATTTGATATGACAACTGACCTAGGTATTCCTGTAATATTTGGTATGTTACGAGCAAAAAAAGGCTATCCAATATTGGCTGCAACAGCTGCTTGTAATGTTTCTTCATATACAGCAATTCAATCTACCTTAGAGGAATTAGAGCTGGTTCGCCATAATATATTTTTATTGTCAAAAATGGATGGCTTCCATCAAGCAAAATTGTTGGAAAAAACTCAAGTTAAAGACCAAAAAGATCATTTATTGTATTGGCAGAATGAAAACAATCAACACGAGATTGCCTTTATAGAGCAGTCTAGTCAGAGCATCTCTTTTCAACAAATAGCCAATTGCAACCTTGATGATGGTAAAGCAAAGTTTGATTTTTTAAGTATGCAGCTATCAAACAATAAATTAGATTGTTATTTAGCAGATATTACATCGGAAGATATTAAAGGATTAGGGTATTGTGTAGTAAGAGCGATTATTCCACAAGCACACCCTTTGGCATTTGGGTATGGCTATGAGTTATTTAATTGTCGACGACTTTATGATGTACCTGCTGCACTGGGAATAAATTTAAGTAATGTAGGTTATCATCGCGTACCACATCCATTTCCGTGACAAGTTTCACCCGGTCATTAGCCAATCTGGCTAAACCACATAAGTCATAGTTAAATATTTGAATGTGGTTTTTGCAAATAAACCTTGAGCAATGAACGTTCGTGATCAGCAAAATTATTTATACCCTGTTGTTGCATTAACTTAATAAAACACTCACTAATTTCACGTAAGAATTTTGGATGCAGAACATTTGGAAGCTGTTTGAGATGTGGTAACCAGCCAGAAATTAACGATTCAAATGCGGCTTGGCTATCAATGTCTTTGAGTTTTTCAAAAACACATTCTATTTTTTTTATTTTAAATCCAGCCACTTCCGCTAAAGGAGGATAGTTTTTTTCATTATAGAAATAATAGCCAGGATCAAAGCTATTAAAGTAGGGTTGCCAATAAGGGCGGCTAACTACTTCGTCAAGTGTTTGCCATAGCAAAGTTGGTTTTGGGCAGATTAGCAGAAGGGCTAAACCACCTGGTTTTATCAGACTGTGCAGATAAGTTAATACAACTTGTTGGTCTTTAATCCAATGCAAACATGCCAGTGATAATACGATGTCAAACTGTCCTGTGAGCGTCATGGCTGCGGCGTTCATTTTTTTATATTGGATGCTTGGGTGTTGGTTATGTTGGTTGGCATATTGAATCATATGCTCATCTGAATCAATCGCGACAATATTGCATCCATTAAAATGTTCAGCCATATAAAAGTCAATTGTGCCATTACCGCAACCAACATCGAGAATACATTGATTTTCTAAGTGATCAATATTAGCCCATCGCAATAAGTCATTAAAAAGATTAACTCTATGTTGTCCGGTTTTCTGATAACGCTCTGGATTCCAACGCATATTAGACTCCTTGTGCTTCAAAGACATATAGATTGACATATTGTTCAAAGCAAATGGGGTGAGGAATAGTTTTGTAATGCTTTACAAGTTTAAAACCGAGACCTCTTAAAAGTTTATTGGGCTCGTTGTTATGGGCATTAGGTTGGCAATAAATACGCTTTAAATCAAAATATTTAAAATAATATTGCAAAGATAGCCAAAAGAATGAATACCCTAACTTTTTGTGTCGAGCCTCAGGTTTCCAGATATGTAAATGGGTAAATGCTTGATTACTAAATTCGATATGGTCAATACAAGAATGACCAATAAGCTCATCGTCATAATACCAACTTAGACAGAAAAATTGTTTTTCCTCGAGTGGTTTTTTATATTCAGAAAGCATATAGCTATGCCAATTTTCAAAAGAAGGCAGTTTAGTAGCATCTGTGCCACGCTTTTGGAGTTCAGCTGGACTGGAGTCTAGAAAATATCGAATAACGGCAGAAAACTCTTTTGGCGTAGTTGGAAAGACTTTGCAGTGTAAATTTAAGTTAATCATCAAAGAAAGACCTCATCATTGATTAATTTATTACAAAGGGGTTGAAATTAATGCCGATGTCATAAGCATCAACACTTTCAATTCGTTTTAAATATCGAACTATAAACACACCAAAAAAGCTAAGACATACAATAATGGCTTCACATATAAGATATGAAGAAAAAATTGAATTGATAATTTCTTTGATAGTGTAAATGCCACTGTATGCAATAATGCAGGCAATTGCTGAAAAAGCAAATACCCCTATAGTAGTCGAGCAAGTACTTCGTAGCCAATAAAAACGACCTCTTGTTAGTATTTTCCATTTCGAAATGATATAGACATTGATGAATTCACTGGAAAAAATGGTGATCAAGTCCGCCAGCATTGAACGCAACATTGGCGGAATAAGAATAGAATAGGCATGTTGGTATTCTGCGTGTTTCAAATGAGGCAAGAGGACAACTATGTTCAACGCAAAGACAAAAAGGATCTCGCATAAAAGGGCTGTCCAAATCATTTTTCTTGCTAATTTATACCCATATACTTCTGTAACAATGTCCCCTACAAAGTAAGTTAATGGAACAATGAATGCAGAGCCTGAGACAATCAGGCCCTCTAATTTAGCCATGCGATAACCAATAGTCATCTCACCCAATAGAGCTGTTAGATAAACCATAAATAGCATCGAGCAGAATTTATATTGCTCTTTGGGATGAGCAGTAGAAGCTTTAAGAATATTTTCAATTGATTGATTTTTCATTTAGCAAATTATCCTATAATGTATAAACCTTATAATAAAACCTTTATTGGAATTATTTTTCATCTTTATTTTTTAACTGCTTACGCAAAATTTCTTTTTGCTTTTCCTCTAAAATAGACTGTTCACCAGCTGTAGTCATTCCTATCATATGTGCTTCTTTTTGTGCTAACCCTTCTATAATTTCTTCATTATTTGAAATTTCATTTGCAGTAACTATTTTATAGTTTTTGTCTCCCTTCTTAAGCACAGCAAATAACATCTGATCATAATTTTTTGATAAAGTTTTTGCGAGTATTTTGTATTTAGGGCTATTAATACCGAGATAACCAAGATAAGTTAGTGTCCTTACATCTCTCGGTGAAAAACAGTTAACCACTTTATCATCAGCTAGTAGTTTTTCAGGAGCAGATTTAATCACCGTCTGCTTTCCTATTAGTTGTATGCTAACTTGATAATCACCATTAGCATCTTGTTCGATATTAACGATTCGATAGGTTGGAATATAACATTCATCTGGTTTGGTAAAGTTTTTCCATTGCTGGAATACTCTACTTAAAAATTTAATTGGTCTAAGCTGTTTTTTCATAACTTACCTACTACGAACTACTATAACGATAACGAAACTCAATCATTACTCCCAAAACCTGATCAGTTTTCTTCAATAGACGCATTGGAAAAGCATTTAAATCAGGGTTCATGGGTTTCAAGTATTGATGTTCACCATCAATGATGAGCTGCCTAAAAAGCGGAACTTTGGCATCAGTTTTAACAAGTACAAAGCAGCGATCCAGTAGTAGTTCACTAGGATTAGGATCTAGAATTAGCAAAGAATTCTTGGGAAAATAAGGCTCCATAGAGGAGTCTGGTAATATCGTTGCAAAAGTAGTGTTACTAAGTGTTTGATCTGCAAAAATATATTCTGTTACATTATATTCCTCTGGAGAAGTTAAGTATTCCTCGATTTGATCCCAGAATATTATGGGTACTTCTTTTGCTTTAGCTTTTGATATGACTGGTAAATCAATATTAACTATTGATTCAGGTAGTGGTTGTTCACCCTTCAGTTGTTCCAAATTAATATTAAAAAACTCTGCGATTGGTTTAAGGGTTTTACCATGAGGATTAGGAGAAGCACCTGAAACAATACGATGTAAGGTTTGTTGTGGTAAATGTGTGTCTCGAGCTAATTGCGAAGTATTAATGCTCCTTTTAAACATTAAAGTTTTTAGTATATTACTAATCAATGACTTACCCATTTAAACAAAGCCAATCTATTTATTTCCACCTTAAATATGAGTAAAATACCCATTTATTATTGACACAAACAATTTTTTGAGTAATATATCACATAAAGGCCAAACTTAAAACAAGGAAAACACTAAGAGTATTGAGCAAAAGCTTATCTTCTTGAGAAGTAATCCCATTCTTTTGCATGCTAAGCAAAGTAATTCATGAAGTAAATTATTTTCGCAATTTTATGTGTGCAGAATATAACAAAAAAAACACAATACCGGAGCTGCCCCGGTTCCCAGAAAGCAGCAGCCATGGGCGCGTCTTGTATAGCGGGCAGGGCGCTTCGCTCATGTGCTTAGTGAGATTGGTATCTAAATAGTTTATTACAAAAAGAGAGTGTAGATGGAAATGTTAAAAACTTTATGGGTTGATTATGGTAATGGAATTACTATCTATTACAAAGATCATGAATTATTAAAGCTTGTTTTGAGTATTGATAAGCAATACGAAAAAATTAAAGTTACTTCCATTTCAATAATGGAAGATATAAAAGTTGTAGAAGGTTTTATTAGTTAAATAAAATTTAAAATTAGGTTAGGCAGTTTATAAAAAATTCCTAAGCTAATCCAAAATTAAGTTAATAGTTAAATATAGGAGAGATATTATGAAAAATTATAGTAAGAATTTATTAAAAAGTATATTTATTGAATATGAGAAGTGTGCGTTTTATATATTCAATAAAAGACAGCAGCGTGATATTAAAAAAAGTAGAATAAAAATTATTAAATTATATCGGAAAGCAAAAGCTGAAAGAAGAGCGCTTAATTTATTAAGAAAAAAACAACGCGTATTATCAATTTATAAATATCACCTTCAAAGAAAAAACAGAACCCAATCTTATATTGTCTCAAAATCAAGTAATAAGCTAATGGCGATTTAAAAACTATTATAAACATTTATAAAATTAAAAGGAAAAAGATATGTTAAATACACAGCTTATAAGTAAAAATGTAGAGATAAACACTATCAATGGTACGCTTATTGGAGCTTTAGAGCAGGATTTAGTTTCTGCACCCAATAAACCAATTAGCAAATTTGTTCATGTGTTGTATCAACATAGAGCTCTTTCACAACAAAGTAGAAACTATAAAGATGAAATGGATGTAGCAAAAAAATTAGCGACTGATCTTGAGAAATTAGCCAATGAATATGATATAAATACTCATTTTAGTATTGATACAAGTGGTGAGCCTCTTGTGATTAAAGAACGACAAGGAGAGCATGTTATTTTGCCGACTCACTTTGAGAAAGGCGCATATTTTAGTCACCCTCATGCAGATCATCAGATGGATATTTCAGCTGAACAGTTACCCAAAATAAAAGTAGGTCGATATACACGTTTTGGAAAAAATGTAGGGGTTAATGTTGGTGCTGATTTAACAATTGGTGAAGGGGTTTGGTTTTCACCCAATAGTTATGTATTAAAACAAGATCATTGTCCTTACTCAAGGCCAGCAGTGGGTGCACGTACTGTTCGAATGACAAAATTACCAGCTATGAAAATATGCGACTATGCTTGGTTAGGAAAACTTTCAGAAGCAGGTTGGGATTGTGACTATGTTGGCAAATCCAGTATCATTGCAACACGAAGTTTTATTAATAGTTGGGTTAGTGATTATTCTCTTACCGGAAACCATGGTAAAATTATTCAATATTTTCCTTATAAAGCTGCTTTATTTGAGTTATGGGAGTGTGGCTTTGAGGAGATGCTAAAAATTGATGATTGGTATCAGGTTAATGAAATATGGTTGAAGCAATACCATACCTTTTGTCAGGAAAATTCCTTTCATGAGCCAGTTTCTTTATTAAAAAATACTATGGCAAATTTATCAGTAGGTAAAAATGTTTTAGATCTCAATCCACAATATGGAGATGCAGTTTGTTATGCTGCTGGAAAGGGATTGAATGTTGACGTAATATCAATAGATAGAAAAAATTTTCCTGTGATATTGCAGCGTATTCAAGATTCAAGGTTTAATAATATCCGTCTAAGGGCTGACCTGGACTTAAGCAAACTACCATTTGTTGATGGAAAATATTACTCATTACGTTATGCAATGAAAGGATATGACTTGGTTATTAATGACTTATGTAATCTTGAGGTGGATGATAATAATCTTGAGCGAAGAATGGCAGAGTCTTATCGAGTTGCTAAACCAGGCGGAAAAATATATTTCTCTGTTCAAGGTAACTATGATTTTTCAAAAATTGTAATCTTTGCCCAGCAGTTAAAGATGCACTGCACTGATTCAGGTTATGTTAGCCATCCAATTTGTGGCCGATGTGCAGCGATTGTATTTGAAAAGTGAGGGAATAGAATGGCACAATTTTATTTAATATTAGCGGCAATATTTTGGGGTGGGAATTACGTTGTAAGTAGCGTGCTAGTTTTTCATATTCCTCCTATTTTATTGGCTGAAATCCGTTGGCTGATTGCATCGATTATTTTGATCATGCTTTACCACAAAGTGGTTATTGCTGAATGGCAGGCTATTCGTGTTACCTGGCCACAGCTAACATTTTTTGCTATTTTTGGTCCAGTGCTATTTCCACTTTTTTTATACATTGGATTACAATATACAAGCGCTTTAAATGCAGCAATTTTATTATCATCATCACCAGCACTCGTATTAATAATCAATGCTATTCTTTTTAAAGATAAAATTACTAAAGGAAATATCTGGGGTGTAGTGCTTAGTACTATGGGGGTCATGTATTTATTGTTACATGGCCATATTTTTGATCTAACGACATTCCACATTGGATATGGCGAATTTTTTGCTTTTTTATCTGCAGTCAGTTGGGCAATTTATTGTGCCTGTTTGCGTTTCAAAGCAAAAACATATTCACCACAATCATTTATAACAGTTTCTTCTATTATTGGTGCTATCATTTTGCTGCCTTGTGTATTATTAAGTAGTAAAACTTACACTTATCTTCCTACTATGCACATTGATTATAAGCTGTTATTAGGAATAGGATACTTAGCGATTTTTCCCTCTGTGTTGTCGTATAAGTTTTGGGGAAAAGGCATTGCAATAATTGGCGCCACTCGTGGTGAAGTGTTTACACATTTAGTGCCATTGTCAGGAGCATTGTTGAGCGTCATATTTTTGCATACGCAACTAGAATTTTATCATTATATAGGTTGTACTTTTATTATTTTAGGAATTATTCTATGTAGTCATAAGAAATTTAATTCTATAGATTCCATTAAAAAATCAGCTGAATTAATAAGTTAGAAGCAAGCTATCAGAATATGGGATGTTCTTTTAAATTTTAAAAACGCTTATTTTTAGTCATGAAAATACTTATTTAGAGCTTCCAATCGATTGCTATATAGACTTTATATTGAAGTGAAAAATCTGTTGCTTTTAAGTATCTATGATCATAGAGGTTATTTATGCAATGTAAGTTGTTATTAGAGAAAAATAGAAATTTTTCACCAACATATAGTAAAAATCTATCGAATCATTTATCAATGGCATTGATTGCTTTAGAACGCATGGGAGCTAATTTATCTAGACTTAATGGATATTTTGAAGCTTCTGTCATTAAATATAGATTAAATATTTTTTCAATAAGTACCAATAAAATTGAATTGTCAAATTGGCAAAATTACTTGGGTGATAGAAAAGAGTTTTTTACATATTGTTCTTTTTTTAATAAAGAATTAGGGAGAATAGGTGTAAATAACTTACTTAAAATATATATCCCTATGTTAATGCCTGGTGTTGGTGCCCAGGCATTTCATTGTATTATACGTTTAGCCTATGCAATTGATGCAAAGGATAATCAGGAAATAGTATTTTCGTTGGCATATTGGGCATCAACGTATTGGCCAATACAAATCAAAAGTGATAATCATTCGATTTCAGTAAGCATTGAAGATTATTTAAGTCATCTTTCAAAATTAAGGGACTTAGAGGTAGTAGTACCTCAGGGCAATATTGAAGATAGAATGAAAAGTCTTTGCCAGCAGGCAAGTTTTTTGGAAGTTTTGAGTAATTTTCGATTATTAGAAGAGGTAAATTTGTCTAATATATCAGAGTTATCTATTAGACTTTATTTAGTTACTAAAAATTTTACAATATTACATGCAGTAACTAGTTGCCATGCTATGCGGCTTATTTTGCCTTTCTTAGAAAATTCCAATCAGGCGTTTATTTATTATTGGAATGCTCTATGCGTAGCGTACCTTATAGAAAAGGCACCCACGTTATCTTTACCTAAAAAATTAGAAATGTTACTAATTTGGGATGAGATTAAAAAAAGGCGATTATGAGCGAAGATGAGCATATAATAAAATTAGCATATTCCTCTTGGCAAGAGGATATGCACTACCACAAACCCTTTTATCAACAAGCCGCTACTATTTTATTCATGGATCGGTAAGATATGAAAAAAGAACTCGCTATCATAACAGGCGCTACTAGTGGTATTGGAAGGGGATTAACTATAACTCTTACTGCCAGAGGAATTACTGTACTTGCTATCGGACGGAATACCGAAAAGCTAGCTGAATTAACCAAATTACCAGATAGTATTCGAATTGTTCCTTACAAATGCGACATTACTCGCGAAATAGATATTGTAACAGTTGTAGATCGTGTGCGTGCATTTAATGATACTCATGAATTAAAATACTTAGTTCATAATGCCACGGTATTAGATCCTATTAAACCGCTTACCGACGTTACTGCTAAAGAATTAAATATGCAAATAGACGTCAATGTTACTGGGCCTATGTTACTAACTAATAAACTTTTACAATATTTTAAAAAAGAAGCCCGTATATTGTTTATTTCAACAGGAGCAAGCCGTACCGCAATAACAAATGTAGTTCCCCATTGCGCGGCTAAAGCAGCGCAAGCTATTTTGGCTAAAGGCTATAAAGATGAGCTTAAAAATAGAGAAATATTAGCGGGTATTGTAGAGCCGGGAATTACAGACACGCCTGCGCAAGCGTATGTTAGAAGCTTATCTTCTGATGTGTTACCTTTTGCTGATATTGCTAGAAAAATTTACAATGAAGATGGCTTGTCTACATCAGCTGATTGCGCAAAATTACTATCTACTTTGTTATGCGATGTTGAAAAAAATAAATTTAGTGATATATGGCCTTGGCAATTAACTAATAAAGAACATTTAGAGTATTTAAAATGAAAAGTATTTTATGCTATGGAGATTCTAACACCTGGGGTTTTGATCCTAATCAATATAATCCTAATACAGAAGCTTTTGCCCATTGTTCTAGAGATGTTCGTTGGACAGGCAGATTACAGAGGTTACTAGGTGGTGATTATTATGTCATTGAAGCAGGCTTAAGAGAGGCTGAAGAAATAGCATAGGGTCTTGAAGATTTAATACTAACTATTAAAAGTTTACCCACAGAAGCCCAGTGGAAATATGTAGCCAGTGGTTCTGCTCACAATAAATTTCCCTGGTGGGGCAATGAATAATTAAGAAACAAGTATGGGAATTACATTTTTTAATGATCAAGAATTTTTGATCAAAGGATTAGTATTAAACTTGAGCTTTTCTGATATATCTGAAGTGAGCCGTGAGTTGGAAACAGCTTTAGACTTTGAACGTATCTATTCAGAAACAGGTGAAATAGTTTTGCATAATGACACCATAAGCAAGGATTTATTTATTCGCTTATTTCAGTCAGACACAGCGCAGTCATTATCCGAGGATCATCTGGTTATTTTCTATTTAAACAATGCGGCGCGATTTCATGAATTATGTAAAAGATTAAAATTAGCAGGCGCTAAACAAGTGACGGCATTTAATCCTTATTGGGATGATTTTGGGTCAACATTTATTATTGCTAATAAATTTCGTTTGGTTTTATGTCCAGGTAATTATCCTGGTTATCGAGCACGCATTGCGGCACCAACAAGTGACTTGGAACAAGTAAAAAGTAATTTAACACATCATTTAGGTTTAAAGTGTATCGATGATTTTGAAAATCATCGGGGTTTTGATGGGGTAATGATGGCAAGTCGAGCGCCGATTGATTGTCATTTAGAATTTACGTACTGTCATCACGAAAAGTTGCCCGTTTATTACGACTGTAGTCATCAGGTAAGCTTTTTATTAGAGGAGCCTTTGCCTGACTTAATGAAGCCAATGGATAGTTACTATAAGTTTGACTTTATTCGGCCTGATACTGCTTTGGCCAGGGCTTGTCTTTCTATAAAACCAATTCAATAACTAGTAATACGATGCAGGCAAGTAAAGAAAAGCAACAACAGTAAGGCATTAGTTTCATTACCATTTTAGCCAGGTGGCTGAGAAAATGAATGGTCATTATTTTAATGCAGCGCCTTATATTGAGTTAAGCCCTATTGATGGGGAGTTAATTTTGATGAACAGGCACATTTAATATTTGCTGAACATATGGGAAGAATAGTACAAAGTATTTGGTAAGTAGCCATGAAAAGTAGTCTTAAAAAAATTGATAGTTGTAATATTTCTTTGTTAAAAAATATTAAGCTACATGAAAACCAGGAACAGTATTTTAGTGATGGAGAGGTGTTTGAGAAATATGCGGATAACCCAAAAAAGTATTTAATCGGTATGTTTGGCGAGGAAGAGATAATAGGGTGTTTTTACTTAGATTTTGAAGAAAATAATTTAGATCAATACTTTTCGAATAAGTCATTAGTTGTTTTAAAAGGGTTATCGATTAGGCATAATTTTCAAGGCAAGGGAATAGGTAAATTAGCAATATTAGAATTCTTGGATACTGTGCCAAATTTACATTTTAATAAGAAGATAGAGATAATAGTTCTAAGTGTGAATTGCAAAAACATTGCAGCACAGAGATTATATAAGTCCGCGGGGTTTATTGATACGCATGAAATTTATTATGGAGGGAAAGCAGGCCCTCAACATGTGTATTATATCAATGTAAGTTAAGGTTCTACAGTCTAGCTAGATAAAAGCTTAGCCCGCCTAAATATTTAATTTCTAGTAGCAGCCAATGAAATCATAATATTTATGATTTCATAATCATGATTCTATCAGCTTAAGTTTTTTGAAAATTATTTTTTAAATAGATAAGAGGCATTCTTAGATAGAGGAGGGGTGTTTGGAATTAAACATAAAGCGTGAATATGTTCGTGAAAGATTGCGTCAATGGGGTAGTTGGTCTAGAGTAATTTTAACGAGAGGTTTGGGTTTTTCTAGTAAATCAATGATTGGAAAAATATGTGATAGTAAAGGACTTGTTATTAAAGGTACTGCTGATAGCGTAGCGCCCCAAAATAAACTAGCCGAGGAAATTGATTCGTTAATTGAGGAGCTAAGATTATTTTTACCCAAGTCTGCAAAAATTTTGGGTATACATTATGTTTATGAAGGGAGTATTAAAAATAAAGTTAAAAAAGCGAAAATTCCAAGGGCAACATACTTTTATTACCTTGATATAGCAGAGAATTGGCTCATGGGGCATCTAAATTGATTCCACTATAAATCGATCAATTTTTATCTATCTTCACTTTCAATGCTTATTTTTGACCCATTAGCTAATGTAGTATGCGATGCTATCATTTACGGTGTTTACAAACGATATCTAATTAAAGAAAGCAATATGTTTATAACAAGCGTTTTATTAAATGGTATAGGCTTCAGCATTGTCGTACTACTGTAAGAGATCAAAATTTTTTCACAAGAAATCTGAGCACTCAAATAACCCTATATACACCTCATAATGCTTGTTAAACCAGTGTGATACCTAATGACACCCAAAGACACTTAGTCTAAGAAAATTTATTTTTTTTAAAGCAGTAAATTGAACCTATATGAACGTGAAAGAACTTCCATGATCTCTAAATATTTAGATAACGAGTAAAGTTGGTATCAAATTTGCATTTTTTTACAAAAAAGTTTATTCTACAAACGTTATCGCTGGAAAAGCGCCTTTTAAAAATTACTATTCCATCAATACATAATTCCAATCGTCATATTGCAAATTGAATCACTATCATTGATAGGCGATATTCTTTTATTCATTCATAAATAATAATTAAAATAGGTAGGTATCATGAAAACAAAAAATCAAGAGGCCATAAAACGACTGTTCACTGAGCAGGAAGCAGCAGAATATCTTGGCGTGAGTCGTTCTTATCTAAGACAAGATAGAATGCAGGAACTTATAAATAATAGAACGCCAGGTCCTCATTATTGTCGGTTCGGCAAAATGATTCGGTATACTAAAGAAGCATTGGATGCTTGGATTGAAAGGCACATTATATTGCGAGCTAAAAATGAATAATTTGCTAAAGGTGAATTATTTTAAGTGCGCGGTCAAATAATAGACATCAAAGTTTTTTACAAGGAAGGTTAATTAATTTATCTAATCTATTGCCTGCACTTCATTAGCACTTCAGAAATTCTCTAAGTTCTCAAGCGTAAAAAATTTCAGTGTAACTACTTGATTTATATGGTGGCTATGCCTGGGCTCGAACCAGGGACACCAGCATTATGAATGCTGTGCTCTAACCAACTGAGCTACATAGCCATAGGAATAAAAATGAGAGGCGGCATTTTGGCGCTAGCGACTATATTTGTCAAGTTGCTTATGGATAGTTGATTCTTTCTTTGCCAAAAATAAAGTTCTTTCAGAAGAAGCTAAGTTTTTATTAAATATAGACTTGTGAGAGGCGGGACAAGAAGGTAGAATAAGCAACTTTTTTGAACATTGAAGATAGAATGTATTTAGGAGTTGTGTCCATGTTGACGAATACAGAGAAGAAAGAAATTATTAAAACCCACCAATCTAAAGCTGGTGATACAGGCTCAGTAGAAGTGCAGGTGGCTTTATTGACAACTGATATTAAAAAGCTTACTGAACATTTTAAAGAAAATGCTCATGATTTTCATTCACGTACAGGCTTAACTCGAAAAGTAAATCAACGACGTAATTTATTAAAGTATTTGAAAGGTGTAAATATAGAAAGATATCGAGCTTTAATTAAGGAATTAGGATTGCGTGAATTAAGCAACTAGTAATGCTAAATTCAGGTAATGGAATGGTTGTGAGGCTGTTGAAAAATGTTGAACTTCTCAGTGAAAACACTGAGAGCTGCTTCTTAGGAAACTCCTAAAAGCGGGCACATTTTCCAACAGCCTTTTGTTTTTAAATTGGAAGTAATAAAAGGTATAGAATAAGTGGAAAAGTTTGTAAAAAAATTTCAGTATGGTGCTCATCAAGTTGTTATAGAAACAGGAGAAATAGCGAGACAGGCAACAGCTGCTGTCACAGTTAATATGGAGGGAACCTTGGTGTTAGTGGCTGTGGTTGCCGTAAAAGAAGCTGGCAACGGAAATTTTTTGCCATTAACAGTAAACTATCAAGAAAAAGCCTATGCAGCAGGTAAAATACCAGGCGGGTATTTTAAACGAGAGGGTAGACCTTCAGAAAATGAAACCTTAATAGCACGTTTAATTGATCGACCTATTAGGCCTTTATTTCCTAAAGGGTTTACGAATGAAGTGCAAATTGTTGCTACAGTTATGTCATTAAATCCAGAAGTTAATCCAGATATTCCAGCAATGATCGGAGCTTCTGCTGCTTTAGCTTTATCTGGAATTCCTTTTGATGGTCCTATAGGTGCAGCAAAAGTAGCCTATATTGATAATCAATATGTATTAAACCCATTAGAATCACAGCTGAAAGGTTCGCGTTTGAATTTGGTGGTTGCTGGTACCGAACAGGCCGTATTAATGGTTGAATCTGAAGCTGATATATTACCAGAAGGTGTAATGCTCAATGCAGTATGGTTTGGTCATGAACAAATGCAAAAGGTAATTAATGCAATTCATGAGCTAGTTACTGAGGTAGGGGTAGTTAACTGGACATGGCAGCCAATAGTTCATGACGAAATTGTACAAAATACTATTGCGGGTGAGTTTAATGAAGCTATTGTCAATGCTTATCAGATAGCGGATAAGATTGAACGTAAAGCAGTATTAAGTTCTGTTCGAGAAAGAATTATCGAAAAATTTGCTAAAGTCGATGCAGAACCTTCAGCTGAAGCAGTTGGTAAAATCTTTGAGTCATTGGAAAGTAAAATTGTTAGACATCGAATATTAGATGGATTTCCTCGTATTGATGGCAGAGATACTCGTACTGTAAGGCCTATTACTATTAGAACAGGCGTGTTGCCAAGAACGCATGGCTCAGTGTTATTTACCCGTGGTGAAACTCAGGCCATTGTTGCTGTGACTTTAGGTACAGCAAAAGATGCACAGATGATTGATAATCTGGTAGGTGATTCACGTGAACACTTTATGTTGCATTATAACTTCCCACCTTATTGTGTAGGGGAAGTAGGCCAAATCGGTAGTCCAAAGCGAAGAGAAATCGGTCATGGCCGTTTAGCAAAACGTGGTGTTTTAGCAGTAGTACCTAGTGAGGCAGAATTTCCTTATGTGATTCGGGTGGTTTCTGAAATTACTGAATCCAATGGCTCTAGCTCAATGGCTTCTGTTTGTGGATCAAGCTTAGCCTTGATGGATGCGGGGGTGCCTACTAAAGCTGCTGTAGCTGGTGTGGCAATGGGCTTGGTAAAAGAAGATAATAAATTTGCAGTATTAACTGATATTTTAGGTGACGAAGATCATCTCGGTGATATGGACTTTAAAGTAGCAGGGACTCATGAAGGAGTAACGGCTTTACAAATGGACATTAAAATCCAAGGTATTACCAAATTTATTATGGAAAAAGCATTGGAGCAAGCTAAAGAAGCTCGTCTACATATTTTAAATATTATGAATGCAGCAATTGTTAAACCTCGAGAAGAGCTGTCAATGAATGCTCCTCGTATACTGACTATGTATATACATCCTGATAAAGTTCGTGAAGTAATCGGTAAAGGCGGTGTAACAATCCGCTCAATTACTGAAGAAACAGGCGTCAGTATCGATCTTGATGATCAAGGTAAAGTAAATATTTTTGCAGTTGATGCAAGTGCCGCTAATGCAGCTAAACAAAGAATTGAACAGATAGTTGCAGAAGTAGAAATTGGACAAATTTATGTAGGTAAAGTCATGAAGATTTTAGATTTTGGTGCAGTTGTTTCGATTTTACCAGGTAAAGATGGCTTAGTTCATATTTCGCAAATTTGTGAAGAGCGTGTTGAAAAAGTAACAGATAAATTATCTGAAGGCCAAGAAGTACGCGTTAAAGTCTTAGAAATTGATAGGCAAGGTCGAATTCGATTAAGCATGAAGCCTTCAGTTTTTGGAACTGCGAATGAAGAGAATAGATCATAGTTTTTGGTAAGATGAGCAAATTTTATATCAATATTCTTAGCAAAGAAATTGCTTTGCAATTTTATTGCGGTGTTATATAGTCTATGCAGTCCTTAGCAAGAAAATGTCATTTCATTCCCGCGCTTGGCTTGGATATTATTTGTTGTAAAAATACTTAATGGTTGTCCATTGGAGGATAAATAAGTATGGAATGTGAAATGCAAATTTCTGAAGAGAAATCATCAGCCCATGCCCACTTACTCCGTTTAATTAATCTAACTATTTGTTCCTTTGGTATACAGTTCGGTAGTGCCTTGCAAATGGCTAATATGAGCAGTATCTATAAGTTCTTAGGAGCGCAGGCAAGTAGTTTGACCTATTTATGGTTGGCAGGCCCAGTAACTGGTTTATTAGTACAGCCAATTATTGGTCAAATGAGTGATAGAAGTCGCTCACGTTTTGGTAAACGCCGTCCTTATATGCTTTTTATGGCAATTACAGCTTTTATTAGCTTAATCCTTATGCCCAATTGTTCAGCTTTATGGATGGCTGCAGCATTGTTGTGGGTGCTTGATACCAGTAATAATGGCGTCACGTTACCTTTCCGGGCTTTGATTGCTGAGCACTCAAGCGGAGCTAATCGAACACTGGGGTACTCTTTGCAAACATTTTTTAGTGGAGCGGGAGCCACAATTGCTGCCTTATTACCTTGGATCATGATGCATGTAGCGCATGTCAATCCTAATGTCACTCCATTTCAACCTATTCCTGCTCCGATTAAATGGGCGTTTTATATTGGTGGAGCAGCATTTTTGTTAGCCACTATGTGGACAGTATTTAGTACAGCCGAAGAAATTCCTGATTATTCAAAAATCCAAGCTCCAGAAGAAAGTTTATTTGTGCAAATGTGGAATGGATTTAAGAATTTATTAATTAGTATTTATAACATGCCAGAATGTATAAAAGAGTTTTATAGTGTGCAACTGTTTACTTGGATTGGTTTATTTTGTATGTGGTTGTATTTTGCTTTGGGCGTTGCACAAAATGTATATGGTCTGCCTGATAATGCTCAAATTAATGGTCATCCTTATTATGCACTGTTATTAGAAGAAGGGACTGCTTGGGCAGGAATATGTTTTGCTGCTTATCAAGCGATTAGTTTTATTTATGCCTTATTTTTACCACGAATAACTCGGACCATTGGTTTAAAAGCTACGCATGCAATTTCATTATTTTTTGGTGGTGTAGGTTTAGTTTATGCAGGCTTAATTCATCAAACCTGGCCATTATTGATTGCGATGATTGGTGTAGGGATGACTTGGGGAAGTATTATGACTTTGCCTTATGCAATTTTGTCTTTACAGTTACCAGAAGACAGAATGGGGATGTATTTAGGTTTATTTAATATTACGATTTGTGTACCGCAAGTTATTTGTGCTTTTATCTTAGCACCATTGGTTCACAATGTTTTCCATGATCATGCCATGTCTTTAATTATTTTTGGCGGTGTATCACTAAGTATCAGTGGTATTTTAATGTGGTTTAAACGATAGTTATTAGCCTGGAGGCCAGTGCATTTGTCTATCGCCTAAAAGATGTAAGTGGATATGGTAAACTGCTTGGCCACCTTTTTCGTTGCAATTCATAACAACTCGATAACCGTTCTCAGCAATATGATGTTTTTTTGCTAAAGTTTTTGCAACCTGAAATAATTGACCAATTAATTCATTATGCTCAGTTAACAAATCATTGATAGTTGGAATATGTTCTTTGGGAACAATTAAATGATGAACCGGTGCTTGAGGGTTAACATCTTCAAAAGCTAGTATTTTATTGTCCTCATGAACTATATTACTGGTTAAACTACCTGCAATGATTTTACAAAAAATACATTCAGTACTCATAAGTTACCTCATTGTAGCTTGATTGGTCGATGAATCATTATTTATTAGATGTAATAATATAACATATTCTGACAGCAAACTAGGCTGCTATGCAATAGTTTTTCAAGAGTTAGTGAGTAAGAATTACTAAGCCCATCATTATTAGAGCTAAATAAAATATTCGCTTTATAATGGGAGCTGATAGCTTATAGGAAATCTTGATGCCGATAGGGGTGAAAATTAAGGTGCCTATAGATAAAAAAATCAAAGCAGGAAGATAAACATAGCCAAGCGTATAGTGAATATTTACCGGATTTAATATTCCTAAGATTAAATACGTGATAGCAGCAAAAGGAGCATAGCAAGCTGCTATGGCTAAATTGGTTGCTACAACTTCTCGGTGAGGTAAATATCGATCTAAAACTGGCATCAAAATAATGCCAATTGCTACCCCTGCAATACTGCTTAAAGTCGCAGCAATGAATACTGTACAAATGATTATTGCCCAGGAGAGAGTTTCTTTTATTTCTTGATCGTGTAGAAATGATTTAATAAGTTTATATACAGCGGTAAGCAAGATAAAAGAGCCTATATAAATAGGTAAAATATTAGCGGAAAGAAAATTTGAGATAACAGGGCCTATTATGCTTCCCATAAAACAAAAAGGTAATGCTACATAAAAAATTGATTTATTAATAAGCCCTAGTTTTTTGTAAATAATAGCGCCAACAATTGCGCCAATTGCTATGGTCATCATACAAGTACCGATAGCAAGTTTAATGGCAATTGCTTTAGGAAAAATAGTGAAAAAAATAATATTCAGCATAGGTAAAATAACTATGCTGCTGCCGGTACCAATGAAGCCAACGATGAGCCCACCGATTATACCGGCTAATAAATAGAGTAAAGAATAAGCAATTATCATGATTTAACTTTAGTCGTTATCAGTAGTTAGTCAAGAATATTAAGGTGTTCTTTCACAAATAAAGTGAGTACAATAATTTCTCATTTAAATAGAGAAAAAGTGGCTGTTGTATTGCAGTGAGTAATAAAAAAGGTAACAATTATGAAAGAAAGAAAAAATCAATTATTAAGTTTAAAAAATGTTGGACCAGCAACTTACCAAGATTTAAAAATATTAGGTATTCATACCATAAAAAAATTATCAACTTGTCATCCAGATGAGCTTTATATAAGGTTGCAAGCCATTACAGAGCGTGCTCATGACCCTTGTGTGTGGGATGTTTTTGCAGCCATTATCCATGAAGCAAGAACAGGAGAAAAGCAGCCCTGGTGGCACTGGACACCTATTCGCAAAAAACGGCAAGCAGCAGATAAATTTCCCTAAGTCTTTAGTGCTTGTTAAAATCTTCAAAAGTAATAGCCCAGCGCTCATGATCTTGCCAGGTATTATTTACTTCTAAATAATGCGGTGAGTAACCTTCTTTACGAAAACCACTAGCTTTAACTAGTTGAATGGAAGCATAATTATTTGGTTGAATATTGGCTTCTAAACGGTGCAATGACAAATTATTAAAAGCTTGTTGAATAACATGTTTTAATCCATAACTCATATAGCCTTTACCTTGGAAAGGATGCATGGCATAAAATCCTAAATAAGCATTCTGAAAACAGCTGCGGATAATATTATTAAGATTAATAACGCCTACAATTTGCAAAGACTCTATAATTAAATAACTAAAATTAGAGGATTGTTGGCATTTTTCTAAAAAACATAGAAATTCTACTTCTGTTTGCGGTGGCTTAACCCAGGGAAAGTGAAGAGTTTTACTATGGTTTACTGCCGCTAAAAAGGCCCACATGTCGGTAATGGTTGGATGACGTAGGATGATATTTTTCATAGAAGAAGTACCTGCTTGAAAAAAAACTAAATAAAAGGCAAACTATTTCCCTATATAAATTTTTTAATGAGCAAAAATGAAGCGTACCCTAATCAGTCTGTTAACCTTTTTTTTGATTAACGCGGCTTTTTCACTCCAGAGTAACCTTTTAAACCAAGTAGCTAGTAATATTCAGCAATTTAAAGCAACTTGTCAATGTCAACAATGTGATTTGCAGCAGACTAATCTGCAAAATTATTTGTTTTCTTCAAATTCCAATTTAGGGGGAAGCGCTTCTGTCGCAGCTTTTAAAAACGAAACACTGCCGACGGTAGACTGTAATTTACAAGAAGCAAACTTAAGCAAAGCTAATTTAAGTCATAGCAGTTTTATTGCTGCCTTAACGCCTGATGGTTATGGTGTTAATTTCGCTAAAGCTATTAAAACAGTTACTTTTTCTGATGCAAATTTGATGTTAGCTGATTTATCTTATGGCAGCTTTATTGGCAGTAATTTTTCGAAGGCTAATTTACAACAAGCTAATTTGCAAAACACAGATTTGAGTTTTTCAGTTTTCAATGAGGCTAATTTAACGGCAGCAAATTTAAATAACGCCGTTGCCAAATTAAATCAAATGAATAGAAATGGCGCTTATTTTATTAACGCTAATTTAAGTTACGCCTTGTTAAATAAAGCTGATTTAACAGCAGTATTTATTAATACAAATTTTAGTAAGGCATCTTTGCAGCAAGCTCATCTTTTGGGGGTATTCACCAATGCTAATTTTACAGGTGCCAATTTATCAGGCGCTAAGTTAGAAACAGCTTGTTTACCAAATTGCGCAAACTGTGCATCAGACTTTTCGGGCGTAAATTTTTCGAATGCTAATTTAAAAGACGCAATCCTGACGTACTCTGTTTTTCAGTATGCCTCAGCTTCTGATATTCAAAAAGGGATTAATCGAGCCTATTTTTGTCATACTATTATGCCAGATGGCACTATTAATAATCGTGATTGTTCCCTGTCTTACCAAAAAGCCAATGATACTTATAACCCAAAGGCCTGCTTGGAAGGCGATTAGTAAAATAACTAGTAGTCCATTTTTACTGAATATCTGTTAAATTACTTTGAGTAGAGTTGGCAGACTTTGTTTTAAACCTTTCTCGGTTCACCACATAAGCACCAAATAGTGAAATGATGCCACCAAGAATTGCTAACCAGTGAGGTACTTCATCAATGAGTAGCCAGCCTAATAAGGTTGTCATCAGTGGTGATAAATAAAGTCCACTTAAAGCTTTGCTAGCAGGCATTTTTGATAGCACATAGCTCCAAATTAGATAACCGATGGCCCCTGGAAAAATGCCTAAATAAATGACTGTAAAAATGCTACTTAAGGTCGCTGTTTGTAGATCGTAGATTAATTCACGTGAAAATATTAATAGTACTAAAGTACCTGACCAAATTGCATAACTAGCAAATTGTATAGGAGAGAGTTTTTTTAACAGGGGAACTTGCAAGATATTATAAAAAGTACTGGCTAAAGTAGCAAGGATAGCTAGAAATAAACCGATGTGATAAGAAAAATTTGCTAAAGGGTGGCTGATGGCAATTAAGAAAGTACCGATAAAGCTGGCTATCATTCCAATCCAAGTAGAGTAGCTAGATTTTTCCCTTAAAAAAATAATGGCAAAGACAATTGTTAGGACGGGCATTTGTGCAATAATAAAACTAGCAGTAGAAGCAGAGACAGAAATTTCGCTATAATTTAAAGCGACATTGTAAATGCTAATGCCAAGCGTTCCACAAAAGAAAATAATAGGAATATCTTTTTTCCCCACCTTTATTTTTTTGACGGCAGGACGTTTATAAAAAACTAGCATACAGACTGAAGCAGTTAGATAGCGCAATAAAGCTAAGCTACCTGGATGAAAGTTATGTAAGCTATAACGAATCCCTACAAAAGCAGAGGCCCAAATAATAATGACAAAGAATAATAGAAAAAGTGGTATAAATTTTTTCATGAATTATTTTACTACTTGGTTAAATTTCTTTAATTGCAAGTATTAAAGTATAGTAGTTTTTGAATTAAGCTGCTAATAAAATATTTTTATAAAGCCGTTGCAAAATGAATAGAGAAAGCACAAGAGAAAAACAGCACTGATAATCCATCAACTAAGGTTGATTACTTGGTGGAATATTTAATCATGCTAGGAAAAAATATAAGAGGTGGAAAATGACTTGCGTTGCCTGTAGGCAAAAACCAGCAATAATAGGTAAGCCTATTTTATATTTAGATTGTTATAATAAATGGTGGCAAACCGAGGTGCTTGATAGACAAGCAAAATCTAAAAATCTTTCCACGCTTTTACTTACAATGAAATATATAGAAAATATGATTGCCGAGCAAATAGGGTTTCCTAGACCAAGTGCTTCACTTTTTTCAGTTAATCACTTCGACTCGTGCCATTAGCATATTGAAAATAGCTAGGTTGGAATGATCAATGAGGGAGTTATTCATGCAAGTGATGTCAAAAATGAAATTCACGTAAAAAATAATGACGTTAACTCTAGTTTAACTAAATTATATGAAACTGTAGTAGCTTCAACGGAAATTTTAGAGCAGCAAAGAAGCCAAGATATGAGCGCAGAACTAGTATAATTCATAATGCTCTAACCAATTGGTGATATTACAGTTTCATGTGAAGCATTAATAACTGTATGGAATGCTGTTCATCCTTTTATAACAAGTCATTTTTCCTAGAAATTTATTAGATGTTAGCTTTTTATAATGTAAGCGGTAATTTACCCCAACTTTTTAAATTTTGAATGTGTTTGCAAAACCGTTTTTTTGATGAATCATGAAGAGGAGGTAGTATTGATGAGCAAAGAGTCCAGTAAAGTATCTCAGAAACTGAGCCGTGATGAATGGGAATCTTATTTCAATTATTAGGCGTGAAGTGAAGCTGGTGTACATATTCACGCCAACCTGGGGATTTGCCATTCGTTTTCTTATTTATATGTCCATATGTCTCATGTATCGCTTACGCCTCAAAGGGTTTGAAAGCTTAAGCATGGAAGATCCCGTGGTACGCTTGCAATCACGTGAGCTTTGTCGATGTGTGGCACTGAGCGATTATGGACTAAACCCCGAACGAGGAGGTTCTGCACCTGTTTCTTCCAACAAGGCTCTCACTGTTTTTTCCAATATCTCCACCTGCTCAATAATCGCACCTTTTCCTTCAGAGCGCTCAGCTACTAAATCGCGCGGTGTCTCCCCTTTCTTATTGCCTTCATCAAGCAACTTGCAGATTACCTCAATAACACTCGTCCTTTCTTCACCTACCTCCATAGAGGAAATCACTGTCCTTAATGCTTCACACGCCGGGGCTCGATTAAAGTTAATAAGCTGATGCAGCACTGTATCTCCGTCCATATCTTGATGTATTAACAGCGCACTCAACAAGCCTGGGCATTTCAATGCAAATTGGCAGCATAACTGAAATGCCTCTTGAGTTCTCATCGCTACCTGTAAAATACTTTCTTCAGTAGGCTCACTTCCTTCTGGGGCTGTCCTATTTATATAAGCAAGTTCTTCTCTTAATTTAGCAGTTCCTTCACCCTCATATTCAGCTAGAAGTTTTTCAAGCTCCTCGAGCTTACTTCTTTCAAGAGTCTTCGCATCGTTTAATGTATCATAAGCAATCGTTTGTAACTGATTATATCCATTGTAATCAGGATCTGGATTCATTACTACTGGCATAAAAACCCCCTTTTTTTCATTTGGTATAAGCATAGCATATAAAACCCAATTGGTATATGGGCCCTGAAATTTACAGCAATTCTCGGTGAACATAATTTTGAGCCGGGCTGGAAACAACGGTAAATTTTATAACTATTTGGTTATTAAATAAATTTAGCGTAGAGCCTATCGACAAAAAGTAATCAAATAGCGGTAAAGAGCGATGTAAATTGATATTCAAACCCGCAAAAGTCTCGCAGGAGCTTTTACATGATGGGCCGGGATTGGCGGATCATACCATTTATGTCGAATTTTGGTCGCAATTTGCTGATGTTCCTTCAATTATTATATTGAGTTTTTTAATAAAAGTGACTTTTAGTTTAATCTTTTTGCTACCTGCGCAATTAAATGAGGTACATTTACGTGCACTATGTTATCTATTAATCAAGTTTTTTCTAATGAAGAGTTAATCGCCTTGTTATATTGAATAGATAGTTTGAATTTATTTAATCTTAGGAGAAGCTATGTCAAATGTATTAATTTTAATTGATATCCAAAAAGAATATGTTACTAAAGAAAGGCCCTTCTATTTGCATGGAATTGATGAAAGTTTGAGAACAGTGCTTGTTTGTTGGCAATGGCAAGAATGCAAGATTGGGAGATTGTTCATATCAAGCATCTGAGAAAACAAGAAAACTCACCGATTTTTAATGCGTCTTCAGAATTTTCTGACTTCGTCCCAAATTTTGAACCAAGAGCAGGAGAGATAGTAATTACAAAAAATTTATACTCTTGCTATTCCGCAAATGATTTTTTAACTTTTATGGAAAAGCATCATCAAAATAATATAGATCTTATCGGCTACAACTCGATTATGTATTGTCTTTCAACAGTTATTGAAGGCATCATATGGGATCATAAAATGACATTAATTGAAGATGCTTCATTTGTGAAATCAACATCAGAATTCGATGAAGTCGACATGCATAGACATAGGATCAATCCAATAAAAGCAGCGCGGTATGCTGAGATTTCAGGATGTTTTTAAATGTATCAAATGATGTAAAGTGCAATAAGTCTCTTTGTGACATATGGTAATCCTTGTAGATAGATTTTTTGTCTTATAACTCCTTGTGCTATAGTGTCCATACAGTGTCTCTAATCATTTTTATTCCGACAATTTAATTTAATGCACACTTGAAATCCATTGATTTACTTGATGCCGACGGCGAGAATCGAACTCACGACCTACTGATTACGAATCAGGCGCTCTACCAACTGAGCTACGTCGGCAATAAGCCACAACAAAGACTATTGTACAAATAATAAAGTATATTAAAAAGTGGTAAGCCCCCCTTTTTTCTGATTAAGCTATTCATAATCTCAATTAACTGGTTTAATATCATTGTAGGTTTCAAAGGAATTGAAATATTAATGTTTAATATCTTTTCAGTAGGGAAAAAACTTACCCACTATTATGTTGATGTAATTGATCCTCAATTATTGCAAATTCAACACGCATTTAAAACTATTATAATATTAGCTTTATCAGTCGCTTATGTGCTCATTTTAAAGCCGCAACAACCTCTTTGGCTTATTATTGTGGGCGTCTTTGTCATGCAGGCTTTTTTAGGAGATAGTTTAAGATATAGAATCTATCGTTTATTAATCATAAGTTTTATCTCAGTCGTTGGTGTTTTTTTGTTTACGCTCCTGAATAAATTTTTTTGGGCGTATCTTCTTTGTTTGGCAATGGCTGGTTATATTACTTTTTACATTCGCCAATATGGTTTAACTATTACCATTACAAGTACCTTTACCTTATTTTTATTTATTCTTACTAATGGTAAGGATGGTTCTTTGCTGTTGGCATTAGAAAGACTAGAAAGTAGTAGTATTTCTGCTTTGTTTGCAATTATAGTGGCTTTAATAATTTTTCCTTATAGACCTAAGAAGCTATTATTTAAAACACTTGATTCAAATGTTGTGATGTTAAAAAAATATTTGGATGGAGTGTTTTTAGATTTTCTTTGGGGCCAGGAAGGTAATATTCAGTCTTTGCATTATAAAAATAGAGTTAATACTCGTTTAAAGCAAGCACGAAGTTTATTGCTAATTTATCCAGTTGAAGAATTTAGGTTAAGATTTGAAAGACAATTTATTTTGTTTAGTCAAATTGTAGCATTAAAAAATGTCTTTTCTAATCCTTCTCATAGCAAAATTTTCTTTTCTTTGTTTCAAGAAATTAGAGGGGTTAAAGAGAATATTGTTTTAATGTTTGAGCAGCTTGGTACAGTTGAACTTAATACTACCATAGCAAAACTAGAACATAAGTTAGAGGAAATTAATAAACTTGCACCAAGTTGTGAAGATGTGGCAAGTTTCTTTTTTATTGTTAATCAAATAATTAATACATTTAAGAAGAGAGCTGTTGGTGGATAAGTTGGTTAATATAAAAAATGGTTTGAGGGGCGCGATAGCTATAGTGCTTTCTTTTTGGCTATCGCATTTTTTAAAAATTAATTATGCTTATTGGGTAGTCCTAACAACAGTAGTTATTTTACAGCCTAGTGTTGGTGCTACTCTCGTAAGAGCCCAGCAACGGGTACTTGGGACTATATTGGGGGTTTTAATTGGGGCTTTATTAATAAGCCTTTTTCATAACCAAGTGATTCCTATTACCATTATACTGTTGTTGTTAGTATTTTTGGCCTTATGGCTTATGCTTATTAATTATGTTTGGTCCTTATTTTTTGCAACGGCGGCTTTAATTATAATAATCGGCTCAAAGATTGAAAATCCTTGGCTTTTCGTTCGGGATCGCTTAGGTGATACAATCTTAGGAGTTATTATAGGGTTATTACTTTCTTTAACATTATGGCCAAGTTGGGCAAGATTAAGGTTTAGAGAAAATATTTTGCAAAGTATGAAACAAGCCCAAGAGCTGTTTAATTTGATGTTAAACTCTTTAATTAAAGAAGACCATGATTTTAAAAAAATTACTGAATTAAAATTAGATTTAAGTACTACCTTAGAAAAAAACAGGCAGTATTTTGTTGAAACTCGTTATGAAAATTTTTCCCCTAACACAAATAGTTTATGTGTTTTAGCTGTCTTGAACTGTTTGGAATTGATTCGGGATATTATTGTGGCGATTCATGGACTGCGTAGATCAGGGTTTGATTTTTATCAGGAGCCTTTAGCAATTGACTTTATCAATCAGTATAAGCAGTCAGTGAATAAAATATTTAATAATTTTATTCAATATTTAGATAAAACGGAAAAATCCACTGAATTATTACCAGTTATTTATGCAGGTGAATTACCATCAATAACAGAAAACTATTCTGAACTATATTTACGTCGTAATTTAAATCATATTTTTATAGAGCTCAATCATTTACAGCAAGCTTTAAGTAATTTTTATGCTAAGTAGTAATTTTGGAGAAGGTTAAGCTAGAATATTTTAATCTTTAGCCGTTAATAATGGTGAGAATTGTAAGGATGCAATTCTTTAAGATTTTTAGGCGCAAATATACATTTTTAAAGTAATATAGTTGTGTAATAAATCGAGATTAGAATTAGCAAAACTTTTTCAAAAAATCACGCACTACTTTTTTTGCTTCATCAGCAGAATCTTTATAAACTGGCGCTCCAGCATTTTTAAATAAGTAAACTGTAACTAGTTTTGGATTGATTTGTGCAGCCATTTCTTCAGCACGAATCGGTAAATGCAAAGGACTTGATTCTCCAACCATTAACAACGTAGGACATTTCACTTTTTTTAAGTCTTCTAAATAATTAAAATTGTGCATATGATTTTTATAAAAATGGGAAAGAATTTCTATATGCTGTTTACAGCGTCCAATTTCTTGTGCTGAGTAAGCATTTTTAGCATAATATTTCACACATTTTTGTTGATACGCTGCAGCACTTTCTGGGGTTGGGTCGGTAAATTGTTTTCTTGCAATTTCTGCTATCTCAGTTCCTCCTAACTCTGCTAGTTTTTCACAAACGTCATCCAAGATAAAACGAGCTTCTGTATTACAAAAAATTAGCCCTCCAAGGTTGGAGTAACGTGAGAGGTATTCACACATAACATGCCCGCCCATTGAAACGCCAGCTAAAATCGGTTTTTCAATTCCAAGAGTTTGACAAAACTCGTATAAATCATTAGCCCAATATTGAAGGTTCCACTCGTTTGGTGTCCTTAGATCACTACGTCCACAACCTCTTTGATCTAAAAATATGACCTGGGCTATATCTGAGAATTGTGACCAAAACTCGACATATAAAGTATGATCAATCATTCCATGACCACCATGTAAAATTAATAAAGTCAGTTTTTCTTTTATTGAAGTAGCTTGAATATCTAACTTAGAACCATAGACATCAAAAAATAACTTGCATCCATTTATTGTTATGAACATAAAGGCTCTCCACTCAATCTAATATTCTAACCTCGCAACAATTATGTTAGCATAATAATAGCTTGTAAAAAACATAAGGATTAACTGCATGAAAATGATACGACTATTTAGTGGAAATGATGGGCAATCACATTTTGAAGATATAGAGATAAAGCTAGCTCCGGTACATGTGGCACATTTTAGCATGCCATTTGCTACTGATAATATTAGATTTGGTCGGATCGAAGGAGTTGATGAAATTTCTTGGCATACTCAAGATGAGCCATGTTATATCGTTATATTACAGGGAAGTATGGAGTTAGAGATTGGTGATGGAACCAAACAAGTTTTGAAAGCGGGGGATATTCTTTTAGCAGAAGATACAACTGGTCAAGGACATATTACTCGCTCTATTAACGGCCAAGGGTGGAAATTCTTGATTGCTCCTGCAAAAAAATAAAGTGTTTAGTTTTTTTAGAACCTGATTGTTAGTAGTAAGCGGAAGTAGTTTTTATTCTGAAGTAATAATATTGGAGCAAACTAAGTCTGAAGATTATAGTCTTCAGACTTAGCAACAGTGAGAATTTTATAGATCAAATTTTTTAAGTTTTTTAGGTACGAGAATATTTTTTAAAGTGACATAATCAGGCAGACCATTTTTATAAGGAGGTGGGGCTTCTCCTTGTATCAATGGTAACAAATAAGTTCGTGCTTTATTGGTAATATGAAAACCATTCTTAGTAATAAAATCTCTAGGCATAAATTTTTCAACATTTGCTACCGTATTGAGTGGTGTTGAGCCAATTTTCCAACTGTAGCGTTTACCAGGCTTACGAATAATGGTTGTCATGATATTATTCATACCCTTGACAGCAAATTCTACTGCTTTTTGACCTGCTGCATAGGCTTGTTCTAAATCAGTCTTAGAAACAACGTGTCGAGCAGCACGTTGTAGATAGTCAGCAATAGCAAAATGAATTTTATAGCCTAAATTATCTTTAACTATGGTTGCTAAAGTAGCTGCAGTACCACCTAGTTGTTTATGACCAAAAGCATCTACACTGCCGGCAATGGTAGCAACAAATTCGCCTGTGTGATCCTTAATACCTTCAGAAGCAACGATAGCACAAAAATCATATTTTTTTACACAATCAGCTACTTGTTTTAAAAATTTCTCTTTATTAAAGGTTATTTCTGGGAACAGAATAATATGTGGACCCTCTGCTTCGGTTTGAGCTGCTAAACCACTTGCTGCAGCCACCCAACCAGCATGGCGCCCCATGACTTCTAAAATGAAAACTTGCGTAGAGGTGCACATAGAGCGAACATCAAAGCTGGCTTCTTGAATAGAAATAGCTGCATATTTAGCCACCGAACCAAAACCAGGGCAGTTGTCAGTAACGGGTAAATCATTATCCATTGTTTTGGGAATACCAATGCAAGTAATCGGATAACCCAATTTTTCACCAATCTGAGAAACTTTATAGGCGGTGTCTTGTGAATCATTACCACCATTGTAAAAAAAGTAGCCAATATTGTGAGCGGCAAAGACTGCTATGAGGCGCTCATATTCACGTTGATTTTGTTCTAGGCTTTTAAGCTTATAACGACAAGAACCAAAAGCACCACCAGGAGTATGGTAAAGTGCTTGAACGGCTTTACTAGATTCTTTACTAGTATCAATGAGCTCTTCTTTAAGCGCACCAAGAATGCCATTACGACCAGCATAAACTTTGCCTAATTCATTTTTATGTTGGCGAGCTGTTTCAATCACTCCGCATGCTGAAGCATTAATGACGGCAGTAACACCACCTGATTGAGCATAAAAAATATTCTTTTTTGCCATGTTTTTCTCCTAGTAAGTGGTTATAAATGGCTTGCAATGATAATAGTAAACTCATTAGAGGACAACAGCAGATTTGATATTTGCTTGGCTAAAGGTAATTTGATTTACTTCACAATAAAAAATAGGTAATGTGATTTTTTTATTATCATCAGGTTTGATTGTTATGCATGTCCATATTTTAGGTATTTGTGGTACGTTTATGGGAGGCGTTGCTGTTATTGCAAAAACGTTAGGCTATGAGGTAACAGGGTCTGATGAAAATATTTACCCGCCTATGAGTGATCAGTTGCAACAAACAGGGATTAAGCTTTTTAATGGTTATTCGATAGAAAATCTTGCTAAAAAACCTGACATTGTGGTGGTTGGCAATGTAATTAAACGAGGTAATCCAGAATTGGAGGCTGTTTTAAATCAAGGCATTCGTTATACTTCAGGTCCAGAATGGCTAGCCGATTATGTATTACAAGGCCGTTGGGTTTTAGCTGTGGCTGGTACCCACGGTAAAACGACTACAACTAGTATGTTGGCTTGGATTTTAGACTATACTGGCTTAGCGCCCAGCTTTTTAATTGGCGGAGTGGCAGAAAATTTTAAACAATCAGCAAGATTAAAAGATTCGCCTTATTTTGTTATTGAGGCTGACGAGTATGATAGTGCTTATTTTGACAAGCGTTCAAAATTTATCCATTATCGGTCTAAGACAGTTATTTTAAACAACTTAGAATTTGATCATGCTGATATCTTTAAAAATTTAGAGGAAATCAAAAAACAATTTCACCATTTGATTCGTACTATCCCTGGCAATGGCTTAATTGTTTTAAATAAAATGGACGATAATCTACGCGAAGTAATAGCTCAAGGATGTTGGACACGGGTGACTCATTTTAATGAGCCGAGTAATTGGCATGCAAAACTATTGAAAGCTGATGGTAGTGAATATGAAGTACTGTTTGCTAATAAATCCTATGGTAAGGTTCGTTGGCCATTATTAGGAGAACATAATGTAAGTAATGCTCTTGCTGCCATTGCAGCGGCAGAGAATGTTGGCATTAACCCTGAAAAGGCTATCTTAGCATTAAATGAATTTCAAAATGTTAAACGTAGAATGGAAGTTAAGGGTACAATAAATAAGGCAATTATTTATGATGATTTTGCTCATCATCCAACTGCTATTAAAACTACGGTTGCAGGGTTGCGTCAACACGTAGGCCAAGAAAAAATTATCGCAGTATTAGAATTCGGTTCATATACTATGCGCTCTGGTTGTCATCAAAGTGCTGATTTTGCAGCTGCACTGAGTGAAGTAGATGAAGTTTATTTTAAGCAACCTAAAAATAGTACTTGGGATATTACACCTTTAATAAAAGATATTCAGAAACCTACTTATCTTTGTGCGACGGTAGAGGAGTTAATTCAAAAACTAACTTTACAGACCAAAGCGGGTGATCACGTGTTAGTGATGAGTAACACGGGGTTTGATAACTTTTTTAAGTTATTGTTTCAGCATAATTTAATAAAAGCTTGTTAAAAATTTTACAAAAAGTTAGACATTTTCTGGTTTTATTTGTATTATTCTTTGTCAGATATTGATAATAATAAGGATAAAATATGCCAACTATCAAAACTATCACAAAATTACTAGGTTCTACCAATAGATCACAAAAAGCATTGTTAGCAAAACCAGATTATATTGAATACCTGACTAATTATTTTATTGGTATAAATAAAAAAATTAATAAATTAAAAAGCTCTACTAATCCTAGATCAAAAAAGTTTTTGGAAAAATATTTAAATTTTCTTAGTCGTCATATCAAACTAATTTTAAGAAGTGAAATTGCTGCACTTATTGATCATGAACCATTGAAAAGAGAAATAACAAAAGGATTAAAATTTTTAGTTACAGTTAAATATAAAAATTATGTAGCATTACAAGAGTTGTTTAATTCTAGTTATAACAGTATTAGTCAAAGAGCTGAGGCTGAAAACTGTTTAGTGAGAGATGAATTAAGTTACTCAACAGCAGTAGAGCGTACGGCTAGTGTAAGTGTAAACGCAGGAGCAGGAGCATCCTCCTATTCAACAATTTCTTTAGGTCTTGCAACGCTTAAAGAAATTTTAAATATAGAAGATGAAAATTTGGCAGGTGAAGAAGCAAGGGATGGCAGAGAAGTTAGTGAAGTTAGTAGTGTAGGACAAGTTAGCTACTCGCCTTTATTTCCGCCAGCAACAGGTTATTTACCACCTATAAGACGTTATTTCTTTTCTCCGTATGTACTAGGGTGTTTGGGGCCAGAGTCTCTTATCTCTTTACTTGCTGAGGGTGATTTAGAGTATCAACCTGATTCACAAGGTGTATCTTCTGCTAATATTTAATCTATCAAATCTAGTTTGAGATAGTTTTTATTTAGGAAAAAATAATGAGTAAAAGAAAAAGAGCAGAAGAGAGAAGGCTAACAAGAGCAGTTGAAGAAAGAATAGTTAGCTATTTAAATTTAGAGAGTAATAATGAAAACTGCCGACTTCTTCTTATCACTGAGCTTTTACAGTTTCCTAATAATACTAATAAAGTGTTTATCTTGCGAAGCACAAATAGATTTGTTATTCGTAGGTGGCTTAGTCAAGTAGTGACTTTTGAAGAGTTTGAAGAACGCTTAATTACTTTAATTTCTTTACAGGATATATCGCTAACAAGAATATTAAATAAGCAAGTCTCAGCTTGGCTAGAACATTGTCCTTTTAAAGAATCTGGTAGGGAGTTGCCAGCAATTTTTAAATCATTTGCTACAAGTTTTGATGCCCAGACTCTTTTAGAAATAAAGGCCGAATGGGAGGCTATTTTGGCTAGGATTACAGCTAACAGAAAAATTTTAATAGATTCACGTTCGACTGATTTGGTAGCTGCAGCTTTAGGAAGTTATGAAGAAGCGGAAGAAGCTGTTAGTTTTGAATTACAGGAAGCGAGAAAAGCCGCAAAAAAAGAAAAAGAAGAGTTGGAAAACTTAATTAGCGTGTTACACAATGAAGCCAATAAAAAAAGAATGATCCTGCAAGAGGAAGAAGATGAGGAGGTAAGAGAAGATATTACTTTATCACTGTCAGGAGGCTCAAAAGAGGCAAGTATAGGGGCAGGAAGTATAGTTGCGGCGGCTAGTATTGCTGCAGGCGCAGTTACAGATCTAGACATAGGTGCAGGAACTGCTGTGATAAGAGCAAAGGGAGGAGCAGGAGCAGGAGCAGGAGGAAGAGGAACTAGAGAGATAATTATTGGTTTAGCAGCAGCTTCAGGAGCAGAAATAAGCATAGTTAGAGCAGCGGCGGATGTGGGTGAAACGGCAGTAGAAAGAAGAACAAGTATAACAGAAGACTATTTACCAATAGGAATATATTCAGTTGGAAGAAGCTATGATGAAATGGGCAAAGAGCTTGTACGTCAAGGACATTTACCCCATCCATATTGGCCTTGTGTAGTATCATAATTAATGATAAAAGAGGTTATCGATTTTTATTATTAGCTTATTATGATATTTAATTTTTTGTAGAGATAAAGTTATGCATGGAAATAATGAGGACTTAGTTTTTACTAATAAAGTCGTTTGGATAGGTTTAGTAGCCTATGCTTTATTGGGAATTTTATTAGTGGCCGTTTTTATTTAATATAGTAGCTTGTAATCGTATTCATTGGATCATAAAAGAAATCGGTAGATAGATATAGCAGAGATACTTTGTAGATCAGCTAGCTTAAATAAGGCACTGTTTCCTTTCAAGATTATGGCTCAAATAGTTATACGATTTTACGGGCGTTATTGCGCAAATAGTTGATAAAAATGAATAAGATAGAAGTAAGCGGAAACTTTTTGTAGGATTGTCTTTGCGAAAAGTACAGTCAAACAAGGATTTGATGCGATAGCCCAATCTGGGGGGAATACCTTCGATACCGATACGTAGTGGAACAACAGTTAAAAAAGATCCATCGGCTGGAGAGGTGCTTAGGAACAAGCTGCTTGAAGAGATCTGGGTTGCTGGCGGAAGAATGGCGTGAAAAAACTGTCTGGCCATCATCGGCGCTCATGGGTTGAAACACACATGCTTCGATTGAAAACGATTTTAGGCGGTACGCTTCGCGGGTGAAATTTCGCCAATCAACAAACAGAGGCAAAAATCATGGCAAATATTCTTAATAAAATGACCTACCTTGGTATGCCAAAATCCGAAAAAGTCTACTTAGTTAAATAATGTTGGTGGGAATCCGTTGTTTTGATTGATTTATTTGCGCAACAACGCCGATTTCACGCTATAATCTGTTGTTTAATTTTAAAAATTTGTCCAGTGAGTATTAAACAAATTTACGTTATTGAAATTAAGAAAATAATTGCTTGATAGCTTTAACTGCTTTATTTGGAATAAGCGAAAGGTGGGGAAAATTTAAGAAGGTGTGTTAATAAGTTGGCGGCCTGCTAGCGCATGAGCAATGGTGCCGCTATCTATGTATTCAAGCTCTCCACCCAGGGGTACCCCATGTGCAATTCTAGTAATACGGGTTTTAAATTGTTTTAATAATTCGATGATATAATGAGCAGTAGCTTCCCCTTCAGGAGTGGTGCTTAGCGCTAAAATGACTTCTTCTATAGGCTGCTGCTCAAACTGTCTGCTTAATAACTCTATATGTAGTTCTTTAGGACCTATGCCATCTAAAGGCGATAGATGGCCCATTAGCACAAAATAACGACCGCGAAAATTTGCAGTTTGTTCAATAGCAATAATATCAGCCGGGGTTTCGACGATACAAAGTAGTTGTTGATTTCTACTATTATTAGCACAAATATGGCAAAGCGTAGTTTCACTAAAATTATTGCAATATTGGCAATGCCTTATATTTTGCATAGCCTGGTTTAGTGCCTCAGCCAATAGTAATCCACGCCCTCGCTGTTTATCCAGCAGATAAAAAGCCATGCGTTGAGCGCTTTTGGGCCCAATGCCAGGCAAATAGCGTAGAGCCTCGATTAACTTATTGAGTAAAGGGCTGTAATGCAAAGTAAGATCCTTTTTTTACATACCAAAATTTTCAGGTAAATTCATGTCCTTGGCTAGTTGTAACATTTCTTCTTTAGTTTGTTTTTCAACTTTAGCAGCAGCACTATTTATTGCTGCTGCAACTAAATCTTCTAGCATATCTGGCTCTTCTCCCATTAAAGTGGGAGAAATTTCCACGCTTTCAACGGAATGGTTGCCTTTCATGATTACTTTGACTAGACCGCCACCAGCTTCCCCTGTTACTTTAATGTTAGCTATTTTGCTTTGAATACTCTTCATTTGATCTTGCATTTCTTTAGCTTTAGTCATGAGATTATTAAGCTGGTCATTAGAAGGCATTGTCATTTTTATGTTCCCCAAAATAATAGTAAAAATAGTGGGCACATTATACCAGAGTGGTTGAAAAAATATAATATTGTTAGCTATTAACTCAGAGATTTTTTAAGTAATATAGTGGCTTTCAACTTAAGGTATCCAAGGCGCTCTAATGCCCCGTAAGCTAATAAAACGCTATTTGCCAGATAATAATAAAATTACTGAAAATAAGTGGTTGAAATTATTAGGACCCGTGTTATTTAATCCTTTATTATGGCATTTACATCGTCGTAATGTTGCTAAAGCGGTAGCGGTTGGTTTATTTTGCGCTTTTTTACCCCTACCCTTGCAAATGCTTTTAGCTGCAGTCGCTGCTATCGTTTTTAGGGCTAATTTACCTATTGCAATCAGTTTGGTATGGATATCAAACCCTTTTACTATGGCCTTTTTTTTAATTATAACCTATAAAGTAGGAGTATTAATTCTAGGAACACCTATTCGAACTAGCCAGTTTTCAGTATCTGTTGACTGGCTGATTCATGAGGCCTCAATCATTTGGAAGCCATTTCTGCTTGGTACGGTAGTTTGTGGCGGGGTTTCAGCATTTATCGGTTATATTGCAACCAATATTTTTTGGCGACAATGGGTTAGGCGGCAATGGCAAAAACGTAAATTAAGATCCTATAGATAGTGTTTATATTCTTTTCAAGACAATTTAGCAGTATAATTATTTTATTACTCTCTAAAATAAACAAATTATGTATCATGTTTATTCAGTTTCTCCAGGTATTTATTTATATCAACAAGGTCAACAAACTATTTTGTTTGCCAACACCCAAGAGGGTGTTTTAAGGCATTGGCTGGACCGATTAGCTGGTCCTGAGTTAATTATCAAGCCAATAGGCTCAAAAAGTTATCTTGAACAAGCAGGTATTCTTGTCGCTGAGATCCATTCCTCACGCGAACAAGCATTAGCTGCTGCTGAGCCAGGAGATCAAGAAGAAGCAGTTATAGAGCAAGCAATGCAAGAGGAAACAGCTGCTGCTGCCGGCATTTATTTAGATACTCGAGAACAGCTAACTAGCGAACAAAGTTTACAGCTAGCACCTGAGGATTGCTATTTAAGTGTCCCGAGCCACTTACTTTTCGAAAAAAGAGGGATTGATACAGTTTTTTATCACTATGATCCCAAAACCCACCAAGTTTATTATAACATTTCTGATCCCACTTATATCGATAGGGGAAGTTTTAGTAGAGATATTAATCGACTGAGCGCAGTAAAAATTCGTGGTAAATATTTTAGTCATAGATTACAAGTGCATTATCAAGCAATAATCAAAAGTTTCTTTGAAAAATGGCGCTTAGCGCGGACTACTTTAAAATTTACTGAAGATAAAAATTTATTTGAATCTTTGTGGTTAGATAATCCAGGTATTTTAAGTTACAGGCAAAATATTTTTTATTTTAACAAAGAAAATATGGTCTTAGCTATTAAAGACGATTTAATGAAGCTAGAAGAAGGTGGTGAATTAGATTTAGTTGCTATTTCACAGTGTGCAGAAGATCGTAATCGATTTATTAATATAATTATAGGAGATAATATTAGAGTTATAGGTCTTGAAGAGGATTCTCTTTTTAATTCTCTTTTTGTTGGTTATTTGTGGAATAAACTAAAGCGAGAGCCTGGTAGACTTAATTATGGCCATTATATTGCGGTTACTCGCTTTGATGCAACGCTAGGACACGTAATACAGGTTTTTGTTAGTAACCCTTTGGTTTATATGTTAGTGACTGCCAATCATGATTGGACTTATGAAGAGTATTTTAGTTTAGCTGATAAAGAGGTTTGGCAACAAGCTCTTCGTGCTTATCACCAGGCTGCAAGCCAAGAAGAAAGAGAGGATAGTTATCGACTCTTTTTCCAAGCGCTTGCCGAAGAAGAGTTGCCCGCTGAAGAAATAGAAAAGTTAGATCGTTATCATCACAAATGGCGAGCATTATTAGAAGCCTTTACAATTACCTTAAAAGCGGAAGACCCAAAATTAATCTATAGCAAGTTGCAAGCGCTAGGAATAGTATTGCCTGTTTCAAAACAACAGCTTGAAGAATGGGGTGAGTTTATAATTAGTAGGCTTTTTGGAAAAAAAGTCCCTGATCGATTAGAATCTAAATATTGGTTGGAGTGCTCTCGGGTTATAGCTGATCAGCCTCTCGAAGAAGAGTTAACCTATGAGGAGCTTTATCAGGAATTAAAGCAAAGCATTCCCGAGCTATTGGCAGATTTTTTAGCAACGGAAACTATTGTTCAATATAGTACCTATCTATTGTTAAGAGACAAGCTATTGTCTTTATTAGCAATAGCTGAAATGTTAGCGGATCAAATTGAAATTGACGCAATGAATGCTAATTTAGCACGGGTAATCTTGAAAGCCAAAACATGGTGTCGGCAAATTATTCAAACAGAAGCTGAGGTGGAGTTACTTGAGTTAGAGGAGGTGTTATCGGATATAAAAGCTTTAGCGAAAAAGCAGGGCTCAGAAATATTTTTAGAATTAAAAGAAGATATAATTCTTTTTCGTAGAAAACTAATTAAAGCAATTATTAAGGAAAGTTGTAAAGTTTATGCCCACTGTGAAGATGAAATACGAATAGAAAACCTTTTTAATGCTTACGCTGGATTGCTAGAAAATTCAATATGGCAAACTTATCAACAAGCGTTAATTAGACTATTTATTAATAAAGATTCTTTGCCAGAGGAGCTACCTGTTTTACAAATAAAAACTTATCAAGATTTATTGCAATGGCCAATACCATTACTATTAAAAGAGGCTTATATAAAAGCCTTATTGAAAGATATAAGAATTTATCAAACTTATTGGCCTCATTGGCAAAGTTTTTTAGAAGAAAAGTTTAGGACTAAACATAAAAAAGCCGAAAGACGTGCATTATTGATAGAAACAAAATTAACAATGGCTAAACTTGATTTACCAGACTCTATTAGAGAAATCTTTGTTGAAGCTATTAATAATGAAATAGTTCAATTTAATAACAAAGTTGAGGTAAGTTATAGAATTTTACTTGATTTGCCTAGCTACTTAACTTCAATAAGACATGAAAACCTGCTTATCCAAGAATATTTACATTGTGCTAAAGCAACTAATACTATTCTCACGCTGATTAAAATTGAGCAAGAGGAGGATTTGTTTTTTCAAGCAGAGGATGATAAACAAGCAGCGTATAGGCACATTTTAGTTAATTGTTTTGAAGACATAAGTAGCCTACAAACTATTGAAATTAAACGTATAGAAGCGTTAGCTGATTTATTGTCAGGTTTCTTACCAGAAGCCAATGAATTAACGAGTACCTTACGTTGGGAGATGTTTAATTTTTTGCTTAATCATCCAGAGACACTCAGTTTGTGGCTAGCTTGTACCAAAGAAGAAGATGCCTCTATACAATTATTACAGACTATACAACACTGTATTGAGCTCATTGAAACTTTTCAGCATCAAGAAAGAGATTGGTTTGCTGATCGATCAAGGATAGAGATTGTTTTTAATAACCTATTTGAAACGATTCCCATAAAGCAAGTAGCATTTAATCATTGGCTTGAATATGTTTTGCAAGAAACTAATCAACAAGAAGCGTTTATAGTTATTGCCTTAGTGGGATTGCACATATTATTACAGCCAACGGAATTACTGCAAGAAGAATTATTACCTTTGCCGGGTCAGAGAGTGAATCTACAGCTAATTAGTCAGTCCTATAGAAATATTAAGCAGCAGTTTTTCTGGTTTAGAAAAGAAATTAACGATGAAGATTGCACTGCGATTTTATTGCGATACTGGGCAGTTAAAAATATTACTAGCTTTGGTGATAGATTGCTTCGTGATGCCAATGAGTTGGCTAGATATCCTTATTGGCCAGATCCTGATACTACCAAGGTGTTATATATTATCGATGCTTTGCATAATCCTCATTATTTGTTAAAGGCCTTAATTAATGAGCCGTCTAGTTTATCATTACTACGATATCTTGCAGCTTTTGTTGTTCTCTGTGATAGGCTTCATAATAATTTGAGTGATCTATTACTAACTGTTACTGATAAGATACAGTTGCGTTATGCCTATGCAAGATTATTGACTTTATATGGATTTAAACTTACAGCTGAAGAGGATCAAGCGGTCAATTATTTTATTATTACTTTGCGACATTTAATAAGCTTTACGGTAACTCATGTTCCTACCTCTTCCAGTCGCGATCGAGAGGAAGGTGTACCAGGAGCGGGAACAGGGCTTGCATTTTCTGTGGGTCAGGTAGAGTCTACTCATCTTACAGACGAAGAGAGCCATACTGCTAGTGTAGATCATACGTCTGTCCACTTCACGGGTAGGGCTACTTCAAAAGATAGTGGCGTTGAAGCAGATAATAAAATACTTCAAGGATTTAGTGAAACTAGGAGAAATTGGTTTGAGCGTTGGATTGCGCTAATGACTGCAAACGATTCTTTAGCTGTACAACAGCAACTAAGGCATTTGTGTAACGAAGCTAATTTATTTAATAAAGAAGTGGCAGAGTATGGTTTTCCTGAATTAAAAATTACTAATGAGCTGTTACACGAAGAGGCGGGGAAAGTAGGTATTAGCTACTCTCTTAATCCTTTAGGGAATCAAACCTCAGTAATTTGGCGTGCTAAAAATTATGCAGAAAGGATTCAATCTATTTTAGGAGTTGAAAAAGAATATCCACTTACTCCACTTTTGGAGACCTTAAGCTTACAATTAGAACGTTTAGCAAAATCAGGAGGAAGTGGTTATGAAAAAGCAGAAAGAATTATTAGAGAATTAAGCACTTTAATAAAATCTAATTTTTCTAGGCAAGTTATAGCAAGGCAGGTTACTCCAATGCTGCCAACTTTAGAAAATAAATTAAACTGTATAGTAGAGAGTTTAAAAAACACTAACAGTCCGTTGTATCAAGCTATAAATCAGAAAAGAAGGTGGGGCTTGGTTTGTGAATATTTCTTAACAGAGCCTCATAAAACTAGAACTATTATTGAAATTGAAAAACAATTAAATCTGCTTACTGTAGGCGGCCCACATTAAATGCTACTGTGTTGAATTATTATGAGTTGGGTTTAACTGCCTCGATATTTAAGGCAGTATCAAAAGTATTGATAATTTCTTTCAGTAAAGGATCTTGGGCGATTGCTTCAAAAGCCGCTTGTTGTTTTTGCTGTTGACTATTTTGAAGTTTTTGCATCGGTGAGTTATTTTCATGCTGACCAATTAGAATAGTCAATTTTATTGGAGCCTGTAACCAAGCATTTAATGCTTCTTTTAATCGTTCTTTAGCTTTATCATTTAACAAAGAACTATTTTGTGAAGCTAAGATCAAAGTCAGTTGATTGTTTTGCCAGCTCTTTAAACTACAGTTGGTTGCTAAGAGCTTTACTAGTCCGTTGATGTTCAATTGTTCAGTGATTAAATCCCAGTTTTCAGTTGTAATTGCTAGTGGAGCAATACTCTTGGCTGCAGGAGAAATTGCAGCTGAGGATGATGTTGAACTGGGTTGAGCTGATATTTGTGGTTGTATTGATGCAGTGGGTTTACCTGCTGTCGAGCTTGCAGGGGATTGTTTGTTAGTAGTGTAAGCTTTGACTGGATGAAAAGCTAACATTCGCAACAATGTCATTTCAAATCCTATTTTAGGATCCGGTGCTAATTCTAAATCTTTTTTACCTATTAGGGCTATTTGATAATAAAGTTGCGTGTCTTCTTTACTTAATTGAGCAGCAAATTTTAAAATATTGTCAGCATTGATTTGATAACGGTTAATAGCTTCAGGGACTACTTGAGCAATAGCTATATAATGTAATAGGCTTGTTAATTCTTCTAATGCCAAAGCATAATCGACAGTTTTTTCTGCAAGTAAAGCAGCTTCTGCTAATAATTGTTTACCGTCTTTAGCAATTAAAGCATTTAATAAGGGGGTAATAGCATCTTGTTCAAGGGTGCCAAGCATTTCACCAGTTCCTTGAGTAGTTACTTTACCCTGGCAGTAAGCGATAGTCTGTTCTAATAAGCTTAAAGCATCGCGTATACTACCTTTAGCAGATTTGGCAATTAATAAAGTGGCTTGTTCTTCAAAACTAATTTGTTCAGCTGTTAAAATATGTTGCAAGTGTTTAGAAATTTGTTCAGTTGATAAACTTTTCAAATGAAATTGTAAACAGCGAGAAAGAACGGTAATCGGTAGTTTCTGTGGATCAGTGGTTGCTAATAAAAACTTTACATGAGCAGGGGGTTCTTCCAATGTTTTTAATAAGGCATTAAAGCTATGACCGGAAAGCATATGAACTTCATCAATTAAATAAATTTTAAAACGGCCACGAGTAGGCGCATATTGGACGTTATCGAGTAATTCTCGAGTATCTTCAACTTTAGTTCGCGAGGCAGCATCGACTTCAATTAAATCAATAAACCTACCTTGCTCAATTTCTTTACAAGTTGTACACTGGCCACAAGGATTGCTGCTTATCCCTTGTTCGCAATTAAGGGCTTTGGCTAAAATACGAGCAATAGAAGTTTTCCCAACTCCACGGGTACCGGTAAATAGATAGGCATGATGTAAGCGATTTTGGTCTAAAGCATTTTTGAGAGCCTGTAAAACATGCTGTTGGCCTAAGGTGCTTGTAAAAGTCTGTGGGCGCCATTTACGTGCTAGAACTTGATAATTCATTTAATTTCTCGATGACTTAATTAAGTAAACATTATAAAGAGAATGAAAGAAGGTGTCATTAGCCTAGTCAAAATAGGCAATAGTTTTTTAAGTTGAAAATTAGAGCAATCTGTTATACTCTTCCTTTCCTATTTAAATAGTTTAAATAGTCATATGGTGGCTGATTGGTCCCCGCGCAGTACTAGATTGCAAACCCCGTCAGATCCGGAAGGAAGCAGCGGTAGTAATTGAGGTAGGTGCGTTGGTCAGGCTGATTGGCTACCACCTAATAAGAATAAATTGATTAATTTTAAAGTTTATCTATGATAATTTACAGCTAGCTAGTTTTTGGACTCTTTATGACGGATATCTGTTCATTCAATTTAACTAAGCAGTCTATGTTAACTCGTAATCAATCCATCTTTGCTTCTGCTATTGACGATGAATTAGTAATGATGGATGGTGATCAGGGCCTGTATTTTGGCTTGAATTCTGTTGCTAGAAAAATTTGGGAGATCTTAGAAAAGCCGACAAGCTATGCTGAGTTGTTATCACTATTAACTTCGTTTTATGAAGTAAAGTTTGAGCAATGTCAAAAAGAGTTAGAGCCTTTTTTGTTGAAAATGATTAAACATAAATTAATTCTAGTCTTCCATGAGTAGTCAAATTTTTAGTCGCTTTTATTCTAAACGAGCATTATTAAGTTATGCGCTTGAAAGTTTATTAATTTTGACGCTATGTAAAATTATTGTGATTTGCATACCTTTCAAATATTGGTCAGCAAAATGTGGGAAATTTCAGTGTGAAACATTAAGAGATAATGTACTAGCTTATCAGCAAACAATTGTCAATATCCAGCGTTCAGTAAAATGGGGAGCCAGACATGTTCCTTGGTCTAGCAAATGCCTAGATCGAGCGCTCACAGTGCAGTGGATGCTGGCAAGAAGAAAGTTATCTTCTACAATTTATTTTGGAATGACGAAAAATAATACTAAAGAATGGCTAGCTCATGCTTGGGTGCGCTGTGGTGATCAATGGATGATTGGTTATCAGCCTAAAGCTAATTATACCATAGTAGGAACCTACGCATTAATTTTTTGATTTAGTTGAATGCGAGGAGAGCACTGAAAAGTAATTTTATCTGCGAGCCGCATGAGTTGTTTAAGATAATGGGCGGTGAGTTGCATTTTTTCAAGAAACTGATAGCGATAGCTATGTTCTTTTAAGTAGCCTAGCTTTTTTAAACCTTGTATCACTTTAATTTCTTGATAAGAAGGATGAATTTCAACTATTTCTGTGAGTGGTAACGGTGTTTGCCAAAATTTTTCAACAATAGGTAGGCTAAATTTTTCCTGTTGAGGTCGAACATGATTTAAATGCCTAGTAGAAATACCGAGTAAATCAGCGCTTGCTTGCCATAATTTAATTTGTGGGTAGCTAGGAATAACAATCGGTTGGCCCAAATCATTAAAAGTTACTGCGCAAACATCATCGGCTAAAATTTTAGCGCCTTGTTGATGATACCAAGCAGCGGTCGTAGACTTTCCTGCACCTTGGTTGCCAACAATAATTTTACAAGTAGTCTCATCAGTGGTGATGGCGTTACCATGTAAAACGATATAACCACGCTGTTGTAAAAGACAGCCAAAACATGAGCCTAGAATAAATAAACGTAATTCTTCATCACTCACATGATTTTCTCGCTGATAAAAAATCCTGTTACCGTCTTTAATTGAAAATCGGCCGATCTTTTTAATTTCAAAACTCAATTCATTAGTAAAATTAGTGATAAGTCCATTGGCATTAATCTCGATAGGAGAGAAAGAGTTTTTAATGATTACTGCAGAATTTTCACTAGCGTTGTTGGGTAAAAATTCAGGAATTTTTAAGTCTGATTCAATTGAAAGTCCAAATGCTTTGCTGTAATACATCATAATGCACAAGGAAGTATTTTAAGATAATTGATAATACTTAGCAGCATAGAGGAGCTTGTTAAAAATGTCAAATAGGCAGGTTAAATTGATTGTTGTAAATAATTACAATAAAAACCTAAACTTAAAAAACGAAATAGATTGCAATTGATTTGATAGACAATTTCTTTGCTTGGCTGAGTAATGGATGCATACTTTTCAAAAAGATTGAGTATAGATTCTTTATCATAAAACTTATAGAGTAAATTACCAACTTCAGAATCACTGATTGCTAAAATATCGTTGCGCCATTTAGAATAATAGTGATTGTATTGTAAATACCAATCAGGTACTTGTTCTCCTCGATAAGGATTAAGGCGAATAGCCTCAGGAACAAGCCCTGCTAAACCCTCTCGGACTAATAAGCGTTTTTGTAATAATTGATTGCCTTGATAAAAAACCCATTGAGGTATACTGTGGCAAAATTCAACCAACTTTACATCGCTGGTAGGATCCATGCTTTCTACACCGTGCCAAAGTAATAAAGGTCTTATACTAGAAATTCTTGCGGCGGTAAGTTTTTTACTAAGCATTCGATAGTGTTTATTAATATTAATTCCTTGATTTCGTAATATTTTTTTAGCATGAGGGCTTTTTAAAAAATTCTTTTGATGATGAAGAAAATAATAGGCATATAAATTTTCAGGGGTTCGCCACAATTTTGTACCAAAATAACAGGCTTTCATTAAACCCCAGACAGACTGCCCAGACCAAGAAAGCGTGCTGTTGCCATGTTGACCGGTCAACATAATTCGACAGTTGTTTTGTAAGGCATAGTTGAGACTAGCAACAATCCATTCAAAATTCTTAATATTACGATAGGGTTGGTCAATTAAAGGATAATAAGTACTTAAAGTTGCAAAAATATCAAGTGTAGGGTTAGTTTGATAAGCAAAGTGGGAAATGTTAGGAAACATTTTTAAAATCGTTTCTACACGGGACAGTTCATTATAATGCCAATTTGCGCGATAACTTGTTTCATTAAGACTATGGGGTATTGCGGTAAAACCATATAATGGCTTATTAGTTTTAGTTAATAATTTGGCAGCCATACTAGCAACAGAAGAAGAATCAAGGCCACCACTAATTTGGGCGGCAATCGGATAGTCACTGCGTAGAAATTGCTTAACAGACGTCGTAAATATTTCTTTAAAGGCATGATAATAATCGGTACGTTTTTTATAAGATAAATAAGCAAAATTGGTTTGTAATTGCCAGTAGCATTTCTTTGATAAAGATTGGTAGGTAACTAGTAATTGATGAGCTGGCAATATCTTATTAATCTCTTGATAACAAGTTGTTTCACTAGGAATGGAATCTAAAGCAAAATAAGCCATCATTTCTGTATTGAAAGTAAGCTTAGAGCAAGTAATACGGAAAGGAGCTACTGTATTTGCAAAGATAAAATATTTACCTGGCTGATAAGTATAAAAGCAAGTACGAGTATTAAAATGATCAACAGCTAAAAACAATTCTTTTAGTAAAGGATTCCAAATAGCAAAGGCAAAATCACCTGTTAAATGATGAGTACAATTTTGCCCCCATTTTAAATAAGCCAATAGAATTAATTGGCAGTCTGCAAGTTGGTTGCTGACTCCTAATTTTTGAGTTAATTCTTCACGGTAAGTTAAATAACAATCAGCGATAATAATACAATTTGAAGGGAGGTGTTCATAAGGCATTAATCCATGTGCAGCGTCTGATGAAATAAAACGCTGGCTACAGGTTAAACCTAGATTATCTTTAATAAGACAAGCTTGATGATCAGCTTGCCAATGCGGGCTTTGAAAAATACAACGAGAAAGCAGATCAGAGTTGATAGCAAGACCATCTAGGCGTAAAATACCAAAAAATCCGTTCATTTTATTGCCAAGGTAGAGATAATGGTGAATCAATAATTGGATTCATTTTACCTTAAATATGCATAGCCTAAAAAGGAATTTATATGGAAAATTTGACAGCAGTTCGTTGTCTTTTATGGGTCTTTAGTTTTTTTCTAGAGACTAAAGGAAAGTAGTCAAATGACTCAGTTCAATCAGTTTTGGCTTTATTGTAAATCTTTATTTCAATATTCACCGTGGATTTTTACTACAGGATGTCTATTAACTTTCATCAATACCTTGCTAACAGGGGTAGGGATGTTATTGTTGATTCCCTTATTACATTATGCAGGATGGTTAAATCAAAATCGTGACAATAATGATTTTTTAACAAGTCTATTAAATTCATTACCGGGTTTTCATGGTAAAATTCCCTTATTAACTGTACTGTTAGTTTTTTTGGCAGTTATTTTTTTTATAGCTTTAATAGATTATTGGCAAAACAAATTTCAAGTTTCAATATTGCAGAACTATCTTTATGAATTAAGAAATAAATTCAGTTACTTATTAGCAAGAGCCAAATGGCCATTTCTATTAAATGAAAAGCTGCAGCATTATGAGCATATGGTGGGAGTTGGATTGCAGCAAGTTGCGGCATTAAATAACTTTTTTATCTTATTAATTAGTGAGTCAATTATTGCTATTCTTTATATAAGCTTTTCATTTTTGGTTTCGGCAAAATTTTCATTGCTAACCTTGGCAGTTTTAGTGCTAATGGCATTTTTCTTTATTAAAAATCAAGCCAGATTAACTGGGCAAAAAACTTTTTATGTCAATAGGTCTCTACAAACGGAATTAGCCAATTGTTTAGAAGGAATTAAACTGGCAAAGGTTTATAATTTGGTGTTTGGCTTTGAGAAAAGATTTCAAAAATTAAACAATCGCTTAAGGCAACACATGAGCGATTTTTTTAGTAATCAAAGACAAATAAAATTATTTTATCGAATTAGTACAGCTATTCTTTTTGTCATTGTCTTTTATTTTGCAACAACATATTTGCAGGTTAGTCTTCTATCCATGCTAGGATTATTGATTATTTATTCTCGATTAGTGCCTAGAATATTATCGCTGCAGCAAAACTGTAGCCGGATTAGTAATTTATTACCAGTTTTCAATGAAATGCAAGTAATGCTCTGTGATTTACAAAAACAACAAGACGTAGAGTTTAATATTACAAAAAACTCTATATCTTTAAAAAATTCTATTCAATTTAAACAGGTAGTCTTTAGCTATCAGGCACAAATTAGTATGTATTATGATTTTACTATTCCTGCACAAGTAACTAGCGCAATTATTGGTGAATCAGGGGCTGGAAAATCAACGTTAGCTGATTTACTGTTAGGACTGCTTTTGCCTTCAGAAGGCAGTATTTTAATCGATGGTCATGAACTAAGGAGAGAAAATATTGGTTTGTGGCGGAATTGTGTGGCTTATGTACCACAAGAAACTTTTTTATTTCATGATACGATTAAAAATAATTTATATTGGGCTAATGAACAGGCGGTCGAAGAAGAGATCTGGCAATCATTAACGCTTGCTGCAGCTGATGATTTTGTACGAAAATTGCCAAATGGGTTAGATACCATCATAGGGGACCGGGGTATTCATTTGTCTGGGGGAGAAAGGCAGAGGCTAGGGCTTGCTAGAGCCTTGCTTAGAAAGCCCCAAGTACTTGTATTAGACGAAGCAACCAGTGCTTTGGATCAAGCTAATGAGCAAAAGCTATTTAATTCATTAAAACAATTACATGGCAAATTAACTATCATTATTATTGCGCACAGGCTTTCAACAATTCAATTAGCAGATCATCTCTTTTTGTTAAAAGCAGGTAGGGTTGTTGAGCAGGGAGCAAGACAAAGTTTATTGGCAAGCTCTAAACAGGTTGCTGAATTATTTCAGGCCGATTTAATTTAAGTATACAGGAAATAAAAGGTTGATTAATTATTGGCAAAACACAGATGAGGAACAACTATTAATAGCCTGTTGTCGTAAGGTGGTTGGAAATATTGATGAGGCTCAATTTAAAGGGTTGGCACAAAAAATTTTTGACGCTAAAAAATTTTTCCAATTGTGTCAAGCTCATGGTTTAACCGTATTAGTTTATAAACAGTTCATTTATCCTTACAAAAAGATATTGCCAGCGGTTACAGTTGAAATATTTGAATCACAGACAAGAAAAATTATATTATCGCAATTACAGTTAACTAAGGTATTACTGGATATTCATCGAACCTTAGTAGCTCAAGGGATTAATTATGTTTCCTTGAAAGGACCAGTTCTCAATCAGCAACTATTTGGCAATGAGCAAACTCGTTATGCTGGTGATCTTGATATTTTAATAGTTGCTAAAGATTTATTAAAAGCAGATGAGTGCCTAAAAAAAATTGGCTATCGCTCTACTATGCCTAATTGGAGTATAAGGTTCTATTCAGAGTTTTATAAGCTGTTTGCTCGTAAAGATATTATTTATAGAAAAGAGAATTTTAAGCCAAGACTGGAATTACATTGGAAAACTTGTCCGGTTGAGATGATTGTTAATTCTCCTTATTTTAATTGGTCTACCCATACTTCTTTTTGTTTGATTAATAATGAAGCTCTACCTGTATTGTCAAATTATTATAATTGTCTATATTTATGTTTACATGCAGCTAAACATCATTGGTCACAATTAAAGTGGTTAATTGACATTGAGCTATTTATACAAACTCAGCAACTTGATTGGAATCAACTATTGGCATTAGCCAAGCAACACGCATTGGAAAATGTAGTAGAAGAGGCTAGAATGCTATTAGCAGTTTATTTAAAAGATAAGCCTAGCGGTGAATTGCTTCTTAGGAAAACGGTAAAACAAAAAAATCTTTTTGCAAGAATGTATTGGGCAAACAAAGCTAAACCCGGCCTTAAACAAAAATTGCTGCTTTTTTATTACAAAAACAAGCTTTATTCAAACTGGAAACAAAAAATTAATAATGATGTATTTATTTTTCAAGAAGCGATTTTTAATAAAATAATTAAAGGTTGTGATTATCTAAAACAGGTATTGAATCGAGGGATTAAGTAATAATTCTTTGGGGAATAGTTAGTTTTAATAGATAAGCAATAGTTGAGAAAAAAGCTAAAAAAATTGCTAAGGATAATGAGGTGCCATTATAAACTCCACTAATCAGTGCACTACTTAACATGGCAAAACCACTCATCAGAGTTGAGAAAACAGCAATTCTGGCGCCCATGGGCTCATTACTAGTTTCAATAGATATACGATTTAGAATGGGAAAATATAAACCTGATCCCCAAGCAAGTAACATCATAGGTATAATAAGACTGATTAAGGTATTAGTAAAAAACCAGGTAGTTACTAAAGCCAGTAACCCACTGTAAAAAGTAATATTAATACCAAAAGAAGCAAGTTTGTAGCTTTTAATTTTTTTCATTAGGGGTTTAATAGTTTGAGTTCCAACTATGAAGCAGCCAAAGATTAGCGCTTGTAATATACCAAAGGTTAAAGGGCTATAGTGAAATTGAGTCATCACTAAAAATGGGCCAGCTGCTATCCAGGCAATAATTGCACCTAGTAAAAAGCAAGAACTTAATACAGATTTCATATAATTTGCATTAGATAAAATCCGCCCATACTCTTTTAGTATACGTGATAGCTGGATAGCATTTTTACCATAAGAATTTGTTTCTGGCATTTTAAAGTAAAGGCCTATTATGATAAGCCCAGCCATAATACTTAGTAATCCAAATATCCAGCGCCAGCCAGTATAAGGTAATAGCAGTGCACCAAATAGAGGGCCTAAAGAAGGGGCTATTAAAGTTAAACTATTCATCCAGGCTAAGGTGTGAATAGCTGTTTCATGATCATAGAGCTCGTATATAGTTGCATAGCCAGCAACAATCATGGAGGGAATAGTTGCGCCTTGAATATAACGAAAGAGCAATAAAGTATTAATGCTGGAAGTGAGTGCACAAACCAGGGTGGCAATAATAAAGATAATACCTCCTGTTAATAAAACAATGCGTCTGCCAAATCGATCTGCAATAGGACCTAAAATAATTTGCATAGAGGCAGATCCTAAAAACCAAGTAGTTAATGTTAATTGTATTAGATGTTGTGAGCTTGCTAAATCGTGAGTAATATTGGGCAAAGCTGGAAGATAGGCATCATTCGATAAATAGGTAATAGCTTCATAAGCAGCCAGTAGAACAGGAAATAAAATAACATTAATTTTCATTTCAGTATCTCGTATTGAGTGAACATCCTGCTAGATAATAGATTAATTATTAATATTTTAATTCTAATTCTATTTTACCTGAATATCGATAAAAGAGAATTAGTTTGCTGTTTTAAACAGAGGATAACAGATTGAGGGCAGCTTAAAGTGAATAAGGTATTAATTTAATTAGATGTGGAATTAATGATTTTAAATAAATTAAATTTCTTATTCCTGGTTGTACTTGTTCTATGGCAAGAGTCATTTTATCTGTCGACTGTTGTTTCGCTAAACAGCGGCTAATATTATAAATAATCCAGTTTAACCAGTTACCGAGTATGCCATAAAAAATTGCCTGCAAATTGGTTTCCAGATAACCACCAGCGCGTTGATAAGTTCGTAACATACTTAAGAAAATTTCTTCATTTAATTGGTTAGTAATTCTACTCCAATCTAAAGACATGCTAATAAGTTCTAAGGTAGGATTTGTTTTACAAGTAAACTCCCAATCAATAATAATTGGGTTAGAGTTTTCCCAAACCACGTTAGATTGATTTAAATCAGCATGACTTAAAATAGTGTTTCTTTTTAGGTAGGGAATAATATCTATATATTGATCATTTGTTTCTAAAAGAAAGCTTTTGTGTTTTTTTAAATCATCAGCGAAGGGAAGATTTAAAACTGAAGATTGGTTAATTAAAGCGAGTATTTCATAATTCTCATGAATATCATAAGCGGCATTAGAGAGAGTCGATAACTGTAAGTTAATGGCGTGTATTTTCGCTAAGATTTTAGCAATCTTTGTTGTTTGCTCAAGCGAGGCAGTATTTTTTTCTAAAGGTTTGGCATTAAGCCATGGATAAACAATATAAGATTCATTTTCTATATCAATAATATAATTATTATTAACTGCTATGGCAGCAATAGTGGGAATACCGGCTTGTAAAAATAAATTAGCAATTTTTTCTGTGAGCTCATAAGAACCATGATTATTAATTATTGAATGAGTGTTTTTTGCAAGTTGTTTAATAGCAAAAGTACCTTGTGAAGTATGGACCTGCCACATATTATGCAGTAGGCCGCCAAATATTTCAGTAGGTAAGGATAGAGATTGGCCTAAACCTAATATTTTGCATAACCTATTAATATGAGTTAGTTTCATTTTGATAACTGCTTATAATTTTTTAATCATTAGAAAGCTTTCTTTTCCGATAAAAAATCCCTGCTCAGCAGCAAAACTGCCAATCAACTTAAACCCAGCCTTTTCATAAACATGAGTTGCTCTGAGGTTATCTTTATTAGGATCAATAAAAAAAGTGTCAGCTTTAGGGTCTACGGTCTCATTAAAAAATTTGACAAAAGCTTCCAAAGTAGGTGCTGCTAAACCTTTGCCTAAATAATTAAGAGTGCCTATGCAAAAGTCAATGCTGATAGTAGTGCCCTGCAAAGAAAGATTTTGTCGCCATAATTCAGGACAACTATCATCAGCATAAACAGTAGAGGTCATGACTAATGAGTAGGGCTCTTTATGGAATAAACCAACCCAATAGCTGAAAATACCATCAAAATAGTTAGAGGGCTGCTTTCTGCCACTAATAAATAGCTTAATATCTGTTTTGTGTTCTGGGCTATTATCCCAAAACTCACGAACATGTGGACTAGCTAACCAAGAAAAGATAGTTTCTTGATGAGTAGAGCTAGCTTTTTGAAATTGAATTAAATTCTTCATTTTTTTAAGCCTGTTAAAAGGTAGAAAATAGTTTAACGTATAAATGAATATTTCCCTAGCTGTAAGCAAAAATAAATAATTAAAAATTCTTTTAAAACAATAAGTTAGTGGATTACAAAAAATAGAAGGGACTTAACAGCAATTCTCTTACTGAAATTGAAGAGATATTGGATTGTGCTTAAAAATGAGAACTGATAAGGTTATAAATTAGTCATATTAAGTAGATGGGAGCGAGCTTATGTTGAGGTGGGTGGTCATTTTTCTCGTTATTGCAATTATTGCTGGTTTATTAGGATTTTCAGGTATTGCTGGCTCAGCGGTGGGGATTGCTAAATTACTTTTTATTATCTTTATAGTATTATTTATATTTTCTACTATTTTGCATTTATTTAGACGAAGATAATTATTAATTCTTCTCTCTAATACTATATTTCAATTGACTAGCAAAGCGCTGGTTTAACTTCTATACTTCAATTATTATTTATTAACTTAACGAATAATTGAGATGCCTTATTGTACATTGCCTGATAAAGCTAAGCTATTTTTTGAAATATATGGTTCCGAGTTAGATTTAAAAGGTGTCATAGCTCGTATTAAGCCAACAATTGTAGTGCTGCATGGAGGTCCTAATGTTGATCATACCTTTCATGTGCCTTTTTTTCAGTTATTAGCAGAACAGGCTCAAATTATTTTCTATAATCATCGTGGTTGTGGTCGTAGTGATGGAGATAACCCTGCTGATTGGAATTTAAAACAATGGGCTAAGGATTTAAATGATTTTTGTGAGCAATTGAGCCTCAATAAACCATATATTGCAGGTATTTCATTCGGTGGCTGGGTAGCTTTACAGTATGCAGTATCCTATCCAAATAATTACCAAGGATTAATTTTACTGGACACAGAAGCTTTTTTTGATAAAAAAAGTAAATTAGAGTCTTATCGAAAAATTGCTGGTGATAAGGTGGCTAAAATTGTTGAAGCTTTTTATTGCCAGCCATCTAATGAAAATAATCAAGCTTTTTTTCTGTCTTGTGTTCCTTTATTCACGAAAAAACCTTTTCCAGAAGAGTTGGCAAGACATTGCCTGGTTAAACGTAAAATGGATAGCCATTTTAAACAACAAGTTGTCCCACATTATAATTTGTTAAATCAGCTGTCCATTATTAAAAGTCCGGTATTGTATATTAACGGTACTATTAATCCTCATCATTCAGCGGAAGATGCTAAACGTAGTGCAGCTGCACTAACGCATGCACAACTACAACTTCATCTTTTGGCAGAAACAGGTTTTAGTACGATCGATGACCCTGAGCGAGTAGCACAAATTATTAAACAGTTTCTTGATAAAAATTCGTCTGCTGCAATATGAGTGAAAAAATGAAGATTATTTCAATTGAGACTATTAAATTAAAAATCCCCTTAAATAAGCCAATGAAAACACGCTATCTTAAATTAGAGCAGGTTTATTGTTTATTACTGATAGTTAAAACTGATAAGGGTTTAGTTGGTCAAGGATTAGTTCGGGCAGTAAGTTTGCTTGATATTAATCTTGTGGAACAATGTGTTCAGACACTGTTTTTACCTCAAATTATTAAGAAAGAGCCCACCTTACCTGAAGCATTATGGCAATCATTATGGCTTTCTAAGCGCAATCACTTACAATCGAGTTACGCATTATATGCTTTAGCGGCAATTGATATTGCAGTGTGGGATCTACAAGCACAGTTTCTAAATAAACCATTACATCAACTTTTTAAAGCCGAAAAAGATTTCATTGTGCCATATGGTAATGGTGGCTGGCTAATTGATACTAAGCAAGAGATGTATGAGGAAGTAAAATGGTATTTGGATCAAGGGTGTTGTCATTTTAAGATGCGGGTTGGTTGTGAGAACGATGTTGAGCGTATTAAATTTTTACGAGATACTTTCGGTGAGGAATTAAAGCTTGCTGCTGATGCCAATCAATATTTTGATTTTAGTTCAGCTGTTGAATTTAGCAAATACTTAGCTGATTTTAATATAGTTTGGTTTGAAGAACCATTATTTAGCAGTAGTTTAACAGAGCTTGCTGAATTAGCTGAACAAAGTTCTGTGCCCATTGCAACAGGTGAAAATATGAACTCTCACTGGCAAGTACAAGATGCTTGCACATTAAATGCAGCTAAAATATTTCAACCAGATGTTATTTATCAAGGTGGTATTACAGAATTTAAGCGTTCAGCTGAAATAATTGATAAAGCTAATTTAGTGCTTGGGGCTCATTTATTTCATGAATTATCTAGTAGTCTAGCAGGGCTTTGTAAAAAACATTATGTTGAGCATATTGATTTTTTTCCTGAGGATTTATTTATCCATGATTTTAGTATTCAAGAAGGTAAAATAATTTTGCCTAAAATACCAGGACATGGCGCCACAGTTTCCCGAGCCGCCATAAAAAAATATCAAATAGATTTATAGACTTATTTTTTCACAATTTGCTAATACTTGTATTTTACAAGGATTTAAGAATAAAGATTTCAAAACTTGTTAAACCTGGTTATTATGATTGAATTGATTGAAAGAGAAAAATTATGATTTGGCTTAACCCAATTCGATTACCAGGTGATTTATGTATTATAGAACCGTTATCGCTAAGTCATCACGATGCATTAACTGAAACTGTTAAAGAGGGGGAATTGTGGAGTTTATGGTATACCACTATCCCTAAACCAGAAGCAATGCAAATAGAAATCAAACGTCGGTTAGAACTGCAGGCTAAAGGATTAATGTTGCCTTTTACAATTATCGAAAAATCCACACAGCAGCCCGTTGGTATGACTTCGTATTTAAACCTGGATGCAGTTAATTGTCGTCTAGAAATTGGAGCAACTTGGCTACAAAAAAGTATGCAGCGTACAGGGATTAATACGGAAACTAAATTACTATTGTTAACTCATGTGTTTGAAATAATTCATTGTAATGCAGTGGAGTTTAGGACTAACTCTTTTAATCAACAAAGTCGTAAAGCAATAGAAAGGTTAGGAGCAAAATTAGATGGCATTTTACGTAATCATATGGTGATGGCAAATGGCTTGTTACGAGATACTTGTGTTTACAGTATTATTGCTAATGAGTGGCCTAGCATAAAAACTCATTTGCGTTGGTTGCTTAAAAACAACCATCATAAAAATTGATCTATTCTTTAAAATAAATAGAATAATTTTTAATCAAAATTTTATAAATATTTTTATGAAAACATCACATTCTCCATAGAAATAGCTGTTAAAATAGACTTTTTCTGTACAATTACCATAAAATTGGCGATTCTAAGTTCATAGTTTATAATTGTCGAATGTATATTGAACGTGACAGTATTGTTAGACTTTCTAAAAATACAGTACCTGTACAGTTGGTTATTGGTCCGCGCCAGTATAGAAAAAAATACACTACTTTCGCACCTTACAGAAAACTCTTTTAAAAAAATAACTGCAATTAAGAAATCTTGTTAATCGTGATCCGGCATTGTTTTTAGAACATTTTAAACCTCTAATTTTACTTGATAAAGTGCAATATGCACCTAATTTATTTTCAGAAATTAAACGGTAAGTTGATCAATTAAAAAAGCAGTGTCTTAAAAGTAATCAAATATTCTCTGTATTGTTTTGTATGAGCGGCTCAAACCAATTGTTAATGGATAAAAATATAAAAGAAAGTGTAGTTGGTCGAGCTAGTTATTCTTATTTAAATACCTTAACAGTACATGAAATTTAAAAAGCATGACCTTCAATTACTATTAACGAGATTCTTTTTAAAGGTGGTTGGCCAGAGCTGTATATTGACCAAGCATTGTTGCCAGTTCAGTATTTAAATGATTATATTCTAAGCTATCTTTAAAAAGATATTGTGCTTAGTGTTGGTGTGCAAAAGCAAGAAGCATTTAATATTGTATTGAGTTTGCTAGCTGCTCGAACAAGTATGTTATTAGACTATGCTAATATCGCAAGAGATAGTGGTATTCAAGCTATTACGGTTAAAGAATGAGTAAGCCTTATGCGAGTAATTTAAATAAGCGGTTAACTAAATCGCCAAAAATTTATTTTTTAGATATTAGGTTAGTGGTCCGATTACAAGGTTGGCAAGATCTAATGCCACTATTAACAAGTCTCCAGGAAGGGCCATTATTTGAAACACTAGTTTTTGCTGAAATTTTTAAATTTATACAAAATTATGGTAAGGATTGGTAGCTTTATTTGTGGCGCACTAAAGAAAGCAAAGGGATTGATTTTTTAATCATAACAAAATCTGGTAAGAGTTATTGCTCTTGATGCAAAAATGAGTATGCAAAATGTTCAATCAGCAAAGCTTTCTGCAAGCTTTAAAAAAATGTTTCCATATGTTGAACAAATTATTTTAGTAACATTTAGTGGTCAAAAAATTCAATTATTAAAAGAGTGTTTAGTACTACCAATCAGCGAGTTACATGATTTCTTATTGGAGATTTAGCTTTGCATTAAATGTAAAATAATAAGTAGCATAACTTTTATTATGCAATAAACTCTGCTTCATAAGAGTTAAATTGAGTAGTTATAATTGAGAGGAAATAAAAGGTCGGTTAAGTAAAAAACGGCTGGTAGCTTTTTGATTACTATAGATGTTAAAAGCCGCCCGATTTTTTCCCTTAAAAATATGAGTATTAAACACATTAAGCAAAAATCTGGCTGGAGAGAGAGTCTATTTCGGACTTCATTTTAAGGCAGTTATTTTAATGGAGTTGTACTGAGACTAGAAACTAACTATACGATCTTCCGACTATTTCGATATACATGTCGGAATAGTCTTGACTATTTCGATATAAGCGGCATAATAGTCAGAAAAGACTAAGAGAAATTATGAGACGTTTATATTTAAATTTAATTCATCAACATTTTGTAAAATACCAGCAAATGGCTTTTCTTTGTGGTCCCAGACAGGTTGGTAAAACAACAATTGCACAACAGTGTAGTGGATTTAGCCCGTATTATAAGTATTTAAATTGGGATGATTTGTATCATCGAGAGGAAATATTGTTGGGGTTTGATGCAATTTGTCGAGGGTTACCATTAGAAGCCCCATTAAAAAAGCACAAACCGGTAATTATTTTTGATGAGCTGCATAAATATAAGAATTGGAAATCTTTATTAAAAGGATTTATTGATAGATACAAAGGAAGATTACATATACTTGTAACTGGTAGTGCGCGTTTAGATGTTTATCGTAAAGGTGGCGACAGCTTAGTTGGACGTTATTTTTTGTATAGAGCCCATCCTTTGACGGTAGGTGAATTATTACGAGTTGAGCTAAATAAAAAATTGATGGCAGATCCTGCTGAAATGTCTAAGGAAAAATTTTATAGTTTATTTGAATTTGGAGGATTTCCTGAGCCTTTTTTGCAGCAAGATAAAGCCTTTAGTCTGCAATGGCAGCGGTTAAGACGTCAACAAATTTTGCAAGAAGATATTAGAGCATTAGCAAATATTCAGGAAATTTCTCAGCTTGAAATGCTTACACATATATTGCAAAATCAAGCAAGCCAACAGCTAGTTTACAGTAATCTTGGAAACCATATTCGAGTAGCCGATAATACTATCCGTCGATGGATAAGTATTTTAGAGTCATTTTATTATTGTTTTACTCTTAAGCCATGGTGTAAAAATATAACAAGATCATTAATAAAAGAGCCAAAGATTTACTTGTGGGACTGGTCAATTATTGAGGATAAAGGACAGCGTGTTGAAAATTTTATAGCAGGCCATTTGCTAAAAGCAGTACAATATTGGACAGATGTGGGATTTGGTGAGTTTGAATTATATTTTTTACGTAACAAAGATAAGCAAGAAGTTGATTTTTTATTAGTTAAAAATAACAAACCATGGCTGATGGTGGAAGCTAAAGCCAGCTATAAAGAACAGTTAAGTTCTAGTTTAAAAAAATTTCAAAGCCAAGTAAAGGCAGATCATGTGTTACAAGTAGCATTTGATATGCCTTATGAACCTATTGATTGTTTTAAGCTGAAAGGGCCTAGTATTGTGCCAGCAATAACATTCTTATCACAGCTACCTTGATTTATTATGCAGACTATTTTCAACATCTTACTATCTATCTTTATACTAAAAGAAGTGGTTAAAAGACGAGATAAAATGATTGAAAGTATGCGTGAGATAGGCCAAAAAGCATGGAAAGTTGAAGTAGGATATAATCTGTAGCCTATATGTTTGGTATGGGCCAGTTCAGTTTGGCGAAGAGAAGTTTGAACCCCTCATGGTTTTGTTACAACCATATGATTAATATAGTTTATTTTATTTTTCATAATTTGCAGGTTCTTCGGAGGCTCTTTTTATAAGGCTCTACTCTATTGATTTTTATCATGAGTCAAAAACTGACTTCACTGGGCAATAAGCGCAAGCTAATTAGATAAAATATAGACTTCCGATTTTGGCTAGTTTCATAATGGCCTGACTGCTATGATCTACACACTATGAATAGGCCCTATGACAAACAAGAATTTTATCGTGCGCATCTAACACGTGATATTCGATTTGATGGTAAATTTTTTGTCGCCGTTAAAACGACAAAAATTTACTGCAGACCTGTATGCCCAGCTAGAAAAGCAAAATTAGAAAACTTAGAGTTTTTCATCCATGCTGCCCAAGCAGAAGAAGCAGGTTACCGCCCTTGTTTACGTTGTCGCCCAGAAACGGCACCAGGGTCAGCTGCTTGGATTGGCACTTCTGCCACGATTAGGCGTGCTGTTCGCATGATGGAGAGTCTTGACTTAGATTCCATGTCAATTAAAATTATTGCTGAAAAGCTTGGTATTGGGGAGCGCTGGTTGCGGGAACTTTTTCAGCAGCAAATAGGTATTAATCCACAGGCTTTTTTGCTTAATAGAAAACTTAACGTTGCTAGAAATTTGCTGGATAACTCAGATTTATCTACTACAGAGATTGCGCTGAGTTCAGGGTTTAACTCTATCAGGCGTTTTAATGATGCTTTCAAAACTCGCTTTCAACAAACACCTAGTAGTTTTAAAAAGAAACCATCCACATCAAATTTACAATCGTTGTATTTAAGATATCGTCCGCCTTTTTCATGGAAAGCAATGATGAGTTTTTTTAGTCAGCGAGCTATTCCAGCGATGGAATCAGTAACCAATTATACATACCAGCGTTTATTTACTTATAAAGGAGTGCCTGGTTGGATGAAAGCATCGCTAGTTGAAGATTATAAAATTAAAGTTGATTTTAAGTTAAATGAAATAACCACCATGTTAGATTTTGTAACAAGGGTCAAAGAGCTATTTGATCTTGATGCTGATCCAATGCTGATTGAAAATGATCTCAAGCGAGATAAGAAGCTAAAACCATTACTTAAGCAGCATGCAGGTTTGAGAATTCCAGGTTGTTGGGATGGCTTTGAATTAGCCGTACGTGCTGTTATTGGCCAAAAAATTAGTGTCAAAGCAGCAAGAACTGTACTTATTCGTTTAGTTGATTTATATGGTGAAAAGCAAGTGTTTGATGATTCATTGCAGCTAACTTATCTTTTTCCAAGCCCTGAAAAAATCTTAAGCGCTGACTTATTAAAACTTGGGCTCACAACAGCAAAAGCGCAAACATTAAAAGTACTAGCACAAGCTGTTTATGATAAAGAACTTATATTAGATAGCACAGCTGATTACGAAGAAACTTGTAAAAAATTACTTTCAATAAAAGGTATTGGTCCATGGACTGTAGAGTATATTGCAATGCGCGGATTAAAAAATCCAGATGCTTTTCCTGAAACCGATTTAGAAATTAAGAAAAGAATAAAGCAATTTGATCTTGATCCACAAAAATGGATTCCTTGGCGTGCTTATGCAGCTATTTTACTTTTTAATTTATAATCATGAGGCACCATATGAAACGGGCTAAACGACTGAAAAAATTACCTAACGATACAGTCTATGATGAGATAGATTCTCCTGTTGGTAAATTAGTAATATTTGCATCATCACAGGGAGTTCATAGTATCCTATGGGATAAGGAACGTTTTACTAAAGAATGCAAGCAAGTTCTTTTGAGGTTTAAGCAAAATTCTGACCATAAAATCATTATAAGAACTAAGCAACAGGTTACAGAATATTTTCAAGGTAAGCGGAAAAAGTTTGAATTGCCTTTAGTTTTTGATGGGACACCATTTCAGATACAAGCATGGAAAGAGCTCTACAAAATACCTTATGGCCAAACGATTAGCTATGCTGAGCAAGCAAGAAGAGTTGGTAATAAAAATAAAGCAAGAGCTGTTGGCTTAGCTAATGGTTTAAATCCCATTTCTATTATTGTTCCCTGTCATCGTGTGCTTGGCAGTAATGGTCAGTTAACAGGGTTTGGTGGTGGGATTGAGAATAAAAAGCTGCTACTTCAATTAGAAAAAAACGTACTAGGAAAAAATAATGATTAGAAAAAACTGTGTTTTCAGCACTATTGTTTCTGAACCATTTTTTGGTGGTGTGATCACAAGTTTGATTTCTTGGTGAGGGGTTTTTGCGTTGACACTTTGCTTGATTTGGTGGAAAGAGGGTTTGAGCTCCCTTTGTAATTTAAAAATCCTATTGATTGATAGTAGTAATTTTTCATTTTACCAAAACAGATAGCATTGTGAGGACGATTTTTTGCGTTAAAAAATTTATAATTTTCAATAGGTAATGAACCAAAATTTTTTCTAAAAAAATCTTTAGGCTTTAGAACTCCAAATTTATAAACGTTGCACTGCCAATAATACGCTCCTTTTTCTTGATTTAGTGATAGAGCAATTTCCTTTTCCTGTGCAACGAACTCAGACTGATAGAGGGTTGGAGTTTTTTGCTGAGGGTGTTCAACAGAAATTAATGAGTTTAGGAATAAAATTTAGGCCAAATAAACCTGGTTCTCCGCATTTGAATGGTAAGGTAGAACGATCCCAAAAAACAGACCTTGAGGAATTTTAGGCTATTGCTGATTTAGCTAACTTTGAAAAGTTGAGAGAAGAATTAACACAATAGCAATTTTTTTATAATTGGCAACGTCCTTATGGTTCATTGAAAGGCAAAACCCCTTCTGAAATTGTCGCCATATTAGGAGAAAAAACACCGCTTAGCAATGAGGTTTTAAAAAATTATAACGTAAAAATGAACGTATTCAGATAGCCAATTACCAGGTAGATTTAGTCATGAGAAAATTGAAAGGATGTCTATGAATCACACATTTTATCTTTTTTGACGATTTATTCTAATTCAAGTTCTGTACGTTGAAGCTCGCTAATTTTGATCTGTTCAATTCGTTCTTTTGAAGTAATGTGTAGTAACTTTTTAGTACTTTATCGTTAGAGTCAAGCTCATAGTCTTCGTTTTCTAGTACAGAGTAGCGGTTAGTGTTTTTCAATAACCAATGCCTCTAAAATATATGTAAGTTCACTCTGGTTCTCTTTTTTGAGTACACCAAAAAACTCAGAATCAATTTTTTCAATAATAGGTACTAATTTAGATATAAACTTTTTGCCTTCTTTTGTTAGACAAACAGATTTTGCACGCGTATCAACTTTGTGTTCTGCTCGTTTTACATAGCCTTTTGTTACAAGGTTTCTTAGGGATTTTGATACAGCCATTTTATCCAACTTTGAATGATCAATAATCATGCTTTGGGAAACATCACACTTTTTGCTTTCAAGCCATAATGTAACAGCTAAAATAACAAACTGCGCATGAGATATATCATAAGATTCAAGTGATTTTTTTATTAATCGTTGCCAAATGATTGTTGTTTGCCAAAGCAAAAAACCAGGGCTATCTTCTGGTTTACCAAAACCAAATATGGAGTTTGTCACTGTTGCAACCTCGCTAAACCAACTAATTCATCCATCTGCTTTGGAACTGAGTTAGCCACATTTTTTGCCACAAGCTTAACCCAGATAAAACTTAGTGGTCCTTTCACTGAAATGATGTTTTTAATCTGTAAGCCCTGAGGTGTTTCTTCTAATTGGTGATCATCATACATGGTTGCTCCAAAAAATTTGCAATAATCAGTAAATTGCTTATTTGTTATAACCTTGGATAGTATTATTTTTATTTTTGGTCCACCATTAGGCTTTAAAGTAAATTGAGTGCCCTGTGTAAATTCACCTTCCATTTTACAGTATTCAATCTCTTTATCCCACTTCGGCCAATTATTTACATCAGTCCATATGCGCCATACGTCTTCTTTTTTTATATTTTGATAAATCTTGCTGTATGATTTTACCCACATAAGTTAACCCCTTAATTTAGTAAACTAGCATAATATATTTAAGTTTACAAAAAATCAAGTTTAAGCCAGCAAGCTTTACATGGGCAAATTGTGTAGCAAATTCCAAGCATGCAGTAGCAAGTATGGCGTGTTGCGTTTAAAGGAGTAATTTAATCTTTTTAATGATTTTTGTTCACCTGATTATTGCTTAATATTTGTGCGATTTGGCGAAGAGAGAAGGATTTCTACCCCACGCTATTATTAATATACCTTTATGATTAATATAAATAATTTTCTATTCCACTAAAACTGAGAGTGTTGAGAGGGCGTTTTATACTTAAAAAGCGCTCTATAAACTACTAATTTTTACTAAATTAGTACATAGTGAGGTAGCTAATATGAAAATCCCTTTAAAACCACCCGCAATAAATGAGTTGATGTATAAGTTATACCACTCTAAAAAGGAAGAAGGGATCTTGGAGAAATTACTTTCTTATTCATCAATTACAGAGCAAAAAGAGTACATACATTGGGATAAGCTTAGACATTTAGAACAACCAAAAAATTGGTCAGCAGAGGAAGCATGGCTAGCTATTAAGCTTGCTCGCTCAAATTTATATAAGCCTTTGCCTTTCATAGATAAACACCAGCAGCTTTTTCGTTTAGCTACACCAGATAACGTATTGCAGCAGTTATATACAATTGATTGTTATTTTGGGCGAACTGTTCAAAGCACGCTTTCAATTCTAAATACTGATTGGCGGGATACGTATTTGGTCAGTTCGCTTATTGAAGAAGCCATTACTTCTAGCCAGCTGGAAGGTGCTTCCACTACAAGGAAAGTGGCTAAGGCCATGTTACGTTCTCATCGAAAACCGTGCAACCCAAGTGAGCAAATGATAGTGAATAATTACAGAGCTATGCAGTTTATTCGAGAAATAAAAAATGAAACGTTAACAGTAGAACTTCTTTTTGAGCTACATAGAATATTAACAGAAAAAACATTACCTGAAGCAGAATGCGGAGCATTATGCACCAATAAAGATGATATACATGTCTGGGATAATAGGGATGAAACAGTTTTACATATTCCTCCTGACGCAACAGGATTAAAAATCCGAGTGGAAAGAATCTGCCATTTTGCAAACTTAGTGGATAATAAAAGTTTTATTCATCCAGTTATTAAAGCTATTATTTTACACTTTATGTTAGCTTATGATCACCCTTTTGTAGATGGCAACGGGCGAACAGCCAGAGCTTTATTTTATTGGTACTTACTTAAAAATGATTACTGGCTGATTGAGTTTATTTCTATTTCCAAAGTAATAAAAAATGCACCAGCTCAGTATGTTAAAGCTTTTCTTTATACAGAAACTGATGATAACGATACGACTTATTTCATTACTCATCAACTTGATACCATTTTGAAGGCTTTTAAGTCTCTACAAAAATACTTAGAAAAACAAATATCTGAAATAAAAGAAACTGAACGTTTATTACACTCAGAAAATAATTTGTACCAACGATTAAACTATCGGCAGGTTGCATTGCTTAAGCATGCTTTAAAGCACCCGAACCATTATTATTCGATTGAAGAGCATCGCTCATCTCATAATGTAACTTATGAAACTGCTCGTAGCGATCTGTTAAAACTTAGCGAGTTAAAATTATTTCAAAAAGAAAAGCTGGGTAAAGCTTTCATATTTACTGCTTCGCGTGATTTGAAAAAGAAACTAGAAGGTTATCATCCATGATTAATGCAGATAATAAGATGAGAAATACTTTACTGTTAGGTTCTGGGTTTAGTAAAAAATTTGGCGGTTATTTGCCAAGCGATTTTTTTAAAATATTTAACCACAAAAGTATTGCTGCAAAGTTACGTGGGCACTTGTTAAGCTTTAGAGAAAACAACTATGATTTTGAAGGATTTTACCAGTCTATTCTTGATTCTAAAGATGAAGTGTTTTCGCAAGAAAAAATAACCATTGTAAAAAAAGTTATTACTGAAATTTATAAAGATATGGATGATTTTTTCGATTATAAAATAAGGAGTTTCTCCTCTAGCTTTAGTTATTTAAGTGTTATGAACTTTATAATAAATAAATTTTCTTATGCTAGTGGTGGAAATGGGTATATTTTTAGTTTAAATCAGGATTTGCTTCTTGAAAGATTACGGCTTGTTACTTAAAAGCCCTTGCTTATTACTAACCAGGTGGAAGAGATGGTAAAAATCAAGGATTTTTGTTATCAAACTATGGCCCTGTAAATGCATTATTTTACAAATATCATAAAGATGACCCAAGAGGTGGTCTTTCACATGTTCAATTAGATGAAGATATTAGTCAAAAAGCGATAGATGAATGATTGAAGGTAAATGCTGGTACATACGAACAAAAAAACAGAACGGAACCCTGCTTGGTTAAGCTTGATGGCTCGCATTATTGGAATGATAAACAAGAAGAGAAGCTATGGATCATTGGTGGCGATAAAGAAGAAAAATATTGTCAACTCCTATATTAAAGCTTTACTTTGACAAATTTAAAGAGGTCATGAACATACCAAACAGGTTATACATTATTGGATATGGCTTCTGTGACAAACATATTAATACAATAATTGAAAACTCATGTAAAAATGGAACTCAATTAATCATTTTTAATATCCTTGATTTTAATTTTTTCAGGGTTTTCGTTTGCTTATGCTTGCTGACGTTTTGAATACTTTGGCGGAGAGAGAGGGATTCGAACCCCTCATAGAGTCACCATAGCCACTTGATTAATTTATGTTTTTAAATTTTTATAATTTACGGGGTCCTCACAGGTTCTTTTTGACAAAAATTAAACTATTTATTTTAAACAAAAATTTTATATTTTAACTAATATTAAGATGGACTTTTGTCACAAAAGTATCTATACTTTGTGACAAATAGGAAATTGTTATGAAAACTATTAACCAAGTAAAAAAATATGTCGAAGAACTACCAACAGGCCAGCCATTTTCAGCAGCTAATGTGCAACACTTTGGCTCACCTGAAAACATTCGCAAAATACTCAGCAGACTTGTTGAGACAGGTGAACTTAAACGTGTTTCACGCGGTGTTTTTGTTAAGCCAAAAAAATCAGCTTATCTCGGTGAAGTACTGCCTTCTCCTTACGAAGTGGTTCAAGCCATTGCAAAAAACACAGGTGAAACGGTGACTATTCACGGAGCTGAAGCAGCAAGGCGTTTACATTTAACGACACAGGTACCAATGCAAGCAATGTTTAACACTTCAGGTCTTTCAAGAAAGATTCGCATAGGTAATCGAATGATTAAGTTACAACACGTTGGTTCAAGAAAATTAGTTGCTCCGGGTACGACTCGTGGTAATGTCATTTCAGCATTATGGTATTTAGAAAAAGAAAAGGTTTCACAAAAAACAATTCAGACGATTAAGCAACAACTCAATGAGGAAGAGTTCAGTAGTGTACTACAAGAAATACATAAAATGCCAGCTTGGATGGCAAAGCAATTTTATTTACATCAACACAAGAAAGTGAGACGCCATCGATGAGTGATGATTATTTTAATTTAATGCCCGAAGTTCAGAAGTCATTACTGCAGGCAGCTTCTAATCAACTGAATATTTCTGATGTTGCTATTGAAAAAGATATCTGGGTTTGCTGGGTGTTAAAGCAGCTTTTTACCTTACCAATTAGTATGGCCTTCAAAGGCGGTACCTCCTTATCAAAAGCCTACGACCTAATTAATCGTTTTTCTGAGGATGTTGATATCACAATTGATTATCGAAATTTCATGGATGCGATTGACATTGAGAAAGCTAGTCGCTCGAAGCTAAAGCGAATTAGTGAAGAATTAAAAACAAATTTGGCCGGTTGCATCCAGGGAACGATTTTGCCTTTTTTAAATGACAAAGCTTTACAACTACCGAAAAAAGTAAAAGTCAATATTGAATCTGACGGGAAAGAAACTTTACGTCTTTATTATCCAAGTGTTCTATTTGATTTTTATACTGATGATAGAGGTAATTATTATTTTGATGATAATGGTGAAAGATACTATGCGCCTGAATCTGAAGGCGCTTATTTGCGCGATCATATATTAATTGAATTCGGAGTCAGAAACCGCACAGAACCACATGAACGACGCACAATTAAAACATTATTATCACAACTTGACCTTGAAAAGCCTCTAAGCTTACCTGAAGCAAGCGTTGATGTATTATCCGTTATCAGAACCCTCTGGGAAAAAGCAACACTAATTCATGTTGAATGTCATCGCAAACGTTTACGAGAAAACTCGGATCGTCTATCAAGGCATTGGTACGATCTCGCTATGTTAATCAATGCGGGGCTTCATGAAGAAGCACTTGCTAAGCAAGATATTTTAGAAAGTGTTGTTGCGCACAAGAAAGCATTTTTTAATGCCAGCTATACAAACTATAACGACTGTCTTAACGGAAAGTTTCGCCTTATTCCTGATAAAGAAGATGAAGCTCATTTGAAACGTGATTATGATGATATGGTTCAGTCGGGGATGTTTTCAAAGGAACCAATACAGTTCAAAACTATATTAGAAATGTTAGAAAATTTTGAGGAAATAATTAACCGATGAAAGAAATATCTCATCATATTCCTAATATCGGTACATTTCATTGGAGATGTTCCGCTAATCAAGAGATAGTAAAAAAGGCGGGTAACGATAAATCTAAACGAAAGTTTGGAGTACGATTTTTACTGGAGGATCCAAGAGCGAGAACTAATTATGCTTATATAACCCTAACTAAAGAGTTAAGCCAGCATGATAAAAATGACCATTGTGATATTTGGTACGAAAAAAACAAAGATGGCTTTTTAGGTTCAATACTTATCGACATTCCTGAGACAAGATAGCGAGTATGCCAATTTGGTTTACACCAACTTCCCATATCATCATTGTCCAAAACCTGAAAATTTTATATTGCCTGCAGGCTCCTTTTCTAAAGAAGTACCAATTGGTTTACTTTTAGCTTTATATAGAGAAGGAATGAATAGTTTAGATATGGCATACAGATATATTAGCTTTTTTAAAATTTATGAAGCTTGGTATAAAAATTATTTTGCTTTTAGATTAACAGATAACCAGCTTCAAAAGCTTAAGTTGGAAAGACCGGTGATGATAATAAAAAAAGAATTATTTGAGTACCCCTCAAATAAAAATTCTAAAATTGTTAAACATTTCTTTGATAGGGAATTTAATGATAAGTCCATATTTAAAGAGCTTTTTCATTTTAGGAATTTGCTAGCACATTATTTGCTAGATCGCCATAAAGACCTTGTTCCTCATCCTCACTTTATTAGTTTTGATGATCTTGATGTACAGCAACAGATAGAAGATATGACAAATTTAATCGAACGAATGGCAACCTATATTTTAGTTATTGAGTTTGATTTATTGGCTAAATGTGACGAAGATTTTAGTAGGTTGTTTTTTCCTTATAGAGGGTTATTTAAGTTTAATTAGAGATTAATTTTAAGGGCTTCTCACGGGCTCTTTTGTAGCAAATCCCAGCTAGCAGTAGCAAGTATCACGAATTTGGTAAAGAGAATCAAGCTGCTCTTTTTCAAGGTTTTCACTTGCTAGCACTTGCTTGCTGATGTTTTGAACACTTTGGCGGAGAGAGAGGGATTCGAATCCTTCATCGGTGCTCTATAACCGTATGATAGATATAAAGCAATTCGAATTTTTAAAATTCATGGGCAACGCAGGGGCAGTTTTTTTACAATCGGTACTATCTTAATTTATAAGAAAATTTCTATATTGCTGTATTATTCTGCCGGCTGGAACAGCCCTCCAGAAAGCAGAATAATTTTTCCGCTTGTGCTGTTCTGCTATCTGAAGTATTATTCCAGGCAGCAGAACAACGCATGGGGATTTATGAAAAATACAATCATCGCTAGAGACAGTGAGCTATCTACATTAAATGCTTTTCTATCATCAGACCAGCCTGAATTTTTAGCAATTTACGGTCGAAGACGCGTTGGCAAGACATTTTTAATTAGAAGCTTTTTTTCAGAAAGAAAGGATATTGTCTTTTTTAACTCGACTGGTATGAAAGATGGCAGCATGCTAGAACAAATTGCTAACTTCACTGAAGAAATGGGCGATGCTTTCTTATATAAAGGTGCTAAATTTGAAGTAGGTAAAAATTGGCGGGGAACTTTCAAAACGTTAACTGAAAATATTAGGGCTTCATCAAAAAAGAAAATAGTATTATTTTTTGATGAGCTACCGTGGATGGCCACGAAAAACTCGAAACTTTTACAAAGTTTAGATTATTTTTGGAATCAACATTGGTCAAAAGATAATAGAATTAAGCTCATTATTTGTGGATCATCAGCTTCATGGATCATCAATAAAATCATTAATAACAAGGGTGGATTACACAATCGTGTTACACATACTATTTTCTTAGAACCACTTAAACTTTCTCAAGCTAAAAAATTTTTAAAAAACTTATCGATTAATTTAACCGATAAACAAATATTAGAACTTTACATGGTGATGGGTGGCGTTCCATTTTATTTAAATAAGGTTGTTGGCAAACAATTATCATCAACTCAAATGATTGAGAATCTTGCTTTTAAACGAAAGAGCTTTTTATTAACAGAATTTGACAACCTTTTTTTAGCTCTATTTGATAATGCAGAAATTTACATCAAGATTATTAAAGAAATAGCTAAACATAGATATGGTATTGGCCAAGAAGATTTATTTAAAAAAATCGGAAAAGTTATCCAAGGTAGTAGTGGCGTTGAAAAAATGGCTGCTCTAGTTGATACAAGCTTTATTGAGAGCTTTAAACCGCTTTACAGCAAAAGACGAGGTATTTATTATCGCGTTATTGATCAATATTCTTTATTTTATTTCCATTGGATTTTGCCTGTTAAAAATAGCTTGCTTAAGAAAAGCTTATTGCAGGGTTATTGGGATAAAATTAAAACTAAGCCCGCTTGGCATACATGGTCTGGCTTAGCGTTCGAAGCTATTTGTTACGAGCATTTATTGCAAATTCAAAAAGCACTTAATTTAAGCCCAACAGCCATACCAAGCACTTGGCGATATGTCCCTAAGAAAAATAGCGATGAAAGAGGCGCTCAAATTGATTTGTTATTTGACAGAGATGATGATTCAATCACACTCTGCGAAATAAAATATAGCGACAAACCTTTCGTTATTTCGAAGGAATACGCTGAAAAGCTTCAGGATAAACTAGAAATTTTTAGAAAAGTAACTCGAACTAAAAAGCAATTATTTCTTGCTTTCATTGCTTCATCAGGTGTTAAAAAGAATAAGTATTCAGAAGCATTAATTAATAAAACAGTAACGCTTGAAGACTTATTTAGAGAGTTTTAGCTTTATAATTAGCATGGGCTTTTTTAACACTTACCTATTTTCATTAAGCATGAAGCATGAAGTTTATTTCTTGTTCTGCATACTTTCTGAGTTCATTATAAAGCCGATATGCTGGGCAGAACCTTGATGCTAGGGCATTAATAGCATCCTCTGAAGCTGCTTTTAGCTTTTGATCCCTAGGGTAAGGCAACCCAGGTGTCCCCGACTTAACACCAGAAATAGCTGAGCTAAAAAGCGCTCCTATCATATCATCAAGAACTTCATTACTTATCTGTTTGCATTTTTCTAATAGCACGGTAATAAACATTTGGTGTTCAAAAACAAACGCATGCTGAGCTGCAGCCAATATGAGGCTAATTACAGGAAATTCATCAGGCTGAGCTTCATCTGTCCAGTTTTTCAAAAAGCTAACAAATTTTTCGTCGTAGGGTGAAAACATAGCTGAGAACAGTTTTCCAATATGGTGGCAAAAAAATTGATTGGAAAGGTAATTCATAGCTTCAGACTGAATCCAGTCTTTTAATTGAAGAAGAATTGAATCAACTTCCAAACACTCTTTAAAACGCAAAGGAACATGAATAAATGAGCCATAATTACATGGTTTAATCCATTCTTTTTGCTTTAGTTCTACTCCAAGTTCTATCCTTTTAATAAAAAAATATGCTGCCAATGCAGGGTATGTTTTTGATGCGGATGCTAAAAATTCTTGAAGAGCATATCCTTCTAGCTCGCTTAAAGAGATAAACTTTTGTAAAAAAATTTCCACGCTTTCTTCAGTTAAATAGTTAAAAGAAATCTCCCCTTTATCATGAAATAAAAATAATAAGTCATTGGTAACTTTGTTCGAAATATCAAAATGAAATTTTTTAATTAATTCTAGAGCCAACTGCTTATTGTTTTTTGCTAGAGAGCGAAGCGCATATACCGTGCTTTGTGCTACAACCTCATCTTTAACAGAAAAGAGCTTTTTGATTATTTCTATATCTCGATCGTCATAAATAAACTCATTAGCGTTTAGTTGAGAGTAAGCACTTGCTATTGCAGCTATCAGGTTATTTTGGTTTGTACCTAAAATGCGATGGGAAGCATTAATTGCTGCATCGTGATTTTCCATAAAGAGTTTAGATAATGCCACGTTAGTAAATCTTACAATCAAACCATTAGGTTCTTTTATCGCGCCCTTAATAATTGATCGAGCAAATGGAGAAGACTTTTCGATCAAGTTAAAAAGCAAGGCATAAGGGGCAGATTGACACACAAGCTGGCTTGTTTCCATTTTTACTAAATAGCTGTTTATAAAGTTCCTTAATTTTCCTTCATCCTGATAGGTTGTTAGCAAATCATCTGCAACGGATTTTATATAGTTTTCCCACTCTTTAACTTGTGTATCATTTACTCTAGATTTCAATATATGTCCGTGACCATCGTATAAAGCCAGCATGGTTCGATACTCTAAAGAATTTGGAATAAGCCCTATAATTTCTGCTGAAATTTCTTGAGATTTTTTCCTTCCGTGATTTACATGCCAAGATATCGATTCAGCAACACACACCAGAACAAGAGGATTTGGATTTTTCCTTGAAACAATTTCTTTGATTGCATTTAAGGTTTCTATGAACTCATTTTCCCAAGCAGCTATGGTATTTTCCTCTGGTCGATTACCAAGCATTCCAAGAGGATAGCACAGACATTGCCGAAGAAATTTAGCCGCATGCGTGGCTACCTTTATATTAGAACTTGATAGAAGCTCTAAAATTGAATTAACAACCTTTCCTCGAAGTGAGGATAGCGCCTGAGGTGGAACGTGGAACGATGATAATTCAGCGTTTGATTTGTTTATTTTTGTTGTGAGCCCTTCTGTTTTCATTAAGCCCGATAGTATATCCAGGGGTGTGGCTTTTTGGCTCCACTCCTCTTCTTTGTCAGCAAGGTCAAGAGCAAAGTTAGCAACGGTTTCACTATACCAAAGTGGCTTATTAGGCTCTATTTCTCCAAGTTGTGACAATACCTCAATAGCATATTGCTTATACTTTCCTAGCTCCCACAAATATTCACAAGCTGATTTTGTATATTCTTGGTCTCTGGCAACTAACTTCACTATTTCAATTAATTCATTGCTATAGCATTGTCTATTCATCATGTGCTCTACAAAACTTAATGTTTTTTCAGATTGGTGAGGTGCGATTGAAGCAACTATCTTGCTGTACGGATTGTTAAGCTGATCTTTATTCTGAATTTTTTTCCATATGTGATTAAAAAAGTCCGTATGATTTTTTGTTTTATTTGCCAACCTCCAATCAAGCACAGAGATATTCAAAACTACATTTTCTAAAATCCTTAGATCAGTTTCTGCTGTAATATCAAATACCGTTTCAGCATACCCAGTTGAAACGTTGTCGACGCCGATACAGCTATCTTCTAAAATGAAATCGGTCATTGATGTTGGCGAAATCCTATATTGATTTCCTCTTTTTATTAATACACCCGCGCTTTCAAGAATTTTCATTTTCTGTTTGGCGGTTGTTGGGTCTATTTTTCAAGCTTTTCTATAACATCCAAGACAGCATTGTTGTCAGGGTAAAAAGGTTGGATAAAAGCAATAATCGTGAGAAGCTTCTTAATTAGAGCTTGATCACTCTCTGTGCCAAGACCACCAACATAAGGATCCTGAAATTTTGAATATAAAGTTTTTTTAAAACTCTCTGAATTCTTTACCTCTCCCAGGTAGGCTGGGTTTTCTTGAGAGAGTACTCGCGCGCCGATTACTATTTCTAGCGTACAATTGTCGGTTAACTTTGTAAGTTCTTTTGCAATGCGTATTTTTTGAGATTGATCAGATAACGTTAGAGCCTGAAGAGCAAGCCTCTCAGAATCTTCAAGGCACATTTGATCGACTTTTATCTTCTTTGCCCTGTTTCCCAAGAGCGAATATTTGCTTGCTTGAGATTCTATGGGCAAAAGACCGTATGGTCTCAAAGCAAGTAAAAGTGTAGTATTATTTTCTTCAATAGACGCATACTGAAATAGTTGGGGTAAGTCATTTCTCTCATGTGCATCATCAATAACGATAATTTTCCTATTTTTTCCCAGGTTATCGAGGTCTGTTCGAGTAATATTTTCTGAAGAAGATGCAAATGTAATGTATAGACCTTCAGACTTGTTTTTGATTTCTTTGACCACTTCCTTAAGTATACGTGTCTTTCCCATCCCAAGGTTTCCACTTATAAATACAACTTTTACGTTTGGATTAGTGACTGCATCACAGGTGTTTTCCACCTCTTCTTTTCTTCCAATCAACTCCCAGGCATGATTGATAAGTACATCTTTATTCATGAAAGGAGCGAAAAATTCATCAGGTGTTTGCCACGGACCTGATTCTGTTTTTCCAAGCAAAGAAAACCGATGTCCTGGAAAAAAAGTATCAACAAGTCGACGTTGTGACTCTTTATCTAGCTTTTGTCGAATTTTTCTGGATATATCTTCTTTATCCCATATATCCCAATCAGTATATTTTAATATCTCATTCCGAGCTTGTGAGGTTGCAGTTCGAGAAAGAAGGATAAATTTTTCTTCGATTCAAAGGTGTGCGTAGCTACTGCTTTAGCAACCTTGTCTGGCCCCAATGAATTAACTCGCTTATATTGATATGTATAAATATCCCCATTTGAAAATTTTACGTATATGTCAATGCCTTCTTGATTGTCCCCTTTATCGCCATAGCGATGCACAGTAGCGGCAGGATAGAGCTGTTCAAGGAGATGAGCAGACAAATTTTCAAATTTATATTCATCTAAAATATTTAATGGGAATGATTGATCCAGAGGAAAGGTACTCACAACTGTATTTTGATTTTGTTTATAGTTAGCTTTAGATAGCAGCTCAGATCACAAAGCATCAGAGTCAGAGCCCTCACTAAAGAGATCTGCTAATAAGCTTAACTGCTTTTGGGATGGTCTAGATGTCCCGGTTTCCCAGCGACTTACAGTTTGTTGCGTTACACCGGCTTTTATAGCGAATTCCGATTGTTTTGCAAATCCAGCCATTTTTCTAAGCTGCATGATTCTGGTGCCCAACTCTTTGTATATTGTATTATTTTTCATACTCAGTCACTGTGTTTTAAATTATTAAACACATCATATGAGTATTATTTTATATTGTTAACAGAATGTAGGAAATTTTTTGAGACCAGAGAATTACATAATAACCTCACCGCAAGTAGCATTTGTCACGGTAATATTCATTTATTCGAGGGCAGTACACGGGCAGTTACGCTGCAAATCCTAGCAAGTAGCAGCAAGTATGAAGAATTTCGTATTAAGGGTTAAGTTGATCTTTTTTCAAGATTTTCGCTTGCTAGCACTTGCACACGCTCGCTGATGTTTTGCGCAATTTGGCGGAGAGAGAGGGATTCGAACCCTCGATACGTCTTTTGAACGTATACACACTTTCCAGGCGTGCTCCTTCAACCACTCGGACATCTCTCCGTTAATTTTTTTATCAAATTCATAATTTATAGAGCTAATTGCTGTAATACTTGTTCATAAATTAAAGTTAATTTTTCAACATCATTAATTGCTACACATTCATTAATTTGATGAATGGTTTCATTACAAACTCCTAGCTCAATGACTTCCGCACCCATTGGAGCGACAAATCTACCATCAGAAGTCCCACCACTTGTGGAGCGCTCAGTAGTTAAACCCGTGATGGTTTTGATAGCGGCTTCAACAGCAGTTAACAATTTTCCGTTACTAGTCAAAAAAGGCTTTCCAGATAATCGCCAATCTAAACGATATTTAGTTTTATATTGATTTAAAACTGCTTCCACTACTTGTTGTAAATGATCGGCAGTGGTAGCTGTTGAAAAACGAAAATTAAACATTACTTCTATTTCACCAGGAATGACGTTATCAGCACCTAAACCACCATGTAAATTAGAAATCTGCATTGAAGTAGGTGGAAAGTGATTATTAGGGGTAATATCCCAGTCCTGCTCAGTCAGTGTTTGTAATACTTTGAAACATTTATGAATGGGATTTTCAGCTTTATCAGGGTAAGCAATATGGCCTTGTTTCCCAAAAATCTTTAAAAAGCCGTGCAGTGAGCCACGACGACCGATTTTAATAACATCTCCTATTTGTTTTCTACTGCTAGGTTCACCTACCAGGCAATAATCAATTTTTTCGCCACGATGATAGAGATAGTCAACTACTTTTCTGGTACCGTGTAAGGCTTTAGCTTCTTCATCGCTAGTAATTAAAAAAGCGATTGAAAAGGGCGGATTAGGATTTTTTGCTAAAAAATTTTCACAAGCACAAATCATGGCAGCAAGACCGCTTTTCATGTCAGCTGCACCTCGACCATAAAGTATGCCCTCTCTAATTTCAGCTTGATAAGGATTGCTTGTCCATTCTTCTAGAGGGCCAGAAGGAACCACATCCGTATGTCCTAAAAAAACAAACAAGGGCCCTTGTTTGCCATAACGAGCCCAAAAATTGCTGACATCAGCAAAGGGCAGGTTTTCAATGGTAAAGCCCAGCTTTTTTAAGCGTTTGCTTAAAAGGACTTGGCAGCCTGCATCATTAGGAGAAATAGATTCTTTATTAATTAGTTGTTGGGTAAGTTCAATGACTTTGCTCATATTATTCGGTCTTTAAATCTTCTTCAGTTAATCTTAGTAATTCATTTAAATTAGTTTTACTACGTGTTTTTTCATCAACACGTTTTACAATGACAGCACACTGTAGGCTATACTTACCATTTGGACTAGGTAGAGTACCTGGTACTACAACAGAACCAGCAGGAACTCGCCCATAAATTATTTCATCATTTTCTCGGTCATATATTTTAGTGCTTTGACCAATAAATACTCCCATCGAAATCACAGCACCTTCTTCAACAATTACTCCTTCAACGATTTCTGAGCGTGCACCAATAAAACAATTATCTTCAATAATAGTAGGATTAGCTTGAGGGGGTTCTAAAACTCCACCAATACCTACTCCACCTGATAAGTGAACATTTTTTCCTATTTGCGCACAACAACCTACTGTAGCCCAGGTGTCAACCATCGTGCCACTATCTACGTAAGCACCAATATTTACAAAGCTAGGCATAATCACAGTATTGGGGGCAATAAAGGCCCCATAGCGCACACAAGCAGGGGGTACAACTCTTACCCCACTGTTATGAAAAGTCTGAAAATCTGCATGCTTATATTTTAAAGCAACTTTATCGAAAAAGCGGGTATAACCTTCTTCAAATAAGTAATTATCAGTGATTCGAAAAGATAACATAACAGCTTTTTTTAACCATTGATGAGTATGCCATTTGCCATGAATTTTTTCGGCAATTCTTGCTTTACCGCTATCTAATAAGTGCAAAGTTTCGGTAATAGCAGCTTTTAATTTACTGTCTACTGTATGGGGAGAAAGTTGAGCACGCTTTTCAAAAGCTTCTTCAATTAACTCAGCAAGGTGGTTCATCAGGACTTCCTTCTTAAAGAGCTGACAAATTAAAGCAAAGTAACAAGGAAATCAACTTGCCTGCAGTAAAAAAATAACGCACTACAATAGAGCTAACGTTGATCAATTATTACACTTAGTATAATAATTGCACAAATTATTATCTCTCTTGTTTCTTTATTAACTTTGAATTGCATTGATAAGATTAAAAAATTACAAAGACCAGGTTTCTGTAAGCTTTCTTTACTTTATCAAAAATGGTACTCTAACGACTTCAAAATTAAGACATTTAATCCGGAGATTTATCATGCTAGATTCATTTCAATGTCGTCGAACCCTCGCAGTTAATAATAAAACCTATCATTATTTTGATCTTAAAATTGCCGAACAAGCGGGATTGAAAGGACTCAGCAAACTACCGTTTTCATTAAAAATTTTAATAGAAAATTTATTAAGGCATGAAGATGGTAAAGTTGTTACGAAAGATGACATCAAAGCTTTTATTACTTGGCTTGATAACAAAACTTCGAGACATGAAATTGCCTACTATCCAGCGCGTGTTTTAATGCAAGACTTTACCGGTGTGCCGGCGGTAGTGGATTTAGCTGCGATGCGCGATGCTATGGTAAAAATGGGTGGCAATCCAGAAAAAATTAATCCTTTATGCTCTGTTGATTTAGTGATTGACCATTCCGTGCAGGTGGATAAATTTGGTTCTAAAAAAGCCTTTGGTGAGAATGTCGATATTGAAATGGATAGGAATTTAGAACGCTATACTTTTTTAAAATGGGGCCAGCAAACTTTTAAAAATTTCAGCGTAGTTCCTCCCGGTACCGGTATTTGCCATCAAGTCAATTTAGAATATTTAGCAAAAGGGATTTGGTCTGCAGAAGTAGATGGTAAACTTTGGGCTTTGCCCGATACTTTAGTTGGCACTGATTCTCACACCACTATGATCAATGGCCTTGGAGTTTTAGGTTGGGGTGTTGGTGGAATTGAAGCTGAGGCGGCGATGTTAGGACAACCTATTTCTATGTTAATTCCAGAGGTCATTGGCTTTAAATTTACCGGTCGATTACGAGAAGGTATTACCGCGACTGATTTAGTTTTGACGGTTACCCAAAAACTACGCGAAAAAGGGGTTGTCGGTAAATTCGTTGAATATTTTGGTTCAGGTTTAGGTGAGTTGCCTTTAGCAGATAGAGCTACCTTAGCGAACATGGCACCTGAATATGGTGCTACGTGTGGGTTGTTCCCAATTGATGAGCAAACCATTAAGTATTTAGAATTATCAGGTCGCCCTACTGAAGTGATTGAGTTAGTTAAAGCTTATTCTAAAAGCCAGGGTATATGGCATGACTCTAAAAGCCCAGAAGCAATCTATACAGATATTTTGGAGCTAGACTTAAGTCAAGTTGAACCTAGTTTAGCGGGTCCTAAACGTCCACAAGACCGGGTCGCTTTATCAAGGTTAGCGGAAGTTACTCGTCATACTATAGAAGATTCTGGTAAAGCTGCCGAAATTGATAAAGCGTTTGCTACCTCAGCCAAGTTTGATATGAAGCATGGTAATGTAGTGATTGCGGCTATTACTAGTTGCACCAATACTTCTAATCCAAGTGTAATGCTAGCAGCAGGCTTGGTTGCACAAAAAGCAGTTGCCAAAGGTTTGCAAGCCAAGCCTTGGGTTAAATCTTCTTTAGCACCTGGTTCTAAAGTAGTGACTGATTATTTGAAAGCAGCAGGACTTATTGAACCTTTAGAAAAAATTGGCTTTTATTTAGTAGGTTATGGCTGTACCACCTGTATCGGAAATTCCGGACCTTTGCCAGACCCAGTCAGTAAAGCAGTTGATGAAAATGATATGGTGGTTTGTGCTGTTTTATCAGGCAATCGAAATTTTGAGGGCCGTGTCCATCCGCAAGTGCGGGCAAACTGGTTAGCCTCGCCTCCGTTAGTAGTAGCGTTTGCTTTAGCAGGTACCACCAATATTAATTTAACAAAACAACCAATTGGGAAAGATGCGGCAGGCAATGAGGTTTATTTGAAAGACTTATGGCCTTCCGAACATGAACTTGCTGCTGCTATGCAAGCTATCAATAATCAAATGTTCAAAAAAGAGTATGCAGAAGTATTTGATGGCGATGAAAAATGGCAGGAAATTTCTATTAATCGTACCGAAACTTATAATTGGGATAATCATTCTACTTATGTACAAAGTCCGCCTTATTTTGTCAATATGAAGATAGAACCAGGTAAATTACAAGATATTAAAGAAGCAAGAATTTTAGCTTTGCTGGGTGATAGTATCACGACAGACCATATATCTCCTGCTGGTTCTATCAAAGAGAAAAGCCCAGCAGGCCAATATCTGTTATCACATGGTGTTAAAGTAGAAGATTTTAACTCTTATGGAGCTCGTCGAGGTAATCATGAAGTCATGATGCGCGGCACTTTTGCTAATATTCGTATTCGTAATGAAATGCTCAATAATGTTGAAGGCGGCTATACTAAATACTTACTTAATGATGAACAAATGTTTATCTATGATGCAGCCATGAAATATCAGGCAGCAGGGATACCTTTGGTTATTATTGCCGGGAAAGAATATGGTGCAGGTTCTTCGCGAGATTGGGCTGCAAAAGGCCCTTTGCTATTAGGAATTAAAGCGGTTATTGCTGAAAGTTTTGAACGCATTCACCGTTCTAATCTTGTGGGTATGGGAATACTGCCTTTAGTATTTCCAGCGGGCGTGACTCGTAAAACACTTAAGCTTAATGGAACAGAAAAAATTACAATTACTGGTATTGTCCAAGGCTTTAAACCAGCTGATCAAGCAACTTTAACGATTACTCGAGCTAATGGCAGCCAAGAAGTAATTAAAGTTTTAATTCGTATTGATACTCAGACAGAATACGAATATTACTGTAATGGTGGTATTTTACAGTATATGTTACGTAATTTATTAAAAATAAAATAACTTATTAACCAAAGTGAGTAAGACTTACTTTGGTTAAGGCTTTTATTATTTAGCAGCAGTATGGAAGCTGTTTGTTGGATAAGTTTTTTTATTAAAATTAGTTTTATGATTTTGATTTGCTTTAGCCTTTTCTTTTGCTTGTAAAAGAGCAGCTTGTTGAGCTTTTAATTCAGCGGCTTCTTGAGCTGCTTTCAGCGCTGCTTCTTTGGCTTTGAGTGCAGCAATTTTTGCTTTGAGTTGTAACTTATAGTCATGATGAATTAGGACACTCAGTTGATAGAGTGCCATGGCATAATCAGTACTTGCATTGTAATCTTTGATCACAAAAAAATTATGAAATGCTAACCAATATTCTGGGCCATTAGCACCAGTTAAACTTATTAAATTGGCTGGCAAGCTAGAATCAGCAACTGCTTGTTGAGGGGTAATACCATATTGAGCAAATTCAGCTAAGGTTAATCTTGGTTCTGGGTTATTACGTAATAAGACATTAATTTTATCACCGGTTATAACAGCAGGAATGGCAACAGGTTCGCCAGTTCGCCATTTATTAAGATGATAAAAATGCGCTACACTGCCTATCGCATCAGCCGAATCGTTAATAATATCGATTTGGTTTTGATGGTCCAAATCTGTGGTATAGAGAGCGAGATTATTAGGCATGAATTGAGGTTGTCCAATAGCACCAGCATAAGAGCCTTTTACAGAAAGTGGGTCAATATTATTGGCTTTACAATAAACTAAAAAAGCAATGAGTTGTTGTTTAAAATAATCTTTTCGAGAAGAATAATCAAACGCTAGTACAGCTAAAGATTGAAAAACCGAATAAACTCCCATTTCTGTACCATATTTACTTTCTATTCCGATGGTAGCTACGACAATACTTTTGGGAACCCCGTAGAGTTGGTAGGCTCGATTTAACCATTTATAATTGGCTTGCCAATAACTGACTCCCATATTAATCCGGTTTTGATCAATAAAAAATGCTTGATATTGATACCAGGGAATAAAATCGTGCCTACCCACCATTTGTTTAATAACCGGTCTATTTTTATAGTTGCTAGTAGACGGTGCGATAGGAATCGTATTAAACATAGTGGTTAATTGCGGTTTATCAAAGCCATAATTATTAACCATAAAGTTAATAAAACTTTGCACATCTGGGCGTGCTTCAACTAAAGTTTCTTTGGCAAAAGCTGGGCTGATAGACAAAGTCAGGAAGCTAATGAAACAGGCATTAAAAAAAAATCTAATTCGCTGAAAGTTTATCATAATAAATTTTTATGCCCATGAATAGACATCAATATACCAAAGCTAGCTAAAATAGTTATCATGGAAGTTCCACCATAACTGACTAGCGGCAACGGTAATCCTACCACAGGTAAAAGCCCAATGACCATGCCCATATTAATAAATACTGAAATAAAAAATAAAAATCCTAAGCTTCCTGCTAATAAACGGGTGTAAGTGTTTTGCGCTTTTAATGCAATAGACAAACAACGACCGACAATAATTAAGTAAAGAATTAATAAGGCAGTACAGCCTATAAAACCAAATTCTTCCCCGGAGACTGCAAAAATAAAATCAGTGGTATGTTCAGGTAAAAAATGTAAATGGGATTGAGTTCCTTGTAACCAGCCTTTCCCCAAAAATCCACCTGAACCAATAGCAATTTTTGATTGAATAATATGATAACCAGCACCGAGAGGATCTCGTTCTGGATTTAAAAAGGTTAAAATTCGTTGTTTTTGATAACCATGCATGAAATGCCACAAGAAAGGCGTGGCAATAATCACCAATCCAATAATACTTAAGATCAGGCGCCAGCTCAGTCCAGCTAATAATAAAATACAGCCGCCGCTGGCAATTAAAATAATAGCTGACCCTAAATCAGGTTCTTTCATGGTAATAGCTGCTGGAATAAAGATAATCAATAAAGCAGTGCCGATATCTTTCATTTTAGGTGGCAGCTCACGGTTAGCAAAAAACCAAGCGAGTAACATAGGAATAGCGAGCTTCATTAATTCTGAGGGTTGAAAACGAATAATACCTAAGCTTAACCATCGTTGAGCACCTAAAGACATTTTTCCCATAATTAATACAGCTAATAAAGTAATTAAGCTAAAAGCATAGAAACCAGGGGACCAACGTTCATAAATCCAGGGCGGAATTTGGGCTAATAACAACATGACCAACAGTGCTCCAAGTATATGCATGATCTGATGGATAATAATTTTGATGTGTTCGTTGCCTGCGCTATAAAGAATAAAAAAGCCAAACAAAATTACTAATAACAAAGTGATCAGTAAAAATAAATCAACATGTAATAACTGCAAAAAAGTTCGGTACCGAGTACCAACCTCTCGTTTACGAAATCGTCTTCTTAATAAATCAAGAACAGACAAGAATGTTCCTTAAGATTATAGTCTAGCTATTAAATTTTGATCTTTAGTATATCGTGTGCTTTTTTAAAAATATAGCTACCTAGATTATTTTTAACTTATTGTTTTATAGTCATATTTTTAATGGCGGCCGAATTGTTTAATTTTTTATCTAACCTATACTTATAATAATAAAAATAACAAGGTGACGGGAATGAAAATAACCGATTGTTCTACAGTTTTAATACAGTTGCTAAATATTTATAAGGCGAGGCATGCTGATTTGTGTGTGACGGCAGAGTTAAGTTTTTTTATTGCTTCATTGGAAAAATTTTGTGAGCTAAGCGATACCCTTAAAACCAAAGAAGAAGAGTTAACGGCTGCTAAAAGAACGCTAACCGTTTTTGAAGCAGCTTTGCTTTTACCCACAGCAAGTCAGGTACTAACCCTTTGGCAAGAGGTCAATGATAAAGTTACCCAGTACGATAGCCAGCCGTCAACAGTGCAACATGTTTTGAGAAAGGTGATATTACCATTTTTATCTTTACATTTTGATGAAACGAGCCAAATTCAACAGTCAGCTGTACGTCAAGTGGCAGCTGTTTTAAGTCAAATGAAGGTAGGTCGAGCGCTGTTAATTGCCAAAACAGAAAGCACATTAACTTTGGGAGAAAAAAGTAGATTTTGGCAACCAGCTTCTCCTGCAGGTTCACCAGGCGCTGGTGATGAGCCAGCACCAGATGAAGCACGAGACCGATCTCCTAGGAAACCTCATTCTTAACAAAATTATGGGTGAGCATCTTTCATTTCTATAAATTCAACACGATTACCAAACGGGTCACGAAATTCAAATCGATTTCGGCCAGGAATAGGAATACTTGCTGTAATTTCAATGCCGTGATTTATTAATTTAGTACGCCAAGCTTCCAAATTTTTAACTTCATAGGCAATATGAGCTTTAGTTTGATAACGATTGACGTGGTCCTCTAGTCCGATATGGATTTGTAAGCCTGCTAATTGTAACCAAAAGCCACCTCGGCCAGCTAATACAGGTGGTTTAGCTATTTGCTTCATCCCTAGAAATTCACAATAAAATTGTAAAGCTGCTTGCTCTTGGTCGCGTGAAACGGTTATTTGCACATGATTAATTTGTAAAATTTCAGTTTGATTATTCATAAGGATCTCCTTTAACTAGTTTTTGTTGTTGTATTAGAAGGTGAAGAGTTGGCTTTGGGATGCCAATGATTTTCAGTTATTAAGTAATAATCCATAATTTGCCTAGCGACTTTAACTGCTGTATGAGGAGAGTGCTCTATAATAACGGCTACAGCAATTTGAGGTTTTTTAACTGGAGCAAAAGCTATAAAAATAGAATTACTTAGTTCATTTTTTGTAAGACCTGTGGTGACTTGATTAGGATTATTGCGAACTTGTGCAGTCCCAGTTTTGGCTGCTACTGTATAAGGGGTTGGGCCAAAATTATAAGCTGTGCCTTGCTTTATCACATCTTGCATCGCGCTAATAATTTCGTACCAGATCTGTTTATCAGTAATATCAGCTCTTGGCAAAGACTGTTTAGGCTGCAGAATTAAAGACTTGCCAACTGGTTGGATCGCATAGAGTAAGGTTGGACGATAACGAACACCGCGATTGGCTAAAGCGGCTGCAGCATTTGCTAATTGGATAACAGTTGCTTGATAGTAGCCTTGTCCAATAACGGTGTTAACGGTATCACCGGTATACCAAGATTGGCCTGTAACTTGTCGTTTATAGGCAGGAGAAGGTACAGTACCTGCTAATTCATTAGGAAAATTAATACCAGTTAATTGGCCAAAACCAAATTCTGTTAATACATGATCGATTGGAGTGATTCCTAAATTATAAGCTACAGTATAAAAAAAAGTATCACAGGAAACCATAATGGCTTTATGTAAATTAACAATGCCATGACCGCCTTTTTGCCAGTCATGAAAGACATGAGTAGAGCCAGGAATTTTATACCAGCCGGGATCATATATTTGATAAGCAGGGGTGACCGTGCCGGTTGCTAAAGCTTCAAGACCAATAAAAGGTTTAATAGTTGAACCGATAGCATATAGACCGTGAGTAGCGCGATTATATAAAGGGCGGTTTGGATCATTTAGTAATTTAGCATAGGCTTTAGAGCTGATACCTTTAACAAACTGATTAGGATTAAAAACAGGTAAACTTACCATTGCTAAAACCTGCCCGGTTTTAGGCTGAATGACGATTGCTGCACCATTATAACCTTGCATCGCTGCTTGGGTTGCTGCTTGTAATTTACTATCAATGGTTAGATAAATATTACTGCCAGCAACTGAAGGAATAGTTTTTAAAATTCTTACGATTTGACCACTCGCATCAGTTTCAACCCGTTGATAACCCACATTGCCATGGAGCGTGGTTTCATAATAATTTTCAATACCGGTTTTGCCATAATAGTTAGTTTCAGCATAATTGGAAAGATTAACTTGATTTAATTCTGCAGCATTAATTCGCCCCACATAACCTATAACATGGGAGAACATTTTTTTAAAAGGATATTGCCTAATTAATTCAGCTTTGACTTCAAATCCTGGAAAGCGATAGTTTTCTACAGCAAACTCAGCAACTTGCTTGGCAGAGAGCTTTAACTTTAATGGAACTTCTTGGAAGTCGAGATGTTGTTTTATTTGTCGATGAAAAACTTGCAGCTCGGCAGCGGAAAGTGGAATTATTTTTTGGATTTGTATTAATTCTTTCGTAAGATTTGAGACTTTATCTGGAATAACCATCAGACTGTAAACGGGAATATTTCGTGCTAATAAAACCCCATTTCTATCATAAATTAAACCGCGAGCGGGTGGCAAAGGTAACAAACCGATTGCATTTTGCTTAGATAGAGTAGTGTAATAGGAGTGTTGTATAACTTGTAAATAAAACATTCTTGCAATAAGCCAACTACTTAAAATTATAATAATAATGATTACTGCTAGTAGTCTATGCTTAAATAAAAGTAATTCCTTGATCTGATTTTTAAGGATAATGGAAGTTTTGTACTTAAACATTGATAAGGCTATTGAGAGTTAAATTTTTTATGTAAGGCTTGAGCAACATTAGCTGGGACTAGTTCGTTGACATCTCCTTTTAATGAAGCGATTTCTCGAATTAAGCTCGAAGAAAGATAAGTATAATGATTATCAGGTGTTAAAAAAAGAGTTTCAATGTTAGAATCTAAGGAACGATTCATGCCAGCAAGTTGAAACTCAAAGTCAAAATCAGAAACAGCTCTTAAACCGCGAAGAATAATGTTGGCATGGGTTGCTTTGGTAAAATGAACCAGCAAGGTATCAAAACCTTTTACTTCTATTTCTTTTCTACCAGCAAAAATTTCATTAATCAGATTAATACGTTCTTGCAATGAAAATAAAGGTACTTTTTTTTCATTTTTAGCAATGGCTATGATGACCTTATCAAACAGCTTGCTTGCACGATTGATAATACTAACATGTCCGTTAGTAATCGGATCAAAGGTTCCTGGGTAGATTGCAATATTCTTTTTCATGACAGTTATTTTATACTGCCTTTTTAAAATTGAAAGGAGTTTAACGATGATAAGGATGATGTTTAATTATACTCCAGGCCCGATAAAGTTGCTCAGCGACTAGAATTCGAACTAAAGGATGAGGAAAGGTAAGTGGGGATAAAGACCACTCATAATTGGCTTGTTGATAGCAGCAGTTAGCTAATCCTTCAGGCCCGCCTATTAATAAGCTGAGGATAGGGGTTTGTAACTGCAATTTGATTAAATTTTGAGCTAATTGTTCAGTGCTCCAAGCTTTGCCTTGAATGGTTAAAGCAATGATCTTGGACTGTTTGGGTAAGGCCGCTAGCAGCTTTTGGCCTTCTAATTCTTTGATTCGAACAAGATCAGCATTCTTAGTGCGTTTTTCAGCAGGGATTTCAACAAGTTTTAGCCGAAAATCGTTAGGTAAACGTTTAGCGTACTCAGCAAAACCTTGCTTTACCCAGCTAGGCATTTTATCGCCAATACTTATTAAGTTAATTTCCATGAGCTAACCAAGCATTATGCAGTAGACCACAGTTTTTCCAGATTATAAAAAGTTCTGATTTCAGGTAGCATTACATGCACAATAATGTCAACAAAATCAATTATTATCCAGCCTGAATTGGGATCTCCTTCGCTGCCTAATGGCGGAACCCCTTTGGCTTTTATCTTTTCAGTAACAGTATCAGCAACGGCTTTAAGATGCCGGGTAGAGCGTGCAGAACAAATAATCATATAATCGGCAATACTTGTTATTTTTCTTACATCTAAACTAACGATATTTTCAGCTTTGATATCTTCGAGAGCGCTTATAATAGATTGTTTTAAAGATTCGATTTGCATTAAGATAATATTTATCCACATTAAATAATAATAAGCGTGGATCATACCTTATAAGACTAGCCACTGACAACTGCTATTGATACAATTTATGAACAAAAATGTAATCAGCAACAGTTGGAGGTACTAAAGTGTTTAAAACTTCTAATTTTTTAGCTGCCTGACGGATTTGTGTAGCAGACAAGGATAAATCAAAATTAGGTTGTAAGAGAATTTTGCCCGCCTGCTGATTTAAAAGCTGTGAGTTGCTAGTTGCTTGGTTATCTTGTAATAAATCATATAAAAGACCTTGTTCAGGTAGTAGGTATTGAGGGCGATGAATTAAAATAAGATGGGCCAAGGTTAAGATTGTTTGCCATTGATGCCAACTAGTAAAATGCTGCCAGGCATCGTACCCCATAATTAAAGCGAGTGAATTTTGTTTAAAAATTTTTTTCAAGCTGTGAAGTGTTTCCACCATGAAAGAGGGGTTTTGTCTTACTATTTCTATTTCATCGACAATTAAAAGAGATTCATCTTGAGTAGCAAGTTGCAACATCTGTAAACGTTGTGTAGCTGAAGCACCGGGTAAATCACGGTGAACAGGTAAATAACAAGGGATAAACCTAATATGATCAAAAGGCAGTTGAGTTAATAATTGTTTGGCAATAGTAAGATGGCCGTTATGCACCGGATCAAAAGTGCCGCCTAGTATGCCAATTAATTTGTTCATTATTTAAGACGATCTACTAGATGATGAAGCAAGACCATGGCTACATGCCCAAACCAATAAATCCAAACAAAGGTGGCGATAAAAGAATGAATACTCTTTACCCATAAAGGAGGTTGGCTAAAGACAATAAATAAAAAAATGGTAAAGCCACTCGCTGCCATCCCGGTAACCGCTAAAAATCCTAAGCCATGTATAAAACCTGGTAAGCCTTCTCGTTCGCCACCTTGGGGAAGCTGGCCATGTAGTGCAAAACGTAAATCGTTGATAATGGCTAATAATCCTTGTTTGTTCCAAGGAAATAAATGATGAAAGTTACGTTTATCACCTGACAAACTCCAAAACCAATGTAGTACTACAACACAAACTGCACTCAGACCAAAAATTTTATGGAATAAGAAAGCGTGACTAATATCATGCTGCATAAGTTTTGAAGTTAGTAATTGCAAAGTCACAAAAGTTGCCAGACCAAAGTGTAAAAAGCTAGTGGTTTTATCCCAGTATTTGAGTTTAATGATTGACATTAATCGACTCTTTTTCCGGCAAAGTTTAAACACAATACTAATAAGGTTTCCCAAGGGTTACCTTTTTGTATACCTTTAATCTGTTGATCTATAGTAGCGGCTAATTGTATAGCTGAATAGAGGTCTTTTAAAGATTTACAGCGATTTAAAAATTTTCGCCATAGCGGCTTTTGTTTATCCCATATACCAGCTTTTTGTAGGCTCACGTCTAAATTTTGACCGGAATTAAGTGCTTCAATAATTTTTATAGCATTCCTAAGTTCTCGTACTAATGCCCACAGCACTAAAATGGCTTCTATGCCTTCCTCTTTCAGGCTTATTAAAATTTTATTTATAGAGTCGATACTGCCTTGTAAACAGGAGTCAACTAAAGCAAATACATCATAACGATAATTATCACTGGTATTTTGTAAGATTTGCTCAGCACTAATTGGTCCTGAGCCATATTGTAAAGTCAGTTTTTCAATTTCTTGTTGGGCGGCTAGTAAATTACCCTCCACTCGCTCACAGATGAGTTGAATGACGGCTGGTTCCACTTGTAAAGATGAAGCTTTAAAGCGAGTAGCAAGCCAAGTAGGTAAGTGCTCTTTATTAATCGGCCATATGGCTAAGCAGTGTCCGGTTTGCACAAGAGTTTTATACCAACCGCTTTTTTTAGTGGCTGCTTCAAGTTTAGGAGTTATGATTAATACAAAAGTTTGTTCAGAGGTTTGTTCACAATAGCGAGTTAAAGCCTCTGTTGCAGTACGGTTGGGTTTTTGGTCAAACCGTAGTTCTATTATTTTTTTATCACCAAATAGTGAAAAGTTAGCAATGCTTTCAAAAAAGTCTTGCCATTTAAACTGATTAGTAATAGTAAATATTTCTCGTTCTTGATAACCTATTTCCTTGGCAGCTTTTCTAATTTGATCACAAGCTTCCTGCACTAATAAAACTTCATCGCCACTAACTAGATAAAGTGGCGCGAGTTTTTTTAAAGATTGAGAAAGTTGTTCAGCTCGAATTTCCATACTAATGGCTAGAAGAAGTGCTTGAATCGTAAGCACCCACAGCCGATGTTGTGTCACTAGCTCCTAATCTGAAGAACAATTGATTAATGATTTGTTCTTGTAAAACTTCAGAAGTCGTTACAATCTGACTTGAGGTCTGTGTCATTTGGTTAGGCGGTAAGGTTTGAACTGAAGTAGCCGATAAAGTAAAAGGCCCAGTTACTGTTTTGCCATCTGGTGCTACGAGTACAAAAGTAGCATTATAAGTTAAGTTGTATTGGCTGGCTTGTTGAGTAGTACTTATACTGGCTAAGGTTGTATTTAAGCCTGCATTAGTAACATTAAGCGTAAAAGTTTTAGCGGTCGGATTTTGTAATACTGTAATATCACGTTCTTTTAGGTCTTGTCTTAAGGTATTCATAAAAGAGCTGTATGGTTGATCCCCAGTTAAATAAAGGGATTTTAGTTGTGGAGGGATATTTAAAGAAGCGAGTGCAGTGCCAGTTTGTAATTTAAATCCACAACTAGCTAAGCCTATCAAGGCTAAGAGTGTACAAAAAGTAATAGTTAAATAATTCTTAACAGTCATTTCAATCTCCTACTACTATATTAATTAATTTATTGGGAACTACTATTACTTTTTTTATAGATTTATTTTGTAAGTAAGTTTTTATTTTGGTATCTGCCAAAGCAGTTTGTTCGATTACTTCTTTGCTAGCCTCAAAAGGAACAGAGATTTGCTGGCGCATTTTACCATTCACTTGTACTACTACTTGGATAGTATCGCTACGCAAAGCATTGTTGGCAATTTTCGGCCAACTAGCTTTTAAAATAGTAGGTCCAAAGTTTAAATTTTTCCATAAATAATGAGTAATATGAGGCGCTATAGGATTTAATGTTCTTAATAAAATACTAAAACCAATAAACAGTAAGCGTTTATTAACAACTTCAGCCTCTTGATCGTTTTCTATTTTTAATTCAGGAATTTTTGCAATGACATTAAGTAGTTTCATACAAGCTGCAGCAACAGTATTTAGCTGCAGACGTTGCATATCAAAATCAGCTTGTTTAAATAACTGATAAATTTCTTTCCGAATTTCACGCTGTTCGGGCGATACTTTATCCCAATCAATAGAGATAGTGGAATCATTTTTTTGCATAATTCCTTCTTCATTAAGCGTTTGTTGGTATTTAAAAGCAAAGAGCCATAAGCGCCTTAAAAAACGATGGGCACCTTCTACACCATGGTCAGACCATTCAAGCGATTGTTCAGGTGGCGCTGCAAAAATACTAAAGAAACGTATCGTATCGGCACCATATTTTTGAATTAAGTCATTAGGATCTACCGTATTGCCTTTTGATTTTGACATTTTAGTGCTGTCTTTAAGCACCATGCCCTGCGTTAATAAACGAATAAAAGGTTCATCTGAATTTACTAAACCAAAATCACGCAATATTTTGTGAAAGAAGCGAGCATAGAGTAAATGCAAGATCGCATGTTCAATACCACCTATATATTGATCGACTGGTGTCCAGTATTTTGCTCTATCATCTAACATAGCTTTGTCTTGATTCTTACAAGCAAAGCGTGCGTAGTACCAGGATGATTCAATAAAAGTATCAAAAGTGTCTGTTTCTCGAGTAGCAGGACCATGACACTTTGGGCACGTGGTTTGATAAAAACTAGGTAAAGTTTTTAAGGCCGAACCGGTTTCCGGGATTGCTACATTTTCAGGTAAGATAACGGGGAGCTCAGATTCTGGCACAGTTTGTGGGCCGCAATCAGAGCAGTAAATAATTGGAATAGGCGTTCCCCAATAACGCTGTCTAGAGATGCCCCAGTCTCTTAATCGATAGTGTATTTTTTGTTTTCCACATTGATGGCTAATTAAAAATTCAGTGATAGCAGTTTTAGCAGTTTCATTGTCTAAGCTATTAAATTGCCCAGAATTAATTAGCTTGCCATTACCTGTATAAGCGTGCTGTTGAAAATCCCAAGAATCTTTAGGCTCAACCACTGGTTTAATAGGCAGTTGATATTTGCTCGCAAATTCATGATCACGCTCATCATGAGCAGGTACAGCCATGACTGCACCAGCACCATATTCTTGGAGTACATAATTAGCGATCCAAATAGGAATATTTTCTTGGCTAATAGGATGAATAGCAGTCAAGCCAGAATCCATGCCCTTTTTTTCTATAGTTGCTAAATCGGCTTCAGAAGCTTTGACTTGTTTACAGGTTTTAATAAAGTTTTGTAGTTCAAGATTATTGTGAGCAGCTTTTTTAGCTAAAGTGTGATTGGGTGAGATCGCTAAGTAACTTATACCCATTAAGGTATCAGATCGAGTAGTAAAAATTTTTAAAGGTTTATCATCATGATTGACAGCAAACACAATATTGGTGCCTTCAGAACGACCAATCCAGTTCCGCTGCATGGTTTTAACTTGTAATGGCCAGCCTCCAAGTTTATCTAAATCAGTTAACAATTCTTCTGCATAGTTTGTAATTTTGATAAACCACTGGGGAATTTCTTTTTGTTCGACTAAAGCCCCTGAGCGCCAACCACGACCATCAATCACTTGCTCATTCGCTAATACAGTTTGATCAACAGGATCCCAGTTAACAATAGAATTTTTACGGTAAATTAAACCTTTTTCATACATCTTGATAAATAACCATTGTTCCCAATGATAATATTTTGGATTGCAGGTTGCGATTTCTCGACTCCAATCATAAGCAATACCTAAAATTTTAAATTGCTTGCGCATATGATCGATATTTTTATAAGTCCAAGTGGCGGGTGCTACTTTATGTTTGATCGCAGCATTTTCGGCCGGTAAACCAAAAGCATCCCAACCCATGGGTTGTAATACATTTTTGCCAAGTAAGCGTTGATAACGGGCAATAACATCACTTAAAACATAATTGCGAACGTGACCCATATGTAAATAGCCACTGGGATAAGGAAACATAGAAAGGCAATAAAATTTTTCTTTACTTAAATCTTCGCTGACGGCAAAGACTCGCTTTTCTTCCCATGATTGTTGTAACTCTGACTCAAGTGCTTGAAAATTATATTGTTCTTCAATCATAAAGTTATTAATTTAGCTACTACAAGGTTGGCTAGGATACTCTTTTATGGCAATTTGGACAATAGTATTTACCGGGAATCCTAAATAACTTGTTATTTTATAATAAAGAGTTAACTCTAGACAAACTGCTAAAGCTGTATATAATTTGATCTAATA
>Ga0155558_108_pt2 | contig 79101 bp, 77 predicted proteins | sample RifCSPhighO2_12_FD_107215 | JGI IMG/M metagenome (GOLD analysis project Ga0155558, IMG submission 107215) | Gammaproteobacteria bacterium RIFCSPHIGHO2_12_FULL_35_23
TCTTAAAAAGAAAAAGCAGATATTAGGTGACGTACCACATTTTAAAGAAGAATACCGATTGTTTTTGGATAAATTGAAGCAAGCAGATGAGGTCTATTTGATTGGGAAAGATTTTTTGTCTTCTGATCAGGATATAGCAGAAGATATTAAAAGTGTTTGTTCGAGCTCTAAAAAGGGGAAAATTATTTTTGTAAATCCAGAAACTAAAAATGTTCGCTGGATTACAGAACATAAGGCTATCTTTAATGCAACTACGCATGCATCATATGTAGATTTACCAGATTATGTTTCACATTTAACTAAAGGCGGGTAATATGGTTTGGGTATGTTTTATAGAAGCGCGCCAGATTGTCTATTGTTAAACTACAATTGCATCACATGCTCTGGCGTGCTTCTGTAAAATGCTTGTCTGTTTATCTTTGCCAACACAGGGATAAAGCGACCCATGCTTGCCTCTGTTATGCACGCTGATTTCAACTTCAAAAAAGCAAATGCCTTATAAAATAAGGGCTTGGGTTTTTGCAAAAAAGCCAAAAAATCAGGCCAAGCAAATTTTAGTAAAAATAAGTCCAGCAAGGTTTTTTGAGTGCTCTGAAAAAGTCGCGTAAGTGCTTGTGTACGACTTGAGACATAGGTAACACTTTTAGGCATTTGAAGGGGAAATAAAATGCCGTGGAAGGAGTGTAAATTGATGGATGAGAAGATGAAGTTTGTTGCTCGGATATTGGAAGGCGAGAAAATGGCGCCGCTGTGTCGAGAATATGGCATTTCCCGTAAGACGGGCTATAAGTTGTTTGAGCGTTACAAAGATGAAGGCTTGCAAGGGCTAACGGATCGTAGCCGTAGGCCTCATCGTTATGCGAATCAGCTGCCCATTCAAATTGAAAAAGCTATTTTGCGCATTAAGCATGATAAGCCTAATTGGGGGGCGCCGAAGATACGAGAGTTATTTAAACGAAAATACCCTGAGCTACAATTACCGTCTAAAAGTACGATTCATACAATATTAGATAAAAATGGACTGGTAAAGCACAAACGAAAGCGCCATGGTTACAAAGCACAGGGGACGCCTTTATCAACGCCTAAACATCCGAATGTGTTAGGGTGCGCTGATTATAAAGGCGAGTTCATGTTAGGTAATCGTCGTTACTGCTATCCATTGACGATAACCGATTTTAGTAGCCGTTATTTATTGGCTTGTGAAGGTTTATATACCACGAAAGAACCGTATGCTTTTGGTGTTTTTGAGCGAGTATTTAAGGAATTTGGATTGCCTCATATGATGAGAACAGACAATGGCGTGCCCTTTTCATCGCCTCATGCGCTATTTGGTTTAAGTCGGTTATCTGTTTGGTGGTTAAGATTGGGAATACACCTTGAACGTATAGAGCCTGGAAAGCCTCAGCAAAATGGTCGCCATGAGCGGATGCATTTAACGCTAAAAAAAGAAGCCACTAAACCCACTGGACATAATTTATTACAGCAGCAGGAAAAGTTCGATGCGTTTATACAAGAATATAATTACGAACGTCCCCATCAAGCATTAGATATGCGAGTGCCCGCAGAAATTTATAAGGCTTCGACAAGGCCTTATTTGGGATTACCCGAATTAGAGTATCCTTTTCATGACCAGGCCATCATGGTGACAAATTGTGGTCGAATTTGTGTGCGCAGTAAGAAAATTCATTTAAGTGGCGTTTTAGCGGGCCAAAAAATTGGACTTAAAGAAGTGAATGATCAAATTTGGCTTGTATCATTCATGGACTATGATTTAGGATATTTTGATGAGGAGGAGCGTAAGTTCCAGCCTCTAGACAACCCCTTTGGGGCTAAAGTGTTACCGATGTGTCCGGTATAATCTGTAACCTATGTCTCCGGTACAGACCTTGATTAAATGGTGGCCAGACCTGGAATCGAACCAGGGACACAAGGATTTTCAGTCCTTTGCTCTACCGACTGAGCTATCTGGCCCCATATGATTGAGCGCGTTATTAAACCGGTTTGCAATCTTCACGTCAAGTCTTTTGAAAAATCTATAAAAGAGTATAAATTAAACAGCTTATTATTTAAGCAACAATAAGTACATAATAATCATGGGGAAAGTTACTAAAGTACTTGTTAAGACTAATCCCTGTAAACCACTAATTGAGAGTAATCCTAATAAAGTAGGGGCAAGCATCCAGAGTAATTTTGGATTAATTATTCTTAATTTATGCATTGGTGAATTGGGCATATAACCAAACCATAAAATCTGATTAGTGCGAGATTCTCTAAATAAAGTTAAAAAAATGAAAAAGCCAATAACTTGCATGAAATAAATAAAGTCAGGTTCAACAGCATAGGAAAAAATTTGCATACCGAGGTAATGAAAAATTAAGAACATGATAAACGGAAAAATAAGAGAAACGATTAACGTTAAGCGAATAGTTCTGCCTGTTGAATAATAAACAATTAAACTACTTAACAAGGGGGTAGCTATAAACCACCAGCTAATAAAAAATAATTGGCTGATAATAGGTAATTCATTAAATTCAAAAAATTGAAAAGGATGCCAATTATAAATTGCTTTTGCATTATAAGGCATAATATATCGATTGATGATAAAGCTTGTTACTACAATGATTAAAGTTAGTAAAAACCATTGGATTAATAGAGGTTTAATAGGCGCTAACTTTTTTTCTTGTATTACTTTAAAAATTTTTTCCAGTTTTTTATTGTTACCTAGTATTAAAATGATAGCAGCGATAGTAATGCCAGTTATTGGTAATAGCACCACAGAAAAAGCCGGGTAAATTAATAAGCTTACTTGGGCTGCTGCCAAACCAATAATTAGCGTAATAGTACAGAGTGTAGATTGTAGAATATAATAGTCAAAAACACGTCGAATTAAATTGCCAACAGTATTGTAGGGGAGAGGCAAACAAACTGTTAAATGATGAGAGGCATTATTTTTTAATTTAGTTCGGTAAAAAATAATTGCGGCAAAGAGTACAAATGCCCAGGGGAAAAATCCCCAATTAAAAAATAATTCTGCTATTTGTTCTTTAAACCAAATCATAAATTGTAGGGAAGAAAGTTGGTAAGTCTGTAGTTGATATTGACCAAGCGTATACAGCTGACCAATAAAGATAAAACAGGCGGTAATTTCAATAACTAAAATTAATCCTAGCCAAGAGATAGTTGATAAAGGTTTGCTAGAGCCGCCTTGAATAATTTTATTTGCCGAAGGAAGAAAAAAATAAATCAATAAAGCTATGGGAGCCAAAAAACTTATTTTTAAAAAAACCAATAGGTAGTTAGGAAAAAGAAAGCAAATTACTAGAGGAATTATAAAAATAAGTGGTAAACTCACGGCTCCAAAGAATAAAACTTTTTGTTTTCTTCTCACCACATATCCTTTTTGGAATAGATTAATTAAATACCCGCGTCTTTATCCGCTTTTTTAGAGTAAGCGACTAAGATTCGATGATCGCGCTCAGAAATGATACCCTCTTTAAATTTATTATTTGCATCTTGTTCCATTGTTTGACCATGTTCTTTTAATAATTTTCTTGTAACAGCAGTGGCTTCATCAGGTTCAGAAGATAGTAATATATCGCGGATCTGTTCATTAAAAACAAGATATTCACGCATGGCCACACGTTTACCATCTAAGCTTGGAACCAGTTTTTGCCAGATAACCACACGAATAGTTTCAAAGATATCAATAGTACGACCATGTCTTTCTTCTTTAGGAAAAGTGTTTACTAGTCGTCGAATAGTTTCTGCTACACCATTACTATGTAAGGTAGTGTAGACAGGATGACCTGTCATGGCAGCTTCCATTACCGCGCTAATAGTTTCTTGGTCTCTTGCTTCACCAACCAGAATTAACCTGGGTTTTCGTCTTAGTGCATTACGCACACCCGCAGCAAAACTTTCTAAATGACGAGGGATTTCAGATTGACTAACAATAGCACTGGGTTTTTCAATGGAGTCATATACGAACTCTATTGGAGATTCATAGGTTAGAACTTTTCGATTGCTGCCAGGTTTACTGATAATATTTTTAATAATAGCTGCTAATAAAGTGCTTTTTCCTGAGCCTGTAGCTCCCGTAACGTAGACTACACCCTCTTCAGGCAATAAAGCATCAATGAGTGTTTGGGGAATTTCCATTTGTGTTAAATCAGGAGGCTCATTAGGAATAGAACGAGCGGTAATTTGAATTCCATCATAGCCCTCTACCATGCACCCTGTACCATTAATACGAAAACGATAACGTTCAGAGCGTGTAGGACGAATTTCATAGTGTGTATCGATGTCTTTGCCACTTAGAATTTGTGCTGTACCATTCGGTCCATACATAAAGTTAATAATTTCGCTTATTTCACTATTGGTTAATTTACGGTTAGTTATTTTATTAAGTGCTCCATATACTTCAGCAATAATAGGTTCATTGGTTTGAAAAGTAATATCAGAGGCGCCTGCTTGATAGCATTTCACTAGCACTTCATCAATTTGATTTTGAGTGAAACGAATAGGTTCATTTTTAAAAATAAATTGATTAGTCATTAGTTAATACGGCGCGCCATTCTTTACTATTAGGGTTTAATTCTGGTAAGGAAGTAATTCTTAGTACTTGATCATTAATATACAATTGAGAATTATCATCTGTACTAGTAACACCAAGATTAGTTTGGGCAACATAAGGTTTACTTATCATGTTTTGAGCTAATAATTCTCGATATAAGATCATGCCATTATAATCTCTTTTTAAACGAGATAAATTAGCTAAGTAGATAGTTTTAGCTTGACGAGTCCCTTGTTTCCAGCCTTTGTTAATATATTCGATCCAAGCTTGTTGTTCTTGTAAGGTACGCGGTAATAAAGTTTTATCAGGCACAGCAGGTTTTTGATAGTCCATTAATAAATATTGACGCCAGTTTGGAGGAGTGGTAACAAATCTAGCTTGGCTAACAATTTTATAAGTTTTATCAGCTAAACGAATAGTGTCAGGATCAGCTAAATTTAATAATTGATTACCTTGTACTAGCACTGGCGGTAAGACATTGTGATTAAGTAATAGGGCGTTAAAATTAAATACTTGATCTAATTGCAGTGCGTGTTGGTTAAGTAAAGCATTTATTTGCTGGGACCTTGCTGCTAAGCCGCCTTGAGCGCCAAGAGAGGTAGCTGTTTCTTGAATGGCTTGTAAACGAATATTACCTAAAGAGCTGGCAGGTGTTTGGGGAATATTTTTAGCAGTTAAACTTTCAAGTTGATATAAATTAGTTGTATCGACTGCTTCAGGTTGTGTAGTCACACATCCACAAATGACGCTACAGAGAAACAACAAAATTAATAAACGTTTCATATTTTATATTAACTACTTTCAATATAACGCAATTCAATGGTTTTAGTTTTTGGATAAATGACTACTTGAGCTCGATGTCCACATTGCAGGCCAATATTGCGCAAAATATCGCCAAGCGTTGAGTTATGTTGATGAACTGAAACAATAATTGGCATAGAAGGCTCTGGTCCTAATATGCTCAATTTATAATTTGCAGCATTAGCAATTTCAGTAATGGCTTGTTCAGCAGGACCGGTCCAATCTAATGAAGCAGGAATAGCCATGCCATAGCTTGCAGGGCTAGGGGGAGTTGCAATACTAAGTGGCGGATTTGCAGCTTGTTCGGTTGCATCTAATTGAATCAATGAGCTATTAACAGAGTTTGCAGCTTCAGCCAAAGCTAGTGAAGCATTTTCAGTCGTAGAAGGAACTGGGGGGGGGCTTTTAGCGCAAGCTGATAAGCAGAGGGTTATAAAAATCAATACTAAAAGACGCATTATAACGATTCCTTCAGAAGTAGTGACTGACTGATCCATTGAAACAAGATGGCTATCTCTTGTCAAGTATTTGACTTCCAATTTAATAAACATATAATTTATTGATAAATAGAACTTTTGATCTGGGATTAGAGACTTATGGCAGATGCTTATTGGCGAGATTCAGCTCGAGTGCCGCGGTTTTTTTCAATTGATGCGCGAGCAGCTTTTCCTTTACTCTTATTTTTACTCCATATTCGCTTATGGACTTTTATCGTTGCAGTAATGGCTACTTTGTTCTTTGCTGCATTAGATCGATATGGCTTTAGAGTAGATGTATTTTTAAGATGGTTGCGGGGCGTATTAATGGGCAAGCGCAAAATAACCGCTCCTTGGTGGATTTAACGATGGCTACAGATAAGATTCTTAGTACTATGTCTGCAATTATGCGTACCATGGGCGCAAATTTTACTTTAAACGGTAAACCTATTACCTATGTAGAAGTTTTTTCCAATACAGGATTGTTGCCTGCTATTGCGCGCAGAGCTGATCAATTATGTTCGTTATGTTTAGGATATGGGATAGGCGTTACTTTTGAAGATGACAAAAGCACCTTGCTAGGGATTAAAGTAAAATTTGATGAAGTCACGCCGGAGATTTTACGTTATTTATGTATGGCCGATGTAGTGAGTGAGCTTATTAAAATATCACCAGCAAAAGGAGCTGTTGCTTTAGATGAATTAATGTATGATTAATCTTCTTAAACAGTGTTTTTAAAAAGGCATGAGCAGTGAATTCAGTAATAGACTTCAAGCTAAAAGTAAAAAAATATTTTGAAGATATTGCTCGTTTGGCAGCGACTTTTGCAGCCAGAATAAAAGATGATGCACCAGATCATAGTCGGCAAGAAAACGACCCAAATAAAAAGCTATAATCTAAGAAATTTAAATTTTTACTCACACTAATGATCTATTCCTGTGCAAAGGCGAGCTAATTTTTTATAGTTTGTCCCTTAAATTGATACTAGTCATGCTATATACTAAAATAAGATAATGAATATATTTGATAATCAGCGAATTTATGAATAAAGAAAAGAATTACTTAATTGCAATAGAAGGCAAATTTAAGGGATTTGCTCAACTTGTTCTTGAGATGGATGGGCAAGATTTAGAGCTATTGAACAAATTGTACGCGTTAATTAAAGAGGCTGTTGAGTTTGAAAAAAAATGCCGAGAAGAAAACAATGTAGGCGTTAGATTTAGTGTTATAGTTAATCAATTAAATGAATTAGAACAAATTTGCCAACAAGAAATAATCTTGTTAACGGGTGAATATTCTTCTAAAGTAAATAAAAATTATGGTGATAATATTGCTGCAGATGAAATGCCGATTTTTATTTATTTATTTAACAGCCAGGGTGCGAATATTAAGACTTGGCGGCCACAATTAACTTTTAAGGCATTAATTGATCATAGTATTAATCGCCCTATTTATACCAATAAGCAGTATGTAGATGAATTAATACGCGGCAAAGAGAATTCTGCTCAGCATGCTTATGTAAGAGCCATCATAAAAAAATCCGATATTTTAATGAGCGAAGAAGAGAGTATTTTAAAAGATAAGCAAGGGCATCCTATTATTCGAATTAAACAAGGCGCTTTAAAACCCCATTCAATTTTAGAATTTTATCATAATGATAAAGTGTATGTACGTTTAGATAATGATAGTTATGAGCTACAGCAATCGCAAGATGAAATTAGTTAATCATCCCCAGGTTTTTTTAATAAAATTTATAATTCTTTCAGTTTTTTCTTGAATATTACCCATATCTTTTGCAGCAATTTGTTGTTTGAAATGTTGGAAGGCTGTCACTGCTAAAGAAGTTGTTTGTGAATCAAGCTGGTTGTTGGGATTTAAAGTTTTATTGAAAAGATTAGTTAGTGAAGTACTATTAGTTGGTGAAGTAATATTTGGTGCAGCTTGAAAGTTTTGTGCTAGAGCAGAAACAGATAAGGCTTGTAAAACGCTAGGGTTAAAAAACGCAGTTGATATAGGCAGACCTCGCAGTAATAGCGTTACTGGTAAGGCTGTAGCTGCTGCTCCATAAGCAGCAGCCGTAAAATTAAAGGTTGTTTGTTGGATAACATTACTGTGTGGATTATTTTGATTGTAAGAAGAAGGTCCAATCAGGTTTGAGTAATGTTGTGCATAATTACCGCTTAATATATATTCTAATAAAAATTTTACATCCATTCTATCAGGATGGGAAAGAAAGATGTGTTGATGTTGGTCAACAGGAATTTGCCGGAAAGGATCATGCAAGTCTGGTATAAATCCATATTCAATAGGATATTGGTCTTGAACGCTTTTCCAATCTTTGGATTTATCCAAAAAAGCTTTTGCTAGTTTTTCATTGTTTAAAAAATCTAAAACTTCTTTTTGATCATGAATTCGTTTGGATTCTTCTGCTTTGCCTTCTTTATCCTTATTTTCATGTTGGTCTATTTTTTCAACATACTTTTCTTTTTCAGCTTCAAACTGCTCACGTTCAGCTTTTTGTTGATCTAATAAAGCTTGCCGAGTCTTTTGATCAATATTTAGACCACTTTGCTTGCCGCCCCCCCCTTCATCATCTTCAGCTTCTTGTAAGGTACGACATTGGTTGCAGATTTGGCTATAGATAGGTTGGTTTTTTTTATCCATAGCAATTAAAAAAGCAGCAATTGGTTTATTTTTTCCACAAACTTGGCATTTTTTGTTGGATTGTAATTGATCTAGTAAGTTTATCATGCTCATCAATTGTAACTGTGGTTTTTGAAATTGGGTATCTAAAAGATTAATAGAAACAGTTTAAACGAATCCTGCGCTAATTGGAATAAAATTGCACAATTTTATAGTTAATATTATCGATTTAAAACCTAATCTAGGTTGAGTATATTTAAGGGGTATCCTATACTGTAATCAATAACTTGGATGAAAACTATGCCTCCAGCACCACAGCAAGGACAACCATCTGATAACCATATGGCCCCATTATGGATTGTGGCCGGGTTGTTTGTAGTTGTTCTTATAGGTTGGTATTTTTTTAAACGCCCAATTCTGAGTGCCTTTACTACCTTTAAATTACTTGAAATTAACCTGTTGATGACAGGTTTGCCTACTTCAAGTTTGCATTTAGCAAAACAAATTATTATTACCAATGACCCGGTTAATTTGACTGAACAACAACTGTTTTTTATTGCTAATACAGTTGGTAATTACTTAGCAATTCCAGTAGCAATTATTTTGTTAATTTTTACATTTTTGTTGTTTAGAAAAAGTATCGGAGTTAGGTTTCGTCGTATTTATACTATGAAATCACTGCTTAAATTTGAAAATAGCAATTGGCCACAAACTTCTCCAATATTGGATTTAGATTTAATAACAGAAGATATTAATAAAGGCCCATGGGCTATGGCCATGACACCTATGCAATTTGCCAAGGCCCACCAATTAATTAAAGTTCAAAAACAAACTGTCCAAGAAGGAATGCTTGCTAAAGATATAAAGCTAGAAGCTATTTTAATTAAACCTAAGGCACTACAACTTTTTACTCGCCAAGTAGGGCCTATGTGGCAGGGGGTTGATGCTTTAAATATGCATACCAAGGCTCTCTATGCAGCTTTTGCTGCTAGAACAGGAAATGATGTCATAGGCGCACGACATTTGTTAATGCAAATAGCCGCTTCCTCAAAAACAAAAAAATTAGATTTTACAGGTGTTAAAGAATTATTAGAAAAACATAGGAATAATAAAGCTGTATTAGCTATTACAGAGCAACATGCATTTGTGTTAACTGTTATGGCCTCTATGTTAGAGCTTGCCAGATCAGTTGGTGTTCAAGCTAGTGCTGATTTCTTGTGGCTAAAGCCAATTGATAGAAGGGTATGGTTTATGTTAAATGCAGTAGGCAGACAAACACCAACTGTAGAAATTGCAGGGCCTTTTGCTCATTGGCTAGTTGAAAAACGGTTGCAAAGAAAGATTGTTACTCCAATGGTAGAAGAAGCAGTAAAAGCTTTTGATGAAGCTTTAAAAGAAGTTATCTATAAACCTGATTAGAGGATGTTAATGTGTATCGTGGTTTAGATAAAAGACAAGAGCAAGCACCTGGAATGCTAATAAGAGATACGCGGACTTTGGGTCAGCGTATCCACGACTTTTTTGAGGAACCGAGAAATATAGCTGCTGTCATGGTTGTCATGACGTTTAGTTTAATTTTTTTAAAGGCAATTGCTGATATTCTTTTAATTATTATGTTGTTTGTATTTTTCTATACCATTACTCGTAAACCCATTTTGCCGTTTCGTATGCCAATGCGTTCCAATTTGTATGACTATAATGATACTAAACCTGGAGGAGCTAAACCTAATAAAGCACGAGGTATTTGTTTTTTTGGTAATGATAGAATTACCAATGAGGAGTTGTGGTTCAATAATGATGATATGAGAACCCACGTATTAATTTTTGGTTCAACAGGTAGTGGTAAGACAGAAGCATTAATTTCTTTAGCCTATAATTCTTTGATTCAAGGTAGTGGATTTATTTATGTAGATGGAAAAGGGGATAATACTTTATTTGCTAAAATATTTTCAATGGCACGTAGTGTTGGGCGTGAAGATGATGTTTTGGTAATTAACTTTATGACTGGGGCTCGTGATATTTCTGGGCCGCAAGAAAATCGGCTTTCCAATACACTTAACCCTTTTGCAAGTGGATCTTCAAGTATGTTATCTCAGCTGGTGATTAGCTTAATGGATGCTGCCAGTAAAACGCCTGATGGTGATATGTGGAAAGGACGAGCAATTGGGTTTGTTGAAGCCTTAATGCGAGTTTTAGTGTATATGCGCGATGATGGTAAGATATTATTAGATGCCAATACTATCCGTAATTATTTTACTTTAGACAGGCTTGAAGCCATGACGATGGATAAAGTTTTTATCCGTGACGGTCAAGAGTCGGTAAGTTTAGCAGTAGCACCACCTCAAATTTTAGAGCCAATTTATAACTATGTAGTGAACTTACCTGGTTATAACCCGCAGAAAAAAGGTAAACAGGTATCGCAGGTTTTAGAGCAACATGGTTTTATTACCATGCAATTAACTCGAGTATTCACTTCTTTGGCCGATACCTATGGGCATATTTTAAGAACTAATTTAGCAGAGGTAGATTTAAGAGATGTGGTTTTAAACCGTCGTATATTAGTAGTGTTGTTACCTGCTTTAGAAAAATCGCCGGATGAATTATCAAATTTAGGAAAAATTATTATCGCCACCTTGAAAGCCATGATGGCGGCTGGTTTAGGAGAGCAGGTGGAGGGGGAATATAGTGAAGTTATTAGCAAAAAGCCCACTAACGCACCGACGCCTTTTATGTGTATCATGGATGAGTATGGTTATTATGCGGTACCTGGTTTTGCTGTTGTGCCTGCTCAGGCACGTTCTTTAGGCTTTTCGGCGATTTTTGCTGGACAAGATTTACCGGCATTTCAAAAAGCTTCTAAAGAAGAAGCTTTGTCTATTGGCGCTAATACCAATATTAAAATTGCAATGAAATTAGAAGATCCTATTGAAACTTGGGATTTTTTCTCTAAAACCGCTGGTGAAGCTTATGTGACGAAGGTAGATTCTTTTCAAACTAATGCTTCAAGCGTGTTTAATAATTATTTAGATACTCGTAGTGCTTCGGCTGAAAAACGTCATCGAATTGACTTACTGGATCTTAAAGAGCAGCGAGAAGGAGAAGCGCACATCTTCTTTAAATCAACGATTATTAGGGCAAAAATGTTTTACGCTAATCCAGCACCTGTAGCAAGGATGCGACTTAATCATTTTATAAAAGTTGCAACACCTGACATAAAAGTATTGATATCTTTTGAAAAACGATTAAAAGGTTTTGCAGATTTATTAGTTGCAAACGATACACAGATTATTTTTAATCAACCTAGTGATGCAATTACTTTAATTAGCCATACTTATAAATCTGAAACCGCTAAGCCGCTTATTGAAAAAGGTGTTTCAGCGCTTATTGCTTATCATAATCAAACCGAAGCTGTGCCAGTTGTTTCAGCTAAAGAAGAAGCTGAAGAATTGGTTGTATCTAATGAATTAGGCATTTTTAACAAAATTAGCTTACATGAATTGGCAAAAGTGTTTGTACCTAGTCCAGAGTTACAAGATAAAATGTCTCCACTTTTACTTAAAGCGCAAACTTTACAAAGTATTATGGCTTTATTACATGTATTAGGTAAAAACGAACAATTTGCTAAGCATGTGGCCGAGGAGTTGGTACATGATATGGAAGTTGCAACCAAATATCCACCGGTGGTTGACCATCTATTGCCCTTACCAGATATCGTAAAGATGATTAATATTCTAACTGAATCTTTTATGGGAATGAAAGATAGTAATGCAGGTAGTGGTAGTGGCAGCGGGAATGACGATTTTTCAAGTTTATTGGATGATTTATAATAAAGCTCTTATGGTAAAAGGTTGAATATTAAACTTTAATAGGCTTAAATGATAAGCATCTTATCATGGCATTAGGGAAGATGTGGAATAGTTGTTAGGAACCAATATGAAGCAAACAAAAATATTACTTTTAGTAATAGCCTTAATTATAGCGGCTGGTTGCGCAAAAAAAGTGCCACCTAGCTGCACACCAGCTGGTTTGCAATATATTACCAATCAGGTGGTGCTTGCTGGTGGCCAGTTTGTAGAATTGGGCAATCAAATCTACGTCTCAATTCCTACCAATTATGTTTTTGATCTAAACTCTGCCAATACCAATCATCAAGGTCGTTATCTATTAGAAAAAATTGGACAAAGATTGACTTGTTATACAACTCAAAATGTGCAAGTTAAGGTTTATACGAGTACCTTACCAACTACAGTAGAAAATAAAGCATTGGCTGCTCAACGTGCTAAAGTAGTTACCAATGTTCTTTTAAATTACGGGGTTAGTCGTTTGATTTATCAAGATAATGTTTTAAGTGGTAATAATTGTATAAATTGTAGGTTAAATCGTATAGAAATCGTGACAAAGCAACTAACCTGAATTAGGATCATAGATTGGGAAAGAGTTCGTAAATTTTTTTTACTAACAAGGAACTAGATGAGAGTACATAAATGAGCCATGATGCATTAGAAGTTGTAAAATTAAAGCGAAACTTTTACCGTGATAGTTACCGATCAGTTGTGATGATATTGTTTATTGCAATTATTATCATTGCAGTCATGGCGTGGATTATTGTTTATCAGCAAACGCATAAACCTGCGCCTAAATATTTTGCAACAACTAGTGCTGGACAGCTGATTCCTATGGTTCCTCTGGATCAACCTAATCTTTCTGATTCAGCTGTTTTACAATGGGTTTCAACAGCGGTTACTTCATTATATACCTATGATTTTTTAAATTTTAGAAGTACCTTTCAAGCGAATTCACAATATTTTACGACAGATGGTTGGCGTGCTTTTTTAAGTAGTTTAGAGCAATCTAGAAACCTTGAGGCGGTACAAGATAAAAAACTAACAGTGCAAGCAGTTCCAGCTGGTGCACCTATTATTTTAAGCGAAAATAATATTAATGGTATTTATACTTGGCAAGTGCAGCTACCAATTTTAGTCACTTATCAAAGCCTAAGTGAGGAGTTTAATCAAAATTTACTGGTTACTATCGTTATTCAAAGGTTGTCAACCCTTGATTCAGAATATGGAATTGGTATAGCGCAACTAGTGGTACAACAGCAATCATAAATTTTATATTGGAGTAAAGGCTTTAATGAAGCTAGCTGTAATTTTAAAATCATTAAGTAAAAATTTAGTCCACAGCTTAATGATCACAAGCTTTATTATTACTTCAGTTTATGCTCAATCAGCTGATGATAATAACAGTCTTGGTTTAACCACTTTACAGCAGCCTACCATGACTCCTAATGATGATGATAATCAGGTTGCAGTACCAAAAGATCTGTCTTTAGATCCTAATAAACTTTTTCCTAAACCTAGCCGTTTGGATCAACAGACTTATGAAGCAGTAGCCCGTCAGGCTATGCCCATGACACCTTATCAAATAAATAAACTCAAACGCATGCTTGCTGTGACAAAAGAAGCTGCTTCTTCGCCTGCCGGGACGCCTCCCCAACCGGTTACTTCTTCAATCATGGTAAGTTTAGCACCCGGGGCCACGCCTCCTGTTATTTTATTACAGGAAGGCTTTATCAGTTCTTTAGTTTTTGTGGATGCCACAGGTCAAAAATGGCCAATAGAAGCTTATGATTTAGGGGATCCTAATGCTTTTAATATTCAATGGCAGCAAGATAGCAATATGTTATTAATTCAAGCAAGTACCCTTTTTACTTATGGTAACCTTGCAGTGAAACTGAAAGGATTAACAACGCCGGTAATGTTAACTTTAGTGCCTGGTCAACAAACAGTTGATTACCGCGTAGATATTCATGTGCAAGGCCAATCTCCTGATGCGCCAGCCCCGACACTTTCCGGGTTGCCAGCACCAGTGAGCAATCAATTATTAGATGTTTTAAATGGTATTCCTCCTACTGGCTCTACGACTTTGCAAGTGGTAGGCGGGAGTTGTAATGCAAGCCTAAACAATTGTCAAGCTTGGGCTAATGGCAATAATCTTTATGTTAGAATTCCTATGGACATTCTTTCGCCTAGTTGGATTTCGAAGATGCAAAGTTCTGATGGAATGCGAGCTTATGAGATGGAAAAAACGCCTTCTCTATTAGTTTCCGATTATGGTAATACGGCACAATTAAAAATTGAGGGATTCTAATGGCTAAGTGGCTTAATAGTATCGGTGAACTATTAAAAGATGGAAAAAAACGAGTTGTTATTATTTTGATGGCGATCATTGTTCTTGTTGCATTGATTATAGGAATATTGCATTTAGTCGATAATAATCGTAATACGCAAGGGCAAGCCCAATTAGCCAGTGTGCCTAGTAATATCCAGTCAGTACCAGGCGCTGATAATCAACAAAATCAGCAATATTTGCAAGCCTTGTTAGCTTCAAATCAACAAGCGGCTCAAAGCGCATTAAAGTCAGGACAAAGTGAAATTCCAACTTTAATATCTTCACCTAATGCCTCAACAGGCACTAATCTAGCGGCTCAAAGTGCTCCAGTAGGCAGTACTACTACTAGTCCTTGTTGTTGTCAGCAATGCGTTAATCCAAATGATCCGGGTGGTAAAATTGCTGCTTTAGAGGCAGCTGGTAAACTTTCGCCATTATTAGCTGGACAATTAAAACAACTGCAGGTAGAAGGCGTAACACCTGATCAATATGCGGCGCAGCTTTCCCAATTAGTTCAAGCAGGACAAATTACACCGGCAGTAGCGAAAGAATTGGCAGACAGTTATAATCAAGCGCAATCCTCTGCACAAGGCACAGGAGGAAGTACTGCACCAAATGATTTGGCTAATCAGTTGGCCGATGAGGGCGCTATTTCAGCAGCTACAGCCCAAACTTTACAAGGTTTAAATAATCAAGGCTTAAAACCAGGTGATTATGCAAAACAGTTGGCTCAATTAGTTCAAGCCGGTAATTTAACGCCAGCGCAAGCTCAACAATTATTGGCTGCTTATAAGAAGTCCTATAGTGCACAAGCTTCACCTGATGGTTTAACCCAACAGCTGGCTCAATCTGGGGCTATTAGTCCGGAGACAGCGGCTCAATTACAGGCACTAAACGATGAAGGATTATCTCCAGATAGCTACGCAGCGGCATTACAAAAATTAGTCAAAGAAGGTAAACTGACACCTGATGAAGCCCAGGCATTATTAAATGCTTATCGACAACAAAGTGCTGGTCTTGGGCCAGGCGCTTCAGGGAGTTTGGCTGATTTAGAAAAGGCTCAGGCTGAAGCACAGCAGCAAGCGGAACAACAAGCGGCACAAGCCCAAGAGCAAGCCAATCAACAGGTTTCAACTTTGCAGCAGACTGCAACAGCTCAAACTCAGACTCTAGCTTCAGAAATTGCCAGCCAAGCTCAGCAACTGATTACTGCTTGGGCAGCTCCTCGTCAGCAATTAGTGGGTGCAATCAGTGATCAAGCCGCAGGTAGTAGTGCGAATGGATCTAATGCAGGAGGTGGTAATAGTAGCTCTACTCAGTCTGTTGGTAACATCATTCGTGCTGGCGATATTATGTTTGCGGTACTTAATACAGCTGTAAACAGCGATCAGCCCGGACCTATTTTAGCAACCCTTGTTACGGGTAAGTTTAAGGGTTCAAAACTATTAGGCAATTTACAAATTACACCTGACCATGAAGCTGTTGTTTTGAGCTTTAATACCTTAACTAATCCTAACTGGCCACAATCAATCTCCATTTCGGCGGTTGCAGTCAATCCTGATACTGCAAGAACAGCTCTGGCTAGTAATGTCGATCATCATTATTTATTGCGTTTTAGCTCTTTATTTGCTGCTTCTTTCTTGCAAGGTATTGGTTCAGCTGTTCAAAATTCAGGCAATACACAAACCAATAATTCAGGGACTACCACTCAAACATTTAGTAATTTAAATACAGGCAGCAAAATATTAGTTGGTTTAGGTCAAGTCGGGCAAGCAATGGGTTCAGCAGCACAAGCGGAATTTAGTACTAGCCCTACTATTACAGTAAATTCGGGAACTGGTATGGGAATTTTATTTCAAAATGACGTTCCTGCACCAAGCTTTTTATCAACAGCCAATAACACTACTCAATCGACAGGAGCATAGCAATGGCTCAACAACCGCATGATAATGAAGATCAAAACAGTGAGTATCAGTTTAAGGATGATCAAAACACTGAGGCAGAATACAACTATGTAGAAGAACCACAGGTTTCTACAACTTCTGCCAGACCTAAAATAAAAGTAAAACCTATCATAACGGTGATCTTGATTATTATTGTGCTGTTTATCGTTTATAAAGTTATTCATTCAATTATTGAAAAACGCGCTAATAGTAGCTTAACTGCTATTCCTACAGTTTCCATACAATCTACTTCACCAGTGCCAACTCAGCAATCTGCTGTGCAAAATAACAACCAGGCTTTATTAGCGCAGTTGCCAGATTTAGCTACTAGCGTGGCCAGTTTGCAGGCCTCTAACCAAGATCTTGCTAATAAAATTCAACAGCAACAATTTCAAGATCAAACCAATATGACTACCATGCAGCAAAGTATTGATAATGTTTCTACACAAATGCAAAAAATTTCCGATAGTGTCAGTAGTTTATCAGCAGCTTTTTATAAACAGCAAGAAATGCAACAGAGGGCTGCTTATGAAAAAGCTCAAGTTGCTGCAAGAAAAGCAGCGGCCTTACGAAATCAAAAAAATTATTTTGTTGACGCAGTAATTCCTGGTCGAGCCTGGCTTAAGGGGGCTGATGGCTCCGCATTGACAGTAGCCGTAGGCGATGAATTACCCGGATATGGAAAAGTTATTGCAATTAACCCTTATAGTGGTGAAGTTAGAACCACAAGTAGTATAATTCCTTATGCTACTTCAGCAGATTAAGAGGTATTAGAGTGGATCCAACCTTTCCAGAGCTGTTACATAATCTTGCTGTTGCCTTACCGGCTGTTGGAAAGTTGGTAGCTGCGGCTATGTATTTGGCAGGATTTGTCTTGATCTTTAGAGGGCTTTATGCATTAAAGCAGTACGGTGAAATGCGTACCATGATGTCTGTTAACGCCGATCTTAAAACGCCTATAATTTTAATTTGTATTGGTACAGTATTAATTTTTTATCCTACTCTTATTAATACCTCCTTATCTACAGTTTATGGAAATACTACAATTTTGAGCTACACTGATAATCCTAATTGGTCGCAACAATCTAACCAGGCAATAGAAGATGTGACCCTTTTGTTGCGATTAATAGGCTATATTTCATTTTTTAGAGGTTGGTTATTAATGACACATTTAGGCCAACAAGGCTCACCGCCTGGTACATTTGGTAAGGCTTTAATGCATATTATAGGGGGCATTTTGCTGGTGAATATCATAGCAACATGGGATATAATCGATACTACTTTGGGTTTAGGCGGTAATTCATAAGGAATGAACAGGCTGCTTTAAAGTAAAAAAGGAGATTGTTCTAAAAAATTTAATTTTGGAACAATCAGGGATTGGTTTTTTAATGGGGGGAATTTATGAAACAAGATCAAGACTTTATTAAACAAAGAAAAAACTCAAAAAGAGTGATAGTAGCTTTATCCTTACTAGTTTGTTTAAGTTTTGGTATTGCTTACGCAACCAGCTCGCAGGATTTAGCTAGTGTGGCTAATCAAATTAGAACGAACTTTTCAGCGTTAGCAAAATTAATTACGGCAGCTGCTTATATTGCCGGTTTCGGATTTGCTTTTGCAGCAATCTTAAAATTTAAAGCACACAAAGACAATCCAACCCAAATACCTGTTGGTACGCCTATTGCTTTATTATTTATTGCAGCAGCGCTAATCTTTTTACCATCAATATTTAATATTTCTGGAGCAACTTTATTTGGTACTGAAGCAAAAGCTGGTGGTATATCAGGTATTACTTCATTGCCGGGACAATAGAAAAGTAGCTTTCTTTGATTGGTATACAGGATGTAACTTGTTTAAGCGGGAGTTATATGTACCCACTTGAGTTAACAGTAAAGCTTGGTAACTGGACCATTTTTAATGGTAGAAAACAGGATCAAGCTTTTTTACCTGTCAAAGAAAAAGTTCTTATTAGGGACCACTACACCTGCCAATTTTGCGGTTTTCAGGCGCAAGAACATCAAGAAGTTATTAATCTAGATGGTAATTATCGTAATAATCGCTTTGATAATCTAGTGACGGCTTGTATTTTTTGCGCACAGTGTGGTTTTCTTGAAGTAGTAGGCAGTGTTTATGGCGGTGGCAAATTAATTTATTTACCAGAAATGACACAAACAGAGCTTAACAGTTTTTGTCATGTTTTGTTTTGTGCAATGACTAATAAAACTAGTTATATGAATACGGCACAAACTGCTTATCGAAATTTTCGTTTACGAGGGAATGCGGTAGACGAGAAATTTGGAGAAAACGCCAGCGAACCCAATGTTTTTTGCCAACTAATTTTAAATAATGATTGTCGGCCAGAAAAACTTAATTTGTTTAAAGACATACGTTTACTACCTTCCTATGCTCGTTTTAAAGATGAATTAGAAGATTGGGCTGCTGCAGCGGTAGCAGAATTATCACAGGGAAAACATGAGTAATATAGTTAATGCCTTTTTTAATGGAATCGATTCAATATTAGCTTGGTTTAGTACTAGCTTAAAACAAACAACAGAATCGTATTGTGATCTTGAAACCGCTGATGATACCTATACTTTAGTTGCTTACGATGGGTCGTTGGTTTCCATTATTGAATTACAAGGTATTACCCATTTAGTGGGCAATGAAGAATTCGAACGTATACATGAAGGATTAAATTTAGCTCTGCAAGGCAACATGAAACATTCAGGTCATGCATTCCAATTCTTTTTTTCTTATGATAGAAACACTATCAAGCAAGAAATTGAACGAATTTTAATGCCGGCTTCTAATACTGCAAAGAGATTGGGCCTTGATTTAGATGATTTATTTAATGAGCGAACGGCTTATGTGTCAAATTATTGTGCTCAAGAAAAAATGTACATGGCTCTTTGGACGCGTCCCGCATTATTAACACCAGAACAGTTTAAGCAAGCTCATAAAGAAAAATTGCGTGTATTAAGAACTAATAAAATTCCGCCGCTAGTCAATAGCCAAAATTTTTTAGCGGCATTGACTGAAATTAGAAATGAACACGATTCTTTTGTAAGAGCAATCATGCATGACTTACAAGCGCTAGGGCTAGATAGAAATTTATTAGAAGTTCATGACGCTGTGAAAGCTATTAGACTGACAGTGGATCCTGATTTTACTTCTCCTGATTGGCGCGCGGTATTGCCAGGAGATCAAATTCCTGTTCGTGATTTAAAAAGTACAGCGGGTGATATTGCAGATGTAATGTGGCCTCCTCTAGGAAAACAGATTTTCCCGAGAGATTGTGAAAATTTGGACTTAAGAACTTGTCGAGTAGGTGATAAAATTTATTCTTCTGTTTTTATCGATTTATTTCCTCAAGAAGTTCGTTCTTTTATCCATTTGTTTAATCGAACTTTGCCAACTCATATTCCTTGGCGAATGTCATTTTGGGTAGAAAGTGATGGGCTTAAGGCTATTAAGGTGAAATCAGTATTAGCCACTATACTTAGTTTTGCTTCGCCTCAAAATAGATTACTTAGTGATGCAGCTAAAATGTTGCGCTATGTTAACGTTAATACAGACGAAGCGATTGTTAAATTAAAAGTAAGCTTAGCTACTTGGGCTCCAGAAGGACAGATTTCTGTGCTTAGAACTCGAACGGCAGAATTAGCGAAAGCCCTACAGGGTTGGGGTAATTGTGAGGTATCAGAAATTTGTGGTGATCCTTTTGCGGGCGTGGTATCGAGTGCATTAGGGGTGACTGCAAATAGCGTGGCCGTAACCTCTATTGCGCCACTCAGTGATGTGATCTATATGCTACCTTTTACAAGACCTTCTTCTCCTTGGAAGCAAGGAGCGGTTTTGTTACGATCACCTGATGGTAAACCTTGGCCTTTCCAACCAGGCTCATCGCAACAAACTACTTGGATAGATCTTTTTTATGCAAGACCAGGCTCGGGTAAATCAGTTTTATCAAATTCTATTAATTTGGCCTTATGTTTAGCGCCAGGTATTAAAGCTTTACCCAGAATTGCCATTATTGATATTGGCCCTTCCAGTAGTGGTTTGATATCACTTATTAAAGAAGCGTTACCTCGAGATAGGCAGCATTTGGTAGCTTACCATCGTTTATTAATGTTGCCAGAGTATTCTGTAAATCCTTTTGATACTCAATTGGGTTGTCGTAGACCTACCCCGCAAGAACGTAGCTTTTTGGTTAATTTTTTAATGTTATTGGCTACCCCTTTAGGGACTGATAAACCATATGATGGTATGTCTGATATGTCAGGTTTGGTGGTTAATGAGCTTTATAATTATTTTGCAGATAACAATAGTCCTAGAATTTATACTGCTGGGGTAGAAGAAGTTGTTGATGGCATTCTTGAAGAAATTGGCTTTGTTAGAGATGAACATACAACTTGGTGGGAAGTAACTGATGCGCTATTTGTTGCAGGCTTTATTCATGAAGCCATGTTAGCTCAGCGGTATGCAGTGCCTTTATTAGCTGATGCAGCTTCAATTTGCAGAACACAGGCTATCCAAGATCTGTATGGACAAATAACGATTCCGACTGGCGAGTCATTAATTGCTGCTTTTGGTAGAATGATCTCTAGCTCAGTACGAGAGTATCCAATTCTTTCCAGGGTTACAGCTTTTGATATAGGTGATGCTAGTATTGTTTCTTTGGATTTGGATGAGGTTGCTAAAAGTGGTGGTGATGCTGCTGATAGACAAACCGCGGTGATGTATATGTTGGCTCGTTATGTACTTGCAAGACATTTCTTTTTAACGGAAGAAAGTGTTGGGCAAATGCCAAGTCAGTATCAAAGTTATCATGCTGGTAGAGTTTCAGAAATTAAAGAAGTTCCTAAACGTATAGTTTATGATGAATTTCACCGTACGTCTAAAGCTCAAGCGGTACGTGAACAAGTTATTATGGACATGCGTGAAGGTCGTAAATGGAATGTACAGATTGCATTGATCTCTCAATCTTTAACAGATTTTGATAATGTCATGGTAGAGTTTTCGACCTCTATTTTTATTATGGATGCAGGACCTGCGCAGACAGTTAAGAAATCAGCAGAAGTTTTTGGCTTATCTGATACAGCGCAATTAGCATTAAAAACTCGAGTCCATGGACCACGTGAAGGCGGCGCTACCTTTTTAGCACAATTTGCTACTAAAAACGGTATGAACATTCAATTATTAACCAATACCATTGGTCCTATTGAGCTTTGGGCATTTAGTACTACAGCTGAAGATGCAAGCATGCGTAATAAGCTTTATCAACGTCTTGGTCCTAAAGAAGCAAGACAGATTTTAGCAAAACTCTATCCAGCAGGTTCTGTGCGTAGTGTTATTGAAGAGCGTCTAATTGCTTTAAAAGAAGTACAAGGCTTTATAGAAGAAAACTCTTCTCTTAGTATTGTCGATGAACTGGTTGAAGAAGTGGTTGCAGCTTATAAAACAGGTGTTGATATCAAGCATATGCCTATAACATAATTACCAGTTTATGAAGCCCAGCTAAAATTATTTTCCATCATTAAGAATAAGAACCGTACCGTTTGGACCATGTTCTAAGTGATTAATCAAAAATAGATTCAGTTAAGTTAAAATTAGCAAAAAGGTTGCTATCAAAAGGATTAAGCTTTTGTTGAGTAGTTAACTGAAATTGTAAAGCGCTACTGTCTTTTACAATCATGCCGTTCCAATAATTATTAGTGTTCGTAGGAGTTACCTGAGTTGTAGAAGAAGAAGCATTAGGCGAGGGGGTAGAGGGAGTTAAATTGGTTGCTGAGAAAAACTGCCATAAGGCCCATGGATTTGTATAGATCAAGCTTTCAGTTTGATTACTACTATCAATAAAATTAATTTTGAAGCTAGTGCTATCAGTTGCATCTGGCCAGGTAAACGCTTGTGGAGTACTAGTTTGATAAGGTGAGAAATTAACGCTTTGTGCGCCAAGCTGAAATTGTATGTTGCGAAGATTATTACTGAATTTTTCTGCTTGTAAGGTAAAAGAAATATAGAGATGCTGATCGTGATCTGGGAAGAAAATGTTTTGTAAGGATTGTTCTTGAATAATAGCAGCTAAGATATTATTTTTTACAGCCATACTTTGTCCCTGTAAAGCTTTTGGATGCCAAGGTTTCTTGGTGGTATCAATAAAGACGCGCAAATAATTATTAAAAAAGCTATCTAGTAGACTGTTAGGAGCAAAGAAATTAATAAAGCTTTCTAAAGCTACATTGTTGCTAGCAGTATTATTAAAAGGATAGCGATTAGCTATTTGATTGTTATAAGTTGGCCAGACAAGTGTTTGCCATTGACTTTGAAGGTAGTTTTGAGTGGCAGTAATAATAAACTGCCAACTGTTGGAAGCAAGTTGGTAAACCCAAAACCTAGCTGGATCAGGTAATTCTGTAGCTAATGATAAGGTTGCAGTAATGGGGTCATTAATGCCGTTATTTAAAAAACGGGCTGAGGCCAGTTTAAAAGCTTGTTCAGGGCTATTGGCTGGTAAGATATAATTGTATAAATTAGAAAAACTTTGTGTCAGCGCACTATTCAAAGAGTTCAGACTGGCAAGATTAGTCAGTAAGGGCGATAGACTTAAGACATTTGCTGGTACTTGACTACTGATTAATGAACTTAACTGTAGTAAAGGTGAGTGATCAGAACCAAGTAATGCAAGCATTTGCTCTAAGGAAGATAAATTTGTTGGTTGATTAAAAACCAGATTGGTCATAAATTTTTGCCAGTGTTTGGCATAATTTTTATAGTAAAGCTGCTGCAGTTCGCTGGTTAAAATAGGTAATGGAATCGAAGGGTTGCCGTTAATAACATTATTGCCAGCAATTACAGTTTGAGCTGCTTTACTAAATAGTCCATTATTTAAAATAGCTAAAGTTTCTGGTGTATAAAAGGTTGAGAGCCCTAATTCTGAGTTTTTAAAAGTAAATATAACGGCGGCATTGGCGTCTGTTTTGAAATTCAAAGTTAACAACTTAGTGCCAGGCAAACTAGCCTTGAGAATAATAAAAGCCATTTGGGTAGGGCTTAATTGTGATAAGGTAGTACGAGCATTAGTAATTAAAGAATAATTAACAGGTGTTGCTAGACTATGATGTTCAGCTAAAAAATTTGTCAATTGCTTATTCAAGACATTTTGCAAGGTTGGTTGAGTGGTTAAAGTGGTTCGCCAAATAGTTTGCATTAAGCTAATAAATTGTTGAGAGTTAAAATTAGTAGGGTCGGCGAGCATAACATAAGCTTCTAGCGCCAAATAAAGCATAGTCGGCGTAGTGTTTGGTTGTTGTAAAATGGTTTCTAAAGACTGTTTAATGTTTGGTGTTAGAGTCTCAGTAATTTCATTTTGATAAAGCTGATTAATCTGCTGTTGTAGTTGTGTGCTTTTTATGCCACCAGGTAACACCTTTTGCCAAGTTGGAGCGTTTAATTGACTACTAGCATTTTTCAACCTATTAAGAGAGGTTAATAGTTTAGCAGTTTGCTTAAAGTTTGTTTTTTTTGAATTTATAGAAAGTTTAAATTTGGTTAAGGTTAAGGTAACCTGTTGATAAGCAGTAGCATTTTTTTCAAAATTAATGGTAAAGAAAATAATTAGGCCAGCAAAAAGTATTAAAATTATCCCATAGCTAATCATAAACAAGGTATTAGTAAAATAAGAAGATTTCTTTTGGATAAGCGTATTAGGGATAATCTGATTGAATAAATCATGAATGAAATAGGATTTAGTTTGAGGTTCTTTTCTTATCGCTAACAGTGTTTCTGAACTTTGATAAGTAGATTGCAGCAAAGGTAGTTGCAGTGCGCTGCTAAAATAAAGACCTTTTATATTAAGATTAGTATTAGCAGTTACGAGTTGATGAAGAAAGCTTACTAAATTAGTTTTAATTTTACTAAATTGTAAGGGAAAATCTTTAATTAAGGCCCGTTTGGATAAATCCGGCTCATGATGCAATCGCCAAATGACCTGTTGATTTAACCGCTGAGTTAGTTCTTCAAATTCATGCTCAAACTGAGCTGGCAGGTTTGATGAGGTGCTGGTGAATGTAATACCCCAAGGCTGCTGTCTTTCATCTTTGGAATAATTATGAAAAAACTCATTAAAGCCGGTTAGTAAATCAACTTTATTAATAACAACATAAATAGGACAATGCTTATCTAGTGTTTTTTGAACTTGCCGGAGTAAGGAAGAAAAATGGTTATAACGTTGAGCTATTTCTTGCTCATCTGTGGAGAGAAGGTCAGTTAAGCTGGTTGTTAAAATCAACGCATTAATTTGATGTTGAAAACTATATTTTTTAATTAATTTTAAATAATGAGCAAATATTTGTGGTTCAGATAAATAATTATCAGGCGTGTCTAGATAAATAACGGTTTTACTTACCCACCAGTTTATTTCTTCGTGTTGAGCAATTTGTTCCTGTTTTTTTGCCAAGTTGAAATGGATCTCGCTGTTGGCGATAAGAGAGGTTTTTCCAGAGCCTTTACTGCCAATCACCAAAACCCATGGGGCCTTATGTAGGCTATCATTACCCGTTTCTTTTTTAATTTTAGTTGTTTTTAAAAACTTTACTGCATCAATAAAACGTGCTTTGTGACTTTTCAAAAGAGTTGACTGAGCTAATTTCATCATGATTGGTTGGGTTTGTGGTTAAGGGTTTGTAATAATCGGGTTAGTGGTTTGCTTGATTGTAGAGTTAAATAATTAAAACTAATATAAAGTGCTACTATCATTAACAGGGCGCCGCCCGTGAAGGCCCAAAATGTAGTTTTGCGAAAGTTAAAGAAAGGCTGGTTTTTTTTCCAAGCACTTCTTTTTGATAAACTTTTTTCAAACTCCCCTCGCTGATTTTGAATAATATAAAACAACTCTTTATTAATTTCAGTTAAGGATTGAGTTGAGTTTTTGGGGCGGTGTTTGGTTTCGCTTAGATTAATGCATAAGTAAATAAGCTCTAAAATATCAATAAATATTTCTGGCATTTGGGCCATTTTTTTGAGTGCCCCGGCAAAGTTGTCATCAAGAGATTGAGCATGAGGAAGCGTTGCCGCTAGATTATTAAGTTGCCAATTACCTCCCCAGCTAGTTTCGGCAATAACAGTGTCAAAACATTTGGAAAGAATGTATTGGCCTAATAAGATAGTTTCTTCATTATGGCCTTGTGCTTTACTTTGTTCTGCAAACTGTTGTAATTCATTTAAAAGATAGGGTCTTAGCTTATTAAGATCATATTTTTTATTTGGGTTTTTTAATTCGCATAGAATAGAAAATAGCTTGCCTGCAATACCAGTTAAACTATTAGGATGAAGAGGTAGATGATAACTATTATGTGGCTTATAGCTCGAAGCAGGCGTTGCCCAATGGTTATTGGCCAGTATATTTACTGGTTGAGAAATAGGTTGTTTGCTGTTCATTTAAAGGATAATACAGCAAAAAAAAGGGCGCTTAAAGCGCCCTTTTTAAAAAATCCTAGTGTTATTTATTGAATAACCTCTTTGATACGTCCTTCCATACCGTAAATTTTGAGCTTCTTACGTAAAGTACCACGGCTTAAACCAAGAACGATAGCCGCCTTTGATTGATTGCCTTTAGTGTATTTTAAAACCCGACGTAATAATGGAACTTCAACTTCAGCTAGTACCATTTCATAAACGTTGCTAGCTCGTGTATCGCCTAAATTAGCAAAGTAACAAGCAATATTAGCATCAACACATTCTTGTAGTGATTGTGCTGGTTTTGTAGATACTTCATCCGTTAATTGTTGCATTGAGTTTGTTTCGCTCATTGTATATATCTCTCTCTAAGTTAATTTTAAATAATAATCCCTTCTAGCTAAACCGCCGTAAAGCTAACAGGAACGTCCATGAAAAGCTTCGGATGGTCATTATATCACCAGCAACTCTTCTGGCAAGTGTTTTGACCAAAAAAAATCAAAACTTTTATTGTAAGTCTGATCTTACAAAAAATGAGATTGTTTAAGAGGGATTTTGCTTATTTTTAAGCTTTTGCATAAAAATTTGTTCTAAATAATGGATGTTTGTTCCACCTTGGCAAAAGTCTTTATCTTTTAAGATTTTTTTGTGTAATAAAATATTAGTTTTAATACCTTCGATATGAATTTCATCTAGAGCGTTGCGCATACGTGCTAAAGCAGCGTCACGTGTTTCGCCATGTGCTATAAGTTTACCGATTAGAGAATCATAGTAAGGGGGAACTGAATAACCCTCATAAACATGAGAGTCAATTCTTATACCTGGGCCTCCTGGTGCATGATAAGCAGTAATCTTGCCTGGGCAGGGAATAAAAGTTTTGGCATCTTCTGCATTGATTCGACATTCAATTGCATGGCCAGTAAATTTAATATCAGATTGTTTAACAGCTAAAGGAAAGCCAGCTGCAATTTTAATTTGTTCTTTGACTAAATCGATACCTGTAATGGCTTCACTCACAGGATGCTCAACCTGAATTCTAGTGTTCATTTCAATAAAATAAAACAGGCCTTTTTCATATAAAAATTCAAAAGTTCCAGCCCCTTTATAATTCATGGCAAGACAAGCTTTCGTGCAGATTTCGCCAATATATAGGCGTTCTTCTGCTGTAATACCGGGAGCAGGGGCTTCTTCTAAAATTTTTTGATGCCGTCTTTGTATAGAACAATCGCGCTCACCTAAATGAATAGCATGACCTTGACCATCAGCCAAGACTTGGATTTCAATATGACGCGGTGTTTCTAAATATTTTTCCATATATACTTTGTTATTGCCAAACGCCGCACTGGCTTCGGTACGAGTGGTAGCAATAGTAGTACGCAGGTCCGCTTCATTTCTAACAACACGCATGCCGCGACCACCACCACCACCAGCTGCTTTAATAATAAGTGGATAACCAATTTCTCGAGCGATTTGTAAACAATGATCATCCTCTTCGGTAACAGGCCCACCTGAGCCTGGAACACAAGGTACGCCCGCTTGCTTCATAGCTTTAATAGCAGAAACTTTATCGCCCATTAAACGAATATTTTCAGCGTTAGGGCCAATAAAAACAAAGCCACTTTTTTCAACCTGTTCAGCAAAATCAGCATTTTCAGCTAAAAAACCATAGCCTGGATGAATAGCACTAGAGCAAGTAATTTCTGCAGCACTTAACACAGCGGGTATGCTTAAATAGCTATCAGCTGGAGAGGGTGGGCCAATGCAGACTGATTCATCGGCTAACAGCACATGCTTTAATTCTCGGTCAGCTGTAGAGTGAACAGCCACTGTTTTAATGCCTAATTCTTTGCAGGCGCGCAAGATTCGTAAAGCAATCTCGCCACGGTTGGCAATAAGTATCTTAGCGAACATTAATGAATCCTTTTAATCTTCTATCAAAAATAAAGCTTGGCCAAATTCAACTGGTTGGCCGTTTTCTGCTAATCTTGCGGTAACGGTTCCAGCTTTATCAGACTCAATTTGATTAAACATTTTCATGGCTTCTACGACGCAGAGTACATCACCGACTTGGACTTTTTGACCAATGGTAACAAAAGGTTCCGCACCAGGAGAAGACGCAATGTAGAGAGTGCCTACCATAGGTGAAGTAACTTCATGTAAGTTTTTTTGGGTTTTTACTATTGTCTCTTTAGTATCTGAATTGGAGGTAGTGACAGCAGTAGATTCTGGAGATTTGGCTGGTTGAGTAATGGGCGGCATAATAAACTGAGGCATAGCAGTAGGCGGCATTTGTCTGCTGACTCGCACCGATTCTTCACCTTCATGAATTTCAATTTCGGTAACGCCGGTTTCATCAATAAGCTCAATGAGCTTTTTAACTTTACGAATATCCATGATTACTCCCGTGCTAGATAATGTTCAGCTGCTTTTAAAGCTAATTGATAGCCTAATGGTCCAAAACCAGTGAGGGTGCCATAGGCGATATCTGAGAAATAGGATTGATGACGAAAGATTTCTCGAGCATAAATATTACTTAGGTGGACCTCAATAAAAGGGATTTGAATAGCCAATAAAGCATCTCGTAAAGCAATACTGCTATGGGTAAAGGCTGCTGGGTTAAAAATAATAAATTTAATGTCCTGACTAGGAGCCTGCTGGATTTTTTCCAGTAGCTCGTGTTCAGCGTTGCTTTGAAAGAAAACTAAGGGATGGGTTGCTAGCGCTTGCAGTTGTGTGTTAATTTCGCCTAGGGTAGAAGAGCCATAAGTATCAGGCTCTCGGCTGCCTAATAAATTTAAATTTGGGCCATTTAGAATTAAAATTTTGGTCATCAACTACTAATGTTAAGTTTCAAATTTAAGGTTATTTATGGAAGATATTAGCATATTCGCAGCAGATAGCGACATTTTTTCGAGGTAAACCATGAAAAAACAACATCATCCAGGGTTTTTAGGGCTAGTTGATAGCATCAGGTCAAATATCAAGCAAGTTGCAGTAGAAGAGTTATTAGCCAAACTCCAGCTGGCTGATCAATTTTATTTAATCGATGTACGGGAAGATTGTGAATGGCAAGCAGGCCATATTAAAAATGCTTTACACTTAAGCAAAGGGGTTATTGAAAGTGATATAGAGGCTAAGATTCCTGATTTGGAAGCTGAAATAGTGTTGTATTGTCGAGGAGGTTTGCGCTCATTATTGGCAGCTGATGCTTTGCAAAAAATGGGCTATAAGCAAATTTTTTCTTTAGCAGGGGGAATTTATAACTGGGTAGAACAAGGGCAGGTCATTGAGGGTAGATTGATGTTGGCTGAAGAACAAAAGCAGTTAGCTGAACAAAACACGGGTGTTAATACAAGTAATTGATTTTAAGGAAAAAATAAATAAAATCTTGTTCTTAAATAAGTGTATAATTATAGTATAAGTTGCTTTTTCTTGTTATTGACAAGGGCGAGGTGAAGAATGAAAAAATTAATACCAATAATTTTGACTACTGGTGTATTAGGGATGAATAGTTTAATGGCTTTAAATATCCCCATTACTGCAGAGCAAACGGCTGCGCTTTCTTTAGGAATAGCCATACAGTGTTGGAATCAATTTGCTTCTAATAACGCTTATCCAACGAGCTTTCCTTTAGTTTCAGCGGCTGATTCAGGTAGTTTAACCTTAAATGGTGGGCAAACTATCGAACAAGTTTATAATCAAATCGTGTATTTAGGAACAGGCGGCGCCAGCTATAACAATAATGGTAAAAACAGTCAAAATTATGGGCCTTTTACCATTACTTATATTCCTACCAGTATCAATAATGGGAATTGCGTGCTGACAGCAGGGAAAGACCAGATTACTGCTAAAGGGACCAGTAATGGAACTAGCTTAATTTTTAAATAATTAGCTTATTTTCCAACAAGCCGGTTTATTGCCGGCTTGTTGTTTTATCTTATTAAAGTTGCTAAAGCCGCTAGGCAGTCAATAATGTATTGAATATATTCATGATTAAGCTATAATTTGGCAAAAATTTGGATAGACCATGAGAAATTTGTTTACTGATCATCCACATAGTGTTGGTGAAACTTATTTTCAGCACTTGTACTTTGCGGTAGTTTTTTCTAGAAAGCTGATTGTAGCAGGTATAGCTTGCGCTATACACGCGATTTTCCCTTTTGTTTTTAAAACCATAGCCAGTAAAACAGTCGCAGAAATATCGGTTCAATTATCACAAACTGCAAGGCAAAAGGATTTTGAGCAAGCGCTTGATGATTGTGCTGCCAAAAGTCAAATTGAAACAGAAAAACTCTAAAAGTAGAGAGCTAAATGAAAATCTATAATTGGGTAGTTATTGGGGCAGGCCCTGCGGGTATTTTAGCAGTTGGGAAACTATTGGATGCTGGGATTGCAGCGCAGGAAATAGCCTGGATAGATCCTGAATTTTCTGTTGGTGATATGGGAAAGTACTGGTATCAGGTACCCAGCAATACGCGAGTGAAATTATTTAATAAATTTTTAAATACTGCGCAAGCATTCAATTATCAGAACTGTCCGCAACAATTTGTACTTCAGGCGCCAGCAGAAGAAACTTGCCTATTGAGTGAAGTTGTTGCACCATTATTGTGGATTACTCAATCACTAGGTGAACAAGTTGCTAGTTTTAAAACCCGTGTCAATTTTATCAAATGGCAGCAGGGCCATTGGCTGCTTGAAGGGGCCGATGCACAGTCTATTTCAGCGCAGAATATTATTATGGCAACAGGTGCAGAACCTATAACCAAATTAAAAGAGCTTAATTCAGAAAGTAAAATAATTCCTCTTGCGGTGGCATTGAATCCTGATTTATTAAAAAATGCCGTAGAAAAACACGATAAAATAACAGTATTAGGTTCCTCTCATTCTGCAGTATTGGTGTTAAAGAATTTGTTAGATCTACAAGCTGAGCTTGAAATTATAAATCTTTATCGTAGCCCACTATGTTTTGCAGTCGACATGCAAAGCTGGATTATGTTTGATAATACAGGATTAAAAGGTTTGGCTGCTAAATGGGCTAAGCAATATTTATTAAAAACGATACCTGAAAATTTAAAGCGCTTTCATAGTGCTGAGCCTGAAGCACTGAAAGCTTGTTATATAGATAATAAAGTAATTTATGCTGTAGGATTTGAAACTAGAAAAATTCCAATCGAAGGTTATCCCCATTATGGTTATGATAATAAAACCGGTATTATAGCGCCTGGTTTGTTTGGAATAGGGATTGCCTTTCCAGAGTTAGTGGAAGATCCATTAGGTAGAACAGAATACAATGTAGGGCTTTATAAGTTTAGTGTTTATATTGATAAAGTGTTGCCTATTTGGTTAAACTATTCAGCTAAATAATAGCTGGGTATATTAATTATTTTGAGCAAAAATAATTAAGTAACTCTCTTTATTCTTAATAGAAAGTTCTATTTTACCGTAAGGTGTTTGCTGTAGTGTTTTAACAAGTTTAACTTGATTTTAAATAATATAAACTGTGCAATTAAAAATTTACCACTAGAAATTGGAGTTAGTATGAAAACAGTATTGTGTTTTGGCGATTCAAATCTCTGGGGGAATAAGCCTGGATCTTTTAATCCGACTACAGGCTTGTCAGGTCGTTTTGCTCGTTATCAGCGATGGACCGGGCTCCTACAACAAGAGTTAAAAGAGTATTATATTATTGAAGAAGGAATTAACGGTAGGACTACTATTTTTGATGAAATTTTTCCAGGACGACCTTATAAGAATGGTTTAGCCTTATTGCCGGCATGTCTTGATAGTCATTATCCTATTGATTTAATCCTCCTTTGGTTAGGAACCAATGATACAAAAATTCAGTTTAAACAATCAGCAACAATGATTGCAGAAAATTTACGTCAGTTGGTAAAGGTAATAAAAAGTAGTGATAAAGGCTCCCAAGGTTTGCCGCCAAATCTATTGATTATAGCGCCGCAACCTATTATTAATATTCTTAATCTTCATCCACAGCTAGATGAGTTTTCTATAGAAAAATCTAAATGTTTCGGAAAACTTTATCAGCAAATAGCAAATGAAGAGGCGTGTGCTTTTTTGGATGCTGGGAAGTTTGTCACCTCCAGTCCAATCGATGGTGTCCATTTAGATGAGGAACAAAGTAAGATAATTGCAGAAGCTATAGCTACCAAAATAAAAGAACTTTTAAAATAAATCTGATAAAAGTTTTATGAAACAGCAATCTAAACGTAATATCATTGCCTGTATTATTGGTAATATCATTGAATGGTATGAGTTTACTTTATTTGCTTATCTTGCGCCGGTAATAGCAGTTTTGTTCTTTCCTAATGAAAATAAATGGTTAGGCCTTTTATCAACGTTTCTTATTTTTGCAGCAGGTTTTATTGTTCGTCCTTTGGGTTCAATTTTATTAGGTCACTTAGGAGATCGTTTAAGTAGAGCCAAGACATTAAAACTAACTATTTTATTGATTTCACTTTGTTCAATTTTTACAGGGCTTTTACCAACTTACCAGCAGGTAGGTATGATGGCCACACTGTTATTAATCTTATGTCGTTTATTACAAGGTTTATGTATTGGTGGTGAATTTGCTGGCGCTATGATTTATTTGGTAGAGTCGGCGCCGGCTGAGCGTCGAGCTAGAGTCAGTGCTATGACTAATAATGGTAGTAACTTTGGAGTTTTATTAGCTATTGGTAGTTGTGCAATCTTAAGTAGTGGGATGTCCAATATTGATTTTGTTAAATATGGTTGGCGCCTACTGTTTATTCTTGGTGGAATATTGGGAATGTTGGGCTTATGGTTAAGACGAGATATCACTGAATCGGAAGTTTTTATAGCTTTAAAAAGAAAAATAACAGAGAAATATTTACCAATTAAATATGTATTTAAATATCAATTTGCTGTTATGGTTAAAATAGGGTTGTTACTAGTGATTAGCGCTTGTGGTAGTTATGTTTTAATGGGTTATTTATCCACCTATTTGCATGTCTTTTTACAAATTCCTTTAGCAAAAGCTTATCAATTACAAACTATTTTTATTGTGTTGAGTTTATTATGTGTACCGATTTTTGCACGGTTATCCGATCGCTATGGTAGGAAAAGTATTTTATTATTTTCTACCTTGGGCTATTTAATTTTTTCGTTACCAGTTTTTTATTTGTTGCAACAGACCCAGGTTTGGTGGCTGTTATTACCATTGGTTATTTTTTATAGTGCCGAACAAGCTGTGATGCCAGCGACTATTGTTGAAATGTTCCCAGGAAAGGGTCGTTATACTGGAGTTTCAATCGCTTATAATTGTACAATGGCGCTAGTTGGTGGAACTTCTGCGTTAACTAATACTTGGTTGATTGCTTATTTTAATAATAAACTTTTTATTGCTTATTATGTAATGTTTTGTGCTTTTATTTCTTTGCTGATAGCTGTATTTTTCTTATCTAGTCATTATGGGGTTAAACAAGATTTAGAAGCAATTTTGTATGAAACTGGATAGTAAAATTTATTCAATAGGTTAAATTAAATTTTATTATTGTTTAGTGTGAGATACTAAGTGTTCTATAAGAGTAGGCGGCTATTGTAGTTTCTTCAATAGTTGTGTTAGTGCGCTCTACTATGGCTATTTCACTATGATAACAATTCACAATGAGTTTTTTCATAATAAATATTTGTTATTTAAAAATTACCCAGTACCAGCACCAGGGCTCTGTGGCCTTACACTAGCAGCAGCTTCGCTAACCCCAGGCAATGGGGGTCCAGGAGGTGGTGCAGCTAAAGCTTCTGACAGTCCTGCACTAACTCTGCGACGACCACCTCCTATATCACCAGCACTTCCAGTTTGCATACTTTGTAATAAGCTCATACTAGCTGAGGTAGCAGAAAAACTACCTGCTCTTGTAGGAAGGTGAGCAGCTGTTCTTGCGGCTTTCGCGCCTCCTCCGTACAAGGTGGTACGAGATGCTACAAGTCCAGTAGGAACAGCTGGAGGCCCCGCCGCCGCTCTAGCAAGTGGCAGCCTAGAAAAACCAAATTGGCCCACATTTCTTCCTGTGTCACTTAATATGCCTAACGCTGCCCTAGCGGTGGGTAAAGAAGCAGCGGAATTGGCTCTTGTTAAAACTCCTGTAGGCACTTCTTTTAAAGGAGGGCGCCCTCCTACTCCTAATGCGCTAGTTCGTTGTGGTAAAGCAGCGGCACTGCTAGCAGCAGGCGGCTGTGCTTTCTCATCTGTCCTTACTGTAGAAACTAAATCTACAGCAACTGTATCATCATGAGCTCCATCTTCTCCACTAGCGGCAGAGTCTGTGCTGGGAACTAATACAGAGCAAATACTTGCTCCTAAGTGGAAGGCTAAAGTTCCACCTGAGTTTTGACTTTGTAATGATGATCTAAGAGCAGCAAGACCCGATCGTGCAGAGGGAGGATCAACTAATCTAACACCGCCCCCTGTGCCCTCTGCTGCTGGTTCTGCTATAGCTGCATCACCCGGAACACCTTGGCTTCCAGGTGTATCCGGACTTAATACATCGGCACGAGCAGGTGTGACTCTACTACCACGAGGAATTGATTTGGCTGTTGCTGACCGTCTAGGATGGTCAGCTGGTTTTGCTTGAGCATCTTGGTCTGCCGTAAATTCTCTTCTAGCTCTTCCAGCATCGTCTTCCTCATCACTATGAGAAAAGGTAGACAAAGGAGTTCCTTGATTGGCGCTACCTGCTGCTGCAGGAGCACCTGTTGAAACTCTAGATGGTCTTCTTGGAGTAAATAACCCTTCACCACTTGGAGCTGCAGTGCTTGCTAAAGCTCCTGTGTCTGTAGCACTAACTGCAGCATCAGTTGGACCACCACTACCTGCAACGACTAAATTTTGAACGCTTATTGAAGGTGATAGAACCATTACAGAAGAAACAGCTCTTGTTAAGGAGGCTCCTTCTCCCGAAGTGGCAACGTGACCTCCACGTTGTTCACGTAAATTTCCGAGGTTTCCTCCTGTTAAACGAAGAGCTGATCCACTAGGTGATGTAACAGCTCCAGTTTTTACTAAGGGAGCCCCAGAAGTACCTCTTGGTGGAGAGGTAGGTTTTGCAGCAAGTCTCGATGCTGACGACGACCCACTCGGTAATGCTGAAGCGCTTGCACTGCCACCTCTGCCTGCTTCCCCAGCGCCTCCTGCTGCAGCTGCAGTTCCTTCTTTTCCTTCAGCTGGTTCTCGGTGTAAATCACTTAAGACTCTTGAAGAAGTACCTCTTGGTGGAGGGGTAGGTTTTGCAGCAAGTCTCGATGCTACCCCACTCGATAACGCTAAAGCGCTTGCATCGCCACCTCTGCCTGCTTCCTCAGCGCCTCCTGCTGCAACGCCAGTCCCAGCATGGTCCCCACTCAAAGCAGTAGCTAGTGGCCTTCCAGTAGTCGAAGTTGTGTCTTCTAATCCAACTCCACCTGCTTTTGCACTGGCGCTTCCTCTTCGAAAGCGTGATGTGGCTATAGTTGCAGCTGCAGCTGCGTGTTGAGCTAAGATGGCAGGATCAAGTAAAGGATTAGTTGTTGGTTTTTTTGAGCTTTCAACTAATCTTAAAAGCTGTGCCTCTGATAAGAAAGCAGTGGCTGGAAGAATATGACGATCTTGACGCCAGCATGAAAATAAAAATCTAAGCATTGGTAAACCAATTAAATCGATGCCAAATAAAGATAAAGCTGCTTTGAGGAAATTAGGATTTGCCGCTTTTAAAAAGGCTTCACTATAAATATCACCTAATTTATCTAGCGCACAAAAAAATACTTCATCATGATTTGTGAAAGGTCCTAGCTCTAGAGCGCTTAGAGAATCCATAGTATCAAGAGTTGCTTCACAGTCATCTATAATAGTATCAAAACTGTTAGCTTGTTGAAGTTTTTTAACAGCTTTATTGAGATAAAAACCCAAAAGCATAATAGCAGGAACTGAAAAGAACCTATCAGGTATTTGATAATAGAATATTCCTTGATTACCACTGATTCGATTTAATTGGTAATGCCGTATTATATAAGAAGTTGGGTAAACTGCTTGGCTTACAAATAACGAACCTACAGCAATAGTTAAAGCTGGCGAACTCTCTTGTAAAGCAGTGAGTCCACCTGTTAATACCGCAAAAAAGCTTCTTACTAAATTTTCCAGCCATCCCCATTTGTCTATCCAGGCTCTATTAAAATCATCATCATAACCCGCTTCACTAAAAAAACGGCTGTAATTTTTATTAGCTTCATTGACTAAATTTAATGTTAAAACTGCAAAAGCAACAAAAAATAATGCTGTGAAAAGTCGAGAAAGCGAATGAAAGTTAAGAGGAAATAGTCTATCAACTTGAATTTCCGGACTTTTTTTAGCTTTTTGGAAAATATATTCTGGGTTATCTAAAATGCCTATAGATCCTAAAAATTTTACCACACCAGATTTAGGCGGTAGCTCAAGAGGTATTTCTTCCCTACTACCAAAAGTGCCGGCTTCAGGACCAACTCCAATCCCTGCTGTTAATAAAGGTTGACGTGTGCCTCCCATAGAGCCCCTTCTCCCAGCATCTCCTCTTTCTCCTCCGCCTTGTCCAGCACGCGAACTAAAACCAAGTTTTGGTGGCATAATAATCCTCTTTCCAGCAATGTTGCCGTATGTTGCATACGGAAATTAAAATTGTGCAAATAATAACATCAATGGCTTAAAAAACACTTAAGTAAAACGATAATTCTTTTCTAAGAAAGTGATTTATTTCAAATAAAAGGTTTAATCGGTAGAGTATTTATTAATATTACTTGTTAAATTAAAACCTTATCTTGAGTCTCTAGGCTGTTTTTAGGATAATGAGGCTAGTCAGAAATGAGGGTATTAGTCGATGAGTCAAGATAAAGGGCTAAGAGCTTGTGAAACAAAAGCGTATAAAGTATATCATAAAGATTTGCCTGCCAGTTGTCCTCTGCCTGCGATGCGAGTCTGGGATGCTCATCCTAGAGTTTATTTGCCTTTAGAAGAAATTGGTCAAAAAGCCGTTTGTCCTTATTGTGGGGCAAACTATGAATTAGTTGAAGCTTGATTTTAAGCATCACAGTCGAAAGGAAAAACGTGGCGACAGAGAAAATATTAATCGTTGGGCCTGCTTGGATAGGCGATATGGTCATGGCTCAGACTCTATTTAAAACTTTGCGACAACAATATCCCTTAGCCGAACTTCATGTACTAGCGCCAGATTGGACGCGTGCTTTATTAAGCCGTATGCCAGAAATTAATAAAGCTATTAGCTTACCGTTTGCTCATGGTGAACTTAATTTAAAAAAACGTTGGCAATTAGGTCGTAGTTTACGGCAAGCTAATTATAGTCAGGCGATAGTCTTACCCAATTCTTTTAAATCGGCGTTAATTCCTTTTTTTGCAGGCATTAAAAAGCGCATTGGTTGGCGTGGAGAATTTCGTTATGGATTATTAAGTGAGTTACGAATTTTAAATAAAACCCAATACCCTTTAATGATAGAACGTTTTATGGCTTTAGGAGTACCATCAACGCAATTATTAAAAAAACCTTACCCATTACCACAGTTAATAATCAATCACGATTCATTGCAAGCCGTTGCTAATAAATATCAGCTTCAGGTTGATAAGCCTATTATAGCTTTATGTCCAGGTGTGGCCTTTGGCCCCTCTAAACGATGGCCGGCAGAATATTTTGCAGAGGTTGCTAAATCAAAACTACAAGAAGGTTATCAAATTTGGTTATTTGGTTCTTTGGCAGACAAGCCTTTAGCAGAAATAATTCAAGCACAAAATAATAAGCGATGCGTCGATTTATGTGGTGGAACTAGTTTAGCTGAAGCTATTGATTTACTGTCTTTAGCTAAACTTATTGTTACCAACGATTCCGGGTTAATGCATATTGGCGCAGCATTACACAAACCATTGATTGCTATTTATGGTTCTACTAGTGCTGATTTTACACCGCCTCTCGGAGATAGAGTAAAAATCTTAAATCTAAACTTAGCGTGTAGTCCTTGTTTTAAACGTGAATGTCCATTAGGCCACTTACGATGCATGAAAGATTTAACGCCAGAGCAAGTCATAACAGCTATAAAAGAGTTTATATAAAGCAAATGAAAGTATTAATTATCAAAATGTCTTCCTTAGGCGATATACTGCATACTTTGCCGGCGTTAACGGATGCAGGAATTAATTTGCCTGGCATTCAGTTCGATTGGGTAATTGAAGAGGCTTTTGCTGAAATACCTGCTTGGCATCCTTTAGTGCGACGAGTCATTCCTATTGCTTTTCGCAAATTAAGAAAAACACCTTTACAATCTTTATTTAGTAAAACTTGGCGGAATTTTCGTCAGCAGTTGAAGCAAGAACGCTACGATTTAATTTTGGATGCACAAGGATTATTAAAAAGTGTTTGGATTAGTAGTATGGCACGAGGTCCAAAAGCTGGGCTTGATAAACATTCTGCTTGGGAACCTATCGCTAGTCTTTTTTATCAGCGCAAATATGCGGTTAATCCAGCTCAACACGCAGTAACTCGAGCTAGAGAATTATTTGCCAAAGCATTAGGGTATGGTAAACCTCAGAACGTAGCTACTTATGGTATTAGTCAAGATAGGTTTAGGACAAAATCTATACCTTATAAGCAGTATGTGGTATTTCTCCATGGTACTACTTGGCAAACTAAATTGTGGCCAGAAAATTATTGGCAGGCTCTGGCCAATATCTTGTCTGCAGCAGGGTATCAAATTTTACTACCGTGGGGAAATGAGGCAGAACAGGCTCGGGCTGAACGAATTGTTAAGTCTTGTGTTACTGCTCAAGTTTTACCAAAGTTAACGCTTACTGAAATGGCTACTATTCTTTGCAGTGCTAAGGCCGTGGTTGCAGTCGATACGGGGTTAGGGCACGTAGCAGCGGCTTTAGGTAAGCCAACGGTTTCTTTGTATGGACCTACTGATCCTAAAGAAATAGGAACTTTAGGCGACAACCAAGTACATTTGTCAGCAAATTTTCTTTGTGCGCCTTGTTTGCAACGGTTTTGTACTTATCAAGGCGCAAGCGATGAAAAGCCAGCTTGTTTTACCATGATACCACCTGATCAAGTCTGGCAAACCTTACAGCGTTTTCTTATGACCAAATCTGACTAAGAGAGGTTAATATTAATTAATCGCTAGTATTGAAGTTTCAAATTCACTTCCCTAGAATCAGATCATTTTGTTAGAATCGATTAATTTAATGTAATAGCCTAATCAAGCAGCTAGTTAATAAGGATTATAAGTGTTACATATAGAGCAACAATTTTTAAACGAGCTACCGGAAGCAAATTTTGCAAGCTTGATGGCTTTACCAGGTAAAGTTTACCGTCAACTTGATAGCCGGCAAACTTTGCGGTTTGAGTTAGCAGGAAAAGGTTATTTTATTAAAAAGCATTTTGGTGTTGGTTGGCGTGAGATCATCAAAAATCTTTATTTGGGTAAACTACCAGTCATTAGTGCAAACAATGAAAGACTAGCATTACAAAAATTAGCAAAACATCAAATTAAGGTACCTAAACTTATTGCTTATGGCAGTCAGGGAACTAATCCAGCTACTAGACAGTCATTTATTATTATGGAAGAAGTGATTCGTGCCATAAGTTTAGAAGATTTGTGTCGTGATTGGGCTAAAAAGAAACCAAACTTTGTATTGAAACAAAGAATAATTCAGCAGGTTGGTTTAATAGTTAATAAAATGCACAGGTTAGGGATTAATCATCGAGACTGTTACCTTTGTCATTTTTTGTTTTATAAACCTTCAGCTAATGAAATTTATCCAACTATTTATCTTATTGATTTGCATCGTGCGCAATTACGGAAACAAGTCCCAGTTCGTTGGATTGAAAAGGACTTGGCAGGTTTATATTTTTCCAGCATGGCCATTGGCTTAACAAAGCGTGATTTGCTGCGATTTTTAGAGGTTTATTTTTGTTTACCCTGGCGAAAGATTTTGCAAATGCATAGTCAACTATTAAAAAGAGTTGAAAATAAAGCGCATTGTCTTTATCAAAAGGAATATAATCAATCTTCCCCATTAACTAGGTTTTTTAAATAATGGCCATAGAGTTAAGTTATTTCACCAATCAACAACAATTCGAGGGGCTAACTTTTAAGAATTTTAAGCCTTTTTTGTTGATTATTAATGACCAAGAGTTTTTAGCTGAAAAAATTATACGCTTGTTGCCTCAAAAACGGTTAGTTTTAAGTGGTGTATGGCAGAATAAAAAAGTTATTATTAAAGTGTTTTTTGATAAACAAGCTAGGCAGCATTTTAATCGCGAACTTATTGGTTATCATCTATTAGAAGAAAAGGGTATAGCCATTGCCCCTGTGTTTTTTGCTAATGAATTGAGTGTAAAAAATGTCTACGCAGTAATTTACTTGGAATTTTATCCTGCCAAGAAAATTTCGCAACTGATTGAGAATGAAAATGAAGAACGTGCCGAGTTTTGGTTGTATCAAACTCAGCAAGTAATAACCAAACTTCATCAGGTGGGGCTTTTACAAACCGATTTACATTTAAATAATTTTGTTTTAGTAGGGGATGATATTTATCTACTAGATTATGCTTCCATCAAACAAGCTACTGATAAAAAAAAGCAATTGGAAAATATTGCATTATTTTACGTACAATTTCCAGCCAATCTGTTTCATTTAATAAAAAAATTGTTTTTTGAATATTGCGTACTTTGTCAACAAAGCAATGATCCGCTATTGGAAAAAAGCCTGTTCACAAGAATCCAGGCACTTTCTTGGCAGCGAGGGCAAGCATTTCAAAAAAAATGTTTACGGACTAGCACAGATTTTGTGGCTAGTCATTCTTCGACACAACTCTCAGTTTATCGGCGAAGCGAAGAACAGCAAATGTTGCTAGCTTTTATTAAAGATCCGGAAAAAATGCTCCATTCATTGCCAACTAAAATACTGAAAGCTGGCAATACTAGCACAGTGTTGCAAGTGATGATGGATGATAAATGGTATATTGTAAAACGGTATAATGTAAAAAGCTGGTGGCATTTTTTCACGCACTGTTGGCGCAAGAGTCGAGCTATTAAAAGTTGGTGTAATGCTAATTTATTACAATTAATGAATATTCCTACTGCCAAGCCACTTGCAGTAATTGAAAATAAAGTTTTAGGGTTAACCACAACTAGCTATGTACTAATGGAATTTTTAAGTGATGAGATTTTATTAGATAGATTATTAATTACTGTTGATCAAGAAATTATTCAACAAGTAATAAAGATATTAAATGAATTAGCTGCATTACAGCTTGCTCATGGTGATCTGAAGGCCAATAATTTTATCATTGCCCAGGAAAGGGCTTATTTAATTGATCTGGATGCGATGAAGCATTATCGAAAAGCTTCACTATGGCGTAGAGCATTTAAAAAAGATATTCTTCGCTTTAGAAAAAACTGGTGGCTATACCCAGAAATTCTACAAGCGTTTAATGTAATTGATAAAGATAGGCTTTAATCAAAACTCTTAAATTATTTAATCCCATTGTGTCTTAATAGGCTATCAATTTTAGGCGCTCGGCCACGGAACTTTTTAAATAACTCCATGGCATCTGCTTCTCCGCCCCGTTGTAAAATATTTTCTTTGAAACTCTTGCCTGTTTCGGGATTAAAAATTCCTTCTTCTTCAAAGCGCGAATAAGCATCACTTGATAAAACTTCCGCCCATTTATAACTATAATAGCCAGCGGCATAGCCACCCGCAAAAATATGAGAAAAACTATGCTGAAAGCGATTAAAGACAGGTGGTGTAATGACAGCAATCTGTTCACGTATTTTATCAAGCAAACTTTGAATTTGATTAGGATGATTGGATTTATAATGGCAATGTAGTTCAAAATCAAAAAGAGAAAATTCAAGTTGTCTTAGCATCATCAGGGCGGAATGGAAATTTTTAGCAGAGATCAGCTTTTTTAATAAAGCGTGTGGTAAACTTTTTTGAGTTTGATAATGTTTAGAAATAAGTGTTAAAGCTTCTTGCTCCCAACACCAGTTTTCCATAAATTGACTGGGCTGTTCGACAGCATCCCAAGATACTCCATTAATGCCAGATACTGCAGCTACCGGTACGGTTGAGAGTAGATGGTGCAAACAATGGCCGAATTCATGAAACAATGTTGTCACTTCATCGTGAGTCATGAGACAGGGGTTATCGCCAACAGGTTGGCTAAAGTTACAGGTTAAAAAGACAGCGGGTATTTGTTTGCTGCTGTCTGCATGTTGCAGATAGGTGCGACATTCAGCCATCCAAGCGCCGCCTCGCTTATTAGATCTTGCATAAAGATCGGTATAAAAATAAGCAATTAATTTTTGATTAGCATCAGTTATTTGATAAAGGCGTACTGAAGGATGCCAGCTAGCACAGTTTTTAATTTCAGTAATATGAAGACCGTATAAGCGAGAAACAATAGTAAATAATCCTTGCATTACGATAGATTCAGGAAAATAGGGCCGTAATTGCTCATCAGAAATATTAAATTGATGTAATTTTAATTTTTCCGCATAAAAATTAATATCCCAAGCTTCTAATTTATCAACTTGATACTGTTTTTTTGCAAAGCGTTCTAAGGTTTTTAATTCCAGAAGTGCTTGCGGCTTGGCACGTTTGACTAAATCATTTAAAAAAGTAATGACTTCATGCGAGCTGCTTGCCATTTTGGTGATTAAAGATAGTTCAGCATAATTTTTAAAGCCTAGCAGTTTAGCGAGTTCTAAACGAGTATCCAAAATTTTCAGCATGACTTTGCTGTTATCCCATTTTTTATTATGAGGACCTTGATCAGAAGCTCTGGTGGTGTAAGCTTCATAAAAAGTTTTTCTTAAATTTCTATCCTCAGCATAAGACATCACAGCCATATAAGTGGGAATATCTAAGGTAAATAGCCAGCCAGTTAACTTTTTTTGATTAGCCTTTGCTTTGGCGGTTTGTAGTATCAAAGCCGGTAAACCGGTTAATTTATTTTTCTGTTTTAAATGTAAAAACCAAGCGTTAGTTACATCTAAAACGTTTTCTTCAAATTTGGTGGAGAGTTTAGTAAGTTGTTGTTGTAATTCAGCAAAACGTTTTTTGTTTTTGCCCGTTAATTCTGCGCCGGCAAGTTTAAAATCACGCAGGGAATTTTGGATAGCTTTTTTCTGAGCAAGACTAAGTTTTTTAAAGTCAGGACTAGCAGCAATTTGCTTAATCACAGCATAAAATTTTTTATTATGAGAAAACTCAATATGGTATTGAATTAATAAAGGCTGACATTGATTATAAATTTTACGTAATTGCTGAGTATTTACTACAGCATTTAATTGTTCAATAGGCGCCCACATATTCTGTAATCTCATTTCCATTTCTTGCAAAGGAGCAAGAAAGTTATTCCAAGAATATTTTTTTTGTTTAAGTAATTGCTGTAGCTGTTTTCTGTTATCAGCCAAAATGGCTTCTAATGCGGGTTTAATATGTTTAGGTTCAATCTGCTTAAATAAAGGTAAAGTGGTATGTTCTAATAAGGGGTTATTGCTCATTGTTTTTCCTATTGACTAGTAAATTATTAATGACTATTAAAAGAAAAATAGTTAACCAATAATCTATTTGATAGTTTACGCTAAAGTATGAAAATAGTAAAAAGTAAGCTACCATTTAAATAATAAATAAGAGGATCTACCATGACTTGTAATGAATTTTATACTTATCTTTCAGCACAAACTGAAGAACTGAAGAAAACTGGTTTATTCAAAGAGGAAAGAGTTATTACCACTCCGCAGCGTGCCAAAATTGGTATTATCAATGGGGAGCAGGCGATTAATTTATGTGCTAACAATTATTTAGGTTTGGCGGATAATCAATTTCTCATTGATACAGCAAAAGCGGCTTTAGATGAATATGGTTATGGTATGGCATCGGTGAGATTTATTTGTGGTACCCAAACTATTCACAAAGAGTTAGAAATAGCGATTAGCGAATACTTAGGTATGGAAGACACTATTCTTTATTCTTCTTGCTTCGATGCTAACACCGGGTTATTTGAAACTTTGTTGGGTTCTGAAGATGCAATTATCAGCGATGAGCTAAATCACGCTAGTATTATCGATGGCGTAAGGTTATGCAAGGCCAAGCGGTTTCGTTATAAAAATAATGATATGGCAGATTTAGAACAACAATTAAAAGAAGCGCAAGACTGTCGTTTTAAATTAATTGCTACTGACGGTGTGTTTTCAATGGATGGCATTATTGCTAATTTATCAGGTATTTGTGATTTGGCGGATAAATACAATGCTTTAGTAATGGTTGATGATTCACATGCAGTTGGATTTATTGGTAATAAAGGTAAGGGAACGCATGAGTACTGTGAAGTCATGGGGCATATTGATATTATCACCGGTACTTTAGGCAAGGCGCTAGGCGGTGCTTCGGGTGGTTATACGAGTGCCAGAGAAGAAATTGTTACTTGGTTAAGACAGCGATCAAGACCTTCTTTATTTTCAAACAGTTTAGCACCAGTCATTACAGCTACATCATTGGCAGTAATTAAGTTGTTAAATAAAAGTGATGAACTACGAATTAAATTACGAGAAAACAGCCAATATTTTCGTGCTGGGATGCAAAAGCTTGGATTTAATTTAGTACCAGGAGAGCATCCTATTATTCCTGTTATGTTAGGAGAAGCTAAGCTTGCTAAACAAATGGCGGATGAATTGTTAAAAGAAGGTATTTATGTCATAGCCTTTTCTTATCCTGTGGTGCCACAAGGTAAGGCTAGAATTAGAACGCAAATGTCTGCAGCGTTGACTAAACAAGATTTAGATAAAGCCTTACAAGGTTTTGCTAAAGTAGGACGAGCACTAGGGGTTATCAATTAAGTAAGAAATAAGGTCTGAGAATGAAGTGTTTAGCAAAACTAAAAAAAGAGCCTGGTATTTGGTTGCATGAAGCTCCGCTTCCCCAAATAGGCCATAATGATGTGCTTATTAAAGTAAAAAAAACAGCTATTTGCGGCACTGATATTCATATTTACAATTGGGATGTGTGGGCTCAGAAAACGATACAGGTTCCTTTAATTACTGGCCATGAATTTGTTGGCACGATTGCAGAGCTTGGAATTGAAGTAAAGGGATTGTCAATAGGCGATCGAGTATCTGGTGAAGGGCATATCACTTGTGGTTTTTGTCGAAAATGTCGTGCTGGGAGACAGCATCTCTGTCGCAATACAGTAGGTTTAGGCGTTAATAGACAAGGATGCTTTGCCGAATATGTTTGTATTCCAGCTAATAATGTTTATCGATTACCTAATGATATTAGTGATGACGTGGCAGCTATCTTAGATCCTTTGGGTAACGCAGCCCATACCGCTTTATCTTTTGATTTAGTAGGCGAAGATGTTTTAATTACCGGGGCTGGGCCAGTTGGTATCATGACAGCAGCGATTGCTGCTCATGTCGGTGCAAGGAAAGTTGTTGTTACCGATATCAACGATTATCGCTTAGCGCTTGCTAAGAAAATGGGAGCGACACGGACTGTCAATATTAAGCAGGAACCTGATTTAAAAGCTATTATGAAAGAGCTCAATATCAAAGAAGGTTTTGATGTAGGTTTAGAGGTTTCTGGTAATGTACAGGCATTTAGTCAAATGTTAGCAACTATGAATCATGGTGGGCATATTGCTTTATTAGGAATACTACCGGACCAAGCGGGTATTAACTGGACAGAGGTTATTTTTAAGGGATTGATCATTAAAGGTATTTATGGACGAGAAATGTACGAGACTTGGTATAAAATGGTGGCGATGTTGCAAAGTGGTTTAAACATCGCTTCAGTCATTACACATGTTTTGCCTATGTCTAAATTCCACGAAGGATTTGATATTATGAGAACAGGGCAATCAGGTAAAGTAATTTTAGATTGGGAAAATTGACTTAATTTATTATTTTATTCATGATGCTTTTAATTTTAAAAATTTTGACTGATAGTTATGGAGCTAATCGACTGCGCTGAAAAACTTCTACGGCCGCATCTGTTGCTTTACTTAACTCTGCATCAAAATTAAATAATTGCGTTTTAATTAGATCAAGGTCGGTATCCTGATTTATAATGTCTTTGCTCAATAGTACCTGTATTTCCAAAATAATTTCATCAACAGCTGATGGGACACTGATAGCAGCGGTTAAGCCTGGGCTAGAGAGGGCTCGAAAATAGGTTTGAGTTTGAGCAATCAGCGTGTCGAGTTCCCTTGACTCTTTTAAACGAGTAAAACGATCGGTTGCTCTTGTGCTGGATTTAGGTATAGGAGTGGCTCGGCCTCTAAAGAATTTAAGTCTAGATAGTTTAGACGCTGCTTCAGAAAGTGCTATAGCTGCTGCAGTTACCTGCTCAGGAGTAGGTGTTCCTAAAATAATAGGGGTGCGTGGCATAAAAAAACCTTTCTTATTGTAATAATCGATATTATTTAAAAGCTTTTTTAAGAATTTGTAAATACCTTATTTTTCAGGTCATGATTAGGATTAATCAGTTCCCAATGAATAAGTAGAAGACTGATAGCCACTACCAAAAGAGGCTGGGGTTTCTTAAATTGGTATCTTGTTAAAAAAGTTTCTATAGCGTTATCAATAGCTGGATTAAACAAAGAAGGATTAATGTTAGCTTTTAATTTTTCAGTATTTTTTCAGATAACTTCTTTTCTGATGGGTCTTCAGGTTGGTCTTTTTTTATAAGCTTAGATTTTGATTGCAAGAGTTTACTAAACATAGTTAAATTTTAATAAAATACCATAATTTAAACAATCAACAAGTTGACGAGTTAAATGCTGCCTGCAGAGGAACACAATTGTAAATAAATTTTATAGTGTTATGCTTTGACTTTACGTATGATAATTTGATTGCTTATTTAGGGAGCTTGTTTATGGCTATTCGTCAGTTTGCAGGTATTACGCCCATTGTTCCTTCTTCAGCTTTTGTAGATGAAATGGCCTTAGTTTTAGGTGATGTGGTGCTAGGTGAGCAGTGTTCAGTTTGGTCAATGACCGTAATCCGTGGTGATGTACATCGTATTAGAATAGGGGCTCGTACTAATATCCAAGATGGTTCTGTGCTTCATGTTACCCATTTTGGCGAATATAATGGAACAGGTTTTCCTTTGATAGTCGGCAATGATGTGACAGTTGGGCACGGGGTAGTGCTTCATGCTTGTACAGTGGGAGATCGTTGTTTGATTGGTATGCATTCTACGTTATTAGACGGCGCTATTATTGAAAATGAGGTGATGATAGGCGCTCACAGCCTAGTTACTCCTGGTAAATTATTAGAAAGTGGTTATCTGTATTGCGGTAGCCCAGTAAAGAAAATGCGTGCCTTAACTTCTCAAGAAATTAAATTTTTACAATACAGTGCTAATCATTACGTGGAGCTCAAAAATAAGCATCAAGGAAAATAAATGGAGAAAGTATGCGTAAAACTTTAATAGGGCTGCTTATTGCTATTATAATTTTTATTTTGCTTTTACCTTATTATCTAGGTGAGGCAATTGCGACTGAATTTAAGGCTCAATTACAAAATTTTAACAAAAGTCCCGATGCAATTTATGCATCAGTAATCAATTACCAAACGCATTGGTTTACGACTGACGCAACAGTACTGATTACTCAGCAAACTCCAATCTTTTTGAAGCAATTGAATCCGCAAATTAAATGGCCTGCACAAATTGTATACCAGCTTCAATTAACAATTAATCATGGCCCTTTTGTTTATATCAATTGTCCGCAACTGAATGTCTCAGGATTGTTTTGGACTAGAGGGATAGCAACCGGTACTATTAAACTCATTTCACCTAAATCAGATATTATTAAAAGTATTCAGGGATTAAATCAACCCATTAAAGTTTTATTAGTTGTTGATATGAATGGTGCCCTACAAATTTTTGCTAAAACAGGCAGTTATCAATTATTGACTGATCAATTAGCGCTAAAGTTTCTAGGTGCAAAAATTCAGCTATTAATTGACAACGCGAGTGGGATAAGTAACGTTTCTCATCTGCAAGGTAAAACTATTTTTTATGGATTAGAAGCTCAATTTCAGCAGGGAAAATTAATCATTTTACCTGCTAGCCTTACTTATAATTATAATACTGTTAACAAACTTTGGTTGGGTAAGAAAACACTTACTATTCCTGCGATCAGTTTAATCAGCCCACAAGGAAAACTGTTGGTCTCAATTAGTAATGTAAATTTTGCCACGACTAGAGAGCGAGAGGCTAATACTTTAACAGTGAAACAGCTACTTTCTATTGACCATTTAATTATTAATAATAATGTTATCAAAAATATTCAAGCTGAATTTGAAATAAATAATGTAAAAATAATGCCAGTGATTGCTTTACAAAATATTGTTCGTAATGTGAAAGGCTATTCTCCTCAAAAAGCCAATCAAAATTTTTTAATAGAGTTTGCTAAATTGCTAACAGGGGTTAATGTACAACTCAATTATTTGCAAGCCAATTTTCCGTTTGGTACAATTTCAATGCAAGGTATATTAACATTACCCGCTACTGTTCCGGTAATGCCTGCTCCAGCTAAACTAAAATATTTATTTAATAATGCAGTAGGACAACTGCAAATCAAAATGCCTATTACCATTTTACAACCAGGATTATTTATGCAAGAGCCAGGACCTGTATTACCGGTGGGTACACCTGTAATGACACGGCCGAATTTTATTGATTTAATGTCGGCTTTAGCTAGCTCAGCCTATGAGAAAAATTATTTAATCAAAGAAAATGGTCAATTGATTGCCAACTTGGATTATAATCAAGGAGCATTAGTTGCTAATAATATACCAGTAGATTTTAAGTTAACCGTCTCCAGCGGACAAATTAAGCAATGAATTTATTTTCTGCCTAGTTTATAATAAGCATTATTTTGAATATTTAACAGTGTGCTAATAAAATTAGAGAGAGACTAATTTGCTAAGAACACCGTTAAACAAAAAGTTTGGTGAGGAAAATATATGACTAGACTAGCAGTAAGAGAAAACATGATAAGTGTGATGTGGCCAGCAAAACGATCTTTGCTTAAACAAGGAATATTAGTTTTATTCGGAAGTTTAGTTATTGCTGCGGGATCACAGATTGCCATTCCCTTAAATCCAGTTCCTATTACCTTACAAACTTTTGCGGTGATGTTAATTGGTTGTTTATATGGTGCTCGACTAGGATTAATGAGTGTAGCGCTTTATTTAGCTGAGGGTCTAATGGGTTTGCCAGTTTTTGCAGAATGGCATGCAGGTATAGCAGTATTGTTAGGGCCTGCGGGGGGGTATCTTATAGGCTTTCTACCAGCGGTGTGGGTGAGTGGTTATTTATTAGAAAAAGGTTGGGCAAAGAAAAGTAGCTTAGCTTTTTGTGCAGCTTTATTGGGCGATCTTTGCATTCTATTGCTCGGGGTTATAGTGCTTGCAAAATGGGTGGGCTTAACCATGGCAGTACAAGTAGGGTTAATACCTTTTATTGGAATTGAATTAATAAAATTAATGCTGCTTTCTTTAGTTATTCCTTTCTGTTGGCGTCGCAATAAACAAGCATAACAGTTAAAACATTTCTAAAGGATCAACGTCAAGTGACCAGCGAACTTGTCTCGTTGTTTTTAAACTTTCAATTTCTAGCATTAAGCGGGTTAATAACTGTTGTAGCGGTTTTCGTTGCTCGGCTTTTAATAATAGTTGATAACGAAATTTGCCTGCACGTTTTGCCATGATAGCTGGGGTGGGACCTAAAGCTTCAACTTGGCTAATTTCTGGAAGCTTTTCTAAAAGAGTTTTTATTTGCGATAAAAATTGTTCAGGTAAGTGAGATTGCGTAGATTCAGCGCGTAGTAAAGCAAAATAGCTATAAGGTGGTAAATGACAAAGTGCTCGCTCTTTTAATAAATTCTCAGCAAAAGTATGATATCCTTGTTGGATGAGCTCGAGTAGTAAAGGATTTTCAGGCTGATGAGTTTGGATGAGTACTTCACCAGATTGCTTTGCTCTACCGGCTCGCCCCGCAACTTGTACAACTAATTGCCCCATTCTTTCAATAGCACGAAAATCACTACTATAAAAGCCACTATCAGCATCAATAATCCCAACCAAGGTTACATTAGGAAAGTGATGTCCTTTAGCCAGCATCTGAGTGCCCACTAAAATAGCAGGTAAACCTTGATTGATTTCATCCAGTAATTGTTTTAAAGCATGTTTTTTACGTGTGCTATCTCTGTCAACCCGTAAGACTCTATGAGTAGGGAAATATTGTTGCAAAGTTTCTTCAATTCGCTCTGTGCCAGTTCCTAGAGCAATCAATTCGTTGCTGTGACACTGTAAGCAGAGTTTGGGCAAAGCGCGGTGACTATTACAATGATGACAAATTAATTTTTTTTGACTTTGATGAAGCGTGTAATTGATATTGCAGCGTTGGCATTTGCCAATCCAGCCACATTGATGACAAAACAAGCTTGGTGAAAAACCCCTGCGGTTTAAGAATAACAGTACTTGATTATGTTGTTGAAGGTGTTGTTTTATCTTTTTTAATAAAGGTTCGCTCATTCCTGCTTGTAGACTTTTATTACGTAAATCAATCAGCTGGTAGTGCGGTAAGGGAGCGGCGTTACTGCGTTTAGCAAGTTGTAACAGAGTATAACGTTTAGAGGCGTTCAATAAACTTTCTAAAGAAGGGGTGGCAGAACCCAAGACAATGGGAATTTCTTCGGTTTGGGCTCTTAAAATAGCAAAATCACGGGCTGAGTATCTAAATCCTTCTTGTTGTTTAAAAGACAAATCATGTTCTTCGTCTATGATGATAATTCCTGGGTTGGCTAGGGGGGTAAAAATAGCTGAACGGGTACCAATAATAATTTTAATTTGATTGGTTTTGGCTTGTAGCCAGCCTGCTAGGCGTTCTCGGTCAGTTAAACCAGAGTGTAAGGCTAAACAAATATTGCCAAATCGAGTCATAAACCGGTTTATAGTCTGCGGGGTTAAACTGATTTCGGGTACTAAAACAATCGCCTGTTTATTTTGTTGAATAACTTTATCAATAATCTGTAAATAAACTTCTGTTTTACCGCTTGCTGTCACACCTTCTAATAAAAACGTCTGAAACTGATTTAAAGCTTCACTGATCATATTGACTGCGGCTGCTTGTTCTACGTTAAGTGTTAAATGAGTGACCGGATGGTTGTTAAGTATAGGAGTGGGAGTAAAAGCTGTAATTATCTGCTTGCTGAGTAAAATTTTAAGTAGAGCTGAAGGAACTTGCTGCACTTGTAGGGCAGAGGTGCTAAGCGTATGGTTTGTTTGCTGTTGAAATACGTCGATTACAGCTAGTTGCTTGGGCGCACGTGACAATGATTTAAGATTAATTTTACTTAAATCATTCAAGCGATAATGAACCTCAGCTTTTAATTCTGGTAAACTAGGTTTTTTAAGAAGATTAGGTAATAGGTTAAAGCAGACCTCACCTAAAGGATAATGATAATAATCACTCAGCCATTTACAATAGAATAAAAACTGCTTAGAGAGCACAGGTTCAATTTCAAGGTGTTCACAAATGGCTTTTAATTTATGAAGAGGTTGAGCAGTTTCTGACTTTATTTCCCAGATTATCCCCACCATTTTTCTGTTACCAAAGGGTACTATCACTCTACAGCCATTTTGCAGGCTAGTTTTAGGTAAATCACAGTAATAATCAAATAGCCGATATAAGGGCACAGGTAAAGCAATGCTGAGAATGGTTTTATTCATGTTGTAATAAAAAACAGTTATAAAGAGAAAGATTATACCGAATAAAAAAACCCGCGCTAGGCGGGTTTTAATTAATCTAAAAAGTCATCATGTAACGCCTTATAGCGTTTGAATTCTAATAGATCTTCGACAGTTCTGCGTGCATCAGAACGAGCACTAGAAGGATCGTGTCGAGAGCTTAAATGCGAGGAAATATCAAGTTCTTTAGCCAAGGTTGATTCAAAAGCTTTAGATTTTTTTCGCACAGCTAGTCCTCCATAATCAGCTGTTTCTATTATTCATTAAGAACAATAGAAATAGGTCAAACTCCAAAAGCAAGTTTATTTTATACAGTTTTTCAATAACTTGGGAAGTTTTTTTTGTTTTATTTTCGGAAATTGGGTACTATTTAGATAGAGCCAGTAGAAAAATGGCTATAAAATAACCAATATAGAGAGTTTTTTATGGAAGAGTTTGATAATTATAAAATATTAATGGCTAAACTAGCCAAAACCTTCACTCAAGACATGCATTTTATTAAAGATTTTAAATTTGAAGTTGTAGAGTTTAACGAAGAAGAGGTGGTACTTAAATTCCTTATGCAAGAAAAGCTGCATGGCAATATGCTGCAAGGGATTTTGCATGGTGGCGCAACAGCGACTGTATTAGATACAGCAGGAGGTATGTTGGCCATTGCCGGTACCTTCGCTAAACAAAAGCATGCCAGTATTGAAGAGCAGTTAGCTAAAATTGCCAAGGCAGCGACTATCGATTTGCGGATCGATTATTTACGACCAGGTCGAGGTAAGTATTTTTTAGCAAAGGCCAAAATGGTTCGTTGTGGCAATAAAATCATTGTTATCGATTCTTATCTTTATAATGATGTTGATTCATTAATTGCCAGAGGTATTGGTACTTATTTGGTAGATCATTAATCAGATTTTTTTATCCAAATAATTTTTTTAGAACCAGATTTAGAAGAAGCTTTATTATCAATAGCTTCTTGTTTATAACCACAGTGTACACATTCTGCAAAATTTTTATTGGCAATAGAATAAACTACTGTTTTGTCAGGTAAGCCACACTTTGGACAGATTGCGCCAGCAATAAATCGCTTTTTTATAGTCAACTTTCTTTACTCAGGTACTGCTTCGTTTTATCCTAACAGTATACAAGATAAATTACTATTAGACAGAATTTGTTACTAAGAAAAACCAGAAGAGAATAGGATGAATATCGATAAGCCGGTAGAGGCCGACCCCAAAAAACTTATTGCGCTAGCTAAAAACCTGAGTCAGGAAATTGTTGGTCAAGAAACGGCACTTAGCCTATTAGCAGAGCGTTTACCCATTTATTTAATGCATTTAAATCAAAAGCTCGAACTACCTTTGTTAGTATTTTATGGATCCAAAGGGGTGGGTAAAACCACCACTGCAACAGCGTTACAGCAATATCTTTATACTAGATCATTGCTAAGCTTAGATTTAACGCAGTTAACAGAAGCGAATTTAGTAGAAGCTTTCACTAAAGAATCTGCACAGTTAGGGGTTATTTTGCTGTTGAATCTAGAAAATGCGCAGCCGACGTTATTACATAAATTAATTGAACTGGCGCAACAAGGCGAGTTGATTGATAAGCACGGTAAGGTACATAGATTACACGACCGCCTCTTAATTTTTATTTGGAATATTGAACCACAACTTAAGCCTTTAATGTCTATAGCTCAAACTATTGGTGCTAAGACAGAAGCTGTTTCTTTATTACAGCTTGTGGTAAACGATATGCCAGAAGCTGAGCCAGAGCCTGAATTAGCATTAACTGCAAAATTGACAGCAGATTTTAGTAAATTACCCGCAGAATTTGTGCAATATGCTGAATTTATTCCTTTTGAAAAATTAACGAGTGCTAGTTTAGAACAGCTCATTAAAACCTATTTGTCTAAACTTGCGTTACAAATTCGTACTCGTCAAGGGATGGAGCTTAATTATAATGGCCGTTTGCCTGAGGAATTAATAGAGATTTTTAGTTTAGAGGGGTTTTCAGCTGGACAGCTCTATTCTAAATTAGATGAATTAGTTTTGCCTTTAATCAGTAAAGTGCTTTTACAAGCTCCAGAGGAAGCTCAACGCATTAAACTTTATTTAAATAACTTCAATAAACTAGACAGTGATCTGACCTAATTTCTGTGTTTTCTTTTGTTTACAGGATTTATTGTTACCTCCTTAAGATTTCTTTAAGAATCAATGGCTAGAATCAAAATAACAATAATAGTAAAAAGGGGGAGGTACAGTATGGAAGGCGTTACTGTGCTAGAGACTGTAAACGAAGATTTTTGTAATCCTGATGACCTATGGATGATTGATAGGATTAATAAAGCCAGAAAAAAATTATTTGGCTTTTTCTTAGCAATGAATGCTAAAAGACAGCTATATGACAATCCAGAAGACCCTAATTATGTTAAGTATCTACTCCAGCGCCGTCAATATGTTTATGCTAAAATATTAGCGCAGCATCATTACTTAGCGCTTTATGAAGAACTTTTTAAAACAGAGGTTTCAGTAATAAGTGTATCGCAGTTTTCTTTACGCAAACAAATAAATAATGCTATAGAGAAATTACGGACTAGAAATTCTGATACCTTGTTGGCAATAAATATTGATGAACTAATTGCTTTATCCCGTGAAGAATTGACAGCACTGTATGCGCGTTATCAAGAAGCAGGCATTAAAATTTTATTATTATCAGAACAATATTTTGCAGACGATGAGCGCTTGGCTGTTCTTAAAAGTTTTTTCCCAGGAGCACCGCTTATTACCACTGCTAAAGTTGTTAGTATGGCAGAAATAGTAGACACTATTCAAATCGTCTCAAAACAATTTGGCCAGCCTATCGTAAAAGCTGCTCTCTTGACTAGTAATAGTGAAGAATTATTTATTGCTGAACGAGTTTATAAAATTACTAAACTTTCTGAAACAGGAGAAATCTTAGTCAAAGAAAAAATACCTGATTTTGAAGTAGTAAAAGTTATAACTGAGTTAAAATCTAAATTGAAACTTATTGAAGAGATATTGCCCCAACAAATTCGTGAATTAAAGTTAGCGTTTAAAACAGTAAAAGAATCTTTTCCGTCCTATACTGATCAGGAAAGTTTTTTAAGTGCAATAAATGAGTGTCTTGAGCCGCTTATTAAAAAATGCATAAATCTTAAAGAGTATTTATTACCCTCTTTGTATGAAGATTTTACTAATAAATATTTATTAGATCTAGCAGGAGAAATAATCAGTAAAACAATTCAAGGTTGTTTTATTCATCATAGATATGAATATATTGATCAAGCTGCGCAGCGCTTAGGATTATTACTAAACACAGTTTTAACGGATGAAGTCAAGTTAGGGTTAGGGAATTATTATTTTCAATTTTTAAAGCCAGTATTGCTGCAATTTGGTTTTAGTGGAAATAATATTAATGAATTTGGCCAAGCAATTTTAAAATATGTCATTAGTTTTTATAAAAATTTATTTAGAAATGATAAAGCAAATTATAGAAGCAATATGATTAATGCACTGTTTGATTTATTTCAACAATTAATCATCCCTCTCTGTAATGATCCTATTGCTTTATCTTCAGCTAGTCTTTTGGGTCTTCAATCGTATCTCTATGAGCAGCTGTCAATTAGTATTGACGACGAAGTAATAACCTTTACTGAAGATAGCGCTGATTTTCAAATTAGAAAGTTAGTTAATGATCTCATTCCTAGTTTAGTAACGCGAGGTAGCAGTTTACCAGTAGGTCAGACGAGCACGGTTAAATTATTGTTTATTGACTGTGATGGTACATTAATGCTAGGGGCTAAGGAAAATTGTTGTCGACCCAATTTAGCAAGTTATGATGAATGGGCTTGTTTTCTTAATTCTTTAAAAGCAAAAGGTATTGTACCTATTTTGATTTCAAGAAGAATTAAAGGAGGGGGGGAAGTAGATGGTATTCAAGATATTTTGAATCACCCAGAATTGCAAGCTTGTTTTGCTGGCAAAGTTTTGTTAAGTCCTTTAGTACCTAAAGCTTATGCAATGCAACGCATTTATGAAGAATTGATAGCTAGGAGTGTAAGAGGCCTTAATTATGAAATGGTGTTATTGGATGATGAACCAGAAGAGGCAAATTATATAGTCAGGACGAAGCAAGAAACAGGTGTTTCTATGCAAGCAATTAGAGTTTTTGCAGAAGAAGCAAAAGACTCTGAAGATTCTTTTTGGATTAAGCGAGGTTTATATATTGCTAATGTAAAATATTTGGTTACCTTGTGTAGCCCATTGAATGTTGAAGCGTTATTGAAACAAATTATTAGCATTATTTCACTTAACAAACTTTTTGCTGTGACGGTTTTGGAAGGAGAAAAAGATAAGTTTTTGAGCCAAAGAATTTTTGATTTAATGAATGTTGTTGTGCAAAATATTTTGCGAAGAAATACTACTTATCAAGAAGAAATGCTTACGGCTTTAAATTTTTTACTAGCGCAAGGCGAGCGCTATTTGTTAAGTGAACATAGATTCTTATTACATGAAATTTATGTTGCTAACTGGCAAGCGCTAAAAGTCACCGCTGCAGAAGCGGTTCAACCTCAGATAGCAAGTCATATAAAGGAAGTTACTAGTCTTTTAATCGGCCCTATTAGCGTAGCCAGCAGTAGTATGCATTCTAGTGTTTCTTTAAGTAGTGGAGCTGAGAGTGACGAAGATATCAGTACAGAGGCTGAAGCTGGAATTGGAGCAGGAGCAGGAGTAGATGGGCCAGCTTGTCTTTTTAAAAGTGCTAAAAATTCTGCTACGTTAGCCAGCCCTAGCGACAAACCCCCGATAACAGTATTTTTTGAGCGTAGGCCGTCTGTCCATGCAGAGGAGGCTAGCAAACCTGCCATAGCTCATCAGGCTGCAACAGTATAGTAAGGAAGATTATGGTGGAATTGTTATATGATTTACTTGTTGCTGTTAATAGTACTTTTTTTAATAAAGAATTTCAGCCTTGGCTTTGTCAAGAAGAGGCGGAGAAATATCTAGCTTCCTATCTTGCTTATGAAGATGAAAATCAAGTTGTCCCTTATTTATCTGCTCCAATAGGGAGGGTAATGAGCGCTGCAACAGCTGCCTCGGTTGTGAGTGAAGGAAATGAGGATTGTGGCGAGCAAATTCAATTAAGTCAAAAGTATTTAGCTCAGCGAAGGTTATATGTAATTAGTAAATTAAGAGCTCATCATCAAGTTCTTGCTATTAATAGTAAAGCTATTAATGAGCAGTTAATGAGTTTGCATGTTGATGGTATTGATTGGTTGCAATTTTCTGTTTTAGTGCAAATAAAGGCTGTTGTTAAAATTCTTTCTGAACATGATGTCGTGAAATTGCTGGTCATTGATAATGCTGATCTTACTGAAGCAAAAGCAGCTGATTTGAGCCAAGATTATGAAAGGTATAGCAAACAGGGTTATCGTTTGTTATTGATAGCTAGTGAACAGCTTACGCTTGAATGTATGAGTGAGATTAAAGAAAAATACCCAGGTATTGTTATGCTGTGCACACAGGAGCTGGTCTTTTTTTCTGATGTACTAGATATAGTTATTCAATTATTGAAAAAGCGTAATAAGAGAATTGAGAAAGTAGCTTTAATTTCTTCGGATGTGCAGCAGACATTTATTGCTAAAGAAATCCATTGGATTGGTGATCCTGACGAGGCGATTGAGTATTGTTTGCCTGATTATGATTATAGGAACATCAAAATCCCAATAGGGCTTTTTACAGCGGCCATTAATATAGTAGGCTTTACAAGATTAGAGAGTATTATTGATAATTGCATAGTGGGTGGTTTTTTAAGAAGGCATCCACCAGAGGTTTTCTCTGAATTGTTAGGCTTTGTTGTTAGGCAATATTTACAGCAAAAAGGTAGTCAAGGAGCGCAAGTCTATTTTTTAAAGCTTGGTAAAACCTGTGTTGACGATATTATTTTTTATTCTTATTGCAAAGAAAGAGTAATTTTATATCTTAAAGTATTAGCACGTCAGCTTGCTATCCATTTAGATCTCAATGCTAGAATTAACTTGGGTAATTATTATAGCTATCAGTTTCGTGATTATTTTTTAAAAGAATGTCGAATTGAAAGAGAAGATTTAGAAGATTCAAGATTGAAACTTTTTTCGATTACTGATCGTGGTATAGAAAACATCAGATTAGCAATAGAATTTTTTTACACCGCTTTTTCTGATCTTAATTCTGAATGGCAAGTCTATGCCTTAAGCGAAGCGTTAAAACAATTAAACCATACATTAGGAATTTTTTCATTTAGTTATAAAAACGTATTGGCTCTTCAAGATTTACTAAGGAGTCAGGTAGAGTCTTTTTTATCAACAGAACAAATAATAAATTTTTATCATTATGATCTTAGAGTGCAAGTAGATTTGGCAACAGTCAATGTGCTTGCTAAAATTGTTTCTTATTCTCCAGAACAACTTGCTTTAGGTATAGAGATTGCTGTATTCGATTTTGATAATACATTGATGGCAGCTGATCAATCTTGTCCTGAGGGGTTTCGACCCAATGCAGCAACTTTGCCTTTATGGATGGAGCTTTTTGAAGCTTTAACACAGAAAGGGGTGATTGTTTTATTAATGACTTCTAGAGCAAGAGGGGTTGGAGAAAGGTGCAAAGAAGTGCTATTTTGGCAAGAGGCTTTTGAGCGCTATATGACAGCAAGCGTCTTTTTAAGCTGTGCGACAGCAAAAGGAGTGGTGTTAAAAGAATTGTTACAGAGAATTCAATATCATTATCCTGGAATAGTAGCGAGAGGATTATTGGTCGATGATCAGTCAATTGAAATAATTATAGCACGGCAACTTTCTACACTACAATTGCCTATCTGTACTTATCAAATGCCAACTCTTTCTTGTGTTACTACTTGGCAAGAATTTAAAAGAACTCCACTCATACAACAGCTTAAATGTTTATATGCCTTGTTTATAGAAGGAGAAGCTGATCGTAGACCTTCTTTAGAAGGAGCTGGTGAAGCAGGAGGGATGCTAGCTTCTTCAGCTTCAGCGAGTAGTGCAATAACTGAGGGTGGATTTTTTTCAGGTCAAAATAGAGGTGAATGTAGACGAGAGTCTCAAGTGAGTGCTGCAGCGAGTTCAACCCCAGCAGGTAGTGTTGAGACTGCTTCTGGTGAGGCCAGTGAAAAAAAAGATGAAGATGAAGAAGAAAATTTACATGAGGTAGAGCTGGTTCATGGCTAATATAAAAAATAAATAAGGTAATTCATTATGCCGTTAAGAAGAAAAAGAAAGCCCCTATTTTTTCGTGATGGAGAAAGCAAGTGGTTTATCGTTTTAGAAACTGATGAGCCGTTGCTTAAAATTATTAAAAATATTTATAATACCCAATGTGCTATGCAGTTGACCCTTGTAGGGAAAGCTTTTTTTCTTACTGCAACCGCAAAATATTCAGACCTATCTAATTTTACAGCTGAGCAATTTCAAATGATGGGTAAAATTGTTGTTGCTAAAATGTTAGGGCTTACAGTCAGTATTACACCTAAAGTCATTTTTGAATTGTTTACTACGAGCTATAAAGATTATATATTACTTGCTGGAGCCGAATGCAAAAAAGAAGATTTAGCAGGGATAGGAGTTGATACGGTTTCTTTGAAAGTCTATGATGAACGAGGTGTTTTAACGGTACTGTGTGCTGATAAATCTGCATATGAGTCAATCTTGACTTTTTTTACGGAAAGTCTAGCACGCAGAGCAGTTAATTTATTAAGTGAGACTGGAGCCCAATCTATTTTCAAAAAAACACATTTTCTTGTGGCTATCAATCTTTTGATAACAATACTGCAAAGCGATAGGGATGGGGCAATCGAAAGATTCACTGAATTTGGAATAATAACTGAAATATTATGTCGAGAAGGAGGGGAAGAAGCAGTTAGCAGAGATCCACGAATTAATTTAACTTTGCTGGGTGAAAGAGCAGTTACGAATTATGAAAGCTATTTAGAGCGAGAAAAACATAGTTTTCCTAGACGAAGTGGTTGGGTAAGGCCTTAAATAATTAAAATTTTTTTAAATAAAGTTAAGTTTTAATTATTAAAACGAAAGTGCATCACATCACCATCCTGGACAATATACTCTTTGCCTTCTAGACACCAACGACCCGCTGTTTTGGCTCCTGTTTCTCCATGATAAGTGATAAAATCATCATAGCTAATGACTTCGGCACGAATAAAGCCTTTTTCAAAATCGGTATGAATAACCCCTGCTGCCTGAGGAGCTGTGGCTCCTTTTTCTACGGTCCAGGCTCTTACTTCTTTGACTCCGGCGGTAAAATAAGTTTGTAAACCAAGTAACTCATAGCCAGCACGGATGACTCGGTTTAATCCAGGCTCAGTAAGTCCTAAATCCTTTAAAAACTCTTGTTTATCAGTTTCTTCTAAATCAGCAATTTCGCTTTCAATTTTTGCGCAGACAGCAACCACAGAAGCTTTATCAGTTTGTGCATAGGTTTTAACTTGTTCTAATAAAGGATTATTTTCAAAGCCTGACTCAGCAACATTAGCGATATACAAAACAGGTTTGGCGGTAATAAGATGTAAAGACTTTAATAAAGGTAATTCTTCTTTAGTAAAATGAAAGCTACGAATAGGGTTACCCTTTGCTAGATGAGCACGAGCTTTTTCATAAACTACATATTCAAGCTTAGCTTGCTTATCGCCAGCACAGGCTTTTTTTTCAACTTTTTTTACGGCTTTTTCTGCTGTTTCTAAATCTGCTAGCATCAGTTCGGTGTTGATAGTTTCTATATCATCTAAAGGGGAAATTTTTCCCGTTACATGAGTAATATCTTCATCAATAAAGCAACGTACAACATGAGCAATTGCGTCGGTTTCCCGTATGTTAGCAAGAAATTTATTACCTAAACCTTCTCCTTTCGACGCTCCAGCAACGAGTCCAGCAATATCAACAAACTGCATAATTGTTGGGACAACTTTTTGGGGTTTTACAATTTTGGCTAATTCATCAAGTCTTGAATCAGGCATGGGGACCATACCCACGTTGGGCTCAATAGTGCAAAAAGGATAGTTAGCACTTTCTATATTAGCTTTTGTTAAGGCATTAAACAAAGTAGATTTACCTACATTGGGTAGGCCTACAATTCCACATTTAAATCCCATTTATCATTCCTCTTGTTTGGTATCAGTATGCAATGCATGCATAGCGCGCTGTGTGTTGCCGGTCAATAAATCTGGTAAAGCAATTAAGGCTTGAGTAATCGCTGTATGAATTTCATTTTGTTCAGAGTTTTTAGGGGGTTGTAAGACATAATCAGCAACTTGTTGATTGTCTAAGGGGCGACCAATACCAATTCTTAAACGAAAAAAATTATTTCCTATACTGCTGATAATGCTGCGTAAACCATTATGTCCACCATGGCCACCCGCTTGTTTTATTCGAATGGCGCCTACTGGTAAATCTAACTCATCATGCGCTACTAATAGTTGTTCAGGTAAAATTTTATAGAAATTCATGGTAGCTATGACTGACTCACCACTGAGATTCATAAAAGTGGAGGGGACTAATATGAGATATTCATTATCTTGCAAGATAATTTTAGCCAACTGCCCTTTTAATTTTTTTTCTCCTCTAAGTTCACCTTTATAGCGATTAATTAATTGTTCTATGAACCAAACCCCGGCGTTATGTCTGGTTGTTGCATAATTTGAGCCGGGATTGCCAAGACCTACAATTAATCGAATTGCTTGTGTCATGACAGTGGTCCTTTAGAAAGGAGGGTAATAATTTACCCTCTTCCAATGATAGAAGAGGGGCAAAAAAAATGAATGATTATTTTTTATTGTTATCACTTTCAGCTTCATCATCCACACTGGCTTCTTTATCTTTAGTGCCGATAATTGTTTCAGGAGGAGGCGTGACAGGTATTTCTTCTTCTACAGCGCGTGGCGGGTGAATATGAACAACAGTATGGTCTTGTGATTCATCACCTGATAAATCCATTAATTCTACCCCGTTAGGTAAAGAAAGTTGCGATAAATGAATGCTTTGATTTAACTCTAAATTAGCTAGATCTACTTCAATATATTCTGGAAGATTGGCAGGTAAACAAGAAATCTTTATTTCGGTGAAGTGATGAGTGACTACTCCAGCATTACGTATGCCTGGTGCTTTATCTTCGTTGATAAAGTGGATAGGGACATTCATTTGTAATTTTTCATCAGCTTTAATACGTAAGAAGTCAAGATGTAAAATGTTTGGCTTGTAAGGATGACGTTGAACAGCCTTTAAAATTACTTGTTCTTTTTTCTTGCCAACGTTTAGAGTCAAAATGCGAGAAAAAAATGCTTCATTTTCTAAGGCGTGTTTGACTGTATTATGACTTAAAGTAATAACAGTTTCTGCTTCTTTTGCGCCATAGATCACAGCTGGAATAAGGTTTTCTTCGCGTCGTAAACGACGGTTAGCACTAGTGCCACGTACTTCACGTACTTCAGCAGTTAATTCATAAATTTCGCTCATGTGTGTTCTCCAAATTCTGCCTCAATACTTAGCTAGAGGGGGTACAAAGGTGGAGCATTATACATAGGAAATGATCAATGGTTAAGGAAAATTTAACTTATTCGAATAAAGAACTTAAAGATTCGGAGCCACAGGCACGTTTAATAGATTCAGCTAACATTTTTTTCAGACTAATTTGCCTAATTTTTTTACAATTTTTGGCTTCTGGCGTCAAAGGAATGGTGTCAGTGACCACCAATTCATCCATCAGGCTATTGTTTATATTTTCAATTGCATTGCCAGACAAGACGGCGTGCGTAGCATACGCGCGCACTGTAGCGGCTCCCGCTTCTTTTAAGGCGTCCACAGCTTTACAAATAGTGCCGGCAGTATCAATAATATCATCGACAATAATGCAGTTTTTGTTTTTTACTTCTCCAATAATATGCATCACTTGGCTTTCATTTGCTTTGGGTCGACGCTTATCAATAATAGATAAATCAGCCCCAGGCAGGTGTTTAGCTAAGGCTCTTGCTCTGACTACTCCCCCTACATCGGGTGAAACTACCATAATGCTTGAAAAATCTTTGTAAATAGCTTTAATGTCATCTAGGACAATAGGGGTGCTATAGACGTTATCAACCGGCATATAAAAAAAGCCCTGAATTTGATCAGCATGCAAATCTACGGTAAGTACTCGAGAAATACCTACGGCTGACATCATATCGGCAACCACTTTGGCGGTAATAGCTACTCGAGCTGAACGAACTCGACGATCTTGTCTTGCAAAACCAAAATAAGGTACAACGGCTGAAATCCTAGTAGCAGAAGCACGTCTTAATGCATCGGCTAGGAGGAGTAACTCCATTAAATTATCGCTGGCTGGGCGACAAGTAGATTGAAAGATTAACACGTCATGGCTACGTACATTTTCTAAAATTTCAACTGTTACTTCTCCATCACTGAAGCGGCCAATTTTAGCTTTGCCAAGAGGAATTTCGAGTTGCTGAGCAATTTTTTCAGCTAAGGTACGGTTTGAATTGCCACTAAATAAAATCAATTTAGACACTTATCTATTTCCTTGCATTTGATAACATAGGCTATCAGACATGCAAGTATTATATTAGTCTTTCTAATACATGCAATAATCTTAATGGCTGGGATGGTAGGATTCGAACCTACGTATGCGGGGATCAAAACCCCGTGCCTTACCGCTTGGCGACATCCCATCACCGAGAAGGCGGTATTTTGCAAGTTGTCGCGCTTTCTGTCAATTAAATTGTCTAAAACTTAACGGTTTTTAAGAATTAACTCATTGTTAATCAGTAAGAATTCGCAAATCTTAAATCTCCTGATAAACTTTTAATAAAGAGAGGTAAAGTTATGGTTAAATTTCTGATGGCTCTATTGTTACTCATGGGGGCAGCAAGCCTGTCAATAGCTCAAAGTACGAATTCAACTTCTACTACTATGACTGTGGCTAGTAATCAGTCAGTAAGCTTATCTTTTGTGCAAACAGCCAGTTTAGCACAATTATCAGCAATTCCTGGTCAGCCCAATCAATACAGATTAATTTTGGCCAATGTTTCACCTTATATTACTTATTTTACAGAACGTCCTGGGTCAGTATCAGGATTGGCTTTAGTGCCTAATTTTGTTAATTCGTGGCAAGTAGGCGCTAATAGTTTTGCTACCAATTCTCCCAATGCGGTGATTTATGCGGGTCAAATTAATGGTAGCATTAATAGTTCCAATGAATTCTATGTTGTTAAATTAAGTTCGCCGATGTATAGCATTCAAGCGAATGAAATGAGCTATATTGTCACGCCTTTAGCTAATCAAAAATTTATTTTGAGTGAATTATCTTTTCAAAATATGATCTTAGTAATTAATTAATTGTAAGCATTGAAAGACTTAAGAATATCTATCTAATATAGACAGATATTCTTAGTTAAATTATGAATTACCTTGTTTTTCACGAATTTCTTCAAGTGTTTTACAATCAATGCAAAGCGTAGCAGTAGGTCTGGCTTCAAGACGACGAATACCAATTTCAACGCCACACGCATCACAATAGCCGTATTCATCTTCATCAATACGTTCTAGTGTGCGCTCAATTTTTTTAATCAATTTACGTTCGCGATCTCTAGTGCGCAGTTCTAAGCTAAATTCTTCTTCTTGGGTAGCTCGATCACTAGGATCTGGAAAGTTAGCGGCTTCATCTTGCATGTGATGAACAGTACGATCCACCTCTTCCATTAACACTTTTTTCCAAGAATTTAAAATGTTGCGAAAGTGTTCTTTTTGGCGCTCACACATATATTCTTCGCCTTTCTTTGCTTTATAAGGCGCGATACCCATTATATTTAAATCTGCTTGAAAATTGCTCATTTAAAACTCCTGTACCATTAGAATTAATGGCTTAAACTGCATGATGTCCTATAAACTAAAGTTTTAATAGTTGTTATTATCCTATCAAACTTTAAAAGGATAGCCATTATTATTGGACCTTAATAAAAAATCAATATTTTTTGTGAAGGTGATATTTTAACATTTGTCCACCAATGACAATGGCTAAAATGAATCCTAAAAAAGAAAAAGTGCTTAATATAATAAACATCCATTTAAATCCAGCGAGGCTTACTAGATAAGAACCAGCAAAAGCACCTATTCCAACGGCTAAATTAAAGCAACCATTCCATAAACCCCAGGCCATGGTGGTCTGGTGCTTGGGCATATATTTTTGATATAAGCTATATAAAGCAGGCGCTTGTATAGCGCCTGCTAATCCAAGCCAGGCTTGTAAAATATAAAGTTGCCAGGGATAATGAATTAAAAGAAAACAAATATAACCAGTGACAAACATGCCTTGTGAAATTACTAAAAATAGCTCGTTTTTTTGTAATCGGTTTTCTATTGCACCAGCGACAAAAGTAAACAAACCTAAAATAATAGCAAAAAGTCCGATAGCGTTGCCAGCAGTGCGTAAATTACCGTGAATATGAGCCACAAACTTAGCCCAAACAGGGGTGATAAAATTTGCTGTACAGATAATGACAATGTTTAGTAATATCAAGAGTAGCATGAAATAGTAAGTAGTTTGCAAAGTTTTTTTAGACAAAGGTTAGATCCTTTTTAAAATAATCTTTTCTATCATAACCCACTTTAAAAGCTAACAACAAGTTGGTGTTAACAAAAAGCAATCGTAATACGATCTAAGCCGGCAAGATCTGGTAGGGTGACAATTTGTTGATAGCCTAATAGCGTTAGTTGGTTACGTAAGGTTTTTGCTTGTTGAAAACCATGTTCTAAAATTAAAGGCGCGCCAGATTTTAGATACTTTTTTGCTTGTTTGGTTATCGTTAGGAGTTCGGCAAAACCATTTTCTTTTGCAAACAGTGCTTGAGCGGGCTCATAACAGGTTTCATGGCTTAATAAATGTTTCTCAGTATCAGCTACATAAGGAGGATTGCTTACGATACAATCATATTGAGCAGATTCTAATGGTTGACACCAATCGCCGTGTTTAAAAATTATGTTCTGGATTTGATGATGACTAGCATTTTGAATAGCGATCGATAGAGCCTCATAAGAAAAATCGGTAGCAGTGAGTTGCCACTGAGGTCTTTCTTGGGCAATAGCCAGTGCAATGGCACCACTTCCAGTACCTAAATCAGCAAGCTGTAAGCAGGTTTTTTGATTAAAATAATTTAATACCCATTCAACGATAAGTTCGGTTTCAGGTCTTGGAATTAATACAGCGGGAGAAACTTTAAGTTCTAATTTCCAAAATGATTGTTTACCTGTTAAGTAAGCTACCGGTTCCCCTTGTTCTCGTTTGGAAAGTAAATTTGTAAATAACTCTAGTTGTTCGTAATTGAGTTGCCTCTCTGGCCAAGCAAACAAGATTTCACGTTTAGTTTGTAATACGTAAGCAAGTAGCAACTGTGCATCTAACAAAGGGGAGGAAGATTGGGTTAATCGCTTGGCTGCAAATTGTAATAACTGGCCTACTGAACAATTAATCATTCGCCGCTTACCATGGCTAGTAAATCAGCTTGATGTTCTTGCACAAGAGGACTAATCACTTGCTCTAGATGGCCCTCCATTATTTCATCTAATTTATAGAGAGTTAAATTAATTCTGTGATCAGTTAAACGGTTTTGAGGGAAATTATAGGTTCTGATTCTTTCCGAGCGATCGCCACTGCCTACTAAGCTTCGTCTAGTGCTGGCCTGCTCTTTCTGTTGTTTTTCTTGCTCGGCTGCTAATAATCTTGCTTGTAATAAGCCAAGTGCTTTAGCACGATTTTTATGCTGCGAACGCTCATCCTGACATTCAACAACAAGTCCAGTAGGTAAATGGGTAATACGAATAGCGGAATCAGTTTTATTGACATGCTGACCACCTGCGCCTGAAGCACGATAAGTATCAATTTTTAAGTCAGCGGGATTAATATTAACTGATTCGATAGCTTCAGCCTCCGGTAGAATAGCAATGGTACAAGCAGAAGTGTGAATACGACCTTGAGATTCAGTCACCGGAACACGTTGTACGCGATGAGCGCCCGATTCAAATTTTAATTGCGAATAGACACCTTGGCCAATAATTCGACTAATTATTTCTTTATATCCGCCGTGTTCACCTTCGCTCATGCTGATAACCTCTAGCGTCCAATGTTGAGTTTCAGCATAGCGAGCGTACATACGAAATAAATCGCCTGCAAAGATAGCTGCTTCATCTCCGCCCGTCCCAGCCCGAATTTCTAAATAAATATTTTTATTATCATTAGGATCTTGAGGCAGCATTAAGATTTGTAACTCTTGACTTAAGGATTCTTGGATTTCTTTGGCTTGTTTAAGTTCTTCTTTAGCAAGTTCTTTTATTTCCTCATCATTTTCAGCTAGTAGTTCAGTAGCATTTTTTTCTGAGATTAAGGCGGCTTGATATTTTGCAAAGCATTGAGTAATCGGTTCTAATTGTGCATATTCTTTTGATAATTCGCGAAAATGCTGTTGATTGCTAATAGTTTCAGCATCGCTTAATAAAGCACTTAGCTCTTGATAGCGATCAACTAAGTATTCTAATTTTTGTAGTAATGAGGCTTTCAATGGAGGGTTCCTTTTGATTAATTGAATTAAAAATGTAGCTAATTAGGTGTATCAGTAGAAATTTTTTCTGATAAAGTGTTAATGGCAAAAATTTCTTGAACGGTGTGCAATATTTCTTTGCGGCCGTGCTCACAAGCTTGTCGAATTTGGATACTGGGTTTGTGCATAAGCTTTTGCGCAAAGCTGTTGGCCAGAAAATCAATAACAGCCTTAGGGTCATTACCTTGTTCAAGCAGCCTATAAGCTTTCATTTGCTCAGTATGACGAATGGTTTCAATATGATTTCTGAAAGCTTTGATAATATCAGTGGATTCTAAGCCATTAAGCCATTGCATATAATCGGCAGCGTGTTCTTTAATAATATTATGAGCTTGTTTGGCTGCGTGTTCACGAGACCTTACATTGGTTTGCGCTAAACTTTTTAAATCATCAATAGTATAAAGATAAACATTCTTTAGTTCTTTTACCTCTGGTTCAATATCACGAGGTAGGGCAAGGTCAATCAAAAATAAAGGTTTATTATTACGTTGCTTTAAGGCGCTTTCAATTCTACCTTTCCCTAAAATGGGAACCGCACTAGCAGTAGCACTCATAATAATATCAGCTTTACAAAGATGTTCTGAAAGTTCAGTTAAAGCGATCGCCTGACAATCATAATTTTCAGCGAGTTTTTGGGCATTATCAATATTACGACTAGCGATAACAATATTATAAATATTGCGACCATGTAAATACTTAGCAACTAAACGAATAGTATCGCCTGAACCTATCAATAATATCTTTTGTTGATTGATATCAGGAAAAGTTTGCTGAGCAAGATTAACGGCAATAGAAGCAATAGAAACTGGGCAGGCACCAATTTGTGTAGTGGTGCGCACATATTTTGCCAAACTAAATACTCTTTGGAATAAGGATTGAAAATGGCGGTGAATAGCGTTGCATTCAGCAGCAAGATTGATAGCTGCCTTCATTTGTCCCAAGATCTGTTGTTCGCCGATTACCATTGAATCCAAGCCACAGGCAACTGACATAATATGTTCAACTGCAGCTAAGTCTTTATAAACATATAAGCTGGCTTGTAGTTCTTCTAGGCTGATAGTTGAATGATTTAAAATACTGGTAATGACAGGATCAATCTCAATGCTATTAGTATAAAGTTCGGTACGGTTACAGGTAGAGAGGACAACAGCTTCTGTAATTTCTGTTTGTGAAAGTAATTCGTTCAAAAGCACGAGCTTATGTTCTCGGGTAAAAGCGATTTTTTCGCGAATGTCGATCGCAGCAGTTTTGTGATTAATACCAACGATTAATAAAGTCATTCATTTTTCCTCTGGGCGCATTTTAACACACTTTAATCACTCTTTGCCAATGGGTGTTTTCCTAAAAAGACCATTTTCTCAACAAGGCCCTTGTAATTTTTTCAAGGTGTCGTTACATTACTTTTATTTAGATTAATAAATATGATGAAACAATTATCTGGGCTGCTATTAATTTGCATAAGTTTGATTTTAGTTGGTTGCGCGCCTAGACAGCCGGCAATCATGCTTCCCAATAATCAAGTGACCACTTGGCCATTACGTCAACAAGCCTTGATGAGGATTAATAACTGGCAAATAAATGGTGCTGTGGCGATTAGAACACCTCAAAAAGCGCTGAGTGCTAGTATAAATTGGCTGCAACAGGGTGCTTGTTGTTATCAACTGCATCTTTTTGGTCCTTTAGATATAGGAGCGATAAGCTTAATAGGATCTAGTTATGAAATCATTTTAAAAGAATCAAATGGCAAGATTTATACGGCTAGCAATCCTGAGCAACTTTTGCAAACCCAGTTAGGCTGGCAATTACCGCTGACTAATTTGTACTATTGGGTCCGTGGTTTGCCTGCTCCAGGTATCTCTGCTACGACAACCTTTGATAAATTCAATCATCTAAGTAGTTTGCAGCAACAGGGTTGGCAGATTAATTATTTAAGTTATACTTCTGTAGGCAAGAATGATTTACCTAGTAAAATTTTTATGCAAAATGGCGCTATTTCTGTTCGTTTAATTATCTCTCAGTGGCAGCTTTGAATGATATAAATCAAAATAATTAGAAAAAATTGTTGGTATAAAGATTTAATTATTAAAGACATTGCCATTAAAAACCATTGTGTTAACATGCGGTCAAGTTTTAACAGCTATTTTTAACAGAGAAAAGGATTTAGTCAAAATTGTTTAATTTTGACTTGCTTAAATAGGATATTTGAACTAAATACCTATGACTTTGGGAGTAGATTATGAATAATACATTATTTACTAAGAAGGGATGCTAAGACAGTGATTAAAGTACGCCATATTTTTACCGTTTTGCTATCATTTGGGTTACTCTTGTTATTAACGGGCTGCAAAATAGCTGTTTTACAACCTAGAGGTTATATTGCTACAGATGAAAGAGAGCTGCTTATTACAGCAGTCCTCTTAATGTTAATTGTGGTTATTCCAGTTATTATTTTGACAGCAGTCATCACTATTCGTTATCGAGCTTCTAATACTAAAGCTAAATATACACCAGATTGGGGCCATAGCACACTGCTTGAAATAGTTTGGTGGGCTATTCCTCTGGTTATTATTATTGTTTTAGCTACTTTGACTTGGATTTATACTCATCGTTTAGATCCTTACAAACCTATTGTAGGTAAAAACAAACCCATTACAATTGAAGTGATTGCATTAGAATGGAAGTGGTTATTTATTTATCCTGATCAGAATATTGCTACAGTGAATTATGTACAGTTTCCAGTAAATACCCCAATTAATTTTTTAATTACTGCTGATGCTCCCATGAACTCATTCCAAATTCCACAACTTGGCGGTCAGATTTATGCGATGAGTGGTATGCAAACTAAACTGCATCTGATTGCTGATCAAACCGGTTGCTATAGAGGTCGGTCTACTAATTTTAGTGGCGATGGCTTTTCAGGCATGAAATTTATAGCTCATGTTACGACTCAAGCCAAATTTAATAACTGGGTGAGCACGGTTAAGAAATCTTCTAAGCAATTAACTATGGATAGTTACAATAAACTAGCACTACCCAGTGAAAATAATAAAGTTGAATATTTCTCATCGGCTCAGAAAGATTTATTTAATGATGTTATCATGAAATTCATGATGCCGCCAATGAAGAATATGCCGGCTAGTTCAACTGGCGCTACCTGTAGCAAATAAGAGATAGGAAAGAGACATGCTTGAAAAACTACTGTTCGGAAATTTAACGCTTGATGCAATTCCCTTTCATACCCCAATTATTATGGGGGCAGGTGTCTTTATGGGGCTGGTTGCCTTAGTAGTAATAGGCTGTTTGTTCTATTTTAAAAAATGGACCTGGTTGTGGAAAGAATGGTTAACTTCTGTGGATCATAAGAAAATTGGTATCATGTATATTATTCTTGCTTTTGTCATGCTACTTAGAGGATTTTCAGATGCTATCATGATGCGTTTACAGCAAGCAGTGGCGGTCAGTCCTCATTTAGGTTATTTGCCGCCAGAACACTATGACCAAGTCTTTACAGCCCATGGTGTTATCATGATTTTCTTTATGGCCATGGCATTTGTGTTTGGCCTTATTAATATTATTGTGCCTTTGCAAATAGGCGCACGTGATGTTGCTTATCCATTTTTAAATTCATTAAGTTTCTGGCTAACTGTTGTAGGGGCTATGTTAGTTAATGTGTCCTTAGTTATCGGTAAATTTGCTGCAACAGGCTGGCTAGCTTATCCACCACTTTCTGAATTAGCCTATAGCCCAGGGGTAGGAGTGGATTACTATCTATGGGCATTATCCATCTCGGGGATAGGTACTTTGCTTGCTGGAATTAATATTTTTGTCACTATTATCAAAATGCGTTGTCCAGGTATGACCTTAATGAAGATGCCTTTATTCACGTGGTCAGTTCTTTGCAGCATGGTGCTTGTGATCATTGCTTTCCCAATTTTAAATATGACCTTAGGTATGTTATTTTTAGATCGTTTTATGGGCATGCACTTTTTTACTGCAGATTTTGGCGGTAATGCGATGCTTTATGTGAATTTGATTTGGGCCTGGGGCCATCCTGAAGTTTATATTTTAGTATTGCCCGCTTTTGGTATTTACTCAGAAATTATTCCTACCTTTTGTAAAAAGAAATTATTTGGTTATGCAGCAATGGTTTGGGCAACTGTTGTCATTACGTTTTTATCATTTATTGTTTGGTTACATCACTTTTTTACTATGGGTGCTGGCGCTGATGTAAACTCTTTTTTTGGTATCACCACTATGATTATTTCTATTCCAACAGGAGTTAAAATATTTAACTGGTTGTTTACCATGTATCGAGGACGTATCACTTTTACTACGCCAATGATGTGGACTATTGCCTTTATTATTACCTTTACTATTGGAGGAATGACGGGAGTGTTAATGTCAGTACCACCTGTTGATTTCCAATTGCATAATAGCTTGTTTTTGGTTGCCCACTTTCATAATACTATTATTGGTGGGGTGGCCTTTGGTTTGTTTGCGGGCTTTACTTATTGGTTCCCCAAAGCCTTTGGCTTTAAATTAAATGAAACCTTAGGCAAATGTGCTTTTTGGTGTTGGGTAACAGGCTTTTATTTAGCTTTTATGCCGCTTTATGTATTAGGGCTCATGGGTATGACCAGACGTTTAAATCATTATCCTGCCTCAACGGGTTGGCATCCTTATTTGGTGGTTGCAGCAATTGGTGCGGCAATTATTTTCTGTGGTATTATGTTTCAACTTGCGCAACTTGTTGTTAGTATTAAAAACCGCGATAAAAACCGCGTCACCGGCGATCCTTGGGGTGGTAGAACTTTAGAGTGGTCTATTCCTTCACCACCACCTTTTTATAATTTTGCTTTTACTCCAGTTGTTGACAATCGCGATGCTTTTTGGGAAATGAAACAAAAAGGCTTGGTGAATGCACACGAACCTTATCAAGATATTCATATGCCTAAAAAGACTTCATTAGGCTTTGTGATAGGAATATTAAGCGGTATTTTTGGTTTTGCTATGGTTTGGAGCATAGTTTGGTTATCAATCGTATCAGGCATAGCTATCCTTGCCTGTGTCATAGCACGAACTTTCAATTTTCATATTGATTATTATGTATCGGCTGCTGAAGTCGAACAAACAGAACGTGAACTTTTAAATAGGGCATGAGAATGATGACAGAAGTATTAGCTAATCAAGACCATCATGAACATCACGATGACTCAGGATCTAGAGTAGTATTTGGGTTTTGGATTTACTTGATGAGTGATTTAATTTTATTTGCGACCTTATTTGCAGCTTATGCTGTACTTCGCAATAATACTTATGGTGGTGTGGGGATAGCGCAAATTACTGATTTGCCACGCGTCTTAACAGAAACATTAGTTTTACTAATAAGTAACTTAACTATTGGCTTTGCGTTTTTAAGCCAGCAACGGGCAAGTAAACAAGGCGTAATATTGTGGTTGCTGGTTACTTTTTTAATAGGATTAGCCTTTGTTGGCATAGAGTACCAAGGATTTAGTCAATTAGTTGCGGTAGGAAATGATTGGCAAAGAAGCGCTTTTTTATCAGCCTTTTTTACTTTGCTTGGGGTGCACTGGTTTCATGTGATCGCAGGACTGCTTTGGACAATCATTTTAATTATTCAGTTTGCAAGTCAAGGCACTAGTTCTAAAATGGCTACGCGTTTAACTTGCTTGGGTCTTTTTTGGCATTTTGTAAATATTATTTGGATTTTTATCTTTACTATTGTGTATCTCATGGGGGTAATTTAAATGTCTAATCATCATCCAGTAGCTGATACCCAGCACAATAAAACATTTACTGCTTATGTTATAGGTTTTGTATTATCTATTATTTTAACTGTCGCAGCTTTTTTTTTGGTGCAAAAACAACAGTTGACTACAGTTAACCTTTATATTTCTGTTGCAGTCTTAGCTTTGGTCCAATTGGTTGTGCAAGTCATTTGCTTTTTTGGTCTTCACAAGGGTAGTGAAAGAGGGTGGAATTTATTAACCTTTGTTTTTACTATTCTTATTGTCTTAGTGGTGGTCTCAGGTTCTTTATGGATCATGTATAATTTGAATTATAACATGGATCACTAAGTGAGATTCGTTTCTGTTACCAAGCCGGGTATTATTTTTGGTAATATTATAACGGCGTTGGGTGGTTATTTTTTAGGTTCACAAGGACATTTTAATCTTAAGCTTTTAGTTGGAACTTTGGTCGGTATGTCACTGATCATTGCTTCAGGCTGCGTTTTTAATAATTATATTGATCGTGATATTGATCGCTTGATGGAAAGAACGAAAGATAGAGTTTTAGTAAAAGGACTGATTTCTATCAAAGTAGCTATTCTTTATGCAGTTGTGCTGGGTCTTTTAGGCTTACTGGCGCTTTGTTTAACAACTAATTTGTTAACAGTCAGCGTAGCGTTGAGCGGTTTATTTATTTATGTTATTGCTTATAGTCTTTATTGGAAACGTAAATCATTATTAGGAACAGCTATTGGCGGCATTTCAGGTGCTGTGCCACCAGTAGTAGGCTATTGTGCGGTGACTAATCATTTTGATATAGGTGCTTGGACTTTATTTGTTATGCTTTTTTTGTGGCAAATGCCGCATTTTTACGCCATTTCAATTTATAGACTTAGTGATTATTCGGCTGCGGCTATTCCAATCTTGCCACTTAAAAAAAGCATGCATTATACAAAAGTTACGATGCTGATTTTTATAATTCTTTTTGCAATAGTGGCTCTCTTGCCTAGTCTATTGGGTTATACAGGCTATATTTATTTTGTTATTACCTTATTACTAGGGCTGCTTTGGATTGGAGTTGGGATACGAGGTTTAACTACTACTCAGGATAAGCCTTGGGCAAGAAAAATGTTTATCATTTCTATCATCATTATCATGGCGCTTAGTTTTTTAATGGCTATTAAGTATTAATATTTCGGAGTATACTCCGAAATAGACTCGACCACTTTAGAATATAGGAAAAAAATAGTTATACTTCGATATTGTGATGCTTTTATTTTATAAAAAAATGATTTGCGATGGTCGTCATGAGGTTGGGAAAACCACCTTATGTAAAGATTTGTTGAGATATCATTCTTGGAGTAGAATCTATTTGAATTGAAACGTGAACGAAAATCGACAGACTATTTTAGCTAAACAATGGTAAATTACTAGTCTGTTTGATGGTTTTTAAGGTTGAGAAAATAAAAAATTAAATTATTAATCTATGACAAATATTAGTCCCGATGAATTAAAAGAATTATTAACCAATCCGACTGAGATAGTTGTTATCGATGTACGTGAAAGTTGGGAGCGAGAAAATAATTATATTCAAAATAGTGTCCATATCCCCTTAGGAGAGTTGGAAACAAGTTTACCCAATCTTGAAAAAGAAAAATTAATTGTAACCTATTGCGCGCACGGTATAAGAAGCCAAACTGCTTGTGAGATATTGTTACAACACGGTTTTAAAAATGTAAAATCTTTACAAGGTGGTTTCGCAGCTTACCAAGCTCTTTAAAGGTGACTTGAAGAAATTCTAGTATAAGAGCTAAAATTTCTTTACCATATTGTTAATTAAATTTAATCACCATAATTTCAGGGAATTTATTTATGAGGCTATGGAAATCACCTATCAGTTTGGAATTAATAAAAGCACGTTCAAAAAATACACTGGTTGAATTTCTAAATATTGAATTTATAGAAATTGGCGATGATTATTTAACAGCTAAAATGCTCATAAATCAGCGAGCTCATCAGCCGATGGGTATCATGCATGGCGGTGTTTCTTGTATGTTGGCTGAAACTGTGGCTAGTTTTGCTGCAAATTACGTGGTGGACACTACTAAACAATATTGTGTTGGTTTAGAAATTAACACCAATCATATCCGTTCTGTTCGTTCTGGTTATGTGTTGGCAACCGCTAAGCCTTTTCATTTAGGCCGTAGTACTCAAGTGTGGGGAATAGAAATTAAAGATAAGGCAGAGCATTTAATCTCAGTTAACAGATTAACATTGGCTGTATTAGATAAAAAACGATAGTCTGAGGAGAGTAGAGATGAATAACCAAGATAAAATTAAACAGTTTTTATCAAGGTTAGAAATTGAATTTCCTTTGTTGCAGGCTCCGATGGCAGGGGGGATTATCACGCCTGCTTTAGTAAGTAGTGTAGCCAATGCGGGTTGTTTAGGCTCTTTGGCGAGTGGTTATCTTAATGCAGCACAACTTGAGCAACTTATTCTAGAAACCGAAAAGCTCACGACTAAACCTTTTGCGGTTAATTTGTTTATTCCCGCTCCTTATGACATTGATCAAAACAAAGTTGCTACTATGCTAAAGAAGCTAAATATTTATCGAATTAAAACGGGGCTTTGCGAAGTTAACGATTGTAAAATTCCAAATGATGAGCTGGCAAGTCAACTAGATGTTATTTTAAGCCACAAAATTAAAATAGTTAGTTTTACGTTTGGCTTATTAGATAAGGCCGCGATACACAGTCTTAAGTCTAATGGAGTTTATCTAATAGGAACTGCAACTCGCGTTGCAGAAGGGTTGGCATTAGAGGCTGCTGGTTGTGATGCAATAGTTGCTCAAGGTTATGAAGCAGGCGGGCACCGTGGAACTTTTTTAGGAGAGGCTTCTTCCGCTTTAATGGGTCTTATGGCCTTAATTCCCGCCTTATATCGTGCAGTTAAAATTCCTGTTATAGCTGCAGGTGGGATAATGGATGGGCAAGGTGTGGCAGCCTGTTTATTATTAGGGGCTGTAGGTGTGCAGCTAGGAACAGCTTTTTTAACTTGTCAGGAAAGTGGTGCTTCTAATACCTATAGAAAATTATTAGCACAAAGTGATGGTAGCCAAACTTGTTTAACCAAATGCTTATCAGGTAAGTTAGCAAGAGGAATTGTTACCAAGTTAATAAAAGAATTAGAAGAGTTATCAATACCTGATTATCCAATTCAACATTATTTGACCTCTGATATTCGCAAAGCTGCTAGCGCTCAAAACCAAATAGACTTTATTACGCCTTGGGCTGGGCAAGGACTAAAAGCGAGTCATCAGTTATTTACAGCGGCTGAAATAATTAATAAAATAAAAGAAGAGTTTAATCAAATTGCCAAAATTCATTTTGATTTTTAAAAAAACAATACATTATATATAGTTAACGAAAGGTAGTTGCTGTATTAACGAGTAGCGCTGGTAATAAGTCAGGGTAAGCGAAAGTAAAACCTGAATTTACTAATACAGTAGGTTTGATGTGCTGTCCTTTTAATAATAATTCTTCAGCCATTTGTCCGTAAATTAACTTTAAAATAAATCCGGGTGTAGGTATGAAGCTCGGGCGTTTTAATGTCTTCCCTATAATTTTTGCTACAGTTTTTTGTTGTAGGCAATTAGGTGAGACAATATTAACAGGCCCGTTTACTTCTTTATGGTAAATTAAATAATCAATTGCCCGGACTAAATCAATAAGACTAACCCAACAAAATGCTTGCTGACCAGAACCAATAGGTCCCCCTAAACCAAAATAAAAAGGTAACGCTAACTTTTTAAAAACGCCGCCGTTTTGTGCTATAACAACGGCAAATCTTAAATTAATCACGCGTACACCGGCTTTGATAGCAGGTTGACAGGCGCTTTCCCATAAGCGAGCAACTTTTGCTAAAAAATCAGGTGCTTCATTAAAATTGATTGGTGTAAATTCATCCTTCGCGTTGGGTAGCTGAGCTTCAGTTTTTTGTAAACCATAGATTCCAATGGCGCTTGCATTAAAAAGATCAGGGGCTTGTTTGCCAAGTTTCGCACAATATTCAGCTAGGCGTGAAGTGGGGTGAATTCGACTAGCAATAATTTCTTGTTTTTGTGATGGCGTCCAACGTTTTTCTCCAATGTTGGCACCGGCTAAATTAATAATAAGCACTTGCTGTTTAATTATTTCTAAATTAAGAGTGGACCATGACAAGGCAACTACTTTTTCTGAAAATATTTTTTTTATCTTTTCTGTAGATCTGCCGATTACAGTAATCGTATGGTTTTGTGTTAGCAGATGAGAGACTAGGGTTTGTCCGATAAATCCAGTGCCCCCTGCTATAAGAATGTTCATGTTAATGATCGCGATTCATTAAATGTTTGGTTAGATCGGCTAATAATGAATTTTGTAAATTAAGAGCCGAGAGATTTTCTAAGGCTGTTTTATAATAACGCTTTACTTCTTCTTCTGCGCCTTCAGTGCCTAATAAAAAAGAATAGCTACATTGTTCATGGTGTTTGTCGGAAACTTCTACTGCTTCGATACGTTCAGCGCTGGCCTCAAGATCTAGAATATCGTCTTGGATTTGATAAGCTAAGCCTAGGTTTTGAGCAAAAGCGCTCAGATGATTTAGTATTTTTTCATTATCACACTTTGCTGCATGTGCGCCCATTAAGACACTGGCTTGAATTAATAAACCTGTTTTATGTAGGTGAACATTTACTATCGATTCAATATTCATGATGTCTTCAGGATAGAGGTCTAATGCTTGACCTAAAACCATGCCACTGGCGCCACTTGCTTTGGCCAAGTGTTGAATCAAGTGGAGCTTCATCTCTGCTGAGATTTTTATTTCTTCTGCAGTCAGTATTTCAAAAGCAAAACTTAATAATGCATCGCCTGCTAAGATAGCAATTGCTTCATTAAAGGCTTTATGACAACTAGGTTTGCCACGTCGAATAGCATCGTCATCCATGGCGGGTAAATCGTCATGAATCAAAGAATAACTATGAACTAATTCAACTGCCGCTGCGACATAATCTAAGGTAGTGGGATCCGCATTTAATATTTCGCCGGTTGCATAGGTTAATAAAGGTCGAATGCGTTTTCCCCCACCCAGCGTAGAATAACGCATAGCCATATGTAATTCGTTGTTGTGTTTTGGCAGAATTTTATCTAGGAAAGATTCTATACGTTTTTGATGATTGCTGATGTATTGATTAATATCCAACTTATTCTTCCTCTTTAAAATCGCACAATGATTTTTCACCATTAGATTCGGTTAATATTTGAACTTTTTGTTCTGCTTGAGCTAAAGTTGTTTGGCATTGTTTTACCAAGCTAACGCCCTGTTCAAAAAGTTTCATTGAACTTTCTAAATCTAAATTGCCTTGTTCCATTTTTTCTACTAATTGTTCAAGCATTTGTAAGGACTTTTCTAAATTAATAGCCGTTTTTTCTTTGGCCATGTGCGTTCCTCTTTATTAAGTTTCTTAAATTAACTTACCCGCTAGGTAGCGTCAAGGAAGGTATTTAATTTGCATTAATCTTGTCTAAAGTTTATTCATTACGCTATAATTTCTTTATCAAAATAAGTTCTTTAATTGATCAACAAGCAAATAGCCAAACATTGTACTAAGAGTGATTAAACTCTCAATAAAGAGTTAAGTAAATCTTGGTTAATAATTAAGTTTTATCATTGACACCATAACTTAAGTGCTTATAATGGCAAACCTTTCCTCGAGAGGGGAAGTTCTTTAACAAGTTAAGAGAAAAGAAGTTAATTTAATGAGTGTTT
>Ga0155558_118_pt1 | contig 75803 bp, 59 predicted proteins | sample RifCSPhighO2_12_FD_107215 | JGI IMG/M metagenome (GOLD analysis project Ga0155558, IMG submission 107215) | Gammaproteobacteria bacterium RIFCSPHIGHO2_12_FULL_35_23
TGGGAGTAAGACATAATTTAAAGCACTCAATTATTAATATACTTAAGCATAATCGCGATGGTTCAAGGAATACTCAAGCAACAAGAAAGAAAAGATTAATGTTAGTGGCAGATCAATTGGTAGATGAAGGATATCAATTGGAACATGTTAATAAACTTAAATATAAGCATGTACAACATTTAGTTAAGTATTGGCTTAATCAAGGATTAAGTCCTGGCACGATTAAAAACCGAATGACAGATTTACGCTGGGTAACACAAAAACTAGGAAAGCATGATTTAATTCCTGCTAATAATTATACGCTAGATATTCCAAGGCGAGAGTATGTTACTAATAAAGATAAATCTATCATTTTAATAGAAGAGCAGCTGTCAAAAATCCAAGATTCTAATATAAAGCTTAGCCTAATTTTGCAGCAGGCTTTTGGATTAAGACGGGGAGAAAGTATCAAGATCCGTATCAATCAAGCGGTAGTAAATGATCAGCTTCATCTCCAGGGTTCATGGTGCAAAAATGGCCGCGCTAGAGTGGTAAAAATCCAATATGCTGAGCAATGGGAGGCTATTAAGCTTTGTAAAGCTTATGTTGGTAACACAAACCATTCATTAATTCCGATTGAAAAAACTTACTATCAGCAGCTAAAAAAATATGAGAATGAATTAATCAATGCTGGTATTAATAAGGCGCATGGACTTCGTCATGCCTATGCTCAACGGCGTTACCAAGATTTAACAGGCAGATCATGTGCAGCGAGAGGAGGGTTATTGAAACAAGAAATGACTGAAGATCAGTTAAGATTAGATAAAACTGCACGACAAGTTATAAGCATTGAGCTTGGGCATGAACGTTTGGAATTAGTAGCCGTCTATTGTGGAAAGTAAGTGATTATGTAAAGTTGACTCTAAAAACCCAGTAAAATCAACACATCATTTTCAAAACACTTTACATAATATGCAGGTAGACTTCGATCACAATAACGCATAGGTATATCCTCTATAGAGATTGAAGCCATTGCAGCAGAGATTTATTCCCGAAGGAATTTTAGGTATTGGTGTTGGACTAACTATTTTCAATAGCAACACGTTTCATTTCAAGGGTTGCTCTGACATAATATTTATGTAATGTTATTTCATAATATTTACCTATAAAAATGATATTTTATGTCAAAAGGTATTAACTAGCTAACTTATTAATTGATGTATTGTAAGCATTTCTTTCAGCAATTAGTGATTTTATTATTAAAGCAGTTCTTTTTGCACCAATTTCACCAATAAAAAAGAAATGGTTTCCTGGAGTGATAGCTATAGTAAATTTTTTCGGTGCTCTTAATACCAAATCAGATATTTTCCTCCATGTATCACCTGTTGTCATATTGCTTTTTGTTTTTTTTAAAATATCGTAATATACATTGCGTGATATTATTGAGCTCCAGTCATGTGGTGTAAAAAAAGCATTATCATCATCAGTATAAGAAGTATCATAGATTACAGCAATTGGAGGATAATTGCTGTAATCAAAACCTTGAGTGTCTTGCAATGTCGCGTTTATATCATTAATAAATTTCCCATGATTATATCTTTTTTGTGTACCTAATAATGCAACTGGTAAATTCCCTATAAATTTCGATTGATATATACCTTTAGGAATAATGACATGTTTATTGATTTCATCTTGCATATTTAGTTGATTTATAAACCAAGCATCAAACCAATCATTTAACGGTTTAGGAGAAACCATTCCATTAGGTAACATTTTAATATTTGGCAGAATAGGATTATTTGGCTCTTTAAATAATCCACGTAAAGGTGGATCGGCAGATAAACCAATAAATAATACAACATTAAGACCTTGATTTTTACATAACTTATTTGTTTTAACGGCAGTGTAGCCAGCAAAACTCCAGGCAAGTATTACAATATTTTTAGATAAATGATGTTTTTTTATTATAAAATTAGATGCTAGAGTTATTTGATCGGCCCAATCAGTGATAGTAAAGTTAGGGTATACTTTACTAAACACTTTATTTTCAATTGGATATGAAACGGCTAAAAATGGGTATCCTTCTTTATGTAACCAAAACTCTAAAAAGTCTTTTTTATTCCCACCTGGATAACCATATGAAATTCGTGCGAGATGTGATGCGCCAGGAACAAATACAACTAATGGTTTATTTTTATTTCCAGGAAGGTATTTTATAATTGCAGGATAGCCAGCTAAAATTTTTATTTTTTCACCAGAATATAAGGTCGCTTTATTATTTGAAGAATTATTTGTTGAATTAAAGTTAAGTTTTGTAGAAGAATTTTGTGTTTCTGCTAGAACAATAGAAGTAGTAAATAGTAATAATAGCACGCTTAAAGTAACGTATATAAACGAATACATTTTAAATCCTTTAGTCAAATAAAGCTGTTTTAATAAGTTCATAACGATTTACTTCATGTTTTATACTTAGCATACTTGGCTTTGTTTTATATGTTTTCAGTAGTTTGAATCCACATTTTATTAAGATTTTATTTGGACCAGGATTATCACTTTTAGGCTCACAAAGAATTTTTTTCAGCGAAAAATGATTAAAATAATAGCGTATAGCCTTTTTAAAAAAAATGGTTCCTATTCCGTGTTTACGTAATTCAGGAACCCATAAATGAAGATGAATAAATGCTTCTTTTCCAAAGATTATATTATTTATATTACAATGACCAATAAGAACGTTATTATGAAACCAGCCAAGATAAAAAAATTTACGCTCTTCTAAAGGCTGCTTACTGTCGTCAATTAATAACTTAACCCATTCATCACGTCGCATAAAATTTTTTCTGTCAGACCCCATTCTTAAATCATCTTCTGGAGTTAAATTTAAAAAATAATCTACAACTTTTTCTAATTCTTTTTCAGTTAGTGGCCGTATTTCTTTATTCATAATTTATCCTTTACTAAAAATAAAAAGCATAATAATGGAATCGAGCAAATTATTAAGGACGTTGACCATAACAATAGACCATTTGGATTGTGTGCCAAAATAAAACTACTTAATAACGGCGATAATATAAAGGTCGTAGCATATAATGTTTGATAAACTCCCATGTAGAATCCTCTAAGTTCTATACGAGCATTTTGAAAAATTAAAATATATGATACAGGCATAAATAACATTTCACCTATTGTAATAATAAGCATGCTTATTATTGCTATCATAAATAGATGGTTAAATAATAATATAAAAAATCCTATGCCTAGAATTATAGAGCCAATGCTCATTAATAAGAACTGTGGAATCCTGCTACATAATTTAACAATACTCATTTGAAATAATCCTATCATTAATGAGTTAATTACAAATAGGATTGCTAATTTATGAGAATTAAAATGATACTGGCTAGATAAAAATAATGAATAAGAAGATCCTAGCTGATTAAATACCAACATACCTAGAAAAAAACATAGCAAGCTAATTAGTAAAAATTTCTCCTTTAAAAATTCTATTTTAGGTTTTAATTTACAGATTTTCTGCTCTTTGTGTTTCTGCTTTAAAGATAATAAAATTATTATGGTTACTAGACTGCTTAGAGCAGCCAAAATAAATATTTCTTTATAATCACTAAGAGTAATCCATCCTGCAATTCCATATGAAATAGCACAGCCAATATTAAATAACATATATCTCAATCCATTTATTTTAACTTGATCCTGTATGGGTGTTATATTCATCAAATAAATTCGAGATGCTGGTGAAAAAGCGGCATTTGTACATCCTAAAGCCGCAAGTATTAAAAATACTATCCAGTTAGGAGATCTTATAAAATAAGCCAAAATAGTGCCGAGAAAATATAGGGAAATTGAAATGACCGATATTTTGTAAGGTGAAAATTGATCACATAGCTTGCCGCCATAAAAGGAACCAATAATAAAACCAACTCCAAAAAATGAAAGTATTATTCCGGTCTGTCGTATAGAATAATTTAAACTATGCTTTAAATATAAAGGTAAAAACATAATGCTTGCATAGCCTAATGAATACGTAAAAGTAAAAAATAACGTATTAAAAATATCTTTGGATATAACTTTATTAGGATAAAAATTATTTTTTATAAAATGTAAGCTCATTAGAATTATCTTTTAATACAATTAAAAATTTATGGAAAACATATATACTACAGAACTTATTAATCCATCGATGTTTAACAAATGATTCGCATCTTCTTCTGAATAACCACCTATATTAACACAGGACATTCCCAATGCCGTGGCAACTAAGTTAAAATTTTGCGCAATATGCCCAGCTTCAAGTAAAGTGAAACGGTAGCCTCGTTCCCCATATTTTGCAGTGGGTTTAGAGAAATTTGCTACTAAAAAAAATAATAATGTAGAGTTTGCTAATTCTTTTTGCAATAATATCCGATCCATAATTGGTTGACTCATGTTATTTGTATATCTAGTAATTGTTAGAGAGTCAGGACAATAATAATATATTCCAGGTAAAAATTCAGGATATTCTTTAGTTAGATTACAATGAAAATATATCTCAATTGGAAATAATGCTCCTGCTGAAGGGGCTGTTCTGACGGGGTGTTCTTTATTATCTCTGATGCAATAACTATTAATTAATAGCCTTGATAATAATTTTAAATTAATAGAAGCTTTAGATATTTTTCTTGACGATTCTCTTTTCATTAAAACCTCTCCTAGAGGAGTATCAATTTTTTCTTCAAAAGATAGATGAATAGGAGGAATATTAATTAATATTTCCTTATTAATTTTTTTTTCACTACACCAACTTGGTATTCTTGAGTTGAGATGAAACGTTTTCCATAGATCATCTTTATCTAAAAGAAGTTGCTCCCAAGTTAGCATATATTCCTCCCAATTATGGATATGGATGTGGAGTTTTATTAAGAATACTGTTTTTTACGGTAAAACCTAAATGTATAGGTACAGAATTTAATCTAGCACAAGCAAATTGCTCATAACCATATCCAAAAGAAAGTGGATGAGCATTTGGTAAAATGGCTCGAATAACAAATAAGCCAAGGCTTGCAATGTCTTCTGAAGTGATATTTGCAAGATATATATCTAATCCCGCTTTAAATACTTTGTTTGCTAATATTTGCAGTAAATCATCTGCTATTGGTAAATCTATTTTAGAGAAATTATTATAATCTATTATTATTTTTGATTTTTTTAAAAATTCAAGATGTATTAAGTTCTTTTTATTGTGCCAATAGAGCACATGATCTTTTTGTGTATTAACTATCTTGGAGTCAATTTTGGATATTTCTATTTTTTGTTTTTTAAGATGAGCTCCATATTGACGAGAAAGTTCTAATTCTTCAAGTGCTGATAAGATTGTAGTTTCAGCAGAAGTAGTGCATGCCCCTGCCATTACTAATGGAGGTTGATCAGTACGATTTGATTCCATCAGGGCAAGAACGGCTGGAACATTAATGTCAGTAGTGATATTAAATAATTTAATATCAAGGCCTCTTGATTGATAATTTTTTAAAATATTCTTGATATTTATGGGGAGTGAATTAAAGTCAATCAGTGGAGGAGATAACTGTTTTCTCCAAAAAATCATAAAGGCGTCTCGTTCAATCACTTCACAGATTGCGCGAATTGCAGCAGTTTCGTATGAATCATGGCATGCTAATCCGGTGGAAATATTTTGTATAATTTTGCTTTCATCAGGGTCATTATGATAAGGTAAATAAACCATGGAAGCGGGTACAAATACTTCTGTTTTCGTTTTGAAATTAATAGCTTTTGCCCATCTTATTTTTGTATCATGATTAAACCGAGAGTATTTAGGATGAGTTTGGTAAAATTCATTTGAATATAAGGTTATATGCTCTGGCGATAAGGCGTTTTTTTTAATATTTTTAAATGAAGAAAATAGGAGTGTTTCTTTATCATAAATAGCAGAACAATACCGTTCTATGCCTTCCCCAATAGCCTTTAAAATAGCTCGTTCTTTTGAAATAGCAACTCCTTTGCTATAGCGGATATTATTTTGGTTGCAAAACATGTTGGTATTGCATGTATAAGCGTAATAATGATGTATATCCTGAATATATAATTCAGGATATACACGACTGACTCTTTGAATAATTCCAAATTTTTTATCTATTAGATCTGGGATAAGGTTTTTTAAAGTAATTTTTTTACTGTTATGAAAATTAAGCATTTGTTGAGTTCCACAAAAACAGCCGGGAATTTTAATAATTTTTGAAGGAACAGCCTGCTGATTAATAAGGCATATGTCAGTTATTTTATTAAATAGGGGAGGGATTAGCCCTGTAAAATTATTAATTATCTCGATACATGCAAAACTTGCTACAGCATCAACCATACATGAATGATAACCATTTATAAAAGTAGAAGTAATTTCTTTTTCAGACTGTTGCTCAGCTTGAAAAATAGAAGGATTCTCGATATTTGCAATAAATCTTTTAGAAGCACATTCAAAACATGCTGGACAACCTGGAAACACGAAAGGTCCAATATAAGCATGTAAGTTATTAATGATAATTGGATAAAAGTGTTTTTTTTGGTTAAGACAATTTTTATTTAAAACTCTTAAAATATTTCTTTGATTATGTGTCGCCACAGCAAGAATACAATCGAATGAAGAAAAATCATTATTTATAGGAGTAATGAATGGTGTTTTTATTGTTTCATACTTGATATTATCAAGAGGCATATTAAGATTTGGTTCAAACAAAAGAGAGCAATTCTTAAAACCAGCATTTTCGAGCGAGCGCATTAAAGTTACACTAAATTCATTTATTCCCAAAATGGCTAGTTTTATCGAAGCAAGTTTTTCTCTAATTTCAGTAGGGGTTTGTTTAAAATGCCAATAGAAAATAGCTTCTGGTTCATCATCAGTATAATTTTCAGTTCCTTCAGTATCAGATACAATAATTATTATATTGTTTTGAATAAGAACAGAAATAATTTGCTGTAAATTAAAGTGAAAGTTTTCGTCAAAATATGTAAGTAACTCAGATTCTGTTATAGGTTGTTTAAGGATTTTTAAGAGCTTTTTAATAGGGTAGTAAAATTCTAAATTAGGAAATTTTATTTTGGTAATTCCTCGGATTACATAAACTGCATCCGCAGCATGGATAACCTGAGCAATATATGAGCGAATACGCATCTTGAGTCAATTTCCTCGTGTATTTTTTGATAACTCAAAATACTAAGAAAATAACAGTTAAATTTATTATAAATTATTCTTCTGTTTCTTCGGTAACATATGCACAGTGAGTAATTTTCTCTTGCGCTTGTTCTTGAAGATAAGAAGCAAGATCATCATTCAATTGTAAATTAATTGAATCAATTACTTCAAATTTAATGTTATTGTCTGACATTTTCGACTCCTTTAAACCAAATTTGGCTAATATTATATCACCAATACATTAGCTGCAAGCTAAAAACCTATTTTCTTACAGTAATTCTTGACACATATGTGAAATGAATACTTAATTTGACTTTTAAGTTATTCAAATAATGCATCTTTTTCAAATATTGCAAATGGATTAAAATCAATATTGTAATCATAAGTATCTATATGCTCAATTTTTTTCAATGCTCTTACCACTAAGGTTGCAGGGTATGCTGCTGCGAAAGCAAAAATAATTTTATATGAATATGAACATAACATCAGTACTGCTAAGTCATGTAGTGATGATGTTTTACCTAAAAATATCATGGGCATAGAAATCATGACTAAAACAGCTTCGCCTATTAAAGATGAACCTATGCTTCTTAGCCAAAAGTACTTTCCGCCAGTAAGAATTTTTAATTTCGAAACAGCGTAAATATTAATAAATATGCCAGCAAGTACACCAAGAACTTCGCCAGCGCTTCCTCTTAACAAATCAGCAAAAACAAAATTATAAATATGTTGTAGTTCTAAAGTTGGAGAGGGTAGCTGTACTAATAATGCAGTAGTTAGTCCAAATAAAGTATCACAAAGAAAAACAATCCAAATTAATTTTCTGGCTATGCTGTAGCCATAAACTTCTGCAATAATATCTGTTATTGCATAAGTAAAGGGAAAGACTAAAGTTTCAGCAGAAAAAAATAACATATGGATTCTCACAAATTTATAACATAAGGCAGCTGAAATAAGGTCTGCGGTAAGATAAAGCATAGCCATAAAGGTTAATAATCTATAACCTTTCGGATTATCTCTTTTTCTTTGATCCAAGTCAGTTACTGTATTCATTAAAATCCCCTGGTTAATTTTTAATTAATTTATATAGTCAACTAATCCGATTTTTTAAATTGTTCTAAAGCTTCTTCTTTTTGTTTTTTCTCAGCTTTTATGCTTTCGCAGGCTAATGTATACCCTACAACATGGGCATCATTAGGATTGAGATTCTTTAAAATATCTTTCTCATTAATTATTTCATCAGCAGTTCTGGTGACAACTTTAGTATCGCCTTTTTTTCTAAGTGCAAAAATAAGTTTCTCGTCATTTTCAGAGAGTTGTTTTGCTAAGATTTTATATTTAGGACTATTTATCCCTAAATAGCCGAGATAGGTTAAAGCTCTGATGTCGCAAGGCGAGAATCTATTTACGTATTCATCTTTTGCCAATATTTCTTCTGGTTTAGCATTAAAGGCAAGATTTTTATTAATTATTTGGATTTTTGCTATATATTCACCATTTGTATCTTCAAAAACAGCAATAAGTCTATGGGTTGGAATAAATACATTTATCTTTTCATTTTTTGCAAAATAGCCCATGAAATGAGCAATATTTTTTTTTATCTTAGAATAAATAGTCATAATGATAATACCTCCTTATTATTGGTATCTTCTAAATTATGGTTAATTCTTGATTCTTGTAAGCAGGCAATAATAGAATCTTTTTCTGTAAGTAAACGCATTTTATATGTATTTAAATCTGGGTTAAGAGGCTTGAGATATTTGTAATCCGCATCAATTAAGAGCTGTCTAAAAACCGGAATCTTTATATTTTCAAGTTTTACTAAAATGTAACTTCTATCAATGGGTTTTCTGTCTGGATCAAAAATTAAAATAGTTTTAACTGGAAAAAGAGGTTCCATAGAATGATCGTTCATTAATAAACTAAAGCAATCATTGCTCATATTACCAATCGCAGCAATTTTCTTGGTACTGTTTGTTTTCGCTTCATTCAGGCTATGTACTTCTTCCCATGCAATAACTGGAATAATTTTAATTTTATTCTCAGTGGCTAAGGCTGATTCTTTGTCGATCCTTACTGGTAACGATTCTTCACCAAGCAATTGCTCCACCCTGAGAGAAAAGTAATTTGCAATAGGCTCTAGAGATGAGCGATAAGGCCTTGTTGATTTTCCGCTTACTATACGATGTACGGTGGGAGTTGGTAAATTTACTTCACGAGCCAAATCAGAAGGATTCATTCTTCGATCGTATAGCAATTTTTTTAATATCTTGCTTAATTGAATATAGTGTTTAGCCACTATAGCTCCGTAAAAAGTAGAATAGCAATGTTTTCAATTCACCCTAGTATAACAACTTTCCCAAGAAAATCAATAAGTTTTATCACTATAAGTAATTGAATATTAATAACTTTTAATTTAAAAAAGGATAAGTTGATAATATTCCTTGACTAAACATGATAAAGTTGTAATATTTATTACAACTTTTAGTTGTTACAGCTTATAAATAAAAAACCCCAGTAAAGTTGGCGCTTTAGCTGGGGTATGTGTCGAGAAGATGGCGATTATCTGAATGCACGTCTTCTCAATTAGAAAGTTTATCAAAAGCTTATCTTCTTGAGAAGTAATCCCATTTTTTGCACGCATGCAAAGTAATTTTTAAGGTGAATTATTTTGCAGTTTTTATGCCGTCCAGAAATAACAATAAAAAAACACTGTACCGGCAACTGCCCCGGTTCCCAGAAACGCAGTAGCCATGAGCGCGTCTTGACTATTGCGGGATTCAGGACGCTTCGCTCATGTGCTTAATTAAGAAAGAGCTGGCAACTTTTACCAAGATGTCAGCTTAAGTAAGCTGGCATTTGAATAAAGTTAAAACAATAGGTGAAGATGAGTTTGATAGGGGGCATTAGGTGCAAAACATATTAGTAAATTTTGGTGATGGTATACGAATATTTTGTAATAAGGATGAAATTTTAAAGTTGATTTTTAATGTTAATACAGATAATGAAACAATCGAGGTAATAACGCTTAACAGGTTAAAGAATATCAAGGTAATAAAAGGCTGTATTGATGAATAAGACGGTTTTATCTTTAGGCTGAGCAAGGGTTTTATAAAAATTAATAAAGGTAGATAAAATGATAGCGCTAATTAAAAAACAAGAAAAAAAGACATACATTCATTATGTTCTCGATATCACATTAAAACAATTGCTTGGTTTGCGCAGGATTAGTTGCTTTATTAAGTGGTTTTTTAGAGGTCGCTTAAATCAGGCGATTCAATAATGGTTAAATTTAAATTTTATAATATTAATCTAAGGAAATTTTTATGCTAAGAATTGAATGCCGACAATTAGAAACGTGTTCATTGATTCAATTACCTCAAGCTAATTTGCGTAATCGCGTCTGTATACCAACGGAATATGGAGATTGCTGCTTTTGTAGTTTTAACAAACTAATTGATAATAAAGAGCACTTAGCCTTAGTTTTTAATAATGCGGATAAAACCGAGATTCCAGAAGTGAGAATTCACTCTGAATGCATGACAGGTGATTTATTTCAATCAAAACGTTGTGACTATGGTGATCAACTGCAAGAAGTTTTATCCCGCTTTCATGAACATGGTGGTATTTTGTTATATCTTCGACAAGAGGGCCGAGGAATAGGACTTTATAATAAATTAGATGCATATAGTTTACAGCTAAAGGGCTTGGATACATATGAAGCAAATCGCTGTTTAAATTTTTTAGCTGATATGCGTTCTTATGAAGTGGCGGTACAAATGCTTCATGCGCTCAATGTTTCGAAGATACGTTTAATAACCAATAATCCAGAAAAAGTTAAGCAAGTTGAAGCGTTAGGCATTGATGTCGTTGAACGCATTAAAACGGGTAGCTATATCAAGCCAGAAAATCATGCATATTTACGAGCAAAAGTGAATAAAACTGGTCATTGGCTCAAGGGTTTATAAGAGAGGTAGTCATGATTCAACATAAATCTGTAATTAGTGGTGTTGCTGCTTTCAGTGATTGTTATGTTGCCACCGCAGGTTATGATAACCAAGTGATTTTATGGGATGCAAAAACCAAAAAAGCAATCGCCTTAGGTTATCACGATCATTTAGCAAATCAATGCCAGTTCAGTCAGGATGGTCGTTATTTAGTCAGTAGTAGCAGTGATTATACGGCGCGTTTATGGCGCTTGCCCGACATGAAGTTAGAAGCGGTGCTGAATGCTCATACAGACGATGTTGAAGGTGTCGCTTTTCATCCTACGCGAGAGATTATTGCGACAACTTCGCGCGACCATACCATTCGATTATATGATTTTAGTGGGCGTTTGTTAAAAACATTGAAAGGTCATGCGCAAGATGTTTTGTCCACCATCTGGATTAATGATGAAGAAATTGTATCAAGTAGCGATGATGGCACCATCAAACACTGGCAGGCTTTCGAAGGTAAAATTATTGAAGATATCGATTTAGGCGGTGTCGAAACCGATACGATTGCGTTAACGAAAGAGGGCAGCTTGTTTGCGGGCAATGACTTAGGTGAAATTATTCATATTCAGGGTAAACAAACCAAAACAATAAAAGCCCATCAAGCGGGGATTAAGCGCTTGTGTTATAACGCGCGTTTAAATCGCTTGGTGAGTTTAAGTTATGATCGGAGCATGAGTCTTTGGGCTATTGAAGATGAAAAAGTAAAGTTAATTAAAACCACGCAGTTGCCGAATATGGTTTGGGCACGTTCAGCGGATTTCTCAGGCAATAGCGAGATTGTGTTAGCCACCTTTGGCAGCCAATACGCCATTTACAATTATCAAAAAGATATATGGGAATTAGACCACATTATATCGACTGATAGTCGCAATGCGGTGATTCGCCATCAAGGCGCTATTTATAGTGTAGGTGATGCAGGCACTGTCTTTAAAAATAATTCGCCGGTTAGCCAGTTTCCAAGCTTGTGTAATTTTTTGGTGTCACTGAATGATTACTTGATCACAGGCGGGCAAACCGGTGAAATATTCAATGCCTTAACAGGAGAGGTCATTTATCAGCATCACTCACCGTTGAACTGTGGTGTAGTTTTTTATCGTGATGATAAAGCTTATATCCTCATTGGGACTTATACGGGCGAGGGTTTGGTTTTATGTGAAGAACAGGGTCAGCTGATTTTTGATCAAGCTATTATCTTGCATGATAATGCCATTAAAAGCATCAGCGCCTCCAAGGATTTAATTTTTTCCGTTTGTGCAACAGGAGCAGTGGCCTTTTATTCGGTAAAAGATTTCAGTTTGATACGTTATCAAGAAAACGGCCACGATAAAATTGTCAATGGCTCAGCAAGGTTGTCAGATAATTGTTTTGTCAGTGTCAGCCGTGATTTAACCCTGCGGATTACTCAGTTGGATCATCAAGAGATAATTCAGTCGCCTCATTCACATTCCATTAAATGCGTTGCAGTGAGCCACGATGGAAACTTTATTGCAACCGGTGGTTATCGTGGCATGTTGTGGACCTATGATCGAGCAAGTGCTGAATGGATTGGTGAACGGTTAAGTCATGCAGGAATTTCTTGTTTATATTTTGATGAGCAATCAGAGTCCTTTTTGGCGAGCTCCTATGATGGCCAAGTCTATTCAGTACCGTTGGCTTCCATTAAATTAAAGAGTTTAACATGATGAAAACGAAAGTGTTGGCGCAAGATAATCTGTATTGGATGAAGAAGGCTCTCAGGTTGGCAGCCAAGGGCCAATATACCACACGGCCTAATCCTTGCGTCGGTTGTGTCATCGTAAAGGATGGTCAAGAAGTGGGTTCTGGTTGGCATCAATGTGCGGGTGAGCCTCATGCTGAAGTCTATGCTTTGCAAGAAGTGGGAGAGTTAGCACAAGGCGCCACTTGTTACGTGACTTTGGAGCCCTGTGCGCATCATGGACGTACGCCACCGTGTTGTCAGGTTTTAGTTAAAGCGGGTATTCAGCATGTAGTGATCGCAAATGAGGATCCTAATCCATTCGTCAATGGCAAAGGCGTGGAATATTTAAAAGCGAATGGAGTTGAAGTGCTAAGCGGCATTTTAGCCGAGGAAGGTAAAAAACTTAATCGTGCTTTTTTTAAGCGTATGAGAGAAGGTAAGTCTTGGGTGACCTTAAAGCTTGGGACCACTTTGGATGGAAAAATTGCCGACTTTAAAGGTGATAGTCAGTGGATTACCGGTCATCTTGCGCGACAGGATGTGCAAAAACTAAGAGCACGACACGATGCAGTTTTATCAACTGCGCGGACCGTCATGAAAGATGAGGCACGATTAACCGTAAGAACGCTACCTGATGATTTACCAGAAAGTTTAAAATCTCGGTTTAAACAGCCGTTACGGGTGATCTTAGATAGAAAAGCCCTGCTACCTAAAGAGGCGGCCATATTCAAAGAGGAACATCCGGTATTAGTTTATACCGCTAAATCCTTGTCTAAGGATAATCAGCTTGTTGATTATCAGTGGGTGCCAACTTTATCGGATCAAACCTTAGATTTACCAGCGATATTTAATGACTTGGCTCAAAGAGAAATTAACTCTGTCTTAGTTGAGGCAGGCGGTGTTTTAGGTGGCGCTTTATTAAATCAGGGTTTAGTCGATGAAATTGTCATTTACATGGCACCCAGTTTACTAGGCCAACAAGCACAGTCAGGCATAGTTTTTCCAGAAGCCCTATCACTTAGTCAACGTTATCAGCTGCAATTTGATGAGGTTCAAACTTTGGGTTCAGATATAAAAATAGCCGCCTATTATAAGGAGGTCTTATGAAAGCGATTAATATGATGAGTGATCGCGAAGCGATGGGGTTAACAGCAGTTTTCCAAGCTTCGCGTGCTGATCATTTAGAAGAAGCTTACAAAGTATTAAAAAATTCTGACATCAATCATTTGGTCGATACGCTGTCGTCCATTGAGGCGCCCTTCGAAGTGAGATTGGCAGCAGGCCAACTATTAGCATTACAAGGCGATCCAAGAATTAAAACCTTGGAGCCGGTGATGTGTGATATCCCTGCTGCAAATGCCACTATGGGGATTGATGAAAACAAGGTTGATGCTATTGTTAAGTGGTATGAATCTGTTGGTGTGATTCGTGATTGGATTTTGAAAGAAACGCCAGCACATCCTGCTAATCTATCAGCTTTTCGCATCAGAAAATATTTGGTGACTAACAAGGAGTACCGCGATTTTTTACAAGAGACGGCTTATGAAGGATTACCGAGTAGTTGGGAGTTTGGAATTTATCCAGCCAACAAGGCTAATCATCCTGTTTACACTATTCATGAACGTGATGCTGAAGCATATGCTGCGTGGTTGAGCGAAAAAACCGACCGACAATTTTGTTTACCCACAGAAGCCCAGTGGGAATATGCGGCCAGTGGCCCTGCTCACAATAAATTTCCCTGGGGCGATGAAGAAAAGCCTGATCATGCCAACACCGTTGAAGAGCAGATTTTTTCAAGTACACCGGTGGGCGTATTTCCCAAAGGTGATTCACCGTTTGGTTTATCGGACATGGCGGGCAATGTGGAAGAGTATACGGCGGATGATTACGCGGCGTATCCCAATGGCTCCAAGATCAATGATGATCTATTGGTTTCAGAAAAGCAGTATCGCGTGTGTCGAGGCGGTTCATTTACACGCTATGCGGATTTAGCACGTTGTGCAAGACGTCATGGCCGGTATAACAAGTCAATTTACGTGATTGGTTTTCGTTTGGTGGAGATTATTAATAATTAAGGAGATAAGTATGGGAATTACATTTTTTAATGATCAAGAATTCTTGACCAAAGGATTAGTATTAAATTTGAGCTTTCCTGATATATCTGAAGCAAGCCGTGAGTTGGAAACAGCTTTAGACTTTGAACGTATCTATTTAGAAACAGGTGAAATAGTTTTGCATAATGATACCTTAAGCAAGGATTTATTTATTCGCTTATTTCAGTCAGACAGAGTGCAGCCATTATCCGATGATCATCTGGTTATTTTCTATTTAAACAATGCGGCGCGATTTTATGAATTATGTGAAAGATTAAAATTAGCAGGCGCTAAACAAGTGACAGCATTTAATCCTTATTGGGATGATTTTGGGTCAACATTTATTATTGCTAATAAATTTCGTTTGGTTTTATGTCCAGGTAATTATCCCGGTTATCGAGCACGCATTGCGGCACCAACAAGTGATTTGGAACAAATAAAAAGTAATTTAATACATCATTTAGGTTTAAAATGTATCGGAGATTTTGAAAGTCATCGGGGTTTTGATGGGGTAATGATGGCAAGTCGGGCGCCGATTGATTGTCATTTAGAATTTACGTACTGTCATCACGAAAAATTGCCCATTCATTACGACTATAGTCATCAGGTAAGCTTTTTATTAGAGGAGCCTTTACCTGACTTAATGAAGCCAATGGGTAGTTACTATAAGTTTGACTTCATTCGGCCTGATACTGCTTTGGCCAGGGCCTGTCTTTCTATAAAACCAATTCAACAACTAGGAATAAAATAGTATGAAAAAACAATGGCTAATTATTAGTGCCAGCTCCCGAGAAGCTTCTGAATCATTACGTGTTGCTCAACATGTTTTATCTCAGGCTAAAGTGGAAAATAACATTGAAGCAGAACTATTGGATTTATCGCAGTACAAACTGCCAGAAATTAATAATGAGCTATTAGCAGATCCATCTAAAAATGTGGTATGGAAAAATATATCTGAAAAATTATCTCAAGCAACGGGCTTTGTGTTTGTCGTACCTGAGTGGCACGGAATGGCGCCGCCTAAACTGATGAAGCTTTTATTGCTATGCACAAATTTTGAGGTGGCCCACAAACCCGCATTGATTGTCTCGATATCGGCAGGATTAGGTGGTACTTATCCTGTTATTCAATTACGTACCGTTGGGTTTAAAAACAATCATATTTGTTTTATTCCAGAGAATTTAATTGTTCGCCGTGTGGGTGATTTGTTTCATGAGTCTTCAGGGTCTCATGAAAATGACATAGCAGTTAGAAAGCGACTAAATTTTTGTTTATCGATTTTAAGTTCTTATGATGATGGACTAAGTTTGGTGAGAAAAAGCCCGGTTGATATTAAAGCATACCCTTATGGACAATGAGGAAGACGTGATGAGACTAGAAAGAAATACAAAGAAATATCAAGCCAATTTGGCTGCAGTTTATTATAAAATGTATCAAGACGATAAAGATGAGTGGACAGACCAGGCCGCCATGCGTATCGTCACGCGATTTTTATCAAATTTTTTAAATGATTTTAATGGAATAAAAATATTAGATATCGGATGTGGTGCTGGTCGAGATTCATTGGCCTTAGCAGAACGTGGTGCACGAGTTACAGGTATTGACATTATTCCACAGACTATTTGGCCAGTTTTAGAAAAAAAATATCCAATACTAAATTTTGTCAAAGCTTCACTGTTTAATTTCAAAAGTCGTGAGCTGTTTGATGTGACACTAGACAATGGTTGCATGCATCATCAACATCCCGATGGGTTAAATCAATATATTAAAAGAATACATTCACTTTTATCAAGTCATGGTATTTTTTTAATTAGCACCTTTTATAACGGTAACTCTTCCATAAAACTTGATGCAAATGGACGTGTAATGCGAACGTTTACAGTAGAGGAGTTAAAGGATCTTGTTGAGAAATCAGGGTTTAAACAACTTGAGCATACTGTTGTAGATAGAACCCCACTCAATTTTCATTATTTGTTGACTATATTCAAGAAACAGGAATAGGACGTGCTTAATATTATAAATAAAAAAATAATACAAAAAAAACCTTTTGATTCGATAGAGTATGAAGTTGTCAATATTAAAAATTTTAAATTTTCTTTTAGAACGTATGGAAAGTTGAATGCCAAAAAAACTAACGTTGTGCTTGTCGAGCATCCTTTATCGTATGATACAAATATTGTTAAAACTGAGTGGGATAAAGATGCATGGTGGGGAAATATTGTTAAAGCCAATGGCGTTATTGATCCTCAAAGTCACTTTATTATCATTGTATCAACACACAGTCTCGTGGAAAGTTTTTTATCTTGTCCAAATCAAAGCATAAATTTTTTTAATATCTCTAAAGTAAAAGAAGAGGTTCTCGAATATTTTGAAATTTCGACAGTTTTCACCCTAATTGGTGCTTCATTTGGAGGTGCTCAAGCGTTAGCCTTTTCATGTTATGCTAAAAAAATTGTAATCGAAAATATCGTGTTAATTTCAACCTCTCATAAAGCTTATAAAAATCAGATTTTATTTCGCCTCATTGTTCAGGAAGTTTTAAATTTGACTGATAGGGATAAGCAAGAAAAAATGCACCGTTTAATTCGGTTATTATTTCTTTATGTCTATCGACAGCCTGATACTTTTAATACATGTGAAATAAGTAACATTGATATGATAAAAAGTTACATCTATCGTGTTACTGATAAGCTTAAGTTGATTAACCCTAAGGTATTTAATTGCTATTGTAATATGCTGAATACATTTAATTTTGAAAAAGTACTACTTAATATTAAATCTAGAGTTCTTTTAATTGCCTCTGAAACAGATAGTTTTTACACGGTTTCTCAAATGAAGGATTTTTATAAGGCTCTCAGTAAAAATAGTATTGATGTTCAATTAAAAATTGTATCTAGCCTTAAGGGACATGATGCATTTTTATTAGAGCAAGAAATATTTTCAAATGTTATAGCTGAATTTTTTGCTTTGGAGGCAGCATGAAACTAGAGGCAGCCTTTAAACGACTAGATCAGTTTAAAATTGGTAATACGCAACTAATGTACCTTGAGCCAGAGAACTTATCGGCTAAAGTTTTTGCAAAATGCGAATGGGAAAATGAGTTTGGTTCTATAAAAGATCGTGTGGCATTAGCTATGCTGAAAGCTTGTTTAAAAGAACATCCCGAGCTATTAATGGAAAATACTCCATTTAAAATTATCGAATATAGTGGTGGAAACTTAGCAATTTCTTTAGCTAAAATGTGTTCTGTTTTAGGAGTTAAATTAACGGTCGTTCTGCCTGGTTCAGTGCCAAAAGTTTTAATTAATGATTTAGAAAATAGTGGTTCTGAAGTAATACTTTCGGTTAAAGAGAAGGGCTTTTTAGGCGCTATGTTGCTAGCTAAAAAACTTGCTAGGCGAGATAAATATGCTATTTTTTTATATCAACATAAAAATAAAGCTAACATTGAGTGTCACCGAGATTCTACAGCACAAGAAATCACTTTCAAATTAAGACAATCATTTAATTATATTAAACCACAAGCTTTTGTGGCAAGTATTGGCACGGGGGCTTCATTGATCGGCATTTATGAAGGATTGAAACATTATTATCCGAACATAATGCTCTATGCAACTAGCCCAGAAGAAATGCCCTATGGTACGAAGCAGGCGCCGCATGCAAGACAAAAATTTGCAGGTTCAGGAGGGCTTGGTTATGGGCTTAGGCAATATTTTGTAAATCCCTACGAACACGAAATCAAGAGCTTTTTTAATATTAGTCTTGGAGAGTGTTATAAGGCTGCATTGAACTTCTACCATAAAACAGGTGTTTTAATTGGTTCTTCGTCGGCAGCAAATTGGATAGCGTCTAAAAAAATTGCTCAGGAATATGGGCCTGATTTAGCAGTATTAACAATTTTTCCCAGTTTAGCTACAGAAACTGAAAAAGTTTCTATAGGGATAGATTAAGCAGATGAATTATAGAAGCCGAGTGTTATTGATTAATGGATTGTGGGTTTTTTTGTTAACACAATCCATTGTAGTGCCTTTTTTTTCACAACATGACCTTGGCATGACAGAAATTTTTATGATCCAAGTTGTTCATTCGTTGATGTTGCTAATTTTTGATGTGCCGAGCAGTTATTTTGCTGATAAATTTGGGCGAAAAAAAATATTGCTATTAGCTGGTTTAGCTCGAGGCATTGGAGGTTGTTTATTTTATTTTTCAACAAATTTTTCAGATTTTTTGATAACTTATACTGTTATTGGTTTTGGTAATAGCTTATTTAGTGGTGCTGGGTTATCAATTTTATATGACGATGATGATAAGTCTAACCAAACTAATCCTTTATTACAAAATTATAATATCACTAAATTTTTCTCAATATCGGCTTTCTTTATTGGAAGCTTGCTTGCGACATTTTCGTTGGACTTGCCTGCTTTTGTAAATATGATAACAGCTTGGTTACCCTTATTACTGATTATTACACTTAGAAACCCACGTTTTTCTTGTAATAAAAGTCTAGTTTCCTTAAATGCTATGTGGCGGTTTGTTAAAACTAACAATAGTACATTTTTTATTTTATGTTTTTTTTCTGCATTTTACTCGAGCATTGCTGTAATCAATTTATATTTTAGCCAGGCGGTCTTTATGAGCTTGTCTAAAAGCTTATATGTTTACGGAATTTTGATGTGTTTTTCACAGCTTATTATGACGATTTTTTCGCGATGGATAAGAATCAATAAATATTATCAACCTCATATTGTGATATTGCTGTGGCTTATGACGCCAATTGTTTACTTATTATTTTCATCCAATAGTATCGTAATTTTCTTTATAGCAGTTCTACTGTCGGAATGTATTCGATGGATTAACCAAATTCATGTACTTAACTGGATTAATCACGACTTAAATGTTCAATACCGTTCAACTTTAAATTCAATCATTAATTTTCTATCTGTCTTAGTGGTGGTTTTCGTTGGTCCTTTTGTTGGACATTTTGTTAATGGATATGATCACGATATAGCATCATATTTTTTAGCAGCATTATTTTTTATTTTACCAAGCATTTTGTATTTTTTTTACAAGAGACGATTATGTTACATCAAGGAATCATTTTTTTAGAAGGTACTTGTGTTAGAGGCTTTTTCAAAAGAATTTAGATCTAGAGCATTTTCTCTGTATTTTTTAGTTTTTAATAGAAGTTTAGCATAGATTTATAGTCATGATTGTTATGGGTTTATTTTCATAGATATCTTCTGTAAGTACAGCCCATCCTAATCTTGAATAATATTGAATTAATTTTTTTTCAAAGACAAACAAATATAATTTTTCAAAATTCTTGTGTTTGGCTTGTGCAGCAACGAAATTGACTAACTGCTTTCCGAATCCTTGTCCTTGGTATTTTGGTACAATCACAAGATCACCTAACCAGGGAAATAAATCTGTTCTAATGCCATCGTTTAATTGCAGTGAGCATGAACCAACAACTTTGTTATCATCAAGTACAACGTAAACTAATGGTATATCGTTATTAAGCCATTCATGATACCAATGGGTGATTTCAGTTAAACTAATTTCTGTAGCCCAGTGTTTACCCAAACTTTCATACCATAACTGCGCTAATTCAGGTATTGTATTAGGATGGTTTTTTAATATATCTATCTTAAGCATAATGTTAAATAAAAATTTATTTCACGTAGATATTGTAACTCTTTTCTTAAGATTTTCAGCAAATATCAAAATATTATGTAAAGCAATGTAGCTTAACGTCGTTGATATTACTATATTTTTGCCTTAACTTTACATAATAACTTACTTTCCACAATAGATACTCAGAATTTGGATTCTTGAATGGCCCAATTCGGTACTTATTTGTAGACGAACAGTCTTATCGAGCTCTCGTTGTTCTGACAACAATTGTTTACGTGATAAGCCACCTTTTGCAGGACATTTCCAACCGGTAAGTTCTTCATAGCGCTGCTGAGCATATAAATGTCGCAATCCATGAGTTTTACAAATATTTTTCCTTTGAAAATATTTATTAATGGTATTGCGATAGGTTTTATAACTTTTATCCTGAGGGATCAAAGAATTATCTTTATATTTTACGAGAGCTTTGGCTTCATCCACCCATTTGCGTTGTTCTGCAGTTAATATGGGTACAAAACGCTCCCACCCTCCCTTAGTCCATGATCCTTTCAGGAACAGACGATCACCTTTGTCTGCAACAAATGGCTGAATTTTTAAACTCTCTTCAACTCGTAAACCAAACAACTTCTGTCCTTCTAAGCTCATTTTACGAAAAGGTTCGTAAATACTATCAAGTTCTTGTTCCGTCAAATTTCGTGATTTGTCTTGGTTCGTCAACTCTTTTCATTTTGCCCGGTACAATTTTTCCAGATACAGCCGTATTTCTTCTAATAAAGTTCTCAGCTTCATTTAAAAGAAAAAATGCATGGCCAAAAGATTGTTTACTATCGATAAAAATTTCTTTTGTTAATCCTTTAAACCTGGCCATCCGAATCATGCATTGGATATATTCACTTCCAGGATCTTTAGCAAAGAGTACAATGGCCGCATTAAGAAGTTGATCACCTTTGATTAATCCAAATTTCGTTAGTATTTCTCCTACACTTTTACCTTCAAGCGAAGAATCAATATGATTTTCTTTAATCCTTAATCTGACAGTATTGATAATTTCTTCTTTATCCAAATCGTCAATAGAAAATGAATTAGTTACCTGTGTTTCTCAAGATATAGGCTTTATGTTTCTAGTTAAGAGTAATTGTTGATAACGCCTTTGATTCATTAAGTGGGTTTCAGATTCTTTTCTTTCATAAGCTCGGCCATCAAAGCAATAAGGAACGCAATGATGAGCTGGATGTGCTTTTAATAAAATTACCCAAAAATTTTAAATTTTTTGATTCGGTAAAAGAAAATAATAAACCTGAAAAGCAAAAAGTCTGCAGTACCATTGGTAATATTCGTTATTTTTACTTTGTGGATAAATATGGTATTCAGTGGGAGTGTGAGCAAGGGCACACTGATATTAGTAATAATTAATCAGATTAATATCATTAATTGTTAACAAAAATACTAAAATATTAAATTAGCTTTTTTCTAATTAGATACAAATAAATTAATGTTTGTAAAAAAATAGCTATAAAGAAAATAGCAAATAATTGTAATACATTTGTTATTTTAATATTACTGATAGCTATCACTCCTAAAGAAGCAAATAAGGTCAGCATAAAGAGCATTAAAGAAGTTGTGGCGCCAATATTATTTGGAAAGATCCTTAAATATTTTGATAGAATATTGCCATAAATAAAGCCCGAGCCACAGCCAATAAGCAAGATAGGTAAAACTAATGTCCATAAGTTAAGACCTATCAATAATGAAAAAATTAATTGCAATACTAAGGCTATCCAAGTAACGACAAAGCCTATTGCTACTAATTTATTTTGGGAAAAAAGAGATAATAATGATCTGTTTACTACAGTACCACTTAAATAACCCAAACCCACAAAAAGTGCGCAATTTCCGTAAACAATAGCCGAATAATTTAAATGATGCTCAACAATAAAAGGGCCTGTAGTCGGGAAAACGGTCAGTTCAAATTGAATAAAACCAAATAGAATAGCCCCTAGCAGGAAAGCTTTATGAGTAGCGATGGTTTTATAAAAAGAAAGTGCCTGAGTCACAGTAAAATTATCGAGTTTTTTATGGCGTTCATCAATAAATAGAATAAAAAGAATTAGCAATAAACAGGCACAAAGAGCAAAGCTGTAAAAACTTGCTTGCCAGCCGAAATAGTGTTGTAAATAACCGCCAATAAAAGGAGCAACCACAGGTCCTATTGCATAAGCAAAGGAGGCATACAATAAAGCCACTACAAATTTTTGACCTGTAAAATGATCAGCTATAATAGCTCGACAGCCTACAGACATCGCGGAAGTTGAGGCTCCTTGTAAAAAACGTAATAGCAATAGCTGGAAAATAGTTTGACAAAAAGGTGCTAACAAGCTTGCTAGGGTAAAAAGGAATAGAGAGTTTTGAACTATTTTTTTTCTGCCATAGACATCAAATAATATACCACAAAGCAAACAGCCAATAGCAAAACCCATGAGCTCAATGGAAATAGTATTTTGCGCTATAATAGCAGAGGTATGAAAATGATTAGCTATAGCGGGTAAAGAGGGTGCATAAAGATCGGTAACAATTCCGGAAAGAAAATTAATACAGGGAACGGTCACTAAAAGAAAATTTAAATAAATTGTTTCTTTTAGAATAATCAATCTATTGCTAAAAAAAGAAAGTAGGGGCATGAAAAGCTCCTTTTAAAGCTTGATACTAAACAAATAGCTCCTTATAGTAAAGAGTGAAAAAAAATTAAGGTATATGATGAAAGGTTTAATAATTTCAGAATCATTTCAAAAGACTATTGAGCAAACTTATGGACCTATTGGAAGAGAATGGCTCAATAATTTACCTACCTTATTGTTAACCCTTGAAAAAGATTGGCATTTAAAAATAAAGGAGCCCTTTAGCAATCTAAGCTATAACTTTGTAGTTTCTGTAGCGCTAGCTGAGAACAATTTTGCAGTTTTAAAGTGCGGCTTACCTGGCGCTGAGTTTAATCATGAGGTTTTAGCCTTAAGGCATTTTAATGGACAGGGGGCTGTAAAATTATTAAAAACTAACGAAGAGTTGGGAGTTATATTATTAGAACAAGTATTCCCAGGTACTTTGCTAAGTGAAATAAAGAACGAGACTGAAACGATGAGAGTATTTACAGAAATAATTGAACAGCTTCATCAACCTGCTACCCAATCTTTATCTTTACCTACGGTAGATGACTGGTATCAAGGATTAACTAAAATTTATAAGGTTAGCAAAAGTATAGTCTTTCCGCTTAAACTGGCTGATTATGTTTGTGGGCTTGGTAAAGAATTACTGGTTTCTATGAAGGAAAAAGTAGTGTTACATGGAGATTTACATCAAGCTAATATTTTACGTTCTGAGGATGGTTGGTTAGCGATAGATCCTAAAGGGGTCTTAGGAGAAAGAGAATATGAACTAGGAGCTTTTATTCGTAACCCCATTCAAGAACTTATTAAGCAAAGAAATATTAAAGAATGTTTGTCTAGGCGTCTTGAGCTCTTAGCTGAGATGACTGGATTTGATAAAAAACGTTTGTGGGCTTGGTTTTTTTACCAGGCGGTTTTGGCTGCTTGGTGGGCTTTTGAGGATCAAAATACTGATTGGCAGGCTTTCATAACTTGCGCTGAGGCCTTAAAGAAAATTAAAGTATAATTTAAAATAGCTGTTTTTTTGTTCAGGAATCTATATAATAGCGCTTTTTTATAAATTGAGAGTCTGCAAACATGCTTACTGCTGAAAATATTAAAGTGCAATTTGACAGCAAGCCCTTATTTGAGCAGGTGAATGCTAAGTTTGGTAATGGCAATCGCTATGGGTTAATTGGCGCCAATGGTGCTGGTAAATCTACTTTGATGAAGGTCTTTAGTCGTCAAATTACTCCTCAAGCAGGCTCGGTATCACTTGCTCCAGGTGAACGTATTGGTGTTTTGCAACAAAACCAGTTTGCTTATGAAAATGAAAGGGTTATTGATACAGTTATTATGGGCTATAAAGAGCTTTGGGAAGTATCATTGGAGAGAAATAGAATTTATTCCCTACCGTCTATGAGTGAAGAAGAAGGGATGAAAGTAGCTGAGCTTGAAATTAAATTTGCTGAACTAGATGGGTATTCGGCTGAATCCAAAGCGGGAGAGTTATTACTAGGTTTAGATATTCCAGAATCCTATCATTTTGGTTTAATGAGTGCTATGCCGCCAGCCTTAAAGCTTAGAGTTTTGTTGGCGCAAGTTTTATTTGCAAACCCTGATATTTTTTTATTGGATGAGCCAACTAATAACTTAGACATTAATACCATTCGTTGGTTAGAAGATGTGTTAAACAAAAGCAAGGCCACCATGATTATTATTTCTCATGATAGACATTTTTTAAATAGTGTTTGCACGCATATAGCAGATTTAGATTATGGCAGTTTAAAAGTATATCCTGGCAATTACGATGCTTTTACTTTAGCTTCTTTAGAAAAAAGGCAGCAAATGCTTGCTAGTAATGAAAAGAAAAAGGCTGAAATTGACCAGCTTAAAGCGTTTGTGAGTCGTTTTTCAGCTAATGCTTCAAAAGCTAAACAAGCAACCTCTAGAGCAAGACAACTAGAAAAAATAAAATTAGAAGATATACGCCCTTCTAGTCGTAAATCTCCTTATATAAAGTTTATTCCAGAGAAGAAACTTTATCGTAGTGTTGTGCAAGTTCAGCATTTAACTAAAAGTTATGGTGATCATACTTTATTTAAAGAAGTTGAATTTACTATTAGTGCAGGTGAAAAAGTGGCTATTATTGGGGCTACAGGTATTGGTAAAACTACTTTATTAAGATGCTTAGTGAATGATCTTGCTTCAGACAATGATAAAGCGGTGATTAAATTTACAGAGCAAGCAAGTCTTGGTTATTTTCCTCAGAATCATTCAGAAATTTTTCAATCTAAAGAAACGTTATTTGAATTTTTATATAAATTCAAAAAACTAGAAGATGACGAGCAAAGTATTCGTTCTGCTTTAGGGCGAATGCTTTTTTCAGGTGATGATGCTAAAAAACCCTTAACTGCTTTATCAGGCGGTGAACAAGCAAGAATGCTATTTGCTAAGCTGGCTTTAGAAAAACATAATGTGCTGTTATTAGATGAGCCTACTAACCATCTTGACATGGAATCTATTGAAGCTTTAAATAATGCACTTTCAGAATATGAGGGAACCTTAATCTTTGTGAGTCATGATAGAGAGCTTGTTTCTTCTGTGGCTACACGGATTATTGAAATTATTCCTACAGAGGTTCGAGATTATACGGGAACTTATGATAGCTATTTAGAAAAGCAATTGTCACTGGCACAATAACAATAGTACACAAAATTTTTTTATTAATGTATTTGATGTTGAATTTCTTTAATAGTTGTTATTAATTCATCTTTTGGTAAAGGTATATAATCTTTGCCGATGGTTTTAATAATTAATTTTTTAATAGAATCAGGTAATTCTTTAGTGAGGATACCTAAAAAATGAGGTTCCGCACAAATAATAAGTGCTTGATAACTTTTAGCTCTGTCAGTATGAGTCAAATAATTAATAATTTCGTGTGCAAATATTTCTAACTCTATATCATGTGGGGTAGTTTTCTCAATAAATTTCCCTCCGCTACCGCTAGGAGTGCTATAGTGTCCGGATTTATCAGTTTGGAGTTCTATGCCTTTAGCGCGTCCTTGAGGATGAACCAAGGTTTCAAGTAAAGTTGGAGAAACTGTTTCAGTGTGCTGTTTAGATTTAGTTATGTCGAATAAATAAGCTTTAGTAGCATTGGCAATAAGTAACCACGTGAGTTTCATAAGAAATCCTCTCTGACGTAAATTAGGTCTTTTATTTATTATAGATCTTTTTTATGAAAGTAATATAGTTATTCATTTATAAAAAAACAGATTGAGTTAATTTTGATCTAAGTCATTTAATTTAATTAAAGATTTGACTTGCACTAAGGTATTTATCATTTAAAAATTTAAGCAAGTAGGAGTCAATGTTAATTAGCTTGCACCGCTACCAGCTCCACCACAAGCTACGCCAGGGATAGCGGTTCGATGCTCTGATTCGCTTAGTGCATCTTCTAATCGGTGCTTAACAGATCCTCTACTATGTAAAGCAGCATAGTGCCATTCTCTACCGCTGCTTTTTTCTACTAATGTTCTTAAATCAATACCAAATAGCTTTTGAGCCACAGCAGAAAAAATTAGCTGCCCTAATTCTGTAGGGTTAGCAACTGTTACGTCGGCACTTAAATTAAGGCCTGTTTCTGCCATTTTAGTAGTAATTCTAGCAGCTATTTCAGTATTCTCATGAGATCTATCTCTTAATACTAGTATGCAGAGTAATTTACGATTTGTAGGATCTTCTGCTTGCCATTCACGAGCTGCTTTAATCATATCGCCATCAGTGCCCGCAGGATCATCATAAGAAATTATTAATGAATAAGGTTTGTCAACTTCAGTAAGTCCCATGCGTTTTAACATGGCTAAGGTCCCTAAATATTTGCTGGCTATTTGCAGATGAAACTTAAATTCAAAGGTATAAGTGTCTTCAACTATTTGAAAAGCAGGTGCATCTTTAGTAACTCCACCTTCTATTAATGAAAAAATTGGCGAGCTATTAATGTAAGCATCTTGTAAAAATTTTCTATATTCTTCTTTTTTACTGCTAATAATTCTTTCAGCTTCAACTTCAACAGCTGAAGTTTCTGCTGTCATCGTCAGCTTAAAGTAGTTAATAAAAATATCTCTTAGTTTTCTTAAATGAATTGAAAAAGAGGATTGTTTTTCATTTTCTAAAATGTCATTGAGTTGTAAATTCAAACCAGGATAGTAGGTATTCAAAGAGGATATTTCTGTAGCTGCCCAGCTAGCAATAGCTAACTTTTTTTGTTGTAAGTAAGGAATACAAGCTGAAGCCAGGGCTTCATTTAAAATAGAGCCGGTTTCTTTGCCATTCTCTACTACCATAATACCATGCTCACAACCAGCAAATTGTGGTGGTGTGTGAGTTCCTGCATTGGCCCAAATTATTTTGGCTAGAGTGGAATAATCTCTTCCTGTTAATACCTGCAATCGTGCCCCAAGCTTATCTTGAGCATAATCAAAAAAACTAGCAATTTCCGGAGTGGGTTTGACCGCGTAACGATCGCCGTGATGATGAGACAAGGTGCCGTCTGAATCACTAACCCAAGCTAAAGTAGCTGCAGTAACACCTTTCAAAAACTCATTAAATACTGCAGGATTATCTAAGGGCATATCACACCTATATTATAAATTATTAACGATGATATATAAACTGTAGTAAAATAGCAAAAGTTGTTTTGTCGTTAAATTTTGTTTATTGGAAGCCTTGTAACTTTTATTTCTCTTCAAACAATAAAACGCTACTTACTTGAAATATTGGAACAATTTTTTGGTTCATTATTTATAGAATAATAAAACTGATAAAGTTGGCTCGTTTTAACAATGAGTCAAATTAATTATCGTCGATTGCGGCGTACAAATTTTTTTCAATAGTTGCATAATAAACTTAAGTTGATTAAAATGTCGGGCAATAAAGTCAATTTATAAGATTAATAAAAATCACAATTTAGGATTCCAATTATTTATGCAAACTAGAGCAAGAGCGGTGTTATCATCATTAGGTCTACCAATACAGGTAACAACAGAAAGGTTAACGCAAGCGCCAAGGGAACCAGAGGGGACTGTGTGTAGCACAACAACTAAAAATCTAATTGATTTTATTAGATTTATTACAGCAGGTAGATTAGATTTAAGCCACGTTGAATTAGGATGTAAAACCAGAGATGAGCTTGTAAGAATCATTAGCAATATTTTGTCTGGTGTCACAAACTTAGACCTTAGCTATAATGAATTAAATAAGTTAGAAGGAGATGATTTAGCTGTAGTTTTAAAAGTAATTCCTCCTAATATTAATACACTAGATTTATCTAATAACCAGCTTGGAAATAAATCAGTAATAGAGCTGTTGACAATATTCAGGGCAATCCCACCTAATATCACAACTTTGGACTTAAGCAACAATGCTTTAGATAAAAAGCGTGGTAATGCATTGGCTGTGGTTTTAAGAATGATATCAGCAAAAATTACCTCATTAAGTTTAGCAAAGAATAACTTAGGAAATAAAGTGGGTGCTGATTTCATAGCAATCTTAGAGGCAATACCTAAAAGTGTTAGGAGCTTGGATTTAAGCAACAATGAGCTAGATAAATTATCGACAGAAGATTTGGTAGCGGCTTTGGGAAGAGTACAGGCTCATATAATAGAGTTAGATTTGTCAGGTAACAATTTAGGGGAAAAATCAGGAGCTGCACTTGAAGCGATTTTAGCTGCCATTCCAAAGAGCGTAAGAACTTTACACCTGGGATTTAATAAATTAAATAAAAGATCAGCTAGCGAGTTTGCAGCAGCTTTGAGAAGAATACCAGGTAATGTTACCAAATTAATTTTAACTGGTAATAAATTGGGAGAGAAGTCAGGCGAGGAGCTAGCAACAATTTTTGCAGCAATTCCACCTGGTATTACCTTATTAAATCTTAATTTTAATCAGTTAAACAAAATGTCTGGTGATGCATTAGCAATGGCATTACGAAGTATTCCGGTTAATATTACCGAATTAAATTTATCTCATAACCAATTAGGTAAAAAAACAGTACTTGAATTAAAAGCATTGTTAGCTGCAATACCACTCGGTGTTAAAACCTTAAATTTAAGTTTTTCTAAATTAGAGGAAAAATTAACTTATGAATTAATTATGGCTTTAAAGGCAATTCCTGACAATGTAGTAGTACTTAATTTGGCTGGAAATTCTTTTGAAAGAAGGTCAAGATTTGAATTAATTGCAATTATGACAGCAATTTCTAAGACAGTTACGCAGTTAAATTTAAGTTGTTGTGATTTAGATAAAGTACCTGGTCGAGCATTAGCGATGGCTTTAAATAAATTGCCTAGTAGTATTAAGTTCTTAAAATTGGCTCAAAATAGCTTAGGGAAAAAATCCATACAAGAGCTGAGAGCAATAATATCAGCAATTTCAACAGGCGTTGAATTTTTAGACTTGAGTAGTAATGAGTTGAGCAAAAGAACAGGGGTTGAGTTGGTCTCAGCTTTAAGTTGTATGTCGGTAATGATTAAGGGATTAAATTTAGCTAGTAATAAGTTAGGAGACTTATCAGGAGATGGTTTTTCTTTGTTAATGGCGGCTATGCCAGCAATTATGGAATTAAATTTGGCTCATAATCATTTAGGTAAAAGATCGGCTCATGAGTTAGCAGAAGGTTTAGCAAAATTGTCACCTAGTATAAAAAAATTAAATTTAATGAATAATCAGTTAAATAGTAAATCTACTAGTGAACTTACAGAAATTTTGACTGCAATTTCTACAAGTCTTGCTACTTTATGCTTAGATTTTAGTGATATAAAAATAAAGTCAAACTCAAGTGTAAGAGATAATCATGAGTTACTATCAGTTTTTGCAAGTATTCCGTATGGATTGATAGTCGATTGGGGTGAGATTCAGCAGAGCTGTGACCACGAAACTTTAAAACTTGCTTATACTCAACTGCCAATATTATTAAAAAAATTAGAAGAAAACATAAGTGTTGGTGATATAGATAATCACGAGCTTTTAAGCACAGAAATTCAAGGAGTTTTAGAACAGATAAACTGTAGCAAAAGTTCGTTAAGAGAACCTTTATTACAAAGATTTAGCGATGCTTTTAATTCGCTTAAACTCCTTTTTCTAATAAACAAATTTGATTATTTAACACCTGAAGGGGGAGGTTATATTTTAGTGGGTAAGCTGATTGACCAAATTTCTCAACTGCCGGCTAATTTAGTTTTACCAATCATAAGCCGATTTCTTTGTAAAGAAAAAACCTCAGCAGAAAGTATGATGCAACGATTTTATTTTTTAAAACTGATTAGTAAAATAAATTTTAACCATAAGTTAATCAAAAATGATAATAATGGCGTGGGAATTAGTCAATATATAGCAGATATAGTAAAAAATAGAGGGGTTTTGGCAAGTGTGGCTGTCGATGCACCTGATGATCTTTGTTTGTATGCAGCAGAAGAGCTCGATGAGATTCTGCGTGTAATGGATAAAAAAATTAGCGTGCCAGAAAGTTTAGTACCCTTATCAGATTTTTTTAAAAGGCCAAGCCATTACCAAGTAGAAATAGATTCTCCTGCAGTTGGTCTGGTTTTATAGACTAAAGATTGATTACAACAGAAAAGACCAAATAACAGTCTGAAAACTAGCAAATGCTATATTTTTATCATGGCAACTAAATTAATTAGCTTTTTCATTTAGTTATTAAAATCAAAATATTATTACTAAAAGGCCGGTTAGTAATAATAAATTTTTAGTTCTTAATTTTTACTTAAGATTAGCAAGTTATGATAGGGGTGTAGTCAATAATAATTAAAGGAGACTATCATGCCTAAAATCATTAACTCTCCCAAAATCAAACTTGCTGAAAAAGTGGGTAATTTAAGCGATCGTTTAGAAGAGTGGGCATGTCAGTTAGCGACGCCTGCCGCACTAACAAACCAAGCTATTGATATTATAGGTAAATTTTCAGCACTAAAAAGCCATCTTTTTCATCACGACTTAGAAACCTATGATATTAATCAAGTTTCTAAGCTATTGGCTGATCAAACCATTCAAGAGCTTATTATAATTATTGATAAAGAATACGGCAGCAATCTTCGCAAGCTCTTAGGTGAGGCGCAAGTATTACAAGCTGAAGAATTGATAAAGGTTTATCATTAAGTTATTTTGATAGCTAATTGTTTTGACAGAGCAGCAATAAGGAGCGTACTGATATCAATTTTATTGCTTACGTGATAAATTGTATTGCAAGTTACTATTTGCTGAATGTTTTCATGTAAAAGTTTTTGATAAGCATCTTCTGCAAAAACACCGTGTACACCAATACATACTGGAGAGTTTTTACAAAGTTTATTTAATTGGCGTACGGTTTCAATCATTGTACAAGCGGTAGAAATAATATCGTCAATTAATACGGGCGTGCAATGACTGTTCTGTTTGAGCAGTGGGGCTTGAATTTCAACCTGTTTATCACCGTGACGAGTTTTTTCTAAAATTAAATAAGGGATATTTTCATTAAAAGCAACTTTTTCTATCCATTGTTTGCTTTCACTGTCAGGGCCAATGAGTACGGGATTAGTAACGTTCTCTTTAATCCATTTAGCAATTTGTGTAGTTGCATGCAGCGTTTGAATCGAGATGGAGTAAATTTCATTTAAATGGCGATAGCGATGAAGATGTGGGTCAATGGTTATGAGCCAATCAAAGCTATTTGAAATAAGCTTTGCATAATATTTTGAAGTAATACACTCGCCTGGTTGAAAGCGAATATCTTGACGCATGTAGGCTAAATAAGGGGCTATTAGTCCCACTCGTTTGGCACCTAATTCTTTGGCTGTTTCAGCTGCAAAAACAAGCGGTAAAATTTTTTCATTAGGTTTATTGAGACTTGCTATAAAAATTATTTCTTTATTAGCGACTGATTCTTCAAACTTAAAATAAGTTTCTTGATCAGGAAAAGTACGCAAAACAAATTTGCCTTTTGCAATGGATAAGGAGGTAGCAATTTTATTGGCTAAATGATCATTTTCAGTAAATAAATTAAATATTATAGCTTCACTCATAAGCCTCTACTTGCACAATTGTTGGAATTTGATTAAGTAAAGAAAGGGTATAGCGTAGCTCGCCTTGACTCTCGGCATGAATGGTAAATAAAGGCTGATCTTTTTCAACTACGGTTTCTAATGGAGTGTGCAAAACGATACCGGCTGCTTTATCTTCGGGGGCACCCGCAAGTTTTGCTAAATTAGCGAGTTGTCGATTATCAATTGCAGTAACTTTACCTTGGTGTGGCGCCGCAATAGTATGGGTATAAGCTGCAATTTTGGGCTCTTTTATACCGCCTTGTGCCTGACAAATGGCTTGGAACTTTTGCCAAGCAACACCTTCTTCTAAGAGTTTGACGGCAATTAATTTCCCTTTATTGGCTCCAACCTTAGGAGAGAATTCTAAAATTTTCCCAGCAAGTGTTAAGGCGTGTTCGCGTAAATCTTGTGGAGCATCAGCGTGGTTTTGTAATACAGCTAATACATCTTGTGCTTCTAAAGCAGGCCCTATGCCTCGGCCAATAGGTTGTGAGCCATCTGAAATTATTATATTAAGCTGAATATTTAATTTGTGAGCTACCAATTTAAAGAGATTTTTTAATGTTTTTGCAGTTTCTAATGATCTTACTTTTGCTGTTGGACCAGTTGGAATATCAAGAAGTAAATGTGTGGAGCCTGCTGATATTTTTTTTGAAAGTACGGAAGCGATTAATTGCCCTTCAGTATCTAAATTTAATACTCGTTCTACTCGAATCAATACATCGTCAGCTGGACTTAAATCAACTGAGCCACCCCAGACAATACAGCCGCCTTCTTTTTCTACTACTTTTCGCATAGCAGGGATATCAAGATTTACCTCTGTCAAAACTTCCATGGTATCAGCCGTACCAGCTGGTGAAGTAATGGCTCGTGAAGAGGTTTTTGGCATAACAAGACCAAAGGCTGTCACAATAGGAACGATAATAGGGGTGGTGCGATTTCCAGGTACTCCACCAATGCAGTGCTTATCGACAATTATTTCATGAGTACCAGTACCCCAAGAGATTGTCTTGCCAGTATTAATCATGGCTTTAGTGAGAGAAATAATTTCCGATTTAGATAGTCTTCCTCCAGCACAAGCAGTTAAAAAAGTGGCTATATGAATATCGCTATAGCGATCGCAAGCAATATCTTCAATTATTTGTTGCATAGCATGTTGATCTAATGAATGACCATAAACTTTAGCACGGACATGACTAAGCGATAGCAAGGGTTTAGGGTGTTCTAAAGCAATAGTGTCACCTTCTTGAGCATCTAATTGTTGCCAAGCATAATTAGAAAGTGAGGCTTGCTCTTCTGTTAGTAAGCCATTTTCTATGGTGTTCAAAGTGGCAAGAATCTGTTTATCTCCTAAGATGACTTTTACTCGAGTTGGGACTTGGAATCCTTCTGACCGAGAAACAAAAGCATGAGCGTGTAAAAAAATTACAGCATGTTTATAAGTATCGATTCCTAAATATTTTAATTTGAGCGTATTAGTATTCACTACAAAGAAACCTCATCTAAATAATTAGGAATAACGCAAGGAATTTTGAGTTCAGTTTCAATATGTTCTTTGAGTGCCAAAGCAGCAGCAGGCTCGCCATGAGTAATAAAAATTTTTCTAGGAGGATGATTAAATTGACGTAGCCATAATAATGTTTCTGCATAATCTGCATGGGCTGAAGTATTGGTTAAATATTTAATCTGAGCGCGAACTGGCACCATTTCCCCATGAATTTTTATAGTAGATTCTCCTGCTAAAATACGTGCGCCTCTAGTGCCGGCTGCTTGAAAACCCGTAAAGAGGATGGTATTGCGAGGATCTGGAGCATAAGCTTTTAAGTGATGTAAAATGCGCCCACCTGTTGCCATACCGCTTGCTGAAATAATTATTTTTGAATGTTCGTTCTCTATTATTGCTTTTGATTGTTCTTGGGTATTAGTATAAATTGCCGTATGGCAAACTTTGACACACATGGAAGGAGGAAGTTGATGTTCTGTCGGATAGCTTAATAATAACTGTGTGGCATCAATCGCCATAGGGCTGTCTAAATAAATAGGTAAATCAGGGATTAGTTTTAGTGTTTTGAGTTGATAGAGATAATATAACAAGGCTTGAGCTCGGCCTACTGCAAAAGCAGGAATAACAAGAGTTCCATGACGTGCATAAGTTTCATTGACAATAGTTTTAATCTGCTCAATCGGATCGGCTTTATCATGTAGTCGATCACCATAGGTTGATTCTAATATTAAGTAATCAGTATTCTGCATTATTGCAGGGGAGCGCATGACAGGGTCGTGAGGTCTGCCTAAATCACCTGAAAATAAAATACGTTGCTGACCAGTTTGGACTTGAATAAATGCGGATCCTAAAATATGTCCAGCATGATGCCAGGTAAAGGTGGTTTCATTGCCAAACCAATAAGCTTTACCAAATTCAACCGGTTTAAATTGCTCTAGTGAACGTTCAGCATCGGCTTTACTATATAAAGGTAAAGCAGGATGATGTTTGCTATAACCATATTGATTGGCGCGTTTAGCTTCCTCTTCTTGTAAAAAGCCGCTATCGGGTAATAAGATAGCGCAAAGATCACAGGTAGCTTGAGTTGCATAAATAGGACCAGTAAAACCATTTTTTACTAATAAAGGTAAAAAGCCAGAATGATCAATATGGGCATGAGTTAGTACTATCTTATCAAGGTTGCTTGGAGAAATAGGGAGTGGATTCCAGTTGCGAAGACGTAGTTCTTTTTGTCCTTGAAATAAGCCGCAGTCAACTAAAATTTTTTGATTATCAATGATTAATAAGTATTTTGAGCCAGTGACAGTGCCTGTTGCTCCTAAAAATTTTAAGCGCATTTTTACTCCTCAAGAATTTATAAGAATATAACAATCTTTATAAATAGGCTAGTTATCAATAGGTTATAGCGATAATTGTGGATTATAAAAAAGCTTCTATTCTTGTGCTATTTATGTACAATAAGCACTGTAGCAAATAATTCAATTAATAATAAAAGTAAGGGGTTTTATGTTTTCTTTTTTTACTACCAAGATAACTTATCAATGTTTTTTTAAGCGAATGTTTTTAGATGAATTACGAATGGAGGTTCTTAGTTTAAATCCTGATTTATGGCAAGGATATGCTGCTTATGATAAAGATGAGCTGGAAGAAGATGAGTTGGAAAAAGTAGAACAAGCCTTTATTGAAGTTGATAGGGCGGTTTATCCCATAGCAATTAGATTGTTAAATCATTTTGAAAATGTATTAACTAAAAGCCCCAAATCTTTTATTACCTTGGAAGAATTTTGTCAAAAGTTAGCAGAGATAAAAGAAATTTTTGCAACAGCTAGTATAAAAATTACTGGTAGTAATTCTGTTATGAATGTATATGAAAAATTATGTTTACTAAGTCATGCTTATGCTGAAATTTGTCCTGATTACCCAGTGTTAGCTCCAGTAGTAGAGTTGAAACTATTTGATAAGGTTAGATTATTTGTGAGCAGAAAACCAATACCATTTGCTGAGGCGCCTATTTTAAAAGATGAGGCTGAAAGAGAGGGGTTGGCATTAACAGGTGAGGGTATAGAGACAAATGAAGATGAAGACACCAGGGTAGATTGGTTTATGGAAGGGCTGCTTGCAAGGTATTGCTAATTAACATGGCTACAGTCATCGGACCAACACCACCAGGAACAGGTGTTATCCAGCCAGCACGTTCTTTAGCTTTATCATAGTCTACATCGCCAGTTAAATGGCCATTGGGTAAACGAGTAATTCCAACATCGATTACTACAGCGCCTAGTTTAATCCAATCGCCTTTTATTAATCCAGGTTTGCCGACAGCACTAATGATAATATCGCCTTGTTTTACATAGCTAGCCAAATCTCTTGTATGGCGATGGCAAACTGTAATAGTACAACCAGCTAGCAATAATTCTAAGGCCATGGGTCTGCCCACAATATTAGAGGCGCCAATTATCACGGCATGCCTACCCATTAAATCCACATTAAGTGAAAGTAAAATATGCATAATACCTAAAGGTGTACAAGGCCTTAAAAGAGGTCTTCTTTGCAACAGTCTGCCAATATTATAAGGATGAAAGCCATCGACATCTTTTTGTGGATCTATTGCTTCAATAATATTCTTAGTACTGATCGTTGTAGGGAGTGGTAGCTGAACCAAAATGCCATGGACAGCCGGATCTTTATTTAATTGCCGAATTAAATCGGTTAATTTTTGCTCGGTTATGATGTTATAACAGTATTTAAAAGATTGAATGCCAACTTGCTCACAAGCCTCATGCTTTCTTTTGACATAAACTTCTGAAGCCGGATCATTACCAACTAAAATTACCGCCAGACCAGGCCTTGAGAGGCCTTTTTTTATTCGCTGAGTGATCTTTTTTTTAACGCTTTCTAAGAGCGCTTGGGCAAGCTTTTTGCCATCAATGATTACCGCCGTCATTGGTGCTACCTTTTTGAAAGTTAAGCAACTATATCATACCTAGAAACTAGAAGTTAAATAATTTGACGAATTAACTTTTGGTCAGTATTATCGCCTGTTCATGTAGACGGGGTATAGCGCAGTCTGGTAGCGCGCTTGCTTTGGGAGCAAGATGTCGGGGGTTCAAATCCCTCTACCCCGACCAGAGTTGATTAAAAAGTGCCTGGGCACTTAAGTGAACCAGTTAACAACTAATTTAAAGTATGTAATTGATTTACTTAGAAATTTAAGTAAATTAAGATATAATTTAAAGAAATTAAAAAATTAGGGCTTAAATAATTAAAGGATAATGCGCCTGTAGCTCATTAGGATAGAGCATCGGCCTTCTAAGCCGAGGGTAGCAGGTTCGAGTCCTGCCAGGCGCGCCAGATTATCAATAAACTGGAAACACAAGGAAAAAGTAAAACGCTAAATATTGTGGTGAACGTAGTTCAATTGGTAGAGCTCTGGTTTGTGGTACCAGTGGTTGTGGGTTCGAGCCCCATCGTTCACCCCATTTTTTATAGGCGAAAGTGGCGGAATTGGTAGACGCACTGGATTTAGGTTCCAGCGGGGTAACCCGTGAGAGTTCGAGTCTCTCCTTTCGCACCAAAATTAAATAAAGATTATTAATCTTTAATAAATTAGATGAGGTAAAAATATGCAAGTTACTCTTGCTAAAGCAGATGGTTTAAATCGCAAATTAAAAATAGCAGTACCCTCACTGGAAGTGGAAACTGCTTACAAAAAACGATTAAGTGAAGTTTCTAAAACAGCGAAAGTAGATGGATTTCGACCTGGTAAAGTTCCTGTAAAATTCTTAGAAGAAAGATATGGAGTTTCTGTACGACATGAGGTTATTGAAAAACTTATTCGCGATTCATTATCTAAAGCCGTTGCGCAAGAGAAATTAAAATTAGCTGGCCCACCTGCTATTGAGGAGCTTAAAGCAGACCCAGGTCAGGATTTACAATACGAAGCTGATTGCGAAGTGTATCCAGAAATAAACTTAAAAGAGCTGACTGGAGTTGAAATTGAAAAGGTTAGTGCAGAAATAACTGACACAGATATGGAAGAAGTGTTGACTAAATTACGCGAGCAGCGAGCTGATTGGATTGAAGTAAAAAGTGCTGCAAAAGAAAGCCAACAAGTGACCATGGATTTTGAGGGGTTTATGGATGACAAACCTTTTGAAGGTGGTAAGGCTGAAAATGTACCTTTAATTTTAGGATCCAACACTATGATTCCTGGTTTTGAAACAGGATTGGTAGGGGTAAAAGCAGGTGATGAGTTAGAAATTAAAGTAACTTTCCCTGAAAAGTATCACGTAGAAAAGCTTGCTGGCAAGCCTGCAATTTTCAAAATTAAAGTTCATAAAGTCTGTGAAGCTAAGCTTCCAGAGCTCAGCGAAGAGTTTGCAGAAAAATTTGGCGTTAAAAATGGGGGAGTTGAAAAGCTTAAAGCAGATATTAAGAAGCATATGCAATTCGAACTTAATAATGCCGTTAAAATTCGTAATAAAGAGCAAATATTTGATAAGCTGTTAGAACAAAATTTAATTGAGCTGCCAAAAGTATTAGTTGAACATGAAATTAAAGCGCTTCATGAGATGGCGCATCAGCAACATCATCATGATCACGACCATGATTGTAGTAAGATTTCGGAAGAAGAAAAAGCTCAATTACAAAAACCTGCTGAAAGGCGAGTTCGGCTAGCTTTATTGGTTAATGAAGTAATTAAAGTGAAGAGTCTAAAGGTGAATGCTGAAAAAGTATCAGAATTGATCAATGAGATGGCTGGTAATTATGAAAATGCTGAAGAATTCAGTAAATGGTATTATAATGATAGACAGCGTTTAGCTCAAATTGAGGCAATGGCTTTAGAAGATCAAGTTATTGATGAGTTATTAAAAAGTGCTAAAGTAATTGCAAAGAGATTATCTTATAAGGAAGTAATTAGACGTTAACAGCGTTTAAATTTAGTAAAAGGGGATATCAATGAGTGCTATATTGGATTCGACTTTAGTGCCTATGGTTGTTGAACAAACTTCAAGAGGAGAGCGCTCTTATGATATTTACTCACGTTTATTAAAAGAGAGAGTTATTTTTCTTGTTGGGCAAGTGGAAGATCACTTGGCAAATTTAGTAGTTGCTCAACTTTTATTTTTGGAATCTGAAAATCCAGATAAAGATATTTCGCTTTATATTAACTCTCCTGGCGGTGTTGTGACAGCGGGTTTAGCGATTTATGATACTATGCAATTTATTAAACCAGATGTAAGTACAACTTGTATTGGTCAAGCTTGCAGTATGGGAGCTTTGTTACTAGCGGGTGGCGCAGCAGGTAAACGTTATTGTTTACCGCATTCACGCGTGATGATTCATCAGCCATTAGGCGGTTTCCAAGGTCAGGCTACAGATATTGAAATTCATACTCGAGAAATATTAACGGTACGTGACCGCTTAAATAATATTTTAGCAAAACATACTAAGCAGCCTATTGAAAAAGTGCAACGAGACACAGATCGGGATAACTTTATGAGCGCTCAAGAATCGGTTAATTATGGTTTAATTGATAAAGTATTGGAGCATCGAGAAGTAGTTGATATCAAGAAAAAAGAAAGCTAATTGGAGACTTATTTATGAGCTCTGAAAAAAATGATGGATCAAAAAAACTTGTGATTTGTTCTTTTTGTGGAAAAAACCAGCATGAAGTAAAAAAAATTATAGCAGGTAGCTCTGTTTATATTTGTAATGAATGCGTTGATCTTTGTACTGATATTATTAAAGAAGAATTGAAATCTAACATTACGTCTGTTGCCAATGAATCTAAACTGCCAACTCCTAAAGAAATAGTGGCTATTTTAGACGAATATGTTATTGGTCAGGATTATGCTAAGAAGGTTTTAGCTGTTGCGGTCTATAATCATTACAAGCGCTTACGAAGTCAAAACAAGCCAGATGTTGAATTAAGTAAAAGTAATATTTTATTAATTGGCCCTACAGGAAGTGGTAAGACTCTTCTTGCAGAAACTTTAGCTAAAACTTTAAAAGTGCCGTTTGCTATAGCTGATGCAACCACTTTAACGGAAGCGGGTTATGTGGGTGAAGACGTTGAAAATATCATTCAGAAGTTATTACAAAAATGTGATTATGATGTTAAAAAGGCTGAAACAGGCATAGTTTATATTGATGAAATTGATAAGATTACTCGCAAATCAGAAAACCCTTCTATTACTCGAGATGTTTCGGGTGAAGGCGTGCAGCAAGCCTTATTAAAACTTATTGAAGGAACAATTGCTTCGGTTCCACCTCAAGGAGGTCGTAAGCACCCACAACAAGAGTTTTTGCAAGTGAATACCGCCAATATTTTGTTTATTTGTGGCGGTGCTTTTGCCGGCTTAGAAAAAATTGTTAAAGATCGTTCTGAAAAATCTGGTATAGGATTTGGCGCTAATATTCATTCGAAAGAAGATCAACGACAGATTGGAGAGATTTTACAAAGAGTTGAACCGAGTGATTTATTAAAATACGGCTTAATACCTGAATTTATCGGACGTTTACCGGTAGTGGCGATTCTCAATGAACTTGATTTACCAGCGCTTATTCAAGTCTTAACTGAGCCTAAAAATGCTTTAATTAAACAGTATCAAGCTTTATTTGCGATGGAGGGAGTTACTTTAGAAGTTACCCCGGAAGCATTACAGGCAGTTGCTGAAAAGACAGTACTGCTCAAAACAGGGGCGAGAGGATTACGTTCTATTCTTGAACATGCTTTATTAGATATGATGTACGATTTACCTTCTTTGCAAAGCGTTTCAAAAATAATTGTCAACAAAGATTGTATTTTGCAAAATGCTTCCCCTGTTATTATTTATCAAGCTGATGGCCAGAAGAAAGCTGCGAGTGAATAAAAAACTCTCAGAATTTAACTTAATCTTATTTATTAGTAGCTAGTTTTCCATAAAATGAATTTATTTATCGCTATTACTAGCCTATAACTAAGTAAAGTCTTACTTTTTTGTCTTAAATAACAAATTTTTTAATACTTTTCTTTGAATTATTTTATTTTGCCCTTATCTATGGATAGAATAAATCTCATAAGAGAGGTTATATGACAGAAACATTACCCGCAAAACCTGCAAGCCCTGAATTGGTACGACTTCCTATATTGCCGTTACGTGATGTAATTATTTATCCTTATATGGTAATTCCTTTATTTGTTGGCAGAACTAAATCAATCAAAGCACTCGAAGAGAGTTTACGTACCAGTAAGCAAGTGATGTTGATTGCACAAAAAGATGCGGTATTAGATGATCCACAAGAAAAGGATTTATATAAGGTTGGCACAGTATCAACCATTTTACAGTTGCTTAAACTACCTGATGGCACAGTAAAAGTATTAGTTGAGGGCATTAGCCGAGGGGTTGTTAAACAGTTTTTCTTTAATGAAGAAGTGGTTTCAGCTGAAGTTGAAATCATTAAACCTAAAAAACCAAGCGGTAAGGCAGAGGTACTGGTCCGTTCTTTGCTATCAGCCTTTGATCAATATGTAAAATTAAATAAGAAAATTCCACCTGAGGTGTTAACTTCTTTAAATGCGATAGAAGATCCCGAGCGGTTAACTGACAGTATTGCTGCGCATTTAATGTTGAAGATTAAAGATAAGCAAGATTTGTTAGAAATAGAAAATCTACAAACGCGTATTCAGCGATTACTCGCCTTGATTGAAGCCGAAATTGATTTACTGCAGGTCGAAAAAAGAATTCGCGGCCGGGTTCGAAGCCAAATGGAAAAAAGTCAGCGAGAGTATTATTTAAATGAACAAATGAAGGCTATTCAAAAAGAGCTAAGTGATTTAGAAGAAGGTGGTACTGAACAAGACATTCTTGAGAAAAAAATCAAAGAATCAGGCATGCCTAAAGAAGCTGAACAAAAGGCTATAGCTGAGCTTAATAAATTGAAAATGATGGCGCCCATGTCTGCTGAAGCCACTGTTTCACGAAATTATTTAGACTGGTTGATTAGTGTGCCTTGGACTAAAGCTTCAAAAATTAATAAAGATATTCATAAAGCTGAAAAAGTATTAGAGCGCGAACACTATGGCTTAGAGCGTGTAAAAGAGCGAATTATTGAGTATTTAGCTGTTCAACAGCGGGTTAAAAAAATGAAGGGTCCTATTTTATGTTTAGTTGGTCCGCCTGGTGTTGGAAAAACTTCATTAGGACAATCTATTGCTAATGCAACTGGTAGAAAGTTTGTCAGGGTATCATTAGGCGGGGTGCGTGATGAGGCTGAAATTCGCGGTCATCGACGTACCTATATTGGTGCTTTACCAGGAAAAATAATTCAAAAGCTTGCTAAAGTAGAAACTAAAAATCCATTATTTATGCTAGATGAAATTGATAAATTGTCGATGGATTTTCGTGGGGATCCTGCTTCAGCTTTATTAGAGGTTCTTGATCCAGAGCAGAACAATACATTTAGTGATCATTATCTAGAGGTTGATTATGATTTATCGGATGTCATGTTTATTGCTACGGCTAATACTTTAGATATTCCACATGCTTTATTGGATCGCATGGAAGTTATTCGTTTATCTGGTTATACTGAAGATGAAAAACTTCATATCGCTAGGCAGCATTTAGTGCCTAAACAAATCGAAGCTAACGGCTTAAAAAGCTCAGAGTTAAAACTTTCTACGCCTGCTATTTTAGATATTATTCGTTATTATACACGTGAAGCAGGGGTTAGAAATTTGGAACGAGAAATTTCAAAAATTTGTCGTAAAGTAGTGAGACAAATTATTTCTAAGAAAAATAAAAAACAGGTTTCTGTGATCTCAAAGAACTTACAAGATTATTTGGGCGTAAGACGATTTAGTTACGGTAGTGCAGATAAAGAAAATCAAATTGGTCAGGTAACAGGGTTGGCCTGGACAGAGGTTGGTGGAGAATTATTAAAAATTGAGGCCGCGCTTTCGCCTGGTAAAGGTAAGGCAACCATTACGGGACAAATTGGGGATGTGATGCAAGAGTCGATCCAAGCTGCGTTAACAGTTGTGAGAGCACGTTATGAGGAGTTGAATATTGATCCAGAGTTTTTTGAAAAAAATAATATTCATATTCATGTGCCAGAAGGCGCAACTCCAAAAGATGGCCCAAGTGCTGGTATCGGCATGTGTACTGTCTTAGTATCAACTGTCAAAAGGATACCAGTACGAGCAGATGTAGCCATGACGGGGGAGATTACTTTACGTGGTGAGGTGTTGGCAATTGGCGGCTTAAAAGAAAAATTATTAGCAGCACATCGAGGCGGTATTAAACATGTCATTATTCCAAAAGAAAATGAAAAAGATTTAATAGAAATTCCTGATAATATTAAAAAAGATTTAATTATTCACCCAGTGCGTTGGATAGATGAAGTATTAGAACTTGCTTTAACAAAGCCACCAAAATTATTGAAGAAGAAAGTTAAATAAAATAAATAAAAAACTTGGTTAAGAACTTTAAAATAATATTATTTTCGTTGAGAGGGATACGATTTATACCGCTAACTTTAATAGTATAACTAACAAATAAAAATAATGAACAATCTAATTTTTGTCAAAAATATAGCAATATTAAATTGAAGTAGACAGGAATTAAACAGGTTTAAAATAAACAAAGCCCTTTCTTGACAGAAGGAGCTTTGGCCCTGTATAAATGCCGACTACTCGTCATTGATAGATGAAAGTTTACATAAAAGGGGAAAATATGAATAAGGCTGAGTTTATTGAGTTTGTTGCAGAAAAATTACAAGCTTCGAAAGTTGACACAGAAAAATCAATTAATGCAGTATTGGAAGGGATTGAAGAATTATTAGCAAAAGGTGAGGCAATTACTTTTGTAGGATTTGGCACATTTAAAGTTTCTGAGCGTGCTGCCAGAATAGGTAGAAACCCGAGAACTGGCGAAGCTTTGAATATTCCTGCGATGACAATGCCGGTATTTAAAGCTGGGAAAGCCTTAAAAGATGCGGTGAGTAAAAACTCATAAAATTTACTAGAAAAGACTAGATAAATCAGACTAATTAGCGTAATATTGCGCGCCTAGGTCGGGTGCTTAGCTCAGCTGGGAGAGCATCGCCCTTACAAGGCGAGGGTCGCAGGTTCGATCCCTGCAGCACCCACCAAGAATACAAGCGGGAGTGGTAGTTCAGTTGGTTAGAATATCGGCCTGTCACGCCGGAGGTCGCGGGTTCGAGTCCCGTCCACTCCGCCAATTTAGAGGAAATGAGAGAATAATTAAATGCTGCAATCCATACGTGATAAGTCGCAAGGTATTATAGCTTTTGTTATTATTTTGTTCATAGCCCTAAGCTTTGCTTTATGGGGAATTCATAATTACTTTTATGGTTCGGCAGCCCAAAAGCCTATTGTTGCTGTCAATGGTGTAAAAATTACGCAAGAGCAATTTGCCACAGCGTTTGATCGTTTTAGACAGGCACAATTAGTGCAATATCCTCAGTTATTTAACTCACAAGCTGCTATCACAGCTATGCAGCAACAATTACTGAGCTCTATGATAGAGACCACTTTATTAACACAAGATGCTCATAAAAACGGTTTTAGTGTGGGTAAAGACTTACTAGAACTTACTTTAGCTAAAATGCCAGTTTTTCAAGTTAACGGCCAATTTTCTAAATTCAGGTTTGAACAATTTTTGAACGGAATGATGTTTTCTCAACAACAGTTTTTTGATGAATTATCAACCAGTATAATGCTGGCACAAGTACAGTCTGGATTTTTATTAACTTCTTTTGCATTACCTTATCAAGTGAATGATTCTATTCAACTGATTAATCAATCGCGGCAGTTTTCTTATATTGAACTTCCAGCTGAACACTTTCTTACCAAAGTGACAGTAAACCAGCAAGCTATACAACAATATTATCAAACAGCTAAGCAACAATTTATAGTTCCTGAGCAAATAAGCTTAAACTATGTATCACTTTCATTAAACGATTTAATGAGCAAAATCAATCCTACGCCTGCACAGCTTAAGCAATATTACTTGAATAATATTAATCACTATACCATTCCTAAAAAATGGCATTTAGCTCATATTCTTGTTGCTGTGGCACCTGATAGCAGTGAACAAGACATTGCCGCTGCACAACAAAAAGTAGCACTGCTGACTAGTAAATTAAATAAAGAATCTTTTTCTATGGTTGCTAGTGAGTACTCTGATGATTTAGCAACCGCGAGAGTTGGTGGCCAAATGCCATGGATAACTTTATTACAGCTAGATGATACTTGGCAAAAGCAATTACTTGTTTTACAAAAAGCAGGTGAGGTAAGTGCTCCATTTAAAACAGAACAAGGTTATGAGATTGTTAAAGTTATTGCTATTCAACCTGCAGTAACGCAATCTTTTGATGGTGTGAAAGCAAAAGTAAGAAGTGATTATATTAAGCAAAAAGCAGAAAATGAATTTGCTAAACGTTCTGATGCCCTAGCTAATATTACTTTTGAAAATCCAACCACTTTAATGCCTGCTGCTAAGCAGTTGGGTTTAACCATGCAAACTACACCCTTTTTTAATAAAAATGGTGGCAGTACTGCTTTACTTCAAGATCCGAAAGTGATTGCCACAGCGTTTTCTAATGATGTTTTAAATCAAGGAAATAATAGTGATCCGATTCAAATTTCTGATAGCCAAGTAATTGTGCTAAGAATCAATAAAAAAATTCCAGCCACAATTAAATCATTAGCTGAAGTTCAACTTATTATAATTGCTGCTTTAAAACAATCACAGGCTTCTCAATTAGCACAAGTAACAGCTGATAAAATTTTACAAGCGCTTCAAGCAGGAGGCTCTTTAACTGGATTAGCAAAACAATATGGCTTAGCAGTTGCTCAAACTTCTAAGCCAGTTACTAGAAATAATAATACTGGTAAAGTTAATTCTGGTATTGTTAATGCTGCTTTTAATTTACAGCAGCCTTCAGCAGGTATTGTGGTTGCTACTGTAGCGCCCATAGCCAATGGTGGTTATGCTGTTGTGCGACTTGATCAAGTGATTGAAGGTAGTTTGCCTAAAGCTAATAATCAAGCTGTTGCAAAATATTATCGTATAGGCATAGCAAACGGATTAGGTCAACTGGAGTATGGCCTTTATGTCAATGGGTTACACCAGTCATCTAAAATTAAAGTATACAGTCAGCCACAAGATTTAGAATAACTCACCGATTAAATTAATCTGTGAAATCCTTGATTTTATTCAAAAGCTTCAATTGCTACTGCATGATAGCCAGCATCTACATGTATAATCTCGCCAGTAATGCCTGAAGCTAAATCAGAGCATAAAAATGCAGCAGCATTACCTACTTCCTCTATGCTAACTTTTTTACGTAACGGAGCAACTTTTTCACTAAAGTCTAACATTTTACGAAAGTCTTTTATGCCAGAAGCAGCTAAAGTACGAATAGGACCAGCAGAGATAGCATTGACTCGTATACCTTGCGGACCTAGGCTTTGGGCCATATAACGCACATTTGCTTCTAAGCTTGCTTTTGCTAAGCCCATTACATTGTAGTTTTTTACAGCACGTTCTGAGCCTTGATAAGTTAAGGTAAGTAAAGCAGCATTTGAACTTAACATTTCACGAGCAGACTTGGCTAAAGCAGCAAAACTATAAGAACTAATGTCGTGAGCAATGCTAAAGCCTTCGCGGGTAACACAAGCAAGATAATCACCTTCTAACTGGTCCATGGGAGCATAAGCTGCAGAATGAATAATAATGTCTACTTGATTCCAGTGTTTTTTTAATTCAGCAAAAACCTGATTAATTTCTGTATCGTTTGCTAGGTCACAGCTGACGGTAATAGAAGAACCCCAGTCAGCGGCCATTTTTTGGACTCTTTCAGCCAGTTTTTCTCCTTGATAGGTAAAAGCTAATTCAGCTCCTTGATTATAGAGGGCTTGAGCAATGCCGTAAGCAATGGAGCGATTGCTGGCAACGCCTGTAATAAGTGCTTTTTTACCTTGTAAAAAACCCATAAACTATCTGTCCTTCTTTTATTGCTTAAAATGCGTATTGTAACCAAGAAATAAGGCTATAATAAAGATAAACAAGTTATAATAAGCTGATTAGTGGGAATTTTAACAAGGAGATTGATCATGGCACATTTATTAAGCAGTATATTAAAAAGCAAAGGCTATGATGTTTGTACAGTAAGCCCTAGTACATCCATACTAGAATGTATTATTAAAATGTGTGATTTAAACATTGGTTCTATTGTGGTCATAGAAAATAATAAGATTATAGGCTTATTTACTGAGCGAGAAACCGTGCGTAGGGTCTATTTGAAAGAGATAGATTTAAGCAAGACGCCTGTTTCAGCGGTTATGAATAAAGACTTTATACCCGTAACACCTGATACGACGGTGGAAGAAGCTATGCAGATTTTTACTGATAAACGCACGCGTCATGTGCCAGTAACTGATCAAGATAGGTTAATCGGAATAGTATCTATCGGAGACGTTACTAAATGGTTGATTGATAAACAAAAAGATGAAATAAATCATTTGGCAGATTATATAAATAGAGATCATTATACTAGCTAAAATAAATGATAAAACTTGACCAGTTGGCTTATGATTTATATGATTACCTAAAAATTAATAAATAATAATAAGGTTTGTTTGTGATTATAACTGTTCAGCCGATTATTTTAGGACCCCATACACTTCCTGCTATTGAAATTAATATTGATACTGCAACTTACTCTTATTTTAGCAGCTATATGGCTAGACCAAAACCTATTACTACCTTAGCGGAACTTAAAAGTATTTATTTAAAAGCATTGAATGCTAAATACATATTATTAGAAGATGGCGATACGATAGATTTTTTAAGTATTAAAGTAAGAATTAGCACAACAAGTGTGATCAGTGTTAGCGTTGAGGTTGAGGGGGGCGCGGCTGCAAGAGAAGAAAGAAAAGTTACGATAGAAGAAAGAGAAATTGAAGTAGAAGAGCTAGTAAGCTATTTAAATGATAGGACTATCAGACCAGAAAATAGCGAAGTTATTATTACTGGAAAAATTATTCCTGCTCCATCAGGATTTTATTTATATTTAGATGCTGTAAAGCATATAGAATTACTTAGAAATGAAGCAACTGAAGTAAAAAGGTTTCTTGAGGAAAGGGCTGCCCGGGAAGCAGCAGAACAAGCGAGGAGAGCAGCAGCGGAAAGAGCTGCTAGAGAGGCAGCAGAGCAAGCGAGGAGAGCAGCAGCGGAAAGAGCTGCTAGAGAGGCAGCAGAGCAAGCGCGGAGAGCAGCAGCAGAAAGAGCTGCCCGGGAAGCAGCAGAACAAGCTAAAACAAGAAGGCAAGCTAGACCATCATTATTACTTTCACCTGTAGCAAGAGAGCTGGAGCTTACAACACTTTATGAAAAGGCAAGCAGACAAGCTTTACCGGCGGCCCCAATTTCTGTTGAGACTGGAATCGGCGTTCGGGCAGCAGCTTTAGGTTTGCCGGCCACAAGGTTTTTACCCCCAGTTCATGTCCTAAGAAGATATGTAGAAGCTGGAAGTGGTAGTTCAGAAGGTAGTCCGGTAGAAGAAGCAGGAACTGGAACAGGGGCTGGAGATACTAGAAGTAGAGATGATAGGACAGGCGTCCCTATTTATCAACCTAGACTTGGCAGAAGAATAGGTCTTTTTCCTGCTGCAGTAGAGACAGGTTCAGCAGCAGCTAAGGCTGGAGATAGAGGGCAAGCAGACATTAGATTACCATCTATTGGACAATCAGCAACAGGAAGGTCTTCTGATAGAAGAAGGCGCACGCATCCATAAAAATAAATTTATAAATTTCTACAAGATAAAATTTCTAAGTTTCTATCTTCATATGGATTAACATTAGGATATTTTTTTTGCCAAGCTTTAAGCGCTTTATCCCGTTTTTTAATTAACTCAATAATTGTTAACTTATGAATTTTAACCATTTCAGTTAGCCAAATATTAGTTGGCCATGAGGGCCAAGTGTGATCAATTGCAAAGAGATCTAATAATTTAATGACATCTTTAGCATGATACCAGCTTTCAGCAGTTACCCAGCGATTGACAGTAAACAAACGAATAGGAAACCCTTTATCGTCCATTGCAATGGCAATTAAATGACAAAGTTCTTGGGTATTATCAGGTACCTGCCATGCTGTAGGAAGAGTTGCAGCTTTTATTTTTTTTGGAATTCCAGGTTTGCGAATAAATATATGAAAATGACCATGCTCAGGTAGACGGTCACTTGCTTCAGGATTATGTGCATGATAGTAATATTGACAATGAGTTTCACTATCATAGACATCGCCTTTGGGATAGTGATCCCACTGATAAAATTTATCGGATTGTCTTAAAATTTCCCATACTATGTTAGAGCCTGCTTTACCTAAAACACGGTAGCACTCTTTAATTTTATCTTCAGGTGTTTGCATGATTTATTGTATAAAAAATAAAAAAGTAAGCCAAGTTTTTTGAACTTGGCTTAAGTAACAAAGCTTAATTTATATTAGCTATTTGTTGTTGCACCTTGATTTGAAGCAGCACATGGGTTGCTAGCAGGAGCAGCAGCACAATTAGCAGCTGCTGGAGCTGAAGTTTGTTGCATTGCACTTGGGTTGTTTGCAGCACATGGGCTACAAGTTGATGATTTGTTACAACCAGCTAATGCAAGTGTTGCAGAAATTGCAATTGCGCCAGCCATTGCTAAAGTTTTCTTAGTTGTCATAATAAATATCCTCCTAAAATATGAATAATTTGAGTCCCGCAAACATTGCCATGAGTTATGTCTATAGTCAAGTAACGTTATTGTTTTATTTAGTTAAAACTAAGGTAAAAGTTTAACTTTTTAAAGATTAGGCCTTTAAAATACATAAAAGGGATAAAAAACAGGCATTTTTTTCGTATACAATTGAAATATAAATCTAAACCCCTTATCTTGACAGCTTTTCTATTCACCCGTATTGTGAGGGCTTAAAAAAAAGAGGAAAGTAGTTTGTGTTTGTCATTGATCTTATTCTGCTCATCACATTAGTTTTTTTCATGCTTTTTATACGTTGCAAGCCTTTAATTTGGACAACCATATTTTTAGCTGTGCTTTTATTAGCCAGCCTTTTTCAGTTGCTATCCATCTGGCTGTTAATCCCTGCTTGGATAATTTTTATAGCCGCTGCAGCATTTACTCATTTACATACTTTACGTAGACACTTTATTACTCGTCCCGTTGTTAAAGTATTTAGAAAAGTTTTACCCCCGGTCAGTGAAACAGAACGAGCTGCTATTGAAGCAGGTTCTGTTTGGTGGGAAGGTGAATTATTTCAAGGTCGACCCAATTGGCGTGTGTTACATAATTATCCCCAACCTACGTTAACAGCTGAAGAGCAAGCATTTTTAGATAACCAAGTAGAAACAGTTTGCCAAATGCTAAATGATTGGGACGTTGTTAGAAAGGGCGATATGCCTGTTATAGTTTGGGATTATTTAAAAAAAGAACGTTTTTTTGGCATGATTATTCCAAAAATTTATGGAGGCCTAGGGTTTTCAGCTTATATGCAATCTTGCGTGGTTTGTAAACTTGCGACACGAAGTATTAGTGCTGGTGTCACTACAATGGTTCCTAACTCCTTAGGTCCGGCAGAATTACTACTTCATTATGGAACAGAAGAACAAAAAAGTTATTATTTACCTCGTCTCGCAACGGGTGAAGAGGTTCCTTGTTTTGCTTTGACTTCTTCTGAAGGGGGGAGTGATGCAGGTGCTATGGCAGATACGGGTACTGTTTGTAAAGGAACATTTGCAGGTAAAGAGATTATTGGGGTTCGACTTAATTTCAACAAGCGCTATATTACTTTAGCACCTAAAGCTACTTTAGTAGGTTTAGCATTTAAGCTTTATGATCCCGAACAGCTTTTAGGTGATAAAAAGATAATTGGTATAACTTGTGCTTTGTTGCCTCATGATCATCCGGGTATAGAAATAGGATTAAGACATTATCCTATGTATTTAGCTTTTATGAATGGTCCAGTTAGAGGTAAAGATGTATTTATTCCGCTAGATTGGGTAATAGGTGGACAAGCTCAACTTGGGAATGGTTGGCGTATGCTTATGGAGTGTTTATCTGCTGGGCGTGGAATTTCATTGCCTGCACTAAGTACAGCCGCAGGTAAGAGAAATTATGCTATAACAGGTGCTTATGCCAAAATTCGTGAACAATTTAATTTATCCATAGGTAAATTTGAGGGGGTACAAGAAACCTTAGCTAAATTAGCAGGGTATGCTTATATGCTTGAATCTTGTCGGACAATGACTGCTGGCGCAGTAGATTTAGTTGGTAAGCCTGCCCTATCTTCAGCTATTGCTAAATACCATATGACAGAAATGTTAAGAAAAATTAGTGATATTACGATGGATATTCATGCAGGACGTGGTATACAAGCAGGCCCAAGAAATTATTTAACTAGTATGTATTTAAGTATTCCTATTGCTATTACTGTGGAAGGCGCCAATATTCTTACTCGTAGCCTCATGATCTTTGGTCAAGGTGCTATACGTTGCCATCCTTATGTCTATGAAGAAATGCAAGCGCTTTTAGATACTGATTTTGAAAGAGGTTTAAAACGATTTGATCAATTGCTAATTGGCCATATGGGTTATGGCATGAGCAATTTTGTTAGAGCATTAAGTTTTGGGATTACGAATGCAAAATTGATTCGATCTCCTAAAGCTGGTCCTACCAGTTATTTTTATCAGCAACTAACTAGAATGAGCACAGCACTTTCTTTGATAGCTGGTTTATCCATGCTTCTTTTAGGGGGTGATCTTAAGAGACGTGAAAGTATTTCAGCACGTTTAGGGGACGTATTAAGTTATTTATATATAGGTTCTTCTGTGTTGAAATATTATGTTGATAATGGTTCAAAATCAGAAGAGTTTTTCTATGTTAATTGGTGTCTTAAAACCCTTTTATATGAAATACAAGAGGCGTTTTATGGAGTATTTGATAACTTCCCCAATCCTATAAAAGGAAAATTTTTCCGTATATTTATATTTCCTTGGGGGCGTTGTTATCGAAAACCAAGTGATAAATTGGGACACAAACTTGCTGAGCATATGATGACAAATAGTGAATTAAGACAGCGTTATAATAAATTAATTTGGTATTCAACAGATAAAAATGACCCAACAGGTCGAGTAGAAGTTGCTTTTCTTAAGATGTTGGAAATCGAATCACCGCTTAAAAAAATCCAAAAGGCTATACAAGAAAAATTAATTCCAAAAAAAACAAATAAAGAAGCCCGTTTGGCTGCAGCTATTAAAGCAAATATCATCACAGAAAATGAAGCCCAGGCAATTAGAGAATTTGAAATTCTGCGGGCAGATGCTTTACAAGTAGATGACTTTAAACCAGAGTTTTTTGAGAAGTTGAATTAATTATTAATGAAAGGTTGAATTAATTGCTATAGAGATAAAACAATTGTAGGAATGAAATATGTTTAAAATAAATCATGGTCAAGAAGTATATATAGTAGATGGAAACCGAACTCCTTTCTTAAAAGCACGTGGTAAACCAGGTCCTTTTGCAGCTGCAGATTTAGGTGTTTATGCAGCACGCGAGTTATTTACTAGATTACCGCTTGCGCCTAACCAAGTAGGAGAGGTGATAGCGGGTTGTATGATACCAAGTCCAGACGAGGCAAATATTGCAAGAATTATTGGACTAAGATTAGGGTGCGGCAAAACCGTTCCGGGTTATACAGTACAGCGTAATTGTGCTTCTGGTATGCAAGCATTAGATTGCGCTTTTAAAGATCTTAAGCTGGGCCGTCATGAAACTGTGCTAGCAGGTGGTGCTGAAGCGATGAGTCGAGCACCATTAATTTTTAATGATAAAATGGTAAATTGGTTTGCTGATTGGATGGGCGCAAAAAGTATTGGGCAGCGGTTAAAATTAATTACCAAAATTCGACCTTCACAATTTGTTCCTATTATTTCTTTATTAAGAGGATTACGTGATCCAGTCATTGGATTATCTATGGGACAAACCGCAGAGAATATTGCGCATCGATTTAATATAACTCGTGAAGAAATGGATGAGTTTGCTTTACAAAGTCACGCTAGACTTGCTAAAGCCATTGATAGTGGTTATTTCAAAAATATTATTACCCCTATTTTTGATAGCAAGGGGCAGGTTTATGAGGTAGATGATGGCTTACGCCGTGATAGCGACATGCAAAAAATGGCTAAATTAAAACCTTTTTTTGATAAAAAATATGGCTTAGTCACTGCAGCAAATAGTTCACAGGTAACAGACGGAGCAGCCTTTATGTTACTTGCTAGTGAAGCAGGTGTAAAAAAATATAACTTACCTGTGCTAGCAAAAATTGTTGATGTAGAGTGGGCTGGAGTTGCACCGGAAGTCATGGGAATGGGACCTGCTCATGTAGTACCTCCTTTATTAACTAGGCATAATTTAAAACTTTCTGATATTGACTATATGGAAATAAATGAAGCTTTTGCAAGCCAAGTATTAGGTTGTTTACGTGCTTGGGAAAGTGACGACTATTGTCGTAGCGAACTAGGACTTAAAGAGGCTTTAGGAAGTATGCCACTTGATCGCTTAAATGTAGATGGTGGTGCAGTAGCAATTGGTCATCCAGTTGGTGCGAGTGGTGCAAGGATTGTTCTACAATTAGTAAGTATTTTGCGTCGTACTCAAAGTAAGCGAGGAATTGCCACAATTTGTATAGGTGGTGGTCAAGCAGGCGCAGTGTTAATTGAAATTTAATTTAAGTTTATATTGAGTGGAGTAGGCTATGACAGAATATAATCACTGGCAGATAGAAAAAAATAAAAGTGGAATCGTATGGCTGTTATTTAATCGACAAGGATTAGGTGTTAATACATTTAATGTAGAGGCGTTGACTGAATTTGATAAGATTCTTGATCGTATTTACAATGATAAAGATTGCATGGGTGTGATAATAGGTTCAGCAAAAAAAGCGAGCTTTATTGCAGGAGCTGATATAGAGCAATTTATTAAAGTTAAAGACGAAGCTGAAGCTTATGAATTTATTAAAAAAGCACATGACATTTTTAATAAGCTTGAAGCATTAAAAGTTCCAACAGTAGCTATGATCAATGGCGTTTGTTTGGGTGGTGGTACAGAAATGGCATTATCCTGTAATTATCGAGTGATGGTGTCTGATGAACCTAAAGCTAAAATTGGTTTACCAGAAATAATGTTAGGTATTTTTCCGGGTTGGGGTGGTTCAGTAAGGTTGCCTAGGTTAATTGGATCAATTAGCGCTATGGATTTAATGCTAACAGGCCGAGCTATCGATGCTAAAAAAGCAGAGCGAGTAGGTATGATTGATGTAGCAGTGCCTGCTCGTCATTTAAAGCGAGCTGCTGAAGCCTATATTGTAACTAAGCCGGCAAAACATAAGCCAAGTAACATTCAAAAACTAACCAATGCAGAAGGTGTTCGAAAAATCCTAGCAAGTAAAATGCGTAAACAAGTGGCTAGCAACAAAGTAAGCCAAGTGCATTACCCTGCTCCCTATGCTTTAATTGCCAATTGGGAAAAATACGGAGTTTCTAATAAAGCTTTTGAAGGTGAGGCAAGAGCTGTCTCCAGTTTAGTAGTAGGAAGTACAGCTCAGAACTTAATTCGAGTCTTCTTTTTGCAACAACGCTTAAAAGGGATGGGAAAGGGAGTTAATTTTAAAGTAAAGCATGTTCATGTAATTGGCGCAGGCACTATGGGAGGAGATATAGCAGCTTGGTGTGCTTTACAAGGCATGACAGTTACTTTACAAGATCGTGAGGCTAAGTTTATAGCTCCAGCAATTAAGCGGGCTGCGAAACTATATGAAGGAAAGTTAAAAAAACCTGAGCTAGTACAAGAAGTATTAGATCGATTAATACCCGATGTTCAGGGTAACGGAGTTAAACAAGCGGATTTAGTCATTGAAGCAATTTTTGAAGATCTTAAAGTTAAGCAAGCGCTATTTAAAGATTTAGAAGTGAAAATGAAACCCGGCGCTGTAATGGCGACTAATACCTCAAGTATCCCACTTGATGAAATAAACCAGGTATTGAATCACCCTGAACGTTTAGTTGGCATTCATTTTTTTAATCCAGTTGCTAAAATGCCTTTAGTGGAAATTGTTTATGGACAAAAAACAGATGAGACTGTAAAGCAACATGCTATAGCATTTGTTAGAGCTATCGATCGCTTGCCACTACCTGTTAAAAGTGAGCCTGGTTTTTTAGTTAATCGAATTTTAATGCCATATTTACTAGAATCATTAAATCTTTATCAAGAAGGAGTTTCTCCAACTTTGATAGATAAGGCAGCAGTCAAATTTGGTATGCCAATGGGGCCGGTGGAGCTAGCTGATAAAGTGGGATTGGATGTTTGTCTGCATGTAGCAAAAAATTTAAGTATTTATTTTGGAACAGAGGTGCCTGAGTTTTTAGAAAAGAAAGTTGCTGCTGGTGAGTTAGGTGTTAAATCTGGTAAGGGCTTTTATCAATATAGTGCAAAAGGTAAGCCTATCAAGCCTGAAATTAAAGGCGTCTTAAAACTTACCGAACAAGAAATAGCTGATCGGCTAATTTTACGCTATTTGAATGAAGCTGCGGCTTGTTTAAGAGAAGGAATTGTAGAAGATAGTGATTTATTAGATGCGGGGATGATTTTTGGAACAGGGTTCGCCCCTTTTCGCGGCGGTCCTATGCACTATGCAAAGCAAGAAGGTTTTGAAGTTATTGCTAATAAGCTTAAAGAGTTTGAAACTAGATTTAGTAAATATTTCAAACCTGATTCAGAGTGGCAAGTGCTGATAAATAAGAATGAATAACACTATTGACAGATAAAGGGGTGTCTTTAAACGCACCTTTATTATTTTAATAGAAATTCAATGGAAAAAAATAGTTGATATTTTTTGATTTTACTAGTACTAAAAAACTATCAGCGATTTTTAAAATCGCTTTATCAGCGTCTCTCTATGGTTGTTTAGGTTATTTAGGAACCGTTTTACTCCATAATCAAATGTCAACTCCCGCTATGTTATTTTGGCGATTTAGTATAGCAAGCCTTTGGATGCTCCCTTTTTTATTTAAAGGGATGAATATTATTAAATCTACCAATAAAAGTATGTTACTAATAATTTTTATTTTTGGAGGAATTTGTTACAGTGGTTGTAGTGGGTTTTATTTTCTAGCTAGCCAAAGAATTGGTACAGGTTTCGCAATGGTTATCTACTTTTTGTATCCCGTGCTAATTATATTGTTTACCTGGCTATTTGAAAGAGAGGTTATTTCTTTCGGGATGTTTTGTGCTGTAATAGGCGTGCTCATAGGACTGATATTACTTAAGGGTCACAGTGCTCATGAATTAAATTCTTTAGGAATAGTCTTTGCGCTATTATCAGCTATTTCTTACGCAGCCTATGTTTATGGCGGTCAATATATAGCAAGATTGCTACCTTCTCATTTATTAACACTAGTGGTTTGTTTAGGCTGCTCCTTTTTATTTTTATTATTAGCCGTATTGACTCATACTTGGTCTTATCCAGTTAATTTGAAAATGTGGACAGCAGCCATTTCTCTTGGTGTTTTTTCAACTGCATTACCTATTCAATTGTTACTTGATGGAATGAAAACTATACATTCAACTAAAGCTTCCATGCTTTCAGTCTTAGAGCCCACTGTAACAGTTTTGTTAGGAGTTGTACTTTTAAGAGAAAGTTTTTCTTTTTTGCAATTAATAGGCGTCGCTATTATTCTAATTAGTGCTTTAGCCGTTCAAATTTGAACAACTAGCCTCTTATTTTAATAATGAGCTTTTAAATTTAGTAACTAAAAGTTCACTATTGGGTACACTATTCATTAGCCATTCTAGAGTAATTTTATTTTTTTCTTCATCTGTAAGTTGCCAAGCTATTGAAGATTGGTGAATTTTTTTAATAAATGCATAAATGGTTAAACCTGTGCTAACAGAAATATTAAGACTTTGAGTAAAGCCATACATAGGAATATAAATTTGATGATCTGCAAGTTGATGAATAGCTTCGCCTATACCAGATTCTTCATTGCCAAAGCAAAGTGCCGTTTTTTGAGTGATATCTATCTCTTCAATTAATTTGCTATCAGGTCTTAAGCTAGTGGCTACAATTTGATAACCTTGGGTTTTAAGAGCCTGAAGACAGCTAAAACTATCTTGATAAGAGTGGGTATTAATCCAATTAGCTGCCCCCAGAACTATTCCTCTGGCTGGCTTAAATTTATGCAAGGATTCAATGAAGTAAAGGTCTTGGATACCAAAGCATTCACAGGTTCGTAGCACTGCACTGGCATTATAGGAGTGGTAAATATTTTCTAGAACGACGGTTAGATAACGAGTTCGGGTTGATAGAATTTCAGCTATTCTATTAAGCCTTTGGCTAGTAATAAATTGTGAAAGATATTCAATGAGTTCTATTGTCAAGTTATCACGTATAGTATTTAAATTTCTGATTGTAACAAATATTAACCCAACTGATAATTTTTATTAAAAAACTCATAGCGGGCTTATTAGGTGTTAAGTATAATTTATCATATTTTCATTCTAGATAGGTTAATAATGTCTAAAAAGCTACAAGCGCAAGGGACTTGGCCGCCACCCTATATAATCAGGCGTAGTGTCAAAGCTAAAAACATTTTATTAAATATAGCCCCAGCTAAAGGCTTGGAAATTGTATTACCTAGTCGAGTTAGTATTGCTCAAGCTAAAGCTTTTTTAGAAAGTAAGCGAGAGTGGGTTGAAAAACATTATCAAGGCTCAATTATTGAGATGGTCACGGAGCCTGCTAAATACCCTAAAGAGATTCATCTGCCAGCAATTAATAAGCATTGGGGACTTAGATATGAGCTATCAAATTCTAATATGCTTAAGCTAATTGAAGCGCCTAGTCAGCTGGCTATAGTAGGTAAATTGGCAGACTTTAGAGCCTGTGTTCCTCAGCTAAAGTTTTTTTTAAAGAAAATGGCGCATTGTTATCTTGTGCCTAAATTAGATGATATTTGTAAAGAGACAGGTTTAAAATATAGAAGTTTATCTTGGCGATTTCAAAAAACACTTTGGGGGAGTTGTACTATTAGAGCAGAACTAAGTTTAAACGCAAAGATGCTATTTTTAAAATCACACTTAGTCGAGCACATTATGCTCCATGAATTATGTCACTCTAAACATATGGATCACTCTAAACGATTTTGGCAGTTGGTTGCTACTTATTCAAAAAATTATTTAACTTATGAGGAAGAACTCAAAGAAATTAATAAGCTGCTTCCCGAGTGGTGTATTTTATTATGACTTTAATTAGGACTAATATAAATTAATGCCCCAAATAATGGATGATCAAAGTAACCAAATTGATTTAACGCTAAGTTTTCCTGTCCTTTTAAGGTGTAGGTTATTAATGGAATAAGTCCATATTGTTGAACATTAAGATTATCCAAGGGTTGCGGTAAAGTTAAATAAAGATCGGTAGCAACATTGAAGACTTTAGAGTAGTCTATTTTAATTAAACCATTAATTTCCCAGAAGACGGCATTACTTAAAGGAGATAAAGAGTTGGTATCAAGTTGTTTCATGGCAATGGGTTGGCCTGAAGCATCATAGGCTTGTCCACCAAAAACATGAATCCATTGATCAGGTTTATCGCTAGCAGGTTGTTTCCAAGCAATATTTAAGATTATCTGATTACCATGACTAGTTAGTCTTTCGATCGTAGTTGTTAATCCAACTTGATTAGGATCTAAAAGTTGATACTGATTAAAAAAAGTTTCTGTGTCTATATTTTGCGGCAAAACACTATTGGCTGGTAGTAGTCTGATGGAGTGAGTAATAGCAGGTAAAATTAATTGTGAGGGCCAGGTTTCACTTTTTAAAGTTTGTTTAGTAATATGGCTAAATACAATTAAATTTACTTTTACTGTAGGAAGGTTTTCCGCCCTTAGTAGATAAGGTTGAAATAAGATTATAAATAATAATACTAATTTAACCCGGTTACACATGCTTTAAAAATAACCATCCCTAGTTAACTTTACCATACTTTAAGTATGGTAAGCTCTTAAGGTCTTGTCAAAAGCATTTAATAACTGTTATGTTAAAAAGGCGCTAGCCGAAGAAAAAATATAACTTCAATTATAACGTATTTGTATTTATAACTTATTAATAAATATAGTATTATAATCAGATAGGTTATGTGGTTAAATTTTATCAATTTTAAATGATCGGGTTTAGAAATTTTAGAATCAAGTGGTAATATGAATAAGGCAAAAGCAAAGGCTAGAATTAATATTTTAAAAGATCAATTAAATGAATATAGTTATAATTATTATGTATTAGATAATCCATTAGTACCTGATAGTGAATATGATCGCTTATTTCGTGAATTACAAAGTTTAGAACGAGAGTTTCCAGAATTACATACCCCTGATTCACCTACTGAAAGAATAGGCGCAGCACCATTAGCTGCTTTTGCACAGGTTCAGCATCATAAGCCCATGCTATCACTGACTAATGCATTCAGTGAGGAAGAGTTAATAGCATTTGATAAACGAATTAAAGATCGTTTAAAAAGTACTCAGGAGATTATTTATGCCTGCGAACCAAAACTTGATGGGCTTGCTATTAATCTGCTGTATGAAAAAGGTCTATTAATTCGAGCTGCAACCCGAGGTGATGGAATAACAGGTGAGGATGTGACTCTCAATGTTAAAACAATTAAATCACTGCCGTTAAAACTTCGTGATAATTACCCTGCTATTTTAGAAGTGCGGGGAGAAGTTTATATGCCTAAACAGAGTTTCTTAGATCTTAATAAATTGGCGCATGCTAATAATGAAAAAGTTTTTGCAAATCCACGTAATGCTGCTGCAGGTAGTTTACGTCAATTAGATTCTAAAATTACAGCAAGTAGAAATTTAGCAATGTATTGTTACGATGTCGGTGAATATTCAGGCGCTAGATTTGCAAATTCGCATAGTGAAGTATTGGCATGTTTAAAAGAGTGGGGCTTTTCGGTTATCCCTTATGCTAAGCCAGTTAAAGGGATTGCTGGTTGTATGGTTTATTATAAAGATATTTTAAGTAAGAGAGATGAGCTAGCTTATGAAATTGATGGGGTTGTGTATAAAGTTGATAATATAGAAGAACAACGTGACTTAGGATTTATTTCAAGGGCACCGAGATGGGCTATTGCACATAAGTTTCCTGCTCAAGAAGAAATAACGGTTTTAGAAGAAGTTGATTTTCAAGTTGGTAGGACTGGGGCGTTAACGCCCGTTGCTCGTCTTCAACCTGTTAATGTTGCAGGTGTCACGGTTTGTAATGCGACTTTACATAATATGGATGAAATTGAACGTAAAGATATTCGTATTGGAGATACGGTCATAATAAGGAGAGCAGGAGATGTTATTCCTGAAGTTGTTTCGGCCTTATTAAATAAAAGACCAGCAACAGCAAAAAGAATTCATTTGCCGAAGAAGTGTCCTATTTGTGGGTCACATATAGAGCGGATTGAGGAAGAGGCTATAGCACGCTGTACAGGAGGGTTATTTTGTGCGGCTCAAAGAAAAGCAGCCATTAAACATTTTGCTAGCAGAAAAGCCATGGATATTGAGGGCTTGGGCGATAAATTAGTTGAGCAATTAGTCGATACGGGGCTAGTTAATCATGTTGATGATCTTTATAAATTAAATTTAAATCAGCTTTCTAATTTAGAGAGAATGGCAGAAAAATCAGCTCAGAATTTATTAGAAGCATTGGAAAAAAGTAAAATAACCACATTAAGTAGATTTTTATTTGCCTTAGGAATACGTGAGGTGGGTGAGAGTACAGGAAGAGTTCTGGCACAACATTATGGCGAACTAGAATTAATTGCTAAAGCTTCAATCGAGGAGTTGCAATCAGTTCATGATATAGGCCCTGTAGTGGCAGCTCGTATAACTTCTTTTTTTGCTGAACCACACAATCTAATGGTAATAAAATCTTTACGACAACTAGGAATTCATTGGCCAAAAGTTAAAAAAGAAAGTAAAGATTTACTCTTATCAGGTCAGACAGTAGCTATTACTGGAAGTTTTACAGAATTTAGCCGCGAGGAATTAATAGAAAAACTACAAGCATTAGGAGCTAAAGTTAGCAGCAGTGTTTCTCAAAAAACTAGTTTTGTGTTGGCTGGAGAATCTCCTGGTAGTAAATTAGATAAAGCAAGAGAATTAAATATTCCAGTTAAAGACGAAAAATACTTAAAAAATTTATTAATCTAGATTTAAAATGAAATAATTAAATATAATGTGAAAAACCTTAATCAAAATAGAAATAAAATTTTATATAAAAAAACACTCCATCAATTATTTCAACAACAGATTAAAAAAAATCCCCAAAAAATTGCTGTTATTGATGATAATCAGTCTTTGACCTATCAAGAGTTAGATGAGCAATCTAATCAACTAGCAAGATTTTTAAGAAATTACCATCAAGTTGAAAATAATCAGTCTTTTAAGAATAGTAATTATATTATTTTATGCCTAGAGCGAAGTGTAGATCTATTAGTAAGTATTCTTGCTATATTAAAATCTGGAGGAATATATGTACCGATTGATCCTGAAACACCAGTAGCAAGAATGCGATTTATTGTTAATGATGTAAAACCTAGGTTATTGTTGGGATATAAAGGTATTAGGAAAAAATTAAGAAATTTACAAGATTTTGATAAAAATTTTAAAATAATTTTAATTGATGATTGTAAATTTATTCATGAGTCAAAAAAGAATCTTCCAAATTATAATTCTGCCAATGATTTGGCCTATGTTATTTATACTTCTGGAACTACAGGTTATCCGAAAGGAGTAATGATGACTCATAAATCTGCTAATAATGTTATCTTAGCACAGATACCTGTATATCAATTAAATGAATTATCAAAAGTTTATTTGGCAGTATCTTGTGCATTTGATGTATCAATATTAGCTATGTTTAGTGCTTTATTATCTGGCTCTAGTCTTTATATCTCTAAACAGATAGGAATTAATAAAGAGCTAATTGAAAAATACGCAGTAACTCATTTAACTCTCCCGGTTGCTTTACTTCCTGCTTTACAGCAAATTGAATTAAATTCTATTCAAACTCTTGTACTAGGAGGAGAAAAATTAGGTAAAAAAGTAATTTCTTTTTTATTAACAAAAATTGCAAATATAGTTTATGAATATGGAGTAACAGAAGCCTGTATTACTAATACTTATAGGATATTAAAAAATAAAAAAAACATTAATATTGGTAGGCCAATTGCTAATACAAAAGTTTATATTTTAAATAAAAACTTACAGCTTGCTAAGAGAGGTGAGATAGGTGAAATTTATATAAGTGGTTTAGGACTGGCCTGTGGTTATTTGAACAGGCCTGAGCTGACAAAGGAAAAATTTTTAGATAATTTTTTAGCTAGTGAAACTGATAAAAAGCTTGGATATTCTCGTTTATATAAAACAGGAGATTTAGGCCGTTATCTTTCTGATGGTAATATAGAATTTATTGGTCGAGATGATGATCAAGTTAAAATTAACGGATATCGTATTGAAATTTCAGAAATTGAAAATACTTTGTTACAGCTGCCTGAAATCTATCAGGCAATTGTTGTAGTTAAAATTAAAAAAACGGGAGGGCTTAAACAAAAATCTTTAATTGTTTTTTTTACTTCTCAAGTTAACTCTAAGTTTTCAGAAAAAAGTTTAATGGTAAAATTAGCTAAAATTCTACCTAATTATATGATTCCCAATAAAATGATTCAATTAGATTCTTTTCCTTTAACTAGAAACGGAAAAATTGACAGTAATGCATTATTAAAATTGACTGCTATAAAAAATAAAATAGTTTTATTGCCTAGAAATGAAATTGAAATAATACTTTGTAAGATATGGCAAGATTTATTGGGTCTTAAGCAGGTTGGTATTAAAGATAATTTCTTTAAAATAGGTGGAAACTCTATTTTAGCAATTCAATTAGCGCATATACTGACTGAAAAATTTAATATCAAAATTTCTGTTGTAGAGATTTTTAATTGTAAAACTATTTTTAGATTATCTGGCTATATTATAAAAGCACCAAAAAGCTGCAATATTTCTATTGAGAAGAGTATAAAACCACCTTTATCCTATTCACAGCAAGGCTTATTATTTATTGAGCATTATGAAGCAGGAACAAATGCTTATCACATCCCTTTTTTGTTACGATTATCAAAGACAATTAAAAATTATTCATTAATACAAGCCTTACAAGCACTTGTTGGTCGACATCAAATATTAAATAGTATTATTTGTCAGGATAAAAAAGGCATTTATTATCAACGAGTTTTAGATAGAAAAATACAAATAAATGAATATTGTTTTAATAAAATACAGGATTTGAACTCTCATTTAATAAAAGATATCAATAAGCCATTTAAGTTACACACGGAGCGACCAATTAGAATAAAGATCTATCAACTTAATTCCAATAAAAAATCTAAAGTTATAAATTATTTATTTATAAATGTTCATCATATTGCGTTCGATGGTTGGTCAATCAATATTTTTTTCCAAGAACTTTATTCCTATTATCTATATTATTTACAGAACGAGATGATCAATTTATCGCCGGTTATTCAATACAAAAATTATGCTACTTGGCAGAGAAAAGAAGCTTTTAAAAAACAAACTATTTATTGGCAGGATAAATTAGAAGGTTTTACAAATCTGATATTGCAAACTGATAAACCTCGTCCTAGTCATATTAACTATCAGGGTGATGAAGTTATTTTTAAACTATCAGCGGAAGTATCTAATAAGATAAGAAATATTATAAAAAAATTAGATTGTACTTTGTATACCTTTTTACTCGGCGCATTTTATCTATTACTTTATAATTATACCGAGCAAAAAGATTTAATTATTGGCACACCTATGGCAAATAGAAAACAAAGAGAATTTAATAATACAATTGGAGTTTTTGTTAATAGCGTACCATTACGAACTATTATTGATCCGCAGAAAAAATTTTTTACATTTATTCAAGATTTACAAAATAATTTAATTGATATTCAAAAGTACGAAGAATTACCATTTGAAAAATTAGTTGATGTTTTAAAAATAGAAAAAGATCCTAGCTGTCATCCAATTTTTCAAATAATGTTTGGAATTTGTGATTCAGAGTGGATTTTTACAAATAAAATAAAAAAAATTCTTATACCGGTAAACATTGAAAAAAATTTCAAAGTTGCGAAATTTGATCTTTCTCTTTTTATTGATTGTCATCAAGCAGAATTGATTTGTAATTTTAATTATGCTACTTCTTTATTTGATAGGCCAAGAATAGAGCGCATGTCAATTCATTATCAATATATATTGTTACAGTTATCAACACAATTGAATAATAAAATTAGTCAAATAAAGCTATTAACACCAAAAGAAGTTAAAGCATTAGTTTATAGTAAAAATAAGCTGTATTTAAAATCTCCAAGGACTAACTTAATTCACCAACTTTTTGAATTACAAGTTAGAAAGTTTCCTAGTCAGATTGCCGTAGCTTTTGATAATCAAAATATAACTTATCAAGAGCTTAATTATAAAGCAAACCAGTTGGCTAGGTACATTCAGAAAAAAATTAGCGTACAGATTGTTAAAGAAAAGCAGAAAGATATATTCATTGCTTTATGTTTAGAGCGAAGTATTGATATGGTTATTGCTATTCTTGCTGTATTAAAATCAGGATATGCTTATGTGCCAATATCGCCTACTTATCCTCTGCAAAGAGTTCATTATATTTTAGCAGATACCCAAGCAAAATTAATAATAACACAAGCACATGTATCTAAGATTTTCTATAAAATAGATCAAATTAATAATTCTATAGTTAAATATTCATCACAGTGTGTTATTATGGATGATAAGTTATATACATCGGAATTATCTGATAATCTGCTCTCTTATAATCAAGCGGATAGTTTAGCTTATGTAATTTATACGTCTGGTACAACAGGACAGCCTAAAGGAGTTTTACAAACTCATTTTAATGTATTGCGTTTATTTACTGCAACCAATAATTGGTTTCGATTTAATCATAAAGATAGATGGACTTTATTTCATTCTTATACATTTGATTTTTCTATATGGGAGTTATTTGGAGCCTTATTATTTGGTGGAAGAATTATAATTCCAACTGAAATACAGCTTAATGATACATTTCAATTTTATCAACTATTAATTAATCAACAAATAACAGTATTAAATCAAACCCCCTCTGCTTTTAAGCAGTTATTATGGGTTATTAATAAAAAGAAAAAAGCTAAATTAGATAGCTTAAAATTTATTATTTTTGGTGGAGAAGCTTTAAATCTATTAGAAATAAACAGTTGGTGGAATAAGCATAAGGTAGGTAAGCCAAAGTTAATTAATATGTATGGTATAACTGAAATAACTGTTCATGCTACTTATAAGGAATTACATCCAATTGATAGTAAATTAACCGTGTCAAATATTGGAAAGCGCCTATCTGATTTAACAATATATATTTTAAATGAACACGGTAATCCTGTTTCTGCTGGAGTAGAGGGGGAGCTTTATATAGGGGGCAACGGTCTTGCTAGGGGTTATTTAAATCAGCCTAGTTTAACAGCAACGAAATTTATTAAAAATAAGTTTGTAACAAAAAAACAAAATCAGCTAAATAAAAATATTTTTTTATATAAAACGGGTGATAGAGCTTTATGGCTTGAAAATGGAGAGATAGGCTATCTTGGCCGCAAAGACTTACAAATAAAATTACGAGGTTTTCGTATTGAATTGGAAGAGGTTGAAAAAGCTTTAATTACCCATCCAGCTGTTCAACATAGTATAGTAATATTATATAAATCAAATGACTTAAATAAGGAAGATTTAGTAGCATATTGTGTTCTAAAAAATTTTATTAATATACAAAACCTAAGAGAATATCTAATAAAACTATTACCTCATTATATGATTCCAAGTTATTTTATTATATTAGAATCATTACCATTAACATTAAATGGCAAGATAAATAAAAATATTTTACCCAATCCTTATGACCAGTTGTCAATAAGAAAAGTTACTTCTCCGAAAACTAACTTAGAAATTGAACTCTGTAAAATTTGGAAAAAGGTATTAAGTGTTAAGAATGTTGATATAGCCGATAATTTTTTTTTGTTAGGTGGTAATTCAATTTTGGCAATGAGAACGGTTTTTTTAGCTAAGAATAAATTTTCGTTGGCAGATTTATTTACACATCCTATTTTAAAAGATTTGGCTGAGTTTATTCTTAAAAAGAATAATGAATTAAGATACTTGAGTAATCTTTCTTCTAAAGATAAGGGGATTAAAGAAGATTCTATTATACCTATTATTTGTGTTCCTTTTGGTGGTGGTGATGCTGCTGATTATAAATTTTTAGCAGATGAGTTACTAAAAATAAATCCATTGTGTCAGGTAATGGCTATAGAACTGCCTGGTTATGGAAGAAAATATAAAGGAAATTTTTCAGATAATGAGTTAGCTGAAAAAATAGTGCAAGAATTAAAGGAGTTATATAAATTTCAGAAAATAATAATTTATGGTCATTGTGTAGGATCTTCTTTAGCAATTGCGTTAACCCACCTCTTAGAAAGAGAAAAAAACTGTGAGATTATTCTTACAATAGGCGGAATTTTTCTACCCAATTTATCTGACCAAAATTTAAGCCTTAATCCCTGGAACCGTGCTTCTGATAAGGTAATTCTTAACGCTCTTATGGAATTAGGTTGGAATATTAATAACTTAAATGAAGAAATTATTAGATATATAATAAAAAATTTCCGACAGGATGTTAAAAGATATCAAGAATATTTTTGTAAAAATTCTGAAATTGCTTTAAATATTAGGTCTAAACTATATTATATCATTGGGGATCAAGATAAAATAACTAATCAGGTTCTATCAAAAACCAAAATACCTAGCGAAAAAATAATAATAATAAAAGGGGTCGGCCATTATTTTCTCAAATCAAATCCACTGGCTTTAGCAGAAAAAATTATTAAATTATTATCTTTAAATAATATTGCTTGCAATTCTTAAGAACTATGGTATTAGTGGTGAGGTCTATTTGAGTAATAATAATTATAGGGAGACACTGGATGTTATCTCAAGCTGTATTAGATCTATTAAAGATGTATCTTGGTAAGGAGGGTGGCTATACAGAAACTTTATTAACCTATCCCGATCCAGAGATAGATTTAGGAACTAAAATTCTTTACTTACAAAGAGCAGTTCTTCAAGAACGAAGAATTTTTTTACGATCTCTTGATTTATTATGTAACCGTAGTGCAACCAATTTAGAATTATTAAGAGCTCTCTTAGCTATTAATGATATTTGTCATAATAATGAGATAGAGTATTATGGAAGAAAAACTGCACACAGACATTTTTTTGGTGCCGTTGATCCCGATATTAAAACCAAAGCAGTAGAAGTTTGTAATGAGGCAAGAGAAACCATTAGGTCAATCATTGCAGAATTACAAAAAGAAGACGTCGAAATGGTTTGTCTACAAACTGAAGCCAGAAAAATGAGAGAAGTAGATATAGTAAAGCGAGAGAGCTGGAGAGCTTTGCTTGGTTTTCCTGAAGAAGATCGAATTGAAACAAGTGCCACAGGATCTTTTTTTGATCAAAGACGAAAATCTGTTTACAAGGGGAAACCAAAAGGTGAGGAAAGTCAGCTACATAGACTTCTTAGGACATTGCCTATTATAGGGATTCCGACTTTTAGATTTTACTGAGATATATAAGGTAAAAAATTATGCCTAAAACAACTAAGAATGCCTTTTTAAAAAGAAAATTTTCCTTGTTAAGATGGCTGTTATTTATGTTGTTAGTTCTAACTTGCATCAATGTAAGCGCTGAAGAAAATAAGCCTATGCTTCGTGGACGAGATTCTGACCCTGATATTGATTTATTTACTTGGATAACAGTAGAGAATCAAGAGGGATTTGATAATGAAGAGGGGGTAAGAGATCAAATGGTCTTTGCTGGTTCTCTTAGTAGAGAAACAATAGAACCCCCGGGGTTTCTATCAAAAGTTGAGACATCAATATTACACGCTTATTTAACTCTATGTCCTTCTTATCCTCGTTTATTAATGGGTATTTATAAATCAGTAAATCAGCTGCCTTCGCAAATTCAACTGCAGTGTGGTTTTTTTGTTAAAGTAACTGCTTTTGGAAAGAAGCCACCTGAAAGTTTAACTTATAATAAAACTATTCGTAGTGGGTTAAGTTATGGAATTGCCTCTACAAGTAAATTTTTTAATTGTTCGCAAATAGTGATGGCAAGTCTGGGTGAAGTATTTGGTGAAGCTTATCAAAATGATTTTCTTGATCGAGCAAAATTTGAAATGATTAGTGCTTATTTTGCTATTAGCTTGTTAGGAGTGGGAGCGGTAACTATAATTTTTAAAATTGGTTCAGGCGCTCAACAATGGCTTAGCGGCTTATTTAATCAAGAGCTTGGCGCAGATAGACCTGGGAATCGTTATCATTAATATGATCTTTATTTTTTTGACATGAAATTTCAGGACATGAATTTATTGATAATAGAGACTAAATTATTAAATTATAAAAAATCACACATTAAACAATAGTTAAAACAATATTAGTTTAATGTAATTAAACTAATTAATAATAAAAATAAAAACATTCTAGTGTCCATTTTGTTTGAAAATATTGATTTAACTTATTATTTCTAAACTTAGGATCTGTTTTAAAAATAATAAAAATTTTATTTAAGTACTATAAAGGGAGAGATAAATGTTAATTGCAACACTTGAGGACGGACAGTTAGTTTTAAGATGGAATATTTTTCAAACATTTTTTGGTTGTAAGCGCCCTGCATTAAGGTTGCCAATTGAAAATATTTTATGTATACGAACTAGTGATAAGGGTTTAAGTGAACCATGGAAAGGTGTTCGAAGTTTAGGACTACATATTCCAAGATGGGCGGCAGTAGGTTCCTTTAGAGGGGTTATGCGTCCTACCTGGGAGTATTGGAACGTAGTAGGTAATCCTAATGTGGTTGAAGTTTTTTTAAGGAAAGGTGATCCTTACTCGCGAGTACTAGTCAATGTTCCTGCCCCTAGAGAATTAATTGATTCAATTGTTGCAAGGCATCCAACTCCAGATTTTGTTGATGGTGATTATCGAGCTCCAAGTCAAGAGGTGTGCTTAACGGTTAAAGGTCGTACAGTTAGAGGAACAATTACCTATCCCGAAGTACCAGGACATTATCCTGCAGTCCTATTTATACAGGGTAGTGGTGCAACTGATAGAGACTGGAATTCAAAAGCTTTACCTGGAACCAATGGTAGTGCCGCATTACTAGCCAATCAGCTTGCTAGAAAAGGAGTAGTTACTTTACGTTATGATAAGTGCGGCATTGGTGATAATAAACTGCCCGAGGGAGGCTTGTCATGGACTGATTATTCAAATGAGCAGAGCGCTATGTTAGAGCATTTAGCTAAATTCGAGTATGTAGACAATCGTAGAGTTATGGTTCTTGGGCATAGTGAAGGAACTATGCATGCAATGAGATTGTGTCGTGAACTTCCCGCGGGATTAGGTGTAGTAGGCTTAATTTTGATGGCTCCTCCAGGTAGGCCATTGCAAGAAGTTATTCGCGCTCAATTAGGCCCTCAATTTAGAAAGTTACCTATGTCGGTTGTTTATTCTGATGAGACGGCAAGAGAGGAATTGGAAAGATTAGATCGAGGCTTTGAGTCTATAAGGCGGGGTGTTCCATTAACCGCAGAAGAGCTACGATTAGGTCTGGCGGCTAGAAAAATATATAATAAATTTTTTGATCCAAGAGCTCGAGCTTTTTCTCGTGAGCTTTTGCCATTTGACCCTCGGGTAGAAATAGGAAGAATACCTATTCCTGTTTTAATATTATGTGGAGGTAAGGATTTACAAATTCATCCAGTAGATGATGCTCAAGTACTTGTTGAAGCAGCAGCAAAAATAGGCAAAGAGGATGTTTCTATCAGGATTTTAGATGATGCTGATCACGTCTTTAAATATGAAGAGACACCAAGAGATAAGTTATCTCCTATCAGTGGACTTGAATATAATGCGGCTAATAGAATTTTAGATCCACAAGTAGTGCCTGCTATTAGTCGTTGGCTTTATGAATTAATTCCTGAATTACAACCTGGGCCTGTGCTGAGGACATAAAATGGACATAAGCTTGATAAATATGCCTATGGGAGTTGCACAAAGACCCTCAATTGCTTTGGGCTTACTGCAATCAATTTTAAAAAAACGAGGCTTTTCTGTTAAGTCATATTATGCAAGCTTATGGTATTTACAGTTTATTGGGAAAAAAAACTTTAAATGGCTAGAAAAGTTATCAGTTGGTTATATGATGGGAGATTGGTTATTTGGTCAGAGTGCTTTTCCAGATTTTTCTCCAAATCACGATGAGTATTTTTCTAAATTAGAGCAGCGCGCCTTTCACATTTGCAATGAAATTGATGGGGATTTTAAAGAGCATTTACTTAAATTCCGTGATCAAAGTACGCAGTTTGTTGAATATGTTGCAAACCAAGTTTTAAAAGATAAGCCTCGTATCGTTGGTTGTACATCTATGTTTTCGCAGCATGTAGCAACTTTGGCTGTATTAAGAAGAGTTAAGGAGTTAGATCCTTCAGTTACTACTTTATTGGGTGGTGCTAATTGCGGTACTGCCATGGGTAAAGCTACCCATCAAGAATTTAAATGGGTTGATGTAGTAGTTTCTGGTGAGGCAGATGACATAATTGTTCCTTTGTGTAAATCTTTGCTTAGGCAAAAGGATTTATTTAAACAAGATACTGAAAAAGATTTTGAGCTTTTACCTAAATATGTATTCTTACCCAAGCATAGATCTGAGGGATATCCTAAAAGCCCAAAAGATAATGACTATGAATTTGGTAAATGTTATGCCCTTAATACGCTTCCTCACCCTGATTATGACGATTTCTTTAATGAGCTTAATAGTAATAAATATAAAAATGATATTAAGCCTGCCTTACTATTTGAAGCTTCACGTGGTTGTTGGTGGGGAGAAAAAAGTCATTGTACATTTTGTGGTGTAAATGGCGGGGCTATGGTTTTTCGTTCAAAAAAGCCTGAACATGTTTTTGATGAAATTGTCACTCAAAGTGAGAAGTATGATTGCTACAATTTAGAAGCGGTTGATAATATTATTGATATGAAGTATTTTGATAATGTATTGCCATGGTTATCAGAAAAAAATAAACCGTATAATATTTTTTTTGAAACAAAAGCCAATTTAAAAAAAGAACAAGTACTGCAATTTTATAAAGCTAAAATTCGCTTTATTCAACCTGGGATAGAAAGCCTTAATTCTGAAATTTTAAAATTAATACGCAAAGGATGTACAGCTTGGCAAAATATACAGTTACTAAAATGGTGTAGGCAGTATGGTATTTCAGTTATGTGGAGCATTATTTATGGCTTTCCAGGTGAAGAGGATGAATACTATCATGAGATGAGTGAAATAATACCTTTATTAACTCATCTACAGCCCGGGTCACCAAATAATGTAGTTTATGAACGTTATAGCCCATATTTCAATACTCCTGAAGAATTTAATTTAAAGCTCAAACCTTTAGATCTCTATGACTATATATACCCAGTTACTGACCAGGGAATATTATCTGAATTGGCCCTCACTTTTTACGATGTTTCATCAAATCCTGATGATCCGTTTGATGCTTATTTAAATATCTTACAAAAACCAGGTATTAGCGCATTAGTTAGAGCTCTAATAAATTGGAATGTTACTTTTGATAAAAATTTAGAAATGTTGGTCGCAAAAGAAATACAAAATGGATTGAAAATTACTGATACACGAGCGTGTGCTACGCAGAGAAAATATATTTTAAATGAAAAAGAAAAAAACGTACTAAATTTTTGTGATGAAGCTATCCCTAAAATTTCTTTACTTCAAGAGATTTACAATAAATTTAATTATAATGAAGAAGAAACATCTCGCATAATAGATTATTTAGTAAAACATAAACTTATGATTGAAGTGGATAAGCGTATTTTATCATTAGTTTTATATGATCCTGTACTGGAATTGCCTAAAACTGAAATGCCTATGGGTGATTTACTTTAATTTGGAACCTTTATGGATGTAGCTTTAATTAATATGCCAATGGCTGCTGTTGAAAGACCATCTATTGCATTAGGTATATTATCATCACGATTAAAACAAAATAATATATCCGTAAAATCATATTACGCCATGCTTAGATATTTAAATTTTCTTGGTGGCGATCGTTTTCAATGGCTAGATCTACTTTCTGCAAGGCTTTTGGTAGGCGACTGGATTTTTTCTAGTTGTATTTTCCCTGATAATAGTGATAACGAAAAGTTTTTTGATGCATTAGAGGAAAAGGCATTTCAAATTTGCCATATGATTTCAGAGGATTTCCGAGAAGTGCTATTGACTATTAAAAACAATAATCAAAAATTTATTGATGAGTTAGCAGTATCTGTTTTAGCTGATAATCCTCGAATCGTTGGCTGTACATCAATGTTTTCCCAGCATATAGCATCTCTTGCAATTTTAAAAAAAATTAAAGAATTAAGACCTGAAATTGTTACAGTTATAGGAGGTGCAAACTGCGCAACTATAATGGGGAAAACAACTCATGAGGAGTTTAAGTGGGTTGATGTAGTTGTTTCAGGTGAAGCAGATGACGTTGCTGTGCCTTTATTTAAAGCACTGCTTAGTAATAATATAGTTAAAGATTTTAGCAAACTTCCAAATTGGATTTTTTTACCACATCATAGAGAGTCTGGTTATCCAGTTGCTAAAAATTCACAAGATAATTATGGTTATGGCGTCAGTTATTCATTAAATAAAGCGATTGAACCAGATTATGATGATTATTTCTTTGAATTAGAGGGAAGCCCTTATAGAAAAAACATTTCCCCGGGTTTATTATTTGAATCATCTCGAGGTTGTTGGTGGGGTGAAAAAAGTCATTGTACATTTTGTGGTTTAAATGCTGGTGGCATGAACTACCGCTCAAAATCAGCCGAACAAGTATTTAATGAAATTAAATACTTAAGTAATAAATATAAATGTCAGAGTTTACAAGCAGTCGATAATATTATCGATATGACTTATTTTAAAACATTGCTACCTTGGGTTGAGGGGGAAGATGTAAAATATAGTCTTTTTTTTGAAACTAAATCAAATTTAAAAAAAGAGCAGGTTGAACAGTTTTTTAGATCAGGGGTTCGCTATATTCAGCCAGGCATTGAAAGTTTACATACAGATGTATTGCAATTAATGAGAAAGGGAGCTAATGCTTGGCAAAATGTACAGCTACTAAAATGGTGTAGACAGTATGGTATATTTGCATCATGGAATATACTTATTGGATTTCCAGGAGAAAAAGAAGAATCATATGAAGAAATGAGCCAGCTACTTCCTTTGCTTACACATTTTCAGCCAGGTAGCTGTGCGGTAGTTGAATACCATCGTTATAGTCCTTATTTTAATAATCCAGACGAATTTAATTTAAGCCTAATACCCATGCAGCTTTACAATTATATGTATCCTTTAGATAAAGAAAAAATGATGAATATAGGTTATTTCTTTGAAGATGTAGATAAAGCTAATGTTGATTATTTGTCGAGAAAAGTTGATTTATATAGTCGTCCAGCTGTTTGTAAGTTAGTAAAGGAACATCAAAAATGGGCAAAAGCCTCTGCTGAAGGCACTGCCAAATTATTTGCTAAAGAAAACAATGGAATTTTTGAAATTGAAGACACGCGAGAATGTGCTGTTCAAAATAAATATTATCTTACATTAGTTGAAAAAGCAGTTGTTGAGCATTGTGATAGTGCAATACCAGAAAACATAGTTGTAAATGAAATTTATGAAAAGTATGGTTTTTCACCTCAGAAAATAAATGAAGCGATAAATGTTCTTTTAAATAATAAAATTCTTGTAAATTTAGATAACCGTTTTCTTTCATTAGTATTATATGATCCTATTGAGGGCTTTTTAACAAGTGGATTACCATTTGGTGAGCTAAAGTTATAACAATTGAGGCGTTAATGAGTAGTAGTAATGGTTGTTATATAATTGGCGAAACCTCACTTGTAATTCAATGTAGTGAAATTTTATTAAAAAATAACTTCCAAATTAAAGGTATTTTTACTCATGATTATGAGGTGGTTAATTGGGCCAGATTTAATCAAGTTACAATATTACCTACTTCTGAAATTAATTTATTAAGGGAAAAAAGATACAGTTACTTATTTAGTATTATTAATTCTAGTATTTTAAGTGATGAAATAATCAATTCTCCTGAAAATTTTGCTATTAATTATCATGATTCTTTGCTGCCTAGTTATTCTGGAGTTCATGCAACATCTTGGGCGATATTAAATAATGAGTCTTATCATGGAGTAACTTGGCATTTAATTACTAAAAAATTAGATGCTGGAGATATATTAAAGCAAAAAGAAATAATTATAGAAAAAAATGATACCGCGCTTTCTTTAAATATAAAATGTTATGAAGCAGCAATTTTAACCTTTTCTGAACTTTTATCGGAATTAAAAACAGGATCTTCTAAGAGAAAAAAGCAAGATTTAGCTAAGAGAACCTATTATGGATTTGATAAATATATACCTAGTTTAGGTATCATAAATTGGAATTTTTCAGCGGAAGAAATAGATCGCTTATTTAGAGCTTCATGCTTTAAAAATTATAATAATAAATTCGGAATTTTAAAAATATATATAAAAAAATTGCTAATAACTTTTGAATCTTTATCAATTTTATCTTCAAAGTCAAATTTTCTTCCTGGAACTATTGTTCAAATTAAAAATAATAGTCTTATTGTTGCAACTAAAACAAATGATATAGAAATAACCCATATTTATGATTTATCGAATAAATTGTATATTGAGAATGAGTTAATAGAATTATTTAATGTATTGCCAAATAACATACTGCCATTGCCAGAAAATGAAAAGATTCAGTCTTTAGAGTTTATTAAAAAAAATACTCACAAATATGAAAATTACTGGATTGAAAAATTTTTAAAAGTTTCTATTAATGGCTCACGCGTTAGCAATTTTTTAGTTAATGATCAGAAATTTATAGAATTCAGCTTTAATAGCTTAAATACTTTTAATATAAAATCGAAAAATAATTCCTTGGTTAATGATGATTTATTTTTAGTTTTATTTGTTGCTTTTGGTGCAAAACTTGCATCAATAAATAATGTTTTTGTGCAGTATCACGACAGCAGTTTGTATGATACCTATTCTAAAAGCTGTTTATTCTCTGATACCGTACCCCTAATTATCAATCTCGATAATGATGAGTTAATTGATAATTTTTATCAAAAAGTAATTAATGAAATTAAAACGAGTTTAAAAAATACTACTTACCAAAGAGATATTTTTTTACGCTATAAAGAACTAAAAGAAAAATGCAATTGTTACCATTTGGCTGTATTTTATGTTGATAGCTTTGATAATATTGATTCTCAATATTTTAAAAATGTTAATTTAGCAATTGCCATCAGCTCTAAATTAAAAATAATTAGAATTTATGAATGTAACTATAAAGGTCATACTATTGTTGATTTGGCCGCTTGCTTTAAATATTTTATTCATTTTATTAATAAAAACTTAAAATTTTCTCTTAGTAAAGTACCTTTAGTAGATAAGCATGATCAGAGTTATAAACAGCAGATTATTAACTGGAATAAAACAGATATAGCTTATCCAAGAGAGAAGACGATCAATGATTTATTTGAAGAACAAGTAGCAAGGACGCCTGATGCGATAGCGA